>Ga0307505_10001090_pt1 | contig 23884 bp, 21 predicted proteins | sample 23_S_MG_FD_202183 | JGI IMG/M metagenome (GOLD analysis project Ga0307505, IMG submission 202183) | Soil microbial communities from Populus trichocarpa stands in riparian zone in the Pacific Northwest, United States - 23_S | ecosystem: Environmental > Terrestrial > Soil > Riparian zone > Trees...
GACCCGTCGGTCGTGAAGTTGTCGATCACCACGGCCCACGACGACGTGTCCAGCCCCAGCGCCAGCACCTCGTTGTCATCTCCCGCACCAGGGCGCTTCGGGTCGGCATCCGCCACCCGCTCGAACGTGGGGACGTTCCCCGCACCCTGCGCCGAGAACCAGCCCACCGGCGGCACCGACGTGCTCCCCGTCACCAGCTCCGCCTCGAAGTCCTCCACCACCTCGTGGAGGAGGCCGAGCGATCCGGCCGGCGCCGCGTCGTCGTCGCGCACCGAGACCGTCGCGGCGCTGACGCCGAGGGTCGCCCCTGTCGGGTCGCTCAGCGACACCGTGAACGAGCGGTTGCCGTCGGCGACGTCGTTGCCGAGCGTCGTGATCGGGATCTGCACGGTCCGCTCGCCTACCGGGATCGTGAGGGTCCCGCTCGCTGCCTCGTAGTCGGTGCCGGCGACGGCGTCACCGTCGGCGGTCGCGTACTGCACGGTGACCGGCGCGTCGGCATCGCGGCTCAGCGTGACCGGTACGTTCGCCGTGTCGCCCTCGACCACGTTGACGGCGGTGGACGCGAAGCCGACCGAGGGCACCACGACCGCGTCAGAGGAGTACAGCGCGATGTCGTCGAGCTTGAGGACCGCGGCGCCTGCGTTCGCGGGGAACAGGAGGCCGCGCACGAACGTGAGGTCGAGCGTGCCGTCCGCCGGGGCGCCGCCGTCCTGATAGTCGGTGGCGTAGCCGAACGCGTCCCACGGCAGGCGGACGAGCCGCCACTGCGCGTCGCCGACCGGGACCACGGTGTCCCACCGGTCGTACACGCCCGGGTCGGCCGAGACCGCGTCGAGCAGCTCGACCTGGATCGACCCGGCACCCCCGTCGCCGTACACCCAGAACTGCACACCGTCGTACGCCGACCAGTCCTGAGCGGGCGCGCCGCCGGTGAACTCGAATCCGATCCCGCCGTAGAAGGGATCGGCGGCGATATTGAATCCGTACGACAGCAGGTTGACGTTCGGCGCGCTGTCGGGCCAGAGGCCGGTGCCGGCCTCCGTCAGCGGCTGGACGCCGGCTCCGGCAGCCCCCCACTGAATGTGCGTGGACGCGCCGGACTCGAAGTCGTACAGGACGTCCACCGTCTCGCCCTCGGCCGCCGCGGCGGCCGGGACCAGGCTGGCGAAGATGAAACCGGTCAGTGTCGCCGCCGCGACCACGCGGCGGCTCAGGGGGGATCCGATCAACGTAAGACTTCCTCGTCTTGTTGGACTGCTGCGTGTGGGAGCGCTCTCTGAGAGCGCTCCCATGCTGGTGCTCCATGGTAAAAGCCGTCGGTCGCGGGTGTCAACGGCAACTTGCTCACAGGTCGGTAACTTTGGGCCGACCCTGACGCCCCGAGCGCGGCGTACGCTGGCGATGTGGCGGAGTGGCGCGGGACTCGCGGCATCCCGGCGCCCCTCACGTGGGTGGCGGGCGCCTCATCGGTGGCGCTCGGCGCGGGACTGGGCGAGCTGACCGCCGCCCTCGTCATACCCGGCTCGAGCCCGTTCGCCGCGATTGGCGGGGCGCTCATCGACCTTGCGCCCGCGTGGGCGAAGGATGCCGCGATCGCCCTGTTCGGCACGGCCGACAAGATCGCGCTCCTCGCCGGCATCGGACTCGTCGCACTCGTGCTCGCCGCGCTCGCGGGCTGGCTCGAGGCACGGCACCCGCCCTGGGGACTCGTCGTGGTCGCCGGGTTCGGCGTCACGGGCGCGATCGTCGCGATGACCAGAGCGGATGCCGGGGCCCTGGCGTGGCTGCCCAGCGCCGTCGCGGGCGCTGCCGGGGCAGCGACGCTGTGGCTGCTGGTGCGGCTGCTCTCGCGGGTGGCGGCGACGACCCTTCGACGGGCTCAGGGACCGGGGGCGGACGGCCCCGATCGGCGCACCTTCTTCGTGTGGGCGGGCGCTGCGGCTGCTGCCGGCGTGCTGGCCGCCGTCGCCGGCAGTGCGCTGCGCACCGGGAGCCGGGCGATCATCGTCGTGCGCGATGCGCTGCGGCTTCCGGCCGCGGCGGTCGCGGCATCCCCTGTCCCTTCCGGTGCCGAGCTCGACCTCCCCGGACTCGCCCGCGTGGTGACCCCGAACGATCGGTTCTACCGCATCGACACCGCGCTCATCGTGCCGCAGGTCGACCCGGCCGACTGGAGCCTGCGGATCCACGGCATGGTCGACCGCGAGGTCATCCTCACGTGGGACGAGCTGCTCGCGCTCCCGCTCGAAGAGAGCTTCACCACCCTCGCGTGCGTGTCGAACGAGGTGGGAGGCACGCTCATCGGCAACGCGCTGTGGCTCGGGCACCCGATCCGCGAGCTGCTCGCGCGGGCGCGGCCGGCGACGGATGCCGACATGGTGCTCTCACGATCGATCGACGGGTTCACGGCATCCACCCCCTTGGACGTGCTCACCGACCAGCGCAACTCCATCCTCGCGGTCGGGATGAACGGCGAGCCGCTGCCGCCCGAGCACGGCTTCCCGGTGCGGATGGTCGTGCCCGGGCTCTACGGGTACGTGTCGGCGACGAAGTGGGTCGTCGAGCTCGAGGTCACCCGCTTCGACCGTGCGCAGGCGTACTGGAGCACGCGCGGCTGGTCGGAGCGCGGCCCGATCAAGCTGCAATCGCGGATCGACGTGCCCCGCCCGAGCCAGGGGCTGACCGCCGGCGACACGGTGATCGCCGGCGTCGCCTGGCAGCAGCAGGTGGGCGTGGCGGGCGTCGAGGTGCAGATCGACGAGGGTGCGTGGCAGGAGGCGACCCTTGCGAGCGCCATCTCGGACGATACCTGGGTGCAGTGGTCGATCCCGTGGACGGCGACAGCGGGCGACCACCTCATCCGCTGCCGCGCCATCAGCTCCACCGGCGAGGTGCAGACCGCCGACCGCGCGAGCCCGGCCCCCGACGGTGCCACGGGTCGCCACGAGCGGTTCGTGCAGGTCTCCGCCTCGTAGGCGTGCCGCGCTCTTGAACCCTCACCCCGCCGGCGGCGGTATCGGCGATGTTCGGCTGTCGGCCGCCGGAGTCGGGCTCGGGGGATCGATGATGATGAGCTCCTGCCCCGGCGGGACCGGCACGAAGGCGCACGGGAGCCCGTTGAGGAAGAAGTCCGTCGGCGGGTTGAAGGTGCCTGAGTCGCTCCTGACCTCGACCTGCCCGGCGACTGCAGCGCCGGGTTCGATCGTCGCGGAGGGTTTCGGGATGTACGTGACGGTGTCGCCCACCTGGGTGATCGACTGGGCGATCGAGTTCCCCTTGACCTTTTCGGCCTGCTCGTCGCCGGTGAACCTCCAGGTCAGCTGCCACGGCGTCGGGGAGGCCGAGATCGGCTCGTCCGTCCGGTTGACGACCTGGAAGTCGGCGGTGGCCTTCTTGTTCGAGACCTGGTACACCCAGTTCTCGATGGCACAGGTCTCCGTCGGATCAGGCGGCGGCACCATCGCCCACGTCGCAGATGCCGCGGTGCGGTCCACGAAGAACGCATGGGACGCACGCGCGAGTCCGACGTTCACCACGAGCGCGGCCACGACGAGCATCGCCATCATCACCGAGGCCTCGATGACAGCCCTCGCGAATCGCGCCTTGCGAGAGCGCGGGAAGAACTCCACGGTGAGCGTGCCTCGAATCAGCAGCGCGCCGAGGAGCACGGTGACAAGCACCAGCAGGATGGCGCCGTTCGCCGCCCAGACTATCGGCAGGCCGATCACGGGGATCAGGATCCTTCCGACGCCGATCACGGTGTCCGGATCGACCGGGGTCGAATCGGCCACCTCGTTGGCATCCCCCTTCGTCACCAGCATCCCGTCGGCACGCACCTCGACGATCCGATGGATGGTCCGCTGCTCGACATGGGCCGGGTTGGGGAACAGGATGACCTGCCCCGGAAGATACTCGTCGAGAGGCCACACCAGCGCCACGTCGCCGGGCTGGATGACCGGTGTCATCGATCCGGTCACGACGGTCGTGCCCGTGAACCCGAACGCGCGTGGGATGAACGCCACCACCAGCAGCGTGATGAGCATGCACAGCACACCGCGGCATACCGCGACCCGGAGCAGTACCGGCCAGGGCAGGTCCTCGATGTCGCGCGAGTGCCAGCCGGGGGGTGCGGGATCGCCCTCGGCCCGTTCCACCGGAACCTGCTACTCGCTCAGGCTCTGAGCCTCCCAGACGAACGAGACGTCGGCCGAGGCTCCCATCTCGGCGTCCGCGAGTACCTCGTAGGCGACCGTGTACGTCTGGCTGTCGCCTCCCTGCGTCAGCTCGACGGGCAGGATCCCGCTGCCGAAGTCCGTGAACGCCTGGAACTCGGCCAGGGTCCCGGTCCACGGCGAGCCGGTCGCACCCTCCGAGGTGATCGTCAGCCTGAGGCTGTCGGCGAGGGTCTGCGCCTCGGCCGAGCTGCTCGCGAACAGGCGCACTTCGGAGTCGAGGGTTCCCGTGTACGTCACGAGGATGTCATCCGAGCCCGAGTCGCCGGGCTGCAGGTTGGTCAGATTGAAGACCGCGGTCGCCTCGCTGTCGTTCGCGAGATCGATCTCACCTGTCGAGAACGAGTTCGCGGCGGTCTCGGTCTGGGCCGTGAAGGCCGCCATGGACGCCTGGTAGATGAGCACCCCCGCGATGATGATCGCCAGCCCGATGACGATGGTCAGAATCCAGAATCTCGACCCGCGTCTGCTCGAGGAGCTCTCGGGCGGCGAGGCTGGTGCGTCTGTCACGGTGGGTCCTCCACTCGGGGCGGCTGCGCGCACCGCAAGGACATCCGGGTGCACTCGGTCATATGGTAGACGCCTCGCGCCCCGGCGAACAGTCGCCGCGCGGTCGGATTTCGCCGTAGCGGTCTCCCTCGCGCGTTGTACGCGGGTCTCCCGTCAGCCCGCGAGCACGACCTTCAGCTGCTCGATCGCCCAGTCGAGCTCGGTCGCGCGGACCACGAGCGGGGGTGCGATGCGGATGGTCTGGCCGTGGGTGTCCTTGACGAGCACACCCCGCGCGATGAGGCGCTCGGCGACCTCGCGGCCGGTTCCCACGGCGGGGTCGATGTCGACGCCCGCCCACAGTCCCGCCACGCGCACCGCGGTCACGCCGTGGCCGACCAGCTCGGCGAGCTTGGCCTCGAGATGCTCGCCGAGCGCCGTCGCGCGGCGCTGGAACTCTCCGGACTGCAGCATCTCCACCACGCGGAGGCCCACCGCGGCGGCGAGCGGGTTGCCGCCGAAGGTCGATCCGTGCTCGCCGGGCGCGATCACGCCCAGCACATCGCGGTCGGCGACGACGGCCGACAGGGGCAGGATGCCGCCTCCCAGCGCCTTCCCGAGCAGATAGACGTCGGGCACGACGCCCTCGCGGTCGCACGCGAACGTCTCGCCCACGCGGCCGAGGCCGGACTGGATCTCGTCCGCGATGAAAAGCACGCCCCGGCGCGTGCAGATCTCGCGCACGGCCCGCAGATAGCCCTCGGGCGGCACGATGACGCCCGCTTCACCCTGGATCGGCTCGATGAGCACCGCCGCCGTCTCGGGGGTGATCGCCGCCTCCATGGCGGCGGCGTCGCCGAACGGCACCGCGACGAATCCCGGCGCGAACGGGCCGAAGTCCTCGCGCGCCTGCGGGTCGTCGCTGAAGCCGACGATCGTGGTGGTGCGGCCATGGAAGTTCCCGTGCGCGACGACGATGGTCGCGGCATACGGTGTGATGCCCTTCACCCGGTAGCCCCAGGCCCTCGCGACCTTGATGCCGGTCTCGACGGCCTCGGCGCCGGTGTTCATCGGGAGCACGAGGTCCTTGCCGCACAGGTCGGCGAGCGCGGCGGCGAAGGCGCCGAGCCGGTCGTTGTGGTACGCGCGGCTCGTCAGCGTGAGGCGGGTGAGCTGCTCCTGCGCGGCCGCGACGATCGCGGGGTGCCCGTGGCCGAAGTTCAGCGCCGAGTAGGCCGACAGCAGGTCGAGGTAGCGCTTGCCCTCGACGTCCGTGACCCACGACCCCTCGCCGCGGGCGACGACGACGGGCAGCGGGTGGTAGTTGCGGGCGACGTGCTCGCCCTCGGCGGCGATGACGGCGGCCGAGGCGTCGGCGGCGACCGACCAGCTCATCGCGACGCGCCTCGCAGTTCCAGGGTGCAGCACTTGATGCCGCCGCCGCCGAGGAGGAGTTCGGACAGGTCGACAAGCACCGGGTTGTAGCCGCGCTCGCGCAGCTGGGCCTCGAAGCCCTTCGCGCGCGGGGAGATGATGACGTTCAGCCCGTCGCTCGACGAGTTCAGGCCGAACACGGCGCCGTCCTCATCCGTGACGCGGATCGCGTCGGGGAAGCGCTCGGCGAGCACCCGCTGGCTCGCCTCGTCGAACGCACCCGGCAGATACGCGATGTTGGCGCGCTCGACGCCCCCCTCTCCCTCGACCGGATCGAGCACGGAGATCGCGGTGTCGAGGTGGTAGAAGCGCGGGTCGACGAGCGTCAGGCTCACGACCTCCTTGCCGAACACGTCGCGCAGCTCTCGGTGGCTGTCGCCGGTGGAGCGGAAGCCGGTGCCCGCGAGGATCGTGTCGCCCACGAGGAGGAAGTCGCCCTCGCCCTCGTTGACCTCGACCGGCTCGGCGACCTCGTAGCCGTTGTCGCGGAACCACTCCATGAACGCCGGGCCCTCGGGCACCCGCTCCTGGAAGCGGAACTTCGCCCCGTACGCGACCCCGTCGATGACGAAGCCGCCGTTGGCGGTGTAGACCATGTCGGGAAGACCGTCGATCGGATCGATGAGCCGCACGTCGTGACCGAGCGCGACGTACGTGTCGTACAGCACCTGCCACTGCTGCACGGCGCGCGCCGTGTCGGTCGGGTTCGCGGGCACCATCCACGGGTTGATCGTGTAGCTCACGGTGAAGTGCTCGGGGCGGCACATCAGGTACGTGCGCAGCTGCTGTACTCGAGCGACGGATGCCGTGGCCGCCGAGCGATCGGTCGTGGCGGGCGCGGTGTTCGACGTGGACATGTGGCTCCTTGCGAAGGGGCGGCGGACGCTGTCCTCTGGCCCGGCTGACCTTCGGCGCACGGTTCCTGAGCTTGTCGAAGGACGCTCAGGAACTGCGGCGAAGGTGACGACTCGGGCACGCCAGCACCCATTGTCGCATGGCCCGGTTGAGAGTCGCCGCTGCTCAGCTGCGCCCGCTCTGCTACGCGACGGTCAGCGGGTCGATCCGGCGCAGCCCCGGCACGACGTCGAAGGCAGGATCGGGCGAGGCGATCGTCTCGATGCCGTAGGCGAGCGCGGTGGCGGCGTGCACGGCATCCCGCCCCCGGATGCTCGTCCGCTCGATCAACTCGAGGGACAGGTCGAGCACCTCTCGGTCGAAGTTCAGGACGGTGACGAGCGAGGCCACGTACCTGGCCTGCCGTGCCGCCAGGGCTCGATCTCCCGTGGCCCGGAGCCGATGATGCACGACCTCCTGGATCATCTCCGCGCTCGCGTAGGCGCGGACGCGCCGCCGGATCAGGCCCGCAATGAGACGGCGTGCGGCGTCTCGCTGCGGACCAGCCCGGCCGATCGCGTGCAGTGCGATGGCTGAGTCCAACAGCACCGCGTCCTCGCCCATCGGCTTCACTCGATGTCCGTCAGGATCGGACGGTTGAGAAGATCCTCCTTCACCGAGTCCCAGTCCTCGTCGGGATGCGGATTCTCGTCGCCGCTCTTGAACAGCGCTTCCATCGCCTCCTGCGGGCTCAGCCTGCGGCGTTGTCTCAGTCGACCTTCCACCGCATCGCGGATGAGCGCGCCAACGCTCATCCGCTCGGCCTGAGCCTCCGCGAGGAGGCGCTCGTAGAGCTCGTCATCGAAGAGCACCTGCACACGTCGTTCCAGAGTCGCCATGCCAATGAGGATACGCCTCCTACACATCTCTGCACAAGCATGTGCAGGTCGCTTAGTCCTCCGGGTACTGGAACACGTCGTCGAGCCCCACGCCGAACACGCGCGAGATCTGGAAGGCGAGCTCGAGAGTGGGCGAGTACCGCCCCTGCTCGATCGCGATGAGGGTCTGTCGCGTCACGCCGATGCGCTTGGCGAGCTCGGCCTGCGTCAGCCCTGCCGCCTCGCGCGTGCCACGGATGGAGTTCGTGACCTTCGTCGGCTTCACCATCAGGCGATGCCCCGGCGGTAGGCGACGACGCGGACGATGTCTCCGGCGAGGGTCGAGAGCGCGAACCCGAGGAAGAGCGCGTTGCCGATCCAGAACCAGTCCGCCTCGAACATGGAGAGCACGAGCGCGCCGAGCGCTGCCGCCACGAGGACGCCGTAGCCCACGCGGCCGCCGAAGCGCGAGATGTCGCGGTCGCGAACGTCCGATGCCCCGACGCCGTCCGGGTCGCGCATGCCCGCGGCCATCCCCCACAGGATGCTGATCACGATCGCTCCGACGATGGAGGCGCCGACCGTCCAGAGCATGATCGGCACCCAGTCGACCTCGGTGAGCGGACCGCCTCCCGCACTCATGAGGATGACGATCACGTAGACGGGCACCGTGATGATCGTGGCGATCAGCGTCGCCCAGGTGTTGCGCTCCTCGTAGACCATGGCCTCTCCCCCGATGTCCGGAATGCTTGACATGGAAAGAGTAGGCCGGTCGCGGCATCCATGTCAATTATTCTTTACACTGGCGATCGGTCACGTGCGCGATCTGCAGGCCGACCCCATCGGCTGACGGCTTGACCGTGCGCGTAGACGATCGGATGCCGCGGGTGTAGGTTGCGGCCATGCGCATCGCCTGGGGGCTTGCGGCCGTCGTCGCCACGTGCGTCCTCGTGGGCTGCAGCGGCCCGGCGGATTCGCCCGACGCACCCGTCGATCAGCCGTCGGCAGCCGCCGACGCAGCACCGGAGATCGAGCCGATCGCCGCGCTCGACGACCTCGCAGGGACGAGCTGGCGGGGCGACGACACGGAAGGCGACCGCCACACGTTCACGTTCGGGAGCGACGGGCTGGTCACGCACGACTCCTACGGTGCGAAGCAGGAGGTCTCGTGGACGGTGGTCGGCGACACCGTGGTCTTCAGGATCTCGTTCGGCCCCGGCGACGCGCTCGACTTCACCACGACCCTGGATGCCGACGCGCAAACCCTGACAGCGCAGGGCGTCGACGCCGCCGATCCCGACGATCAACTCACGATCGAGCTCACGCGCTTTCGCTGAGTCGATAGCCGGTCATCGCCCGCGCAGCACGCGGAGGTCTCGCAGGCGTGGGGTGCCGAGCGGGCCCTCCGCCATGATCGCGATCTCGCGGATCCCCCATCCGGCGTCCGTGGGCGCGAGCGCGAACTCGCAGATCCCGGCGGCGCCGCCCGCGGCCTGCCGGTGGGCGACGACGCCGTCGACCTCCACTCGGAAGGGCGGCGCCTCGACATCCAGCCACGTGAGGCGCAGGGTCTCGGCCACCAGGTGCGGATCGATGACGCGCACGTGGATGCCGCTCTCGTCGGCCCGCCACGGCACACCGCCGTCTGCTCCCGTGCGCGGCCGATCGGCGCGCAGCCGGTGATCGACCTCCGGCTGCTGCTCGCCGAACGCGACACGGTCGACAGTGCGCCCGTCGAGCGTCAGCGCATGAGCGTCCCGCTCGGCCAGCTCGGCACGCCGTGCCGCGGCGTCGGGCTCGGCCAGCGGGAAGTACACGCAGTAGCGGGCGTCGTGGATCCCGGCGAACGGCTCCAACGCGAGCGTGCCCCGGTCAGTCGCCACGACCACGCGCGGGGGCGAGCCGTCCGCCGGCATCTCGACCCGGGGAAAGCCCGGTTCGTCGATGAGGATGGGCGTCTCGGCGAGCGGCACCAGGGCTCCGCGCGCCGTCTGCGCCGATGTGGTGAGATCGGCGACCGCCTCGTGAGGCCCGACGGGTGCGCCGCGCGCGGCCATGAAGGATGTGGTTGCACAGGCCACGCTCGATCACCTCGAGACAGCCGGGATCGCCGGTCTGCTCGAACAGCACCCGCGACAGCTCCAACAGGTTGTGGGTATTGCAGGTGGCGCTGGGCGCGCTCGATCTCGCCGATCGTGTACCCGAGCCGGCGCTCGATCTCCGCCGGCGCACCGGCGGCGGCCGCGTGGGCGCACGCCGACAGGTAGTGCCCGGCGGTGTGGCCGTCGAGCCCGATGCTCTCCCAGCCGGGGTACGGCTCCGCCACCGGCGGCAAGCCTGCCTCGCGCAGAATCGGCGTCAGGAGCCGGTCGGGATCGAGGGACAGCAGATAGCGGAGGTTGGTCGTCTGCGCGTGGTGGAGCGGACCCCCGAGGAGCCGGACGTCGGCCTCGCGGGCGAACCTCACGGGCCCGTCAGTCCGCCAGCTCGTCCGACGTGCGCGCCACCGGCCAGCCCTCGGCATCCCACGCCAGCTCCCGGATCGCGAGCTGGAACGCGCCGCCCTGGGCCGCGTCGTAGAAGTGGAACCCGAGGAACCCGCGCGAGACGGACTGCCCGCCCGGGCCGACCATGTCGCCGGTCGTCTCGAGGATGACGCCGGCGCCGTCGCGCAGCAGCTCGATGCCGTCGGGTCCGACGTAGGGACCGGTGACGTCCTCCGAGCGCCCCACGGCGATGCGGTACGTGGAATCGGTGCCGCGACAGCAGGATTCCTCCGACACGAACAGGTAGTAGTACCCGTCACGGTGCACGAGGAACGGCGCTTCGATCGGATTCGGCGCACCGATCCGGCTGGCGATCGTCGTCGGCTCGGCCCCCGGCGCCGGCATCCCGCTCGGCCACTGCAGCTCCAGCAGCTGGATGCCTCCCCAGAACGACCCGAACGACATCCAGGGGGTGCCATCCTCGTCGGTGATGACGCCCGGATCGATCGCGTTGTAGAACGTCTGGCCGGTCCTGGAGCGCCACACCATGCCCTGGTCGACCCACTCGTAGGCGGGGTCGTCGGGGTCGAGGGTCGTGTTCGTGGTGAGCCCGATCGCGGAGTCGTTCGACCCGAACGTGGAAGCCGAGTAGTACAGGTAGTACGTGCCGTCGTGGAGGATGACGTCCGGCGCCCAGAAGTTCTCGACGCCGGGCACCTCCTCGTATGCCCAGCCGGGGCGGGATGCCGCGTCCCAGACGGTGCCGAGATACTGCCAGCTCATTCCCTCGTCGGTGGAGCGGCGGATCTGCGGAGCGCCGAGACCCTTGCGCACGTCTCCCGTGGAGAAGACGTACCAGGGGTCGCCCTCCTCGCCGACGACGAGCGCCGGATCGTGCACGGCGAGGTCGCCCGAGAGCTCGAGCTCGGTGGCGGCGGGTCGGGAGTCACTGCAGGCGATGGTGGTCATGATGACGGCTCCGGCGATGACGAGCGCGAGGGCGGCGCGGGCGCTAGCCCGCACGACCGATCCTCACGACATTCCATGAGACCGGCGGGAGCGCGACCGAGACGATGCCGTCGGCGAGCGCGGCGGTCTCGTTCGCCTGCGGCAGCACCGACTCGTCGTCGTCGGCGCTCGCCGTCCAGCGGGGATCGGCATGCGCGTAGCTCGTGGCCTCGACGACACCGCCGCCGTTGCCGCGCACGTCCACCTCGAGCGTCACGATCTCGTCCTGCGAGCGGTTGACGGCGAACACGACGATCTCGCCCGACTCCTCCTGGTAGGTCGCCACGCCGTCGACGAGCGGCACCTCGCCGTAGCGGGCCGTGTCGTATTGCGGCGACGAGATGACCGGCTTGAGCACGACACCTTGCGCGAGGTGCGACGCCTGCGCGAACGGGTGGAAGATCGTCTGCTTCCAGATGCGGCCACCGGGCTCGGTCATGATCGGCGCGATGACGTTGACCAGCTGCGCGAGAGATGCCGCGTGCACGCGATCAGTATGGCGCAGCAGGCTGATCAGCAGCGACCCGACGACCACGGCATCCGCCACCGTGTACGTGTCCTCCAGCAGCACCGGCGCCACCGGCCAGTCATCGCCGGTCGGCGGCTGGGACTCGGCGCGCTTCTGATACCAGACGTTCCACTCGTCGAACGAGATGTTGATGCGCTTCGTGTGGCGACGTGCCGCGCGCACCTGGTCGGCGGTCGCGATCACGTCGTCGATGAAGTTGTCCATGTTGACCGAGGACGCCAGGAACGAGCCGAGGTCGCCGTCCTCCTCGTAGTAGTAGGCGTGCGCCGAGACGTAGTCGACATGCTCGTAGGTCTCCGTCAGAACGATGCGCTCCCACTCGCCGAACGTCGGCATGTCGGAGCTGGAGGATCCGCAGGCGACGAGTTCGAGGTCCGGATCGATCAGGCGCATCGCCCGGGCCGTCTCGGCGGCCAGGCGACCGTATTCGTGGGCGGTCTTGTGGCCGATCTGCCAGGGCCCGTCCATCTCATTGCCGAGGCACCACATGCGGATGCGGTGGGGCTCGGGAGTGCCGTTGGCCGTGCGCCACTGCGCCATGGCCGATCCGCCGGGCACGTTGCAGTACTCGAGCAGATCGAGCGCCTCCTGAACCCCGCGGGTCCCGAGATTCACCGCCATCATGGGCTCGACACCGGCCTTGTGCGCCCAGCGCATGAACTCGTCCACGCCCACGGTGTTCGGATCGCTCGAGTGCCAGGCGAGGTCGAGCCGGCTCGGGCGGTTCTGCTGCGGGCCGACGCCGTCCTCCCAGCGATAGCCCGAGACGAAGTTGCCGCCGGGGTAGCGCACCGTGGAGACGCCCAGTTCCCTGGTGAGTGCGATGACGTCCTCGCGGAATCCATCGGCATCCGCCGTAGGGTGCTCGGGATCGTGGATGCCGGTGTAGACGCAGCGACCGAGGTGCTCGACGAAGGATCCGAAGGTGCGTCGCCGGACCGGCCCGACCTGGAATGCGGGATCGATGGTGAAGCGCGCTGTGCGCATGGACGGTCTCCTCCCGGCCGGCGACGGCACAGTCGCGGCACATGATGATCTACATCGTTGTAGGCCGAATGTACACACCGGCGCTTCGCAATGTCAATCGAGAGATGTCGCTTGACATCGAGAGGATCCTGCGTCATATTTCTAACGTTGTAATGGATCTTTCGATCCGCAGGTCAAGGGCGACACCGCGACAACAGCCCGCACGCAGACGTGCTGCTGGTGACGACCGCGACCTCCGACTCATATCCCGGAGGCACCAATGAGAATCACAAGGACCGCAGCGGTCGTGGCGATGGCGGCAGCGGCGACGCTGACGCTCGCCTCGTGCAGCGACGGCGGCAGCGGTGACGGCGACGCCGACACCATCCAGTTCATGTTCCGCGGCGGACCGGACGAGCAGGCCGCCTACCAGGCCGCGATCGACCGGTACACCGAAGCCACCGGCATCGAGGTCGAGGTGATCGTCACCGACCCCGACCAGTACGGCACCAAGCTTCAGGCTGCCGTCTCCGGTGGCAAGGTGCCCGACGTCTTCTACATCGAGCAGGCCTCGCTGCAGTCCTACGTGCACTCGGGCGTGCTCATGGACATCACCGACCTCATCGAGGAGAGCGACGTCGACCTCGACAACATCTGGCAGTACGGCGTCGACTCGTATCGCTTCGACGGCACTCTGCAGGGAACGCCCGAGGGACGGCTGTACGGCCTGCCCAAGGACGTCGGCCCGTTCGCCTTCGGGTACAACAAGACGATGTTCGAGGAGGCCGGCATCCCGCTTCCCGATCCCGAGACGGGCTTCACGTGGGACGAGTTCGTCGACGTGGCGGAGCAGCTCACCGTCGACACGGACGGCGACGGTGCGATCGATCAGTGGGGCACCGGTTTGAATGTCATGTGGAACCTGCAGGCTCTCGTCTGGAGCAACGGCGGCGACTGGACCAACGCGGACCGCACCGTAGTCACCGTCGACACTCCGGAGTTCGCCGAGGCGCTCCAGTGGTTCGCCGACCTCACCAACGTCTACGGCGTCACCCCCAGCGCCTCGGACGCGGCCACGCTCGACACCTACCAGCGGTGGATGTCCGGCGAGATCGGGTTCTTCCCCGTCGGACCGTGGGACGTCTCGGTCTACAACCAGCTCGACTTCGAGTACGACCTGATCCCGTGGCCGGTCGGCTCGACCGGCCAGCAGGCGACGTGGGTCGGCAGCCTCGGGATCGGCGTGTCGGCGACCTCCGGCAACCCGACCGCCGCAGTCGAGCTGGTGACGTACCTGTCGGCTGACCGCGAGGCGCAGGAGACGCTGGTCTCGGCCGGCATCCAGGTGCCGAACCTGATCGACATGGCCGAGGAGTGGGCGGCCGAGCCGGATGCCAACCCTGCGAACCGTGCGGAGTTCCTCAACATCGTGCAGAACACCGGGCGCCCGATGCCTGCAGCGTTCACGTACGGCGCCGCCTGGTACGACGAGCTCTGGACGAACATCCAGCCCGTCATCGACGGCGACAAGACCGCCGCCGACTACCTCGCCGAGGTGCAGCCGCGCATGCAGACGCTGCTCGACGAGGCGAACATGCGGGCCGAGCAGGCGGCCGCCGCGGGATAATCGCGTTCCGAGCGGTGCCCCGCCGCCGCCCCGCCGGCGGCGGGGCACCGCTCTCACAGAACCAGGACTGAGATGTCAGCACAGATACCGACGCCCGCCGTCGCCGAGGCGGCCTACGCCGAGGCGGAGCGCCTCGACCGAGAGTTCCGATCGCCGAGGGACGTCAACCGCCTCCATCGCACGGAGCACCGGTGGGCCGCGCTGTTCATGGCGGCGCCGATCATCGGCTTCCTCGCGTTCACGGTCTACCCGGTGGGGTACGCGCTGTACGCGTCGCTCACCCGCTGGAACGGGCTCGGCCAGATGACCTTCATCGGGTTCGAGAACTACCTGCGGCTCTTCCGGGACCAGTACTTCCTGACGTCGCTGTGGAACACGTTCTTCTACATGATCGGCATCCCGATCGGGCTCGTGCTCTCACTCCTGCTCGCACTCGCCCTCAATCGCGGGATCCCCGGACAGACCGCCTTCCGCACCATCTACTACGTGCCGGTCATCTCCTCGCTCGCCGCCATCGCGATCGTGTGGCAGTTCGCATACAACGGCGACTACGGCTTCATCAACCAGGTTCTCGCATGGTTCGGGATCGATGGGCCTGACTGGCTGCAGAACAAGCACACCGTCAAGCCCGCGATCATCATCATGGCCGTATGGAAGGGCCTCGGCTACTCCACGCTGCTCTATCTCGCCGCGATCCAGTCGGTGCCGCCGTCGCTCATCGAGGCGGCCAAGCTCGACGGCGCGAACGCCGCGCAGCGGATCTGGACCATCGTGGTCCCGATGGTGCGGCCGGTGACGTTCTTCCTCGTCGTCACGAGCATCATCGGCGGCGCGCAGCTGTTCACCGAGGTCAACATCATGACCCCCGCCGGTGGCCCCGAGTTCAGCTCCGCAACGGTGGTCTGGTACATCTTCCGCCAGGCGTTCCGCTACCAGGAGATGGGCTACGCGACCGCGATGGCCGTCGTCCTCGGGATCATCATCTTCATCATCACGTTCGTCCAGTTCCGCCTGAACCGGCGCAACGAGTTCAGCGTCGAGTAGACGGGAGGAAGCCATGTCCGCACCGCCCACGACGGGTCGCCCGCTTCCCACGAAGCGCCCCGCCCGCCTGTCCTCCGAGAAGGGCCAGAGCCGCGTCGTCAACGCGGTGCTGTTCGTCATCCTCGCCGTCGGCTCGATCGTCATGCTCGCGCCGCTGCTGTGGATGGTGAGCACCTCGCTCAAGACGAGGGCCGAGGTGTTCGCACTTCCGCCGGTCTGGATCCCCGAGGACCCGCAGTGGGAAACGTACGTCCGCATGTGGGATGCCGCGCCCATCCTGTCGGGCTTCGGCAACAGCCTCACCGTCGCACTGACCGTGACGATCGTGGGTTCGGCGACCTCGGCGCTGGCGGCCTACGCCCTGGCGAAGATGCGTCTGCCCTTCAAGAACGCGATCTTCCTCGGCCTGCTCGCGGGTCTCATGATCCCCTACCCGACGCTCATGATCCCGCAGTTCGTGATGTTCGCGAGGTTCGGGTGGGTCGACACGCTCCTGCCGCTGATCGTGCCGTTCCTGTTCGGCAACATCATCATGATCTTCTTCCTCCGGCAGTATCTGAACAGCGTGCCGGACTCGCTCATCGAGGCAGCGCACATCGACGGCGCCTCGCATCCGCGCGTGTTCTGGACGATCGTGCTCCCGCTGATCCGACCAGCCATCGCTGCCCAGTTCATCCTCTGGTTCATGGCGATCTGGAACGACTATCTCGCTCCCATCCTCTACCTGAACACGCCGAGCAAGCAGACGCTCCAGGTGGTCATCGCCAATCTCAACGTCGAGTTCGCCACGCAGCGCGACTACCCGCTGATCATGGGGGCGAGCTTCATCGCGCTGCTGCCGATCGTGATCGTCTTCCTGATCTTCCAGCGGCAGATCATCGAGTCCATCGCGCTCACCGGGACGAAGGGGTGACGGTGCAGACGCGCCCCCGCGGCCTGGCCGCGCTCGACCCGGCCGGCACTCCCGGCTGGGCAGGCGGGGTCATGGGGATGCTGCGCTTGGCCACCCAGCTCGTCGGCATCAACCTGCTCGTGATCGCGGGAACGCTCGCGGGCGGCATCGTGCTGGGCCTGGCTCCCGCGGCGAGCGCGGGACGCTCCCTCACCGCCCAGCTCGGCGCCGGGTCGCCGAGCTCGGCCGTCTGGGGCGAGTTCTGGGCGCACTGGCGCTCGTACTTCCGGCGGGCGAACGCCCTCGCGCTGCCGTTCTGGGCCGCGGGCGGCATCCTGCTCCTGGATCTCCTGGCCATGCAGAGCGCGACCGGCGGCCTCCGCGCCGCGCTGATCGTTGCCCTCGTCGTGGGCGGCGCGTACCTTCTCGTCGCGCTGACGTACGCGCCGATGGTCATCGGCGACTACTCGGATCCGTGGGCGGCGAGCATCCGCTTCGTGGTCCTCGCCCCGGCGCTGTACCCGCTGCGCGGGCTGGCGATCCTCGTCGTGTGGGCCGCGGTGGCCCTCGTCTACGCGACCTTCCCCCCGCTCGCTCTGCTGTTCGGCCTGGCGCTGCCGCTGCTGCTCACCGGATGGCTCACGGCGTCCGCACTCGCACCGCGCGAGGCGTCGGCCGTCCATGCCGGACCGTGACTCCGGCATTCATCACCGCGTGTCGAGCCCCGCGGTCGTGCATGGGGCGCGCAGGTCGGTCGCCGGATAGAGTTCTCCCGTGACCGACGATGCTGCTCCCGCGCGGAGCGATCGCAGCGGTCAGGAGTCTCCGAGTGCCGCCGGCAACGCGCCGTTGCGCCGCCGGCCGCGGGCGGCCGTCACGATGCACGAGGTGGCCGCGCGGGCGCGGGTGTCGATCAAGACCGTGTCCAACGTCGTCAACGGCTATCCGCACATCCGGCCGGCGACGAAGGACCGCGTCGAGAAGGCGATCCAGGATCTCGGCTACAAGGTCAACGCGTCGGCCCGCAACCTCCGCCGTGGCAGGGCCGGCGTCATCGGGCTCGCGCTGCCAGAACTCTCGCTCCCGTACTTCGCCGAGCTCGCCGACGCGGTGATGGTCGCTGCGGAGCGGCACGGCGTCTCGGTGCTCATCGAGCACACCGGCGCGCAGCGCGAGCGCGAGTTCGAGGTGCTGCGCAGTGACCGGCGCAGCCTCACCGACGGTCTGCTGTTCTCACCGCTGGAGATGAGCCAGGACGATGTCGGCGCCCTCAACGTCGACTACCCCCTCGTCCTGCTCGGCGAGCGCATCTTCGGCGGACCGGTCGACCACGTCACGATGGCGAACGTCGACGCGTCCTTCGCCGCGACGATGCACCTCATCGAACGCGGTGCGCGGCGCATCGCGGTGGTCGGCGGGCACCCCGGCGAGGTCGTCGGCACGGCCGCGCTGCGAGTGAAGGGCCATCGACGCGCGCTCGAGGAGGCCGGCATCCCGCTCGATCCCGAGCTCATCCTCGAAGCCGGACTCTGGCACCGTTCGACCGGCGCCGAGGCGATCGCCCGCGCCCTCGACGCCGGCATCGAGTTCGACGCCGTGTTCGGCCTCAACGACGCCCTGGCCCTCGGCGCGCTGCACGAGCTGAACCAGCGCCACATCGCCGTGCCGGGCCGGGTGACCGTGATCGGGTTCGACGACATCGAGGACTCCGCCTTCTCGACGCCGACTCTCTCGTCGGTGTCGCCCGGCAAGACCCAGATCGCCGAGACCGCCGTCGACTTCCTCATGCAGCGGATCGGGTCACCGGATCTTCTGATCGGACCGCGCTACGTGGAGGCCGACTTCGAGGTCGTCGCGCGGGAGTCGACCGGCGGGGCATGAACCCCGCTCCCCCCTTAGTGCCTCAGATGACCTCCGCCGACCACCGGTCGGGGTTGCCGAAGCGATGGGCGGTGATCGTGATCGACTGCTCGCGCAGGAACGGGAGCAGCTCGAGCCGACCGGCGGTGGTCACCTCGTTGTCATAGACGGCGAGGTCGGGATCGCCCCCGACGGCGGCGGCGAGGCGGCCGTGCAGGGTCTTCACCGACTCGGGCGAGCCGACCAGGCGCACCCGCGCCGGACGCGGGTCGACACCCGCTCCCGCCGCGGCGGCGGCGGCGACCACGTCTACCGGACGGGAGACCATGCGCTGGACCCAGTCCCCGTCGGACTCGACGTACACGGCGATACCCTGATCGCTGAGCGCGCGGCGCGCGGCGGCCGGGAGCCCGACCGGAGCGGACAGCGCCAGAGCCGAGCCGGCGCGGATCCCCGCGATCGCGACCCGCAGCAGGGCCTGCCAGGGCGCGTCCGCCGTCGCGCGCACCGCGACCTCCGGGATCGGGCGGTAGCGGAAGAGGTTCCGCTCGACTCCGAGCCCCGAGACGTCCTTGACCTGTCCGAACTCCCGGTCCCACACGATCGCGTCCGACAGTGCCCCGCGTCGCAGCCACTCGAACGCCTCGTAGTCCAGCGAGGGCTGTGCGGCTTCGATGACCGAGGTGATGCGCGAGTCGAGGCCGCGCAGGTGCAGCGTCGCCGACGACGCGGCGCCCGAGGTGGCGCGCCACGACCCGAGGCCGACCAGGTAGTTCGGTCCGCCGGCCTTCGTGCCCGGCCCGACCGACGAGCGCTTCCAGCCGCCGAACGGCTGGCGCTGCACGATCGCGCCGGTGATCCCGCGGTTGACGTAGAGGTTCCCCGCCTCGACCCGGTCGAGCCAGACCTCCAGGTCGTGGGGGTTCTGGGTGTGCAGCCCGGCGGTGAGCCCATACGCGACGGCGTTCTGCAGTTCGAGCGCCTGAGAGAGCGAGTGCGCGTGCATGATCCCCAGCACGGGTCCGAAGAACTCCTCGCGGTGGAAGCGCGACCCGGCCCGAACGCCGGTGCGCACGCCCGGCGTCCACAGGCGCCCGGCGAATTCAGGCCCCGCGTCGACCTGCCGCGGCTCCACCAGCCACTGCTCCCCGTCCTCGAGCGTCGACAGGGCCCACGCGAGCTTGCCCCGCGGCGGCTCGACGACGGGTCCGACCTCGGCGAGCGGATCGGTCGGCGGTCCGACGCGCAGCGAGGTCACGGCATCCGTCACCTGACGCGCGAAGCGCTGGGAGTGCCCGACCGGCCCGACGAGGATCGCGAGCGAGGCGGCCGAGCACTTCTGGCCCGCGTGGCCGAAGGCGCTCTTCACGAGATCGGATGCCGCGAGGTCGAGGTCCGCCGACGGCATGACGATCATCGCGTTCTTGCCGCTCGTCTCGGCCAGCAGCGGCAGGTCCGGTCGCCACGAGCGGAACAGCTCCGCGGTCTCGAACGAGCCGGTGAGGATGACCCGGTCGACGTCGGGATGCGCGACGAGCCGCTGCCCCAGCGCCCCCTCATCGACGTCGACGAGTGCGAGCACGTCCCGCGGCACGCCCGCCTCCCACAGCGCCTCGGCGACGACGGCGGCGCAGCGGCGCGCCTGGGGCGCTGGCTTGAAGACGACGCCCGAGCCTGCTGCCAGCGCGGCCAGCACGCCGCCGGCGGGGATCGCGATCGGGAAGTTCCACGGCGGCGTGACGACGGTCAGCCGCGCCGGCTCGAACACCGCGCCGCTGACCCGATCCAGTTCGCGCGCCGTCGCGGCGTAGTAGTTCGCGAAATCGACGGCCTCGCTGATCTCGACGTCCGCCTCGGCGAACACCTTGCCGGTCTCCGACGCGGCGACCTCTATCAGTTCGCCGCGGCGCGCTTCGAGCGCCCGGGCGGCCGCGATCAGCACGGCCGAGCGGTCGACGGCGGGCAGCGCGCCCCATCGGGCGCCGGCGTCCCGCACTCGCGCGACGATCGCCTCCAGTTCGGCCTCGTCGATCACTCGCGCCGTCGCGACGGTGGCGTCGCCCGCAGTCGACGTCTCGATCCGGGCCAGGATGCCGCGCGCCCAGGCGCGGTTCTTCGGCAGCGCGGGGTCGGAGTCCGGCGCGTTCCGGAACCCCAGGGCGCCCGTGGCGCGACTGCTCTCGCGGGGTGCGAACACCGCCGTCTCGACGAACGGCTCGCCGCCGAAGAGCTGCTCGGGCGCGACGGGTCCGAGCGGGGCGGTCTCGGCCGGGTCGACGACGGCCGACCGCGCGATGCCGATCACGGCCTGGGTGAGTCCATCGTCTTCGGCGGGACCCGCGTCTCGCACAAGGGTGCGGGCCCGTGCCCGGAGACCCTGTCCGCGCGTGCTCTGTGCGGCGACGTCGGCGGCACGGTCCTGCGTCCGGTTCGGGCCCACGGGAAGCGACGGGTCGTCCGCGCGCGTCAGCGACGCGAGGAACCGGTCGCGCTCGCGATCGAACATCGCCGGATCGTCGGCGAGGTCGAACGCCGCCGAGAGGAAGTTCTCGCTCGAGGCGTTCTCCTCGAGCCGCCGCACCAGGTAGCTGATGGCGACGTCGAACTCGTCCGGCCGGACGACCGGAACGTAGAGCAGCACATGGCCGGCCTCGCGCGCGACCGCGGCGACCTGGCCCTGCGCCATGCCGAGCAGCATCTCGAACTCGACCGCGTCCTGCACGCCGGCGCGCCGGGCGAGCAGCCACGCGTAGGCGATGTCGAAGAGGTTATGACCGGCGACGCCGATGCGCACGGCCTCGGTGTTCTCGGGCCGCAGTGCGAAGCGCAGGCAGCGCACGTAACTCGCATCGGAGTCGACCTTCGCGTCGTACGTCGCGAGCGACCAGCCGTGCATCACGGCATCCACGCGCTCCATCGCGAGATTCGCGCCCTTGACCAGTCGCACCTTGATGCGTGCTCCCCCGGCGGCGACGCGCTGCTGCGCCCACGCGGTGAGCTGCTCGAGCGCCGGCAGCGCATCGGGCAGGTACGCCTGGAGCACGATGCCCGCCTCGAGGCCCTGCAGCCGCGGATCCTCGAGGAGGCGGGTGAACACCGCGATCGTGAGGTCGAGGTCGCGGTATTCCTCCATGTCGAGGTTGATGAAGGTCTGCCCGGTCCCCGAGCCGCCCCCTCCGGTCGCCGAGCTCGTCGAGGGATCGCCCACCGCCGTCAGGTACAGCGGCAGCAGCCGCTCGACGACATCGTCGATCACCTCGTCGAACGCCCACATCGAGATATGGCTCGCGATCGCCGAGACCTTGACGGAGACGTAGTCGACATCGGGCCGGCGGATGAGATCGTGGATGCCGTCGAGCCGGCGCCGGGCCTCCTCCTCGCCGAGCACCGCCTCGCCGAGGAGGTTGAGGTTCAGTCGCGCTCCCGTCTCGCGGATCGCGGCGATCGCCGGACCCAGCTTGTCGGGGCGGGCGTCGATGACGAGGTGTCCCACCATCTCGCGCAGCACGCGCCGAGCGATCGGGACCACCGGCGAGGGCATCACCGGTGCCACCACTCCCCCGGCCCGCACGGCGGCGCGCAGATACCAGGGCAGGAAGCCGGGCACGAGTGGTGCCACCCTGCTGAGGTTGGATGCAGCGGCGACGAGGCTCTCCGGACGCATCACGCCGTCGACGAAGCCGATCGTGAACGGCAGTCCGTTGCGGTCTTTGAGGACGCCGGCGAGGCGCTGTGCGGCAGGGTCGACATCGACCTCCGCGCTCTCGGTGATCCACCGCTGCGCGAGTTCCACGGCTGCCGTGGCGAGGTCGTCGCCGCCGGAGGCCGTGAGGCCGGTGTCGTCCCGATCAGGGTCGGTCACCATGCCAGACAGCCTACGACGCGCGAGAGCCCGGAGCGGTTCGCCCAGGCTCTCGCGGATCGTCAGATCTGGTCGGCTCGATCGCGGCGCACGCGCGTGTCGGGGTCGGCGTCGGCGTCGGCATCGGCATCGGTCGCCACGCGACGGCCGCCATCCACAGGGCCGTCGGTCGCCCGATCGGGCGCCACCGTGCGGTCGTCCGTCGCGGTGGGCTGCTGCTCGGTGAGCGTCGGGCCGTCCGCCGGTGCACGGCGGGTCGCGGCCTCGTCGGTCACGTACGGGTCGACCTCGTCGGCCTTCCGCAGCGTCTCAGCCTGCTCGGCGCGGTAGTCCGCGGCATCCGCTCGATGCTCGTCGATCGTGGCGGCGTGCTTCTCGGCGTCGATCGACGCCTGGGCCGCGCGGGCCTTCGCCTGCTCCGCGGCGGCCGCGCTGGATGCGGCGTCGGCGCGGGACTGGGCGACCTGCGCCTCGTGCTCCCTGGCGGCGAGCTCCTTCTCGCGGGCCTCGTCGCGCAGCTTCTCGGCCTTGTCGTGCTGCGCGGCCTCGCGGTGCTTCCGGCGTCCTCGCGCGCTGACGACGAGGGCGATGACGACGATCGCCGCGACCACGACGACGCCGACGATGATCCAGATGAGGGTGGTGTTGTCCACTGCTCGCTCCTTCTCGGTCCGGCGCCGGCGGGGGTCACCGGCGCTCGAACATCCACGCAACCGCACGACCTCGCGCGCCGCCAGCGGCTTGCGCGGCATCCGGCGTTGCGCTACAGGACGTCACTGCCAGACGCTCGGAGCCTCCACGCGCGTCGGGGGAAGAGCGGATGCCGCGGCCCACTCGTGCACCCACGGATCGACCTCGGGAATACCCTCCGGGCGACCGACCGCCGCGAACAGCTCGTCGTGCGAGAGGGTGCCCCCGCTGCGCTTCATCATGCGCGCACGCACGATGACTCGGGCGTAGAGCTCGCCGTCGACGACCGCGCGGTGCTCGACGTAGACGGCCTTGTCGTCGTGGCCGATCATGCGCGACTCGACGTCGAACCGCTGCCACAGATTGAGGGACTTGCGAAACGTGACGGTCTCGCTCGAGACGACCGCATACCAGCCGCGGTCGCGCATGGCGTCCCACATCCCGGTGCGCACGAGCAGGTCCCACCGGCCGAGGTCGAACAGCGACAGATACCGGCCGTTGTTCATGTGCCGGAGCAGGTCGATGTCGGTCGGCAGCGTGGTGAGGCGGATGGTGCTGACGGCGGTCGGCGCGAGGCGCCCTTCGCGCTTCGCGCGACGCCGCGCTCCGAGCATCACGAGCAGGGTTCGCCAGATCACGTTCACGAGGAGCGATGGTAGCGACGGAAGGATGCCGGGGGCATTCGCTTGTGGGAATCCGACAGTCTCCGACATCGGAGAGATCATGTCCGTCGGGCGATCCGTTCCCGCATCCTCGTCGGCGACTTGGTGACGGGGCGCCACAGCCCCCGCGAATCCCACCAGTACGGACCGCGCACTTCCGGAACTCCGCGGTTCATGCGCACCTGCCATCCGCTGGTGTCGAGGGTGCGATGGTGAAACCAGCAGAGCATCACGCCGTTGTCCGTGTGCGTCGGGCCGCCTTGAGAGTGCTCTTCGACATGGTGGATCTCGCACCACTCGGCGGGGACGTGGCACCCCGGGATGACGCAGCCGCCGTCCCGAAGGCCGATCGCTCGGCGCTGGTGGTGGTTGAAGACGCGGTCGAGGA
>Ga0307505_10001091_pt1 | contig 23787 bp, 17 predicted proteins | sample 23_S_MG_FD_202183 | JGI IMG/M metagenome (GOLD analysis project Ga0307505, IMG submission 202183) | Soil microbial communities from Populus trichocarpa stands in riparian zone in the Pacific Northwest, United States - 23_S | ecosystem: Environmental > Terrestrial > Soil > Riparian zone > Trees...
TCGACGGGTTCTCCGCCTTGCGGGTAATCTTGTCGATCTCGTCGATGTAGACGATCCCGTGCTGCGCCTTCTCGACGTTGTAGTCGGACGACTGGAGCAGCTTGAGGATGATGTTCTCGACGTCCTCGCCCACGTAGCCGGCCTCGGTCAGCGTGGTCGCGTCGGCCATCGTGAACGGCACGTCGAAGGTGCGCGCGAGCGTCTGCGCGAGCAGCGTCTTGCCGCTGCCGGTCGGGCCGACCAGCAGGATGTTGGACTTCGCCAGCTCGACGTCGCCCGACTTGCCCGAGTGCTTGAGCCGCTTGTAGTGGTTGTGCACCGCGACCGAGAGCACGCGCTTGGCGCGGTCCTGCCCGATCACATAGTCGTTGAGCGTGCCGCAGATGTCCTGCGGGGTGGGGACGCTGCCGTCCTTCTTGCCGGCGAGACCGCCCTTGGTCTCCTCGCGGATGATGTCGTTGCACAGCTCGACGCATTCGTCGCAGATGAACACCGTCGGGCCGGCGATCAGCTTGCGCACCTCGTGCTGCGACTTGCCGCAGAAGCTGCAGTAGAGGGTGCTCTTGCTGTCGGATCCGCTCAGTTTCGTCATGCTCTCGTCCATAGGTCCCCGCGCAGGCGGCAGGGGATTCGCCTCCGGGAATGTAGCCCCGGGGGTGTCAATATCAATCACATCAACCTTAATAGCCCCGGCTTGCTCCAGCCTGAAGGGGCAGGGTTGCCAAAATGCTACAGGTTTGCCGCCGGGTGTTTACCGCCCCGAACGGGCCGGAAACCTAGTCCGGCGCGCCGCCGCTGCCGCTTGCCTCGCCGCCTTCCTCGTCCTTCGGGCGATGCGCGAACACCTTGTCGACGACGCCGAACTTCAGCGCTTCGTCGGCCTCGAGGAAGGTATCGCGGTCCATGGCCTTTTCGATCTCGGCCAGGGTCCGGCCGGTATATTTGGCGTAGAGATCGTTCATCCGCGCGCGGATGCGGAGGATTTCCTTGGCCTGAATTTCGATGTCAGACGCCATGCCGCGTGCCCCGCCACTCGGCTGGTGGACCATGATCCGGGCATTGGGGAGCGCGACGCGCATTCCGGGCTCGCCCGCCGCGAGCAGGAAGCTGCCCATCGAGGCCGCCTGGCCGACGCAGACCGTGCGGACCTTGGGCTTGATGTACTGCATGGTGTCGTGGATCGCCATTCCGGCTGTCACCACGCCGCCCGGCGAGTTGATGTACATCGAGATGTCCTGGCTGTTCTCGCTCTCGAGGAACAGCAGCTGCGCGACGATCAGCGAGGCCATGTGGTCCTCGACCTCGCCGGTGATGAACACGATCCGCTCGCGCAGCAGGCGGCTGAAGATGTCGAAGCTGCGCTCGCCGCGGCTGGTGCTCTCGACCACCACGGGCACGAGCGCGCCCGTCACCGGATCGGTATAGAACTTGCCCTGGGCGGCGGTGCCCCCGCCGATGCCGCCGAACACGTCGATCATGGAAATCCTCTCGTCTTGAAGCCGGCGCCTATGTCGCGCCTGCGCCGCGCTTGTTCAAGGGCGTTCGTACCCGCGCTTCGACGCCGCTACGCTGCCGGTCGGACAGAGTCATTCGTCGGTCCAATTGCGCGTTCGGTCGATGCGGGGTGCAGCTAGCGCGTGGATCGGGTAGGGCACCGGCTTCAACTACAAATGTAATCGGTAGGTGGGTGAGGGATGCGGGGACTGCTGACGACTACGGCCGCGTTGACGCTGCTGGCGGCACTGCCGGCACCGGCGCTGGCGCAGGATACCGGCGACATGCCGCCTCCCGAACCGGCCGAGGAACCGGCGGGCACATCGGGTCGCGACGTCTATACGCCGGCCGATTTCGCCCGTTTCGCGCCGCGCAACGCGCTCGACATGATCCGCCAGGTGCCCGGCTTCAGCATCGTCACGAGCGATCAGGGACGGGGCCTCGGCCAGGCCAGCGACAACGTGCTGATCGACGGCGAGCGGCACACCAGCAAGTCCGACGACCTGTTCGCCTATCTGAGCCGCATCACCACCAACCGGATCGAACGGATCGAAATCGTCGACGGCGCCACGCTCGGCATTCCCGGCCTCTCCGGGCAGGTCGCCAACGTCATCACCAAGGGCGCGGCGATCAGCGGACGCTTCGAATACCGCGCGGTGTGGCGGCCTCGCTACGCCAAGACCAGCTATGGCGGCGGCGAGATCTCGCTGAGCGGCTCGACCCCGCGCCTCGAATGGACCGTGGCCCTCAATCACGGCACAGGGCGGGGCGGCGCCGGCGGAGGCCAAGGCGCGACGATCACCGACGGCCTTGGCAACCTGCTCGAGCATCGCGACGTGCTGATCCAGTTCGTCGGCGAGTTCCCGCGCGTCTCGGGGACGCTCAAGTGGGATGGCCCGGGCAGCATGGTGGCGAACTTCAACGCCAACTACAGCCGCAGCTACAACGATTTCTCGAACGACGAGGGTCGCGACCTCATCACGGGTACCGACCTGTTCCGCGATCTCGACAACCGCAACCGGGGCTACGCCTACGAGTTCGGCGGCGACGTCGACTTCGCGCTCGGGCCGGGGCGGCTGAAGCTGATCGGGCTCGAACGCTTCAACCATAACCGGCTGCGGGTCGATTCGGTCTTCATCTACGCCAACTCCGCTCCGTCGACCGGCAGCCGCTTCGCCCAGGATTCGGAAAGCGGCGAGCGGATCGGCCGCGCCGAATACCGCTGGGACATGCTCGGCGGCAACTGGCAGCTCGACGTCGAGGCCGCGTTCAACCGGCTCGACCAGGTCGGACGGCTGTTCACGCTCGATGCCTCCGGCGATTTCGCCGAGATCCCGTTTCCGAACGGTTCGGGCGGGGTGACCGAGGATCGCTACGAGCTGGCGCTCAATCACAACCGTACGCTCGCGCCGGGCCTTTCCATCCAGCTCAGCGGCGGGGGCGAATATTCGAAGCTCGTGCAGACCGGTGCCGGCGGCCTGGCCCGCACGTTCTGGCGGCCCAAGGGATCCGCGACGCTTGCATGGACGCCGACCCAGGGCCTGGATCTGTCGCTGAAGGTAGCCCGCACCGTCGGCCAGCTGGCGTTCGGCGACTTCCTCGCCAACGTTAACCTGGGCCAGAACACCGGCAATGCAGGCAACGCGCTGCTGGTGCCGCAGCAGGCATGGGAGGCGGACTTCGAGATCAGGAAGAACCTCGGCCCCTGGGGTTCGGCCACGCTGCGCGCCTACGGCCGCCGGATCGAGGACTACATCGACATCATTCCCGTCGCGGGCGGCGAATCGCGCGGCAACATCCTCGGCGACGCGACGCTCTACGGCGCATCGCTCAACGCCACCGTCAACCTCGATCCGCTCGGCTGGAAAGGCGCCAAGATCACCGCCAACGGCAGGCTCGAGGATTCGGCCCTGCCCGACCCGCTGACCGCGATCGATCGGCCGTTCAGCAGCCACAACTATACCGGCGGCGAGGTCAGCCTGCGCTACGACGTCCCGGAAAGCGACTGGGCGATGGGCGGCGGCTTCAACTGGAACGTCAACAGGCCCTATGTGCGCCTGTTCGAAGTGGGCCAGGACTACGAAGGGCCGGTCTACACGTTCGCCTTCATCGAGAACAAGGACGTGTTCGGGCTGACGGTTAACCTCAACGTGTTCAACCTGACCGGCGGCCAGGGCCTGTTCGACCGCACCGTCTATACCGGGCTGCGCGACCGATCGCCGATTGCGTTCGTCGAGCGGCGCCGGCTCGACGTGTCGACAATCTACCGGATCACGGTGCGCGGCAGCTTCTAGCACCGTGAGTCCCAGCGCAGGCTGGGACCTCGTGCGGAACGGCCTGAGGTCCCAGCCTGCGCTGGGACTCACGGCGCTTCACGTCGGCGCCGCGCGGTGGCAAGCTGCGTGGATGAGGAAAATTTCCGCGCTCGCCGCGCTGCTCGCACTGTCCTCGCCCGCCTGGGCCGATCCAGGCGACGATGCCGCAGCCCATCTCGCCCGCATTGCCGAGCTCGACGATGCCGGGCCCGAGCTCAACGCGGTGATCGTCACCAACCCGAACGCACCCGCGGAGGCGCGCGCAGCCGAGGGCCTGCCGCTCGCCGGTCGCGTGGTGCTGGTCAAGGACAACGTCGAGACGCGCGAATGGCCGACCACGGCCGGCAGCCTCGCGCTGCGGAATAACATGACGGGCCGAGACGCGCCGCTGATCGCCAGGCTGCGCGCCGCGGGCGGGGTGGTGCTGGGCAAGACCAACCTCAGCGAATGGGCCAACATCCGCTCGACCCGCTCGACCAGCGGCTGGAGCGCGATCGGAGGGCAGACCCGCAATCCGCATGCGACCGACCGCAATACCTGCGGCTCCTCTTCGGGCAGCGGCGCGGCGGTGGCGGCGGGCCTCGCCTGGGCCGCAATCGGCACCGAGACCGACGGCTCGATCACCTGCCCGGCCAGCGTCAACGGAATCGTCGGGCTCAAGCCGACGGTCGGCTTGGTCAGCCGCACCCACATCGTCCCGATCAGCCATAGCCAGGACACCGCCGGGCCGATGGCCCTGACGGTTGCCGACGCGGCCCTTCTGCTGGGCGCCATCGCCGGCAGCGACCCGGCCGATCCCGCGACCGCAGAGGCCGACCTGCACAAGACGGACTACGTCGTGGGCCTGGCCGACGCGTCGCTGTCGGGCGTGCGGATCGGGGTGATGCGCAAGGCCGTCGGCGGCAACCCGGACGTGGCCGCGCTGTTCGAGACGGCGCTGGCCGATCTGCGCCGCGCCGGGGCCGAACTGGTCGAGATCGACTACGAGCCCGACCCGAAGACGGGCGCGGACGAATTCCTGGTCCTGCAATTCGAGCTGCGCGAAGACCTGGCGGCCTATCTCGCCTCCTCTCCTGCCGACCTGCCGGTGCGCACGCTCGACGAGGTCATTGCCTTCAACCGCGCCCACGCGGCCGAGGAGATGCGCTGGTTCGGGCAGGAGATCTTCGAGATGGCGGCGCAGGCCACCGACCGGGCCGCCTACGAGCAGGCGCGCGCGAATTCGCTGCGGCTCGCGGGCGCTGAAGGCATCGACCGGCTGCTCGCCGAGCATAGCGTCGGCTTCCTCGTCGCCCCGACCGTCGGCCCGGCGTGGACGACGGACCTCGTCAACGGAGACAACTATGACGGATCGATCGGGACCGGCAGCATGGCCGCGATCTCCGGCTATCCGCACCTTTCGGTGCCGATGGGCGCAGTGCACGATCTACCCGTCGGGCTCTCGATCATCGGCGCGAAATGGCGGGATCATGCGGTTTTACAGGCAGGCGCGGCTTACGAACGGGCCCGCACCGCCCCGCTGGCCGAGGCCGGCCTGACACGCTGGAGCGATACAAACGGGTACACGAACTAGGCTTGTGCACCTGTTCCATAACCCCTAGCGGACCGGACCTAGTCAACGATCCGTTACAATTGGGGGGCAACAGGGTGAGGCGTCGAGCGGTCCTTCACGGCTGCACCGCGCTGGCGATGACCGCGCTGGCCGCCCCCGTGCAGGCGCAGGACAGCTATCTGCCGCCCATTCTCGAGCCTCCGTCCGCCGATGCGCCGCCGCCCCCAGACGCCGATCCGGACCCATTGCCGTCGAGCGGGGCCCCCATTGCGCTCGCTCCCGGTCCGGATGTCTATACGCCTGCCGATTTCGCCCAGTACGCGCCGCGCAGCGCGCTCGACATGCTGCAGCAGGTGCCGGGCTTCAACATCCAGGAAAGCTTCGGCCAGGGCCGCGGTCTCGGCGAGGCCACCGGCAACGTGCTCATCAACGGCGAGCGCATCTCGAGCAAGTCGGACACGGTCAGCCAGCGGCTCGGGCGGATCGCCGCGGCGAGCGTGCTCCGGATCGAATTCGTCGACGGCGCCACGCTCGACATTCCCGGCCTGACCGGCCGCGTCGCCAACATCGTCACCAGCCGTGAGGCCGGCGGCGTGCGCGGCCAGTTCGAATGGAACCCACAGCTCGCCACCGATTATGCCTCGACCCGGTGGGCCGCGGGCCGCGCCTCGGTTACCGGGACGCTGGGGCCCGTCGCCTATACTTTCGCCGCCGACAACAACCCGTTCAACGGCGGCACCGGGGGGCCCAACTTCATCACTTTCGGAGACGGGACCTTCGAGGAACGTTTCAACCAGACCCATTCGGTGGTGCACAATCCGCGTCTCAGCACCCAGCTCAGGATCGACGGGCCGGGCAGCTCGGTCGGCAACTTCAGCGCGTCGTACCAGTGGTCGTGGAACCGCTCGCGCGAAGACGAATACGTCGTCGCGGCGCCGGGCGCGCCCTCGCTGACCGAAGCGTTCCGCACGCGCAGCGACGGCCACAATTACGAGATCGGCGGAGATTTCGAATTCGCGCTCGGCCCCGGCCGGCTCAAGCTGATCGCGCTCGAAAGCTTCCGAGCCTCCGACTTCACGACACAGTCGGCCATCGACCCCGGCACCGGCGCGCCGGCGTTCGGCAGCCGGTTCAGCCAGGACAGCGAATCCGGCGAGCGGATCGGGCGCGCGGAGTACAAATGGAAGATGCTCGGGGGCGATTGGCAGCTCTCGGGCGAGGCGGCGTTCAACCGGTTGAGCAACGTTGCCGGCCTGGCCATCCTGAGGCCGAGCGGCGAGTTCGTGCCGATCCCGTTTCCGGCAGGCACCGGCGGGGTGACCGAGGACCGGTACGAGACCATCCTGTCGTACGGACGGCCGCTCACTTCCAGCCTGACGCTGCAGCTGAGCGCGGGCGGCGAGTATTCGAAGATCGCACAGACCGGCGCCAATGCGCGGTCGCGCGCGTTCAAGCGGCCGAAGGGGGCGCTCTCGCTCGCCTGGGCCGCGGCCGACGGTCTCGACGTGTCGTTTCGCGCCGCGCGCCGGGTTGGCCAGCTCAATTTCGGCGATTTCCTCGCCGACGTGAACCTGCAGAACAACAACACGAATGCCGGCAACAACGAGCTGCGGCCCGAGCAGCGATGGGAGTTGGAGCTCGAGGCGGTGAAGCGGCTCGGCGCGTGGGGCTCGTTCACGCTCAATCTGTTCCACCATCGCATCACCGATTACGTCACCATCGTGCCCCTTCCGACGGGCGGGGAATCGGTCGGCAACGTCGACACCGCGCAGGTGTCCGGCGTGCTGTTCAACAGCACCGTCCAGCTCGCCCCGCTCGGCTTTCGCGGCGCCAAGCTCGACATCGATTTCCAGCTGCGCAAGTCGCGGCTCGAGGATCCGGTTTCGGGCGTCATCCGTCCCTTCGACCGCTCGCAGCCGCGCAACGTCAACTTCCAGTTTCGCCACGACGTGCCGGCCAGCGACTGGGCCTGGGGCGCGAATTTCCGCAGCTCCGAGTTCAATCCCTACTATCGGCTGGCGGAGATCGGTCTCGACTACAACCTCGCCAACGCCCTCGGTGTGTTCGTCGAGCACAAGGATGTGTTCGGGCTGACCGTGCAGGCGCGGCTCAACAACATCCTCGAGCAGAACAACGTGCTCGATCGCACGGTCTACGCCGGCAGCCGCGACGGTGGCGCGGTCCTGTTCCGCGAGAACCGCCAGCGCGAAATCGGCCACATCGTGAACTTCACGGTGCGCGGGAACTTCTAGGAGCCGCTCCCTCCGATTCCGCGCGTCGGAATCGAATGGGCTCGCCGGCTACTTCTTGGCTGCGGGCTTCTTCGCTGCCTCGGCCTTCGGAGCCGCCTTCTTCGCGGGCGCCTTGTCGGCCTTGGCCGATGCCGGAGCCTTCTCCGCCTTCTTCGCCGGAGCCTTCGCTTCCTTGGCCGGCGTCTTTTCAGGCCTGGCGGCCGCCTTCTTCGGCGCGGCCTTCTTGGCGGGGGGCGGCGCGGTTTCCTCGGCCTCGATCGCGGCTTCGAGCTCCTCGCGGGTCACCTCGCGCTCGCTCACCTCGGCCTTGCCGAACAGGAAGTCGACGACCTTGTCCTCGTACAGCGGAGCGCGCAACTGGGCCTGGGCCATCGCGTCGCCGCGGACGTATTCGACGAACCGCTCGCGGTCCTCGGGGCGGTACTGAGCCGCGGCCTGCTGGATCAGCATGCCCATTTCCTGCGCCGTGACCTCGACTCCGTTGGCCTGGCCGATCTCGGACAACAGCAGGCCCAGGCGAACGCGGCGCTCGGCGATACGGCGGTAGTCGTCCTTCTCGGCCTCGATCTCCTTGAAGCCTGCGGCCGGATCTTCTTCCTTGGCGATCTCGGCCTGCAGCTGCTGCCAGATCTGGTCGAACTCGGCGCCGACCATCGTCTCGGGTACTTCGAAATCATGCTCGGCGGCGAGCCTGTCGAGCAGCTGCCGCTTCATCTGGGTGCGAGTCAGGCCGGCCGACTCCTGCTCGAGCTGGCCCTTGACCAGCCCTTTGAGCTGCTCGAGGCTTTCCATGCCGAGCGACTTGGCGAAGTCCTCGTCTATCTTGCTCTCGCCCGCGACCTTGACCTGCTGGACGGTGACGTCGAACTCGGCGTCCTTCCCGGCGAGATCGGTGGCCTGATACTCGGCCGGGAACGTGATCTTGACGGTCTTCCTGTCGCCCGATTTTGCGCCGACGAGCTGCTCCTCGAAGCCGGGAATGAACTGACCCGAACCGATGACGAGCGGCGCGCCTTCGGCCTTGCCGCCCTCGAACTCCTCGCCGTCGACGCGGCCGACGAAGTCTATGATCAGCTGATCCCCTTCGGCTGCCTTCTTCGTCTTCGGGGCATCGGTGAAGCTCTTCTGGTTGGCGCCGATGCGCGCCAGCGCTTCGTCGAGCTGGGCGTCGGTCACCGGGACCACCAGCCGCTCGAGCTTGATCCCGTCGAGCGAGGGAGCCTCGATCTCGGGCAGCACTTCGAGTTCGACCGTCAGCTCGGCGTCCTTGCCTTCGGCATAGCCCTGGTCGAGATCGACCTTGGGCTGCAGCGCCGGGCGCAGCTTCTTCTCCTTCATCAGCGCGTCGACCGATTCGCGCACGCTGGCGTTGAAGGCGTCCGAATGCAGCGCCGGGCCATGCATCTTGCGGATCAGGTTGGCAGGCACCTTGCCGGGGCGGAAACCGGGCATGCGCACCTGCGGGGCGACCTTCTTGACCTCGGCGTCGATCCGCGCCTCGATCTCCTTGGCCGGGATCTTCACCGTGTAGGCGCGCTTGAGCCCCTGATTGGTCTTCTCGACGATCTGCATTCCAAAGCCTTCCAGACAACCTTGCCGGGCCCCGGTTCGCGAAAATTCACCGCTGAACTGGTGCGGGCGAAGGGACTCGAACCCCCACATCTTGCGATACTGGAACCTAAATCCAGCGCGTCTACCAGTTCCGCCACGCCCGCGGCCGACGAATTCCTGCAGGCCGGAGACCTGCGAAAACGAAGCCTGGGCCCTTAGGCGGGGCCGCCGAAAAGGGCAAGCGCCACGGCGGGCGATCGGCGCGCGTGGAACGGCCCGCGCCCGCTGGGCGTTTCAGTCGGCGAAAGGATACCGATATGACCCTCGGCACTGACACCGACGGCGGCGGCCACGCCCCCGGTTCGCAACCCGCGCATTTCAACAGCGGCGGCGGCGATCGCGACTATCCGGGCGAGCAGCCCGACGAGATCGTCCCGGACCAGGGAGATACCGCCGAGCCCGGAGGGACCCCGGACGAAGTGGCGCCGGGCCAGGACGATTTCGACCGCCCGGACAGCGCACCCAGCGAGGTGCCTCCGCAACCGGACACCGGTCCTATCGAGACTCCGCCGCCGCCGGATTGATTTTCCTGCCCGCGCAGCTAAGCGCGCGGCATGAGCGAGCCAATCCCCGAAGATTCCGCCGCGCGCGACGTGCCGCCCGACCGCCTGGCGATCGACCCGGCGAGCGTGCATTTCGACTCCGACCTGCTGGGACGCGGCGTCGGCATCCGCTTCAAGGGCGTCGAGCGCACCAACGTCGAGGAATATTGCATCTCCGAAGGCTGGGTGCGGGTCCAGGCGGGCAAGACAATGGACCGTCACGGCAAGCCGCTGACGCTCAAGCTGTCCGGGCCGGTCGAGGCCTGGTTCCAGGATCTCGGCGAAGACGCGCCGGTGGCGCGCTAAGGATTAGATCGCGGGGGCCGGCGGCTCAGGTTCGCCGGTTGCCAGCGGCCGCGCCAGGCGCAGGATGGCATAGCCGAGCAGCGCCGAGACCAGCGAGCCGGCCAGCACGCCGAGCTTGGCTTCCTCGATCAGCAGCGCATCGCGCGAGAAGGCCAGCGCGCCGATGAACAGGCTCATCGTGAAGCCGATGCCGCACAGCACGCAGGTCCCCCAGATCTGGGTCCAGCTCGACCCTTCCGGCCGGGGAGCGAAGCCGATCCGGTCGGCGATCACGATGCTGCCGAAGATGCCGACCTGCTTGCCGATCACCAGCCCCGCGCCGATCGCCAGCGGCAGAGGATCGAGCATCGCGCCAAGCCCGATGCCCGCCAGCGCCACGCCGGCGTTGGCGAAGCCGAACAGCGGCACGATCAGATAGGCGTTCCAGCGAACGAGGGCATGCTCCATGGTTTCTAGCAGGCTGTGTCCGTCGAAATCGTCATCGTCGCGCATCGGGATCGTCAGCGCCGCCACCACGCCCGCGATCGTGGCGTGGATTCCGGAATGGAGCACACAGTACCACAGCGCCACCGCGACGAGCACGTACGGCCACACGCGGCGTACGCCGTACTTGTTCATCCCGATCATCAGCGCGAGCAAGGCCATTCCCGCCAAGAGCCACTCGAGCTTCAGGTCCGCCGTGTAGAACACGGCGATGATCGCCACGGCGCCGATATCGTCGACGATGGCGACCGTCAGCAGGAACAGCCGTAACGGGCCGGGAACCCGGCGTCCGAGCAGGCCGATCACCCCCATGGCGAAAGCGATGTCGGTGGCCGCCGGAATGGCCCAGCCCCGATTCAGGGTGGGATCGCCGCCGGCAACGGCTAAGTAGACCGCGGCCGGCGCGATCATCCCTGCCACCGCCGCCAGCACCGGCATCCTGCGCACCGCCGGATCGGCCAGGTTGCCGACGATCATCTCGCGCTTCACCTCAAGCCCGACGACGAAGAAGAAAACGACCATCAGCGCGTCGTTGATCCACAGGTGGAGGTTGTCGAGCTTGGCGATGGGAGTCCAGGCCAGCGTGCCGTGGAACAGGTGGTGGTAGTCCTCGGCGAATACGGAGTTGGCGGCGAAGATCGCCAGCACCGCGATGGCGATCAGCAGCACGCCCCCGAAAGCATCGCTGACGAACAGCGCCTTGAACGGGCGCACGGCTGCGTTGAGGAGAGAGGAGCGGGGCGGGGCCATGCGAGAACACCTCTTTCCGAATATCCGATTTGCCGCAACCGCTCCCGCGCATGCGCCGGCGCCCGGGATGGCTTCAAAATGGTCCCAGACGCGGTTGCGATTTGAATCTAGGGGCTTACCCCTAAGGCCGGGGCAACAGGGTACCGGTTGGTTCGATGGTCTTGGGGCAATGGACGCCGCTCGAGTGGCTGGCGCTCGTCGAGCATGAGCTGCTGCTGTTCGCGGCCGTCTTCTTCCTGATCGGCGCGCTCGACGAGTTGGCGATGGACGCCGCCTGGGCGTGGCTCAAACTGACCGGCCGGGCGCGGGGCTGGCGCATCGCCCGGCGCGAGGCGCGCGAAAGGCCGCTGGCGGGGCCGGCGGCGGTGCTGATCCCCGCCTGGCACGAAGCGCAGATCATCGAGTTCACCATCGCCCATGCGCTGGCGGCCTGGCCGCAGCGCGAGCTGCGCCTCTACGTGGGCTGCTATTTCAACGATCCGGCGACGCTCGAAGCGGTGATGCGCGGATCGGGAGGCGACCCGCGGGTGCGGCTCGTGGTGCACGGCCGTCACGGGCCGACGATGAAGGCCGATTGCCTCAACCGGCTCTATGCCGCGCTCGAAGCCGACGAAGCGCGCAGCGGTCGCGATTTCCGGATGATCGTGCTGCACGACGCGGAGGACATGGTGGATCCGGCGGCGCTCGGCCTGCTCGACCGGGCGGTCGACGAGAGCGATTTCGTTCAGCTTCCGGTGCTTCCGGAGCCGCAGCGCCGCTCGCGCTGGATCGGAAGCCACTACTGCGAGGAATTCGCCGAGGCGCACGGCAAGACCATGGTCGTGCGCGGCTTGCTCGGCATGGCGTTGCCGGCCGCGGGAGTAGGCTGCGGCTTTGCCCGCGCGATGCTCGGCAGGATCGCCGAACAGGTCGGACCCGGCGGTCCGTTCTCGGTCGAATCGCTGACCGAGGATTACGAGCTCGGCCTGCGCATCAAGGCCGCCGGCGGGCAGTCGCGGTTCCTGCGCGTGCGCGGCGAGGACGGACAGCTGGTGGCGACGCGCGCGTGCTTTCCGGCCGGGCTCGACAGCGCGGTGCGCCAGAAGGCCCGCTGGGTCCACGGCATAGCGCTGCAGGGCTGGGACAGGCTCGGCTGGAGCGGCGGGCCGGGCGAATGGTGGATGCGGCTGCGCGACCGGCGCGGTCCGCTGACGGCGCTGGTGCTGTTCGCCGGCTACGTCATGCTCGTGCTGGGCGGGGTGCTGTGGGCGGCGGGGGCGCTCGGCCTGATGCGGCCGTGGCAGGTCGATCCGCTGCTGGCGATGCTGCTGGCCGCCAACTTCCTCAGCTTCGCCTGGAGGGGCTCGGTCCGGTTCGCCTTCACCGCGCGCGAGTACGGTTGGCGCGAAGGCCTGCGGGCGGTGGCGCGGATACCGGTCACCAACGTGATCGCCATCATGGCTGGCCGGCGGGCGCTGTTCGCCTACGTTGGCACGCTGCGCGGCGCCGAGCCCCAATGGGACAAGACCCACCACCACGCCCATCCCGCGGCGATGGCGACCCTGCGATCCTCCGGGCCTTTCGCGGCGTGAACCGGGGCGCCGCCTTTCGCGGGCAGCCCCTGCTGCTGCTGGCAGCACTGCTCCTCGGCTGGATGGCGTTGCGCGTCGCACTGTGGGGACCGCCGTTCGACCCGTCCGGCGCGGCGCTGCGTGTCGAGGCTGCAGCCGGGAACGTGACGCGCGCGGCGATCCGGGCCGGCGTGCCGGCCGGAAGCGGACTGCCGGAAGCGGGGCTGCATGTCGATGGACCGGCAGCCGTTCCCGCCGTTCTCGAACCGGTCCTTCCCGCTCTGCTCGACCCGATCGCCTCGCCCGGCCTGGAGGAAGCTCACGTGCCCCGGGCGGAGCCGGTTGTCGCGCCGCCGCCCGGCGTCGCGCCGCGCGCCGCGATCGGCCACAACCTGCTGTTCCTGGCCGGACTGTCGCAGATGGAGGTGCCGCCCGTCCTGCTCGCCTATCTGCAGGACGCCGCGCAGCCGCAGCCCGGCATCCCTGCCGCCGCGCCGGCGCTCGCCGCCGCGATGCCGCGACCGGCGGCGATGGATTCACGCTGGTCGGCCGATGGATGGGTGATGCTTCGCAAGGATACGACCTCGCCGATCCTGACGGGCCGGCCGAGCTACGGCCGCAGCCAGGCCGGCGCGATCGTCCGCTATCGCCTCGCCTCCGAAAGCGCGCTGCGCCCGCAAGCCTACGTGCGCGTCAGCACGGCGCTCTCCGGCGCGCGCGAGGGGGAAGTCGCGGCGGGAGTGTCGGCGCGGCCGCTGGGCGGCGTGCCTTTGCGGCTCGCGGTCGAGGCGCGCATCGACGAAACGGCGCTCGGTACCCGGCTGCGCCCCGCCGTCTATGCGGTCACCGAGCTATCACCGCTCGCCCTGCCGCTCGGCGTTCGGGCGGAGGCTTACGGTCAGGCCGGCTACGTAGGCGGCGAATTCGCCACGGCCTTCGCCGATGGCCAGGCGCGCGCGGAACGGTCCGTCGGCCGGGCCGGCGATACCGAGTTCAGCGCCGGGGCGGGCGTATGGGGAGGGGCGCAGAAGGGCGCAGCGCGGCTCGATATCGGTCCGACGGCCGCGGTTTCGTTCCGCCTCGGCGACGCGCGTGGACGCGTCGCCGCCGACTACCGCTTCCGCGTGGCCGGCGTGACCGAGCCCTCGAGCGGACCCGCGCTTACGCTTTCTGCGGGTTTCTAGCGCCGCGAACCTTCATTCCGGCCTCCGCATGCGTTACCGCGGGGCATGGACGTCTATCTCCCGATCGCGAACCTGGCGGTAAACGGGCTGGTAATCGTCCTGCTCGGCGCCGGGACGGGCATCCTTTCGGGCATTTTCGGCGTCGGCGGCGGCTTCCTGACCACGCCGCTGCTGATCTTCTACGGGGTCCCGCCGACAGTCGCTGCCGCCTCTGCCGCAAGCCAGGTGACCGGGGCGAGCGTCTCGGGCGTCTTCGCGCACACCCGGCGCGGCGGCGTCGATTACCAGATCGGCGCGGTCGGCGTGGCCGGCGGGGTGATCGGCGCCGCCATCGGCGCGCTGCTGTTCCGCCTGCTCGAATCGATCGGCCAGATCGATACCGTGATCAACATTCTCTATGTGGTGCTGCTCGGCATGATCGGCGCGCTGATGGGCCGCGAGAGCCTCCAGGCGCTGCGCCAGAGCCGCGAGGGTGCCCGGCCGCGCGCGGCGAAGCGCCGCCATCATCCGCTCGTCGCCAGCCTGCCGATGCGCTGGCGGTTCTACCGCTCGGGCCTCTACATCTCGCCGCTCGCGCCCCTGCTGATGGGTGTGGTGGTCGGTATCCTGACCATGCTGATGGGGGTCGGCGGCGGGTTCGTGCTGGTCCCGGCGATGCTGTACATCCTCGGCATGAGCGCGAACGTCGTGGTCGGCACCTCGCTGTTCCAAATCCTGTTCGTGACCATGGCGGCGACGATGATGCACGCACTGACGACAAAGGCGGTCGACATCGTGCTGGCCGGGCTGCTGCTGCTCGGCTCGGTCGTCGGCGCGCAGCTCGGCACGCGCGTCGCCCAGCTCGCCAAGCCCGAACTGCTGCGCCTGCTGCTGGCGGGCACGGTGCTCGTCGTGGCGCTGCGCATGGCGTTCGGCCTCGGGGTGCGGCCCGACGAAGTCTATTCGGTGCTGCCGCTATGACCGCGCCGCTCGGCCGCGTGCTGCTCGCGCTGCTGGCGTTCGCGGCGCTTGCCGCGCAGCGCGATCCGATCCTGGTCCCCGAAGTATCGCAGCACGAAATCCGCGTGCGTCAGGGCTTCACCGGCACCGAGCTGCTGCTCTACGGCGCCATCCTCGATCCCGAGGGGCGCCGGGCCAGCCGCCCTTACGACATCGTCGTCGTGCTCAAGGGGCCGACCGAGCCGATCCTCGTGCGCGAGAAGGCGAAGAAGCTCGGCATCTGGGTCAATGCGCAGAGCACCGCATTCCGCTCTGCTCCGTCGTATTTCTCGGTCGCCAGCTCGCGCCCGATCGCCGAGATCGTCGACGGCCGGACCGCCGCGATCTACGAGCTCGGGCTCGGTTTTCTGCAATTGTCGCCGACCGGCGCGATCGACCCGGTCGAGCAGACGCGCTTCACCAAGGGGCTCGTCGACCTGCGCCAGCGCGAGGGGCTGTTCCGCGAAGCCGGCGAGGGCGTGACGATCAGCGACGGCGTGCTCTACCAGGCGCGCATTCCGGTGCCCTCCAACGTGATCACCGGCCGCTATACCGCCGAAACCTTCGCGATTGCCGACGGACGGGTCATCGCATCGGCGATCGCCGAAGTGCAGGTCGAGAAGCAGGGGTTCGAGCGCTTCGTTGCCGAGCAGGCCGAGCGTTCCTCGTTCCTGTACGGCCTGTTCGCTGTGGTGCTCTCGCTGTTCATGGGCTGGCTGGCCGGGCGCGTCTTCGCGCTGGTTTGAAAGCGCTTTTGCGCGTTTTGACGCGATCTTAACCCCGATTCCCTACGCCGTGCGCGACCAAGAGGAGCGAGCGATCCCGCATGACCGAAATGCCGAGGCAGCAGTTCAACACCTTCAATCCTGCCGATGAACCCGGCGCGGTGGCCCCGGCCGCCTCCGCCGCCCGGCAGGCGGCCAAGCGCAGTAGCTTCGACAACGCCGGCGAGCCGATCGGGGTGGTGATCGAGATCGCCGGCTCGGGCTCGCAGATCGCGCTCGATCTGCAGCGCCTCAACGAATGCATGGACGACGCCGATCCCTCGATCGCGCTCGCCGGGCAGGTCGGCAGCCAGGTCAAGATCAAGACCAGCGAAGGCTGGCTGCTCGCCAGCGTGCGCAACCAGCGGCAGGACAGGCGCGGCGACGGCGGCGGCATCCTCGCCAACATCGACTTCATGGGCGAAGGCAAGGAAGAGAAGCTGACCGGCAAGATCCACAGCTTCCGCCGCGGCGTGACCCGCTATCCGATCCCCGGCGCGCTGATCTTTCCGGCCACGACCGAGGACCTGCGCCAGATCTACGCTTCCGACGGGCGCAGCGCGATCCAGGTCGGCACCGTCTATCCCACCAACGACATCCGCGCCGGGCTCTACGTCGACGCGATGCTCGGCAAGCACTTCGCGCTGCTTGGCTCGACCGGCACCGGCAAGTCGACCAGCGCGGCGCTGATCCTGCACCGCATCTGCGAAAGCGCGCCGCAGGGCCACATCGTGATGATCGACCCGCACGGCGAATATTCCGCCGCGTTCCGCACCACCGGGGTCATCTTCGACGTCGGCAACCTGCAGATGCCGTACTGGCTGATGAACTTCGAGGAGCACTGCGAGGTGTTCCTGACCACCACCGGCAACGAAGCGCAGGAAGACGCCGACATCCTCGCCAAGTGCCTGCTCAAGGCGCGCAGCAAGAACCGGCTGGCCGAGTCGCTCGGCAAGATCACCGTCGATTCGCCGATCCCGTACCTGCTCAGCGATCTCACCAACATGATCCAGGACGAGGCCGGCAAGCTCGACAAGGCGACCTCGAGCGCGCCCTACATGCGGCTCAAGACCAAGATCGACGAGATCAAGGGCGATCCGCGCTACCAGTTCATGTTCTCGGGCATGCTGGTCGGCGACACCATGGCCGACTTCATCGGCCGCATCTTCCGCATGCCCTCGAGCGGCAAGCCGATCTCGATCATCGACGTCTCGGGCGTTCCCTCCGACATCACCAGCACCGTCGTCGCGGTGCTCAGCCGCATGGTGTTCGACTTCGCGATCTGGGGTCGCGAGGAGAAGACCCGCCCCATCCTGCTCGTCTGCGAGGAAGCTCACCGCTACGTTCCCAACGAGAAGAACGCCGACGGCTCCTCGGTCGGGCGCATCCTCAGCCGCATCGCCAAGGAAGGCCGCAAGTACGGCATCAGCCTCGGCCTGATCACCCAGCGCCCGTCGGATCTCGCCGAAGGCGTGCTGTCGCAGTGCGGCACGATCCTGTCGATGCGCCTCAACAACGACCGCGACCAGGCGTTCGTCAAGGCGGCGATGCCCGAGGGCGCGCGCGGCTTCCTCGATTCGATCCCGGCGCTGCGCAACCGCGAATGCATCATCTGCGGAGAGGGCGTGGCGATCCCGATGCGGGTCAGCTTCGACAACCTCGAGGAATCGAAACGCCCTGCCTCCGAAGACCCCAGCTTCACCGAGCTGTGGCGCGAAAGCGGCGGCGAGGAGGAGCGTGTCGTCCGCACCGTCCAGCGCTGGCGCGCGCAGGGCAAGTAGGCGCCTTTTCTCCTTCCGCTCAGGGGAGGGGCCGTCGCCAACATCCCCTCTCCCCGCCCTCTCCCCTGAAGGGGAGAGGGCTTTCCACTAGACATCAGGCATCAGCCTGCCCGCCGGCTGCCCTTCGGCCTGGGCCTGCTCGCGCGCCTCGCCTTCGCTTTCCGCCTGCGCCCGTTCGCGCCAGCCGGTGTAGCGGTAGGCCCACCAGGCCAGCGCCAGGGCGGCGAGCGCGGAGACCGGGAACGACAGCCAGATCGCATCCGCGCCGAGCCAGCCGTAGGTCAGCCAGTAGAACCCGAGGCGGATCGGATAGAGCGCGACGACGAGGATCGCGAGCGGCGCCCACACCGCGCCCCCGGCGCGCATCGTCGCGGTCATCACCATCGTCACCCCGAACAGGATGAAGTTCCAGCTCGCCAGCAGCTGGATGTGGCGCGCGACGTCGACCGCCGGGCTGTCGGGGCCGAGAAACAGCACCAGCGCCGGGCGGTCGAAGAGCAGCAGGATCGCGGTCAGCGCGCCGGTCATCGCGAAATTGACCCACACGCCCGCGCGGGTGACCTGGCCCAGCGCATGCCACTTGCGCGCGCCGATGTACTGCGCGGCGATGGCGCTGACCGCCCCGCCGATCGCCATCGCCGGCATCTGGATATAGGTGAACAGCTGCATCGCCGCTCCGTAGGCGGCGGTGACCATCATCCCCTCGCGGTTGACGAGACCGACGACGATGATTCCCGAAGCGCTCATCACCAGCATCTGCGCGCCCATCGGCACGCCCTTGGCGACGATCCAGCGCAGCTCCGCCGGGTCGGGCCTGAGATAGGCCAGCTCCGCGCCGCGCAACCGCAGCGGCAGGTCCCTGGCATAGACGTAGGCGACCATCGCGGCGAACGAGATCACCGCGGCGATGACCATGCCGAGCGCCGAGCCGACGATGCCGAGCTCGGGAAACGGCCCGTAGCCGGCGATCAACAGCGGGTTGAGGATGATGTCGAGCACCACGGTCATCCCCATGAAGATCAGCGGGGTGCGCGCGTCGCCGGCGCCGCGCAGGCCCATCGAAAGGATGATCGAGACCATCACCACAGGCATGGAGACGAAGATCATCCGCAGGTAGGCGAGCGCCATCGCCCGCGCCTCGCCCGGGGTCGCCAGCACGTCGAGCAGCCACGGCGCGCCGATCCAGCCGAGCGCGGCGATGCCGAGCGTGAGGATGAAGCAGAAGCCGATCGCGGTGCCGAGCGTGCGCCGCGCGCCGTCGAGGTCGCGCGCGCCGTAGCGCTGGCCGATGCGGACCGTGCCGGCCATGCCGAAGCCGAACGCGGCCGAGGAGATCAGGAACATGATGATGTTGGCGTTGGCGGTCGCCGCCAGCGCCGCTTCGCCGATCAGCCGTCCGACCCAGATCGAGTTGACCGTGCCGTTGAGCGACTGGAGCATGTTGCTCAGCAGGGTCGGCACGGCGAACACCAGCAGGGTGGCCATGACGGGGCCCTGGGTGAGGTCGCCTTTCAGGGGGCCGGAAGGCGCCGTGCTCATCTCCCCCTCAGGTCCCCCGCGTGTCGCCGTACAGCTCGATGTGCAATCGTTTGGACAAAGTCAAATTGTGTTCGAGACACAGCGGCGCGAGCCAGGCTTCGCGCGCGGCGAGGACCGCGGCGTCGGTGCCCTCGGCCATCAGGTAGGTGCGCTCGCGCGGGAGGGCGAAGCGCTCGGCCAGATGCAGGACTTCCTCAACGTCGGCCGGCGCGGCGACGACGAACTTGAACGCCGCGCGCGGCTCGGCGGCCCAGGCGGCGAGGCGCTCGGGCGGCAGCGCCAGCTCGGCCGGATTGCCCGAATGGGCCAGCTTGGGGCTGACGTTGTACTGGTGGACCAGGGCATCGAGCGCGGGCGGCGGAGCGACGGTGCCGTTGGTTTCGATTTCGACGTAGTGTGAGTCCCAGCGAAGGCTGGGATCTCGTTCGGCATCCTCGGACTTTGCCTGCCCGAGGCTCCTGCCTTCGCAGGAGCGCACCATTCGATTGAGCAGCGCGAGCATCCGGGCGAGGGCCGGCGCCTGCAGCAGCGGCTCGCCGCCGGTGACCACGAGGCGCGGCTTGCCCAGCGCGGCGATGCGGGCGGCCACGTGGTCCTCGCTCAGCGTGACCTGGTTGGCGGCGCGCGCGAAGTACTCGCCCGAGCGGTGCGGGCGGTTGTCGCCCTCGAAGCGCCAGGTGTAGGCGGTATCGCACCACACGCAGGCGAGGTTGCAGCGGGAGAGGCGCACGAACGCGCACGGCTTGCCCGCCGAGGGCCCTTCGCCCTGGAGCGAGGCGAAGATTTCCGGCTCGCCGGGCGCGGTGGTGGCGAGGGTCAGGGGCACCGAATGGTCCCAATGTTCGCACTGCTGACAGTGTTCTGGGCGAAAACTCCCCTCACCTCGCGTGGCAAAACCCTCACTTTGCGCCTGGAAACCGTCACCTCGCGCGCGGAACAGTCACCTTGCGTCGGGGACGTGTCATTTTCGAAGGGGATGCCAAGCCCGCTGGAACTCCCCTTCGTCATTCCCGCGCAAGCGGGAACCCAGTCGGCCCTTGCGCGCGCCGGCAACCGCGACTGGGTCCCCGCTTGCGCGGGGATGACGAACGAGGGAGGCGAAGTCATCGCCAGGGGCTTGTCAGAAACCGCGCGTGTAGGAAAGTTCCGCGTTCGTTCGCATTGTCCGTCCTGATCTCGCTCGCAGGGTCGGCTCGAATTCCGGCTCACCCGTCACCCTGAACTTGGTTCAGGGCCCAGCTCTCCCCGGCGCGGAGCCATCGGTTGCATCCCAGGCCGGCCGCCTCGCCCAGCCCCCCTGCATGAGCAGGAGAGGCGGCATGATGGATGCTGAAACAAGTTCAGCATGACGAGCAAAGGGAACGGGAGTCGTGGCTACCCCAGCCGCGCCAGCGCCGCTTCGAGCCGCTCGGCCTCGGCGGCGTGGTGGGCGTGGTCGGCGCGGGCCTTGTCGACCGCCTCGGGCTTGGCCTTCTCGACGAAGGCGGGGTTGTCGATGCGTCTGGCGAGGGAGTCGCGTTCCTTGAGCGCGGCGTCGCGGGCCCTGGCGAGGCGGGCCTGTTCGGCAGCGACGTCGATCACCCCTTCGAGCGGGATGATGAAGGTCGTGTCCAGCGCGCCCACTTGCATCCCTGCGCCCTTCGGTGGTTGGTCGAAATGGATCGCGGAAAGGCGAGCCACTCGATCGATCGCTCCAGCATTTCGTTTCACAAGGTCGTGCCCGGAAATGCCCCGGACCGAAGGACCTGGGTGAGGCAAATAGGCCTCGAGCCGCAAACCGGGCGCGATCCCCAGTTCGGCCTTTGCAGCCCGCAGATTCTCAATGAGCGAGATCAGCCAGTTCACCTCCGCTCGAGCATCAAGATCCACGCTTGCTTTCGGCTCCGGCCACTTCGCCACGATCAGCTCGTAGGGCCGCTCGCCCTGGGCGTGCCACAGCTCCTCGGTCACGAACGGCATGAACGGGTGCAGCATGACCAGGATCTGGTCGAGCGCCCAGCCGGTGACCGCGCGGGTTTCGGCGGCCAAATCCTCCCCGGGACGGGGAGGGGGACCGTCCGCAGGACGGTGGAGGGGGCTGTCGTCCTCGCGCCGCGTCGGAGAGGATGCGCCAGACGGCGAACCCCCTCCACCATGCTTCGCATGGTCCCCCTCCCCATCTTGGGGAGGATTGAGCACCGGCTTGATCAGCTCCAGATACCAGTCGCAGAAGGTATCCCACACGAAGTGGTAGATGGCATTCGCCGCCGCGTCGAAGCGCAAGTCCGCCATGGCCTTGTCGAGCGCGGCCAGCGTCTGGACCACTTCGCCGACGATCCAGCGGTTTACCGCCGACTCCGCAGAGGGCGCCGCAACCGACTGGCTCGCGCCGATGCCGTTGGCCTGGCAGAACCGCGTCGCGTTCCACAGCTTGGTGGCGAAGTTGCGGTAGCCCTCGACGCGGCTCTCATCCATCTTCACGTCGCGGCCCTGGCTTTCCATCGCCGCCATGAAGAAGCGCAGCGCGTCCGCGCCGAACCGGTCGATCAGGCCGAGCGGATCGACCACGTTGCCCTTGGACTTGGACATCTTCTGCCCGTCCGCCGCGCGCACCAGCCCGTGCAGGTAGAGGCGCCGCCACGGCACGTCGCCCATGAACTTCATCCCCTGCATCGCCATCCGCGCGTCCCAGAAGAACAGGATGTCGGTGCCGGAGATCAGCAGGTCGTTGGGGTAGTGGCGCGACAAAAGATCCTCCCCGGGACGGGGAGGGGGACCACCCGCAGGGTGGTGGAGGGGGCTCTCCGCCGACGCCGCGCCTGCCGGAGAACCCCCTCCGTCAGCGCTTCGCGCTGCCACCTCCCCGTCCCGGGGAGGATTTGCGGCATCCGGCCATCCCAGCGTGGCGAACGGCCACAGCGCCGAGGAGAACCAGGTGTCGAGCACGTCGGGGTCGCGTTCGAGCTTGACCCGCAGGCCGTGCTGCGTCTCCGCGAGGCCAAGCGCTGCGTCCTCGGTTTCGGCAACGAACACCTCGCCGTCCTCATCATACCAGGCCGGTATCCGATGCCCCCACCACAACTGGCGCGAGACGCACCACGGCTGGATGTTCTCCATCCAGTTGAAGAAGGTCTTCTCCATCGCCTTGGGGACGATCTCGATCCGTCCGTCGCGCACCGCCTGCATCGGCGCCTGGGCGAGCTTCTCGGCGTCGACGTACCACTGGTCGGTCAGCCACGGTTCGATCACCACGCCGCCGCGGTCGCCATAGGGCGTGGCGATCACCCGGTCCTCGACCTTTTCGAGCAGGCCCAGACCATCGAGCATTTCGACCACGCGTTCGCGGGCCTCGAAGCGGTCGAGGCCGATGAGTTCCTCGGGAATGCCGCCGCATTGTATGACGCGCGCTTCGGCATCGAGCATGTTGAGCATTTCGGCGGGCTTGAAGCCCGCTCTCTTGCCCACCTCGAAGTCGTTGAAGTCGTGCCCCGGGGTGATCTTGACCGCGCCCGAGCCGAGCTTCGGATCGGCATGCTCGTCGGCGACGATCGGCACTTCGCGCCCGGTGATGGGCAGGCGCACCTTGGCCCCTGAGGCGACCAGCGCGGCGTAGCGTTCGTCGCCCGGGTACACGGCCACGGCCATGTCGGCGAGCATGGTTTCGGGCCGGGTGGTGGCGACCGAGATGTGGCCGGAGCCGTCGGCGAGCGGGTACCTGAGGTGCCAGAAATGCCCCTGCACCTCGCGCGTTTCGACCTCGAGATCGCTGATCGCGGTCTTGAGCCTGGGGTCCCAGTTGACCAGCCGCTTGTCGCGGTAGATCAGCCCTTCGTTGTAGAGATCGACGAACACTTTCACCACCGCGCGGGTGAAATGCGGGTCCATCGTGAACTGCTCGCGGGACCAGTCCATCGAGCAGCCGAGGCGGCGGAGCTGGCGGGTGATCTGGCCGCCGCTCTCGGCCTTCCACTGCCACACCCTGGCGATGAAATCCTCGCGGGAGTAGTTGGTGCGCTTGTCCTGCCGCTCCTCGAGCTGGCGCTCGACCACCATCTGCGTGGCGATGCCGGCGTGGTCGGTGCCGACCACCCACAGCGCGTCCTTGCCGCGCAGCCGCTCGTGGCGGACCACCACGTCCTGCAGGGTGTTGTCGAGCGCGTGGCCGATATGCAGCGAACCGGTGACGTTGGGCGGCGGGTTGACCAGCGTGAAGGGCTCGGCGTCGGGCCGCTCGGGCCGGAAGCAGCCGTTTGTTTCCCAATGGGAATACCACTTCGCCTCGATCGCGGCGGGGTCGAACGTCTTGGGCAATGAGCCGGAGTCTTTTGGGGTCATGTCGCGGCGCCTTTGCCAGCCCCGCCGCGAGAGGGCAACGGCTTGCCGCGCCCGCGATTTGACCGCATAGCGCTATCCCTATGCGCGATTGGGCCGATTTTACCGTGCAGCAGGCGGGCGGGCGCACCACCGTCGTGCTGCAGGGTGCGCTGACGGTCGCGTGCATCGGCCTGCTCGACCGCAAGCTGCGCGAGCTCAAGGACCCGGTGCAGTTCGTCGACCTGTCGAACACCGGCGACATCGACACGATCGGCGCGTGGACGGTGTGCCGTTTCGCCGACGAGAACCGCGCCCGCATCACCGGCGGCAGCGAGCAGGCCACCAAGCTCATCGACACGGTGCGCCAGAACGCCAGCACCGCGCCCATCCAGC
>Ga0307505_10001092_pt1 | contig 23787 bp, 15 predicted proteins | sample 23_S_MG_FD_202183 | JGI IMG/M metagenome (GOLD analysis project Ga0307505, IMG submission 202183) | Soil microbial communities from Populus trichocarpa stands in riparian zone in the Pacific Northwest, United States - 23_S | ecosystem: Environmental > Terrestrial > Soil > Riparian zone > Trees...
GCGAGCAGTACGCCATGTCGTCGTCGTGCTCGAGCCCACGGAGGAGGAGAAGGAGGCGATGCGGAAGGCCCTCGAGCAGCGCCGCGCCCGCGAGGGCAACGGCGAGGGCCGGCGCGAGGGCCGCTACGAGGGCGAGCGCCGCGGAGGCCCCGGCGGCAGCAGCCGCGGCCGCGGCACGCCGCGTCGATAGCCCTATCGGCCCAGGACAACTGAGCGCCGGCGGGATTTCCCGCCGGCGTTCTCGTTTGTAGCGCCCTTCGTTTGGACGTGGATACACCCAGAAAAAACGGGCGGTCGGCGGCGGCGCCCGCGGATCGACGGCCGGGGCAGGCTCCCGGGAGTCTCAAGGATGACCGGAGCTTGGCGGAGACGCCCTTCCGGGCGTCTCTACGAATGGCGTCGGTGGGTTCCCGAGCGCACGATCACCGGACCACCCTTGCCGAATCCTTAGTCCGCAGTCACGCTTTGATCCGCCTCGCCGCTGCCTTCTTGTCCGCGCCTTCCAGCTCGAGGCGGCTGTCGCGGAGCACCGGCAGCACCGGCAGGCCGTCGACGCGGGAGCAGTACACCACGTCCTCGCCGTGGCCGAGGCGCTGCAGGCGGCGGGCGTGGTTGCAGCCGGCGATCGCTCGCGCCAGGCGCGAGTGGTCGCGCTGGTACTGCGAGAGGGCGATGTGCGCGCCGTCGCTGACGTTCGCCGGGGGCCGGCCGCCCCACAGGCGGTCGAGGAAGAGGCCGGCGCAGAGCACGTCCTCGAGGCCCACGTCGCCGAGCCAGCCGGAGCACACGATCACGCCCCGCGCCGGCCCCTCGGGGTCCGCGCCGGCGAGCGAGGCCCGCAGGAAGTCGACCACGCGGCCGGCGTTGAGGAAGCACCCGGCGACGGCCGCGGCCGCGTCACGCGAGCGGGCGAATGCCACGGTGCCGTTCGACGTGGTGAGCACGACCGTCTTGCCGGCGACGACTTCCGGCCCGTACTCCGTCGGCGAGTTGCCGGCATCGTAGCCGTCGATCTGCTTCCCACCGCGCTCGCCGCCCAGGACGGTCGTCTCCGGGTCGAGCGCGTCGGCCATCCGGCTGGCCTCGTCCATGTCGCCCACCGGCACCACCGCGCGCGCCCCGTTGGCCAGCGCCGTGGTGATCGTCGAGCACGCCCGCAGGACGTCGATCACGACGACCACCTTGCCCTTCAGCCCCTCCTCGGGAATCCCCAGCGCGGAGAAGTGGACGTCGATGTTCATGGGGGAGAGGCGGAGTCGTGGGGATGCCCTCGTACGGGATTCGGGGATAGGGATTGGGGATCGGCAGATGAGAATGGCGACATGGCGCCATAGCGCGAGCGGGCACCCCGGGCACTCCCTCCACAATCCCTAATCCCTAATCCCTAATCCCCTTTCTTATACACGGGCGGCTTCTTTACTCGTGCCGCCAGCGGTCGGCCGCGGACGTCCACGCGCAACTCTGAGCCGGGCGTCGTCAGCGCGGGGTCGTTACGCACGAGGCCAAGGCCGATGCCGGCGCCGAGGGTGGGCGACTGCGTTCCGCTGGTGACGATGCCGGCCGGCGCGCCGGCGGCATCGGTGATGGCGTAGCCGTCCCGCGGGATGCCGCGCTCCTCCATCACGAAAGCGACCAGTCGGCGTGGCACGCCGGCGTCCTTCTGCCGGCGCAGCGCGTCCGCGCCGGTGAAGTCGCCGGCGTCGAGTTTCACCACCCAGCCCAGCCCGGCCTCCAGTGGCGTGATGGCGTCGGATAGTTCGTGGCCGTAGAGTGCGAAGCCGGCCTCCAGGCGCAGCGTGTCGCGCGCGCCGAGTCCGGCCGGCTGCAGGCCGAGGTCGGCGCCGGCCGCCAGCAGGGCGTCCCACACGTGCGCAGCCCGCTCCGCCTCGCAGTAGATCTCGAGCCCTATCTCGCCGGTGTACCCCGTCCGCGAGACGACCGCGCGCGCGCACCCCAGGAACGAGTCCGGCGCAGGCCGAAGGAAGTGGTAGTAGGGAACGTCCGCCAGCGGTAGGTCGGTGACGCGCGCGGCGATCTCCAGAGAACGGGGTCCCTGCAGCGCCAGCAGGGCAGTGGCCTCGGACTCGTCCGCGAGGGTGCAGTCCATCCCGCGCGACTCGAGTTCGCCGCGGAGATGGGCCAGGTCCTTCTCCACGTTCGAGGCGTTCACGACGAGCCAGTAGTCGTCGGCGTCGAAGCGGTAGACGAGCAGGTCGTCGACCGTGCCGCCGTCGGGGTAGCACATCGCCGTGTACATGGCCCGCGCCGACGCGGCCGGGTCGTCGGGCTCCAGCTTCGTGACGTCGTTGGTCACTACCGCCTGCACGAAGTCGCGGGCGCCGGCGCCGCGGACGCGCAGCTCGCCCATGTGGCTGACGTCGAACAGGCCGGCGGCCTCGCGCACGGCGCGGTGTTCCTCCATGATGCCGGCGTACTGCACCGGCATGTCGAAGCCCGCGAAGGGCATCATGCGAGCGCCGAGCGCGACGTGCGCCGCGTGCAGCGGCGTGGTCCTCAGGGTCGTGTCCATCGCGGCGGGGAAGGGGAGCGGAAGCTAAGGGGCGGTCAGCCGCCGGAAGCGGAAGGCGGGACGCGGCCACGCTAGATTCGGTAGCCCCGGCCGCCGAATCCGCGACCCGTTGAAGCATCGGTACATCTCCGCACTTGTCGGTCTAGCGCTGTCCGTTGGGCTCGCCGCGTGCGCGGCTGCTCCGCCCGTGCTGATTCCAGGCGCCGGCCCACCGGTGGACGCATCGTCCGACCCGTACGCGGCCTTTCCCAGCTTAGAGCCTCCCCGTGCGGTTCGACCGGTTAGCGCTCGGCTCACCACCTCTCGTCCGTTGCCGCCGGACCTCGTCGCACTCCTCGATCGGTTCACCAGTGCGGTCGAGGCGGGTCGTTGGAACGCCGTCGCGTTCTTCCTGGAGGAGGACGCTTTGCGAAGCGAGATGGCGTCGCTCACCGACCGCGGGATGTCGCCGCACGAAGCCGCGGAGCACCTGCTCGTGGGATCCCTGGGGCTGGCGGAGGCCGGCCTCGCGGCGCCTGATGCGGCCGCGTTCGCCGGCGTGGGCCGGATAGGCACCATCACAGTCGACCGGACGTATCCGGAGGGATCCGCCTCCACGCGCGTGGAGGGATACGTGCGGCTGGACGACCGCTCGACGCCGCGCTTCGGGTTCTCCGTTCGGGCGACCGCGCTGGGTCCTCGTGTGCTAGTCCCCGCATTCTAATCGGGCGCCCAAATGCACGCGCTCCGCCTTCACCGCGAGGCCGACGGCTCGATGCGGGCATTGCTGGAGGACGTGTCCGAGGACGAGATGCCCGCAGGCGACGTCCTGATCGACGTGTCGCACTCGGCGCTCAATTACAAGGACGGGCTGGCGGTCACCGGGAAGGGCAAGATCATCCGCGGCTCCTTCCCTTTTGTGCCCGGGATCGACCTGGCGGGAATCGTCGTCGAGAGCGCGTCGGCCGAGTTCGCGCCGGGCGACGGCGTCATTCTCACGGGGTGGGGCACGGGCGAGGAGCGCTGGGGCGGGTACGCCGAGAGGGCGAGGGCGAGTGCGGAGCACCTGGTGCCGATCCCCGACGGCATGTCCGCCGCGGACGCGATGCACGCGGGGACGGCCGGCGTCACTGCCTCGTTGGCTGTGGAAGCGATCGGCCGGCTGGGCGTCGCGCCCGGGTCGGGCGCCGTCTGCGTCACCGGAGCGTCCGGGGGAGTGGGTTCCTTCGCCGTCGCGCTACTGGCGCGCGCCGGCCACGAGGTGCACGCCGTCACCGGCAGCGCCGGCGCACACGACTACCTGCGGAGGCTGGGCGCGTCGGAGGTTGTGGACCGTGCCGAGCTGGAGGCGTCGGCGCCGGCGCTGGGCAGGGCGCGGTGGTCGGGTGCCGTGGACAACGTCGGCGGCGCGACCCTCGCTCACGTGATCGCAACGACGGGCCGGCATGGCGTGGTTGCGGCGTGCGGCAACGTCGGCGGGGCGGACCTCCACACCACCGTGTACCCCTTCATTTTGCGCGGCGTGGTGTTGTTCGGCGTCGACTCGAACACGGCGACGGCCGCCGCGCGTGAAGCCGCCTGGTCCTTGCTTGCGGACGCCCACGCGGCCGGCGCGTTTGACGCGATCGGGCGGACGACCATCACGCTTGCCGAGGTGCCGGCCTGGGCGGAGCGGATCACGGAAGGGAGGACGAGGGGGAGGGTAGTCGTTGAGCTGGCCGCTGGCCGCTAGTAGCTGGCCATCAGCTGTCAGCTATCAGCTATCAGCTGTCAGCAATCAGCCCGGTCTGTACCCTCGAAACTTCCAACTGCAACCTGGAAACTGAATGACTCACTCCCCCTGGCAGCGCCCACTAGGGCCGTTCGACGTCGCGATCGTCGGGGGCGGGGTGATCGGCGCGTCGACGGCGTACGCGCTGGCTCACATGCGGCCGGCCCTGCGGGTGGCGATAGTGGAGGCCGAGCGGGTGGCCTACGGCGCGAGTGGACGCAACGCCGGCTTCGTGATGCCGGGGTCGTCGCACGATCCGACGGCCGCGCGCGAGGAGTACGGTGACGAGCGCGCGCGCCGGCTCCTGCGGTTCACGCTCGAGACGGCGGACCGCGTGGCCGCGCTGGCGCGCACAGTACCGATCGAGTACATCGCCACCGGCCACCGCCTGGCGGCCGGCGCGCCAGGGGAGGCGAGCCGGCTGCGGGCCTCCGTGGACATCCTCCTCGCCGAGGGCGTGCCGGCGCGGCTGTTCGAGGGCGAGGAGGCCAACCGCCACGCCGGCAGCGACGGCTTCGAGGCGCTGCTGGAGTACGACGCCGGCGGTACGGTCCACTCCGCGAAGCTGGTCCGCGCCCTCGTCGGGTTCGCCGGCGCTGACCTGCTCGAGCGCTGGCCGGTGACCGGACTGGAGTCAGCCGGCAACCATGTGGTGCTGTCGGGTCCGGGAGGCGCGCGCATCGAGGCCGGCCGCGTGCTCCTCGCGGTGAACGCGTACTTGCCGCGGCTACTGCCGGCGCTGGCGGAGGTAGTGCGGCCGGTCCGCGCCCAGATGCTCATCACGGAGCCGCTCGCGCCGGCGCTAGACCGCCCCGTTTACTCGCACGAGGGCTTCTTCTACATCCGCCAGCGCGCGGACGGGCGCGTGATGCTGGGCGGCGCGCGGCACCTCCACGAGGCCGACGAGGTCGGCTACGAGGACGCGACGACGGACGCGGTGCAGGAGAGCCTGGAGGTCCATCTGTGCCGCCACTTCCCGCGGCTGGCCGGCGCCGGCGTGGCCCGCCGGTGGTCCGGCACGATGGGCTTCTCGCCCGACGGCCTGCCCGTCGTGGGCGACGTGGCCGGCGTGGCCGGCGCGCTCTTCGCCGCCGGCTTCACCGGCCACGGGATGGGCTACTCGATGCGTTTCGGCGAGATGCTGGCGCGCAGGCTAACGGGCGAAACCGACGAGGCCGACGACCTGTTCGACGCCGGCCGATTCGCTAGAGTCGGCTGACCTCGAGGGAGAGGCTTGTCGACGCAACGCGGGGGCGATTTCGCGATCCAAGTCATTTCAAGAACTGTCATCCCGCGCCTGTCGAGGGACCTCGTGATTCCAGTCGCCGTCACCGCGCGGCCACCCGGAGGCTCTGGGTGCGCGACTGGTTCGCGGACGCGCGGCGGCTCGGCCGATTCGGGTATTGGGGGGCGCCTGGGTGCAGATCACCCGGGTACCGGGCGGGCAGGGCGGCGGAGCGAACGACGAGGTCCCTCGACAAGCTCGGGATGACAGGTTGAAGGGACGCGCGGGCATCCGGAGGCTGTGCACGCGCCTCTGGTGCGGGGACACGATGCGATGGTCGGGCCGCCCCAGTATCGCGGGCGGGCTGTGGGGGAAAATCACCCGTGTGCGGGGGCCGGCGGAAGCGAAAGCCGAGGTCCGTACAGGCTCGCGATGACAGAGGGAAGGGTGCGCGGGCGCCCCCGGCTACCGGGCGCCTCTCTCCGCTCCACGGCGGTGCTTCCCGTAGCTTATCGAACCCGATGCATTCTCCCATGGAAGCCTACAGTCCCTCTGCCGCCGGCCAGTTCGCCACCTCCGGTCGCGCGACGTTCCTCGTCCGCACCTACGCCCACCTGGTCGGCGCGATCCTGCTGTTCATGATGATCGAGGTCGCGCTGTTCGCCACCGGCCTCGCGGAGCCCATGGCGCGGAGCATGCTCGGCGTGAGTTGGCTGCTGGTGCTCGGTGGGTTCATGGTTGTTGGTTGGTTCGCCTCGCGCGCGGCACACACGGCCGAGTCGCTGGTGAAACAGTACGCCGCGCTGATAGCCTTCGTCGTTGCGGAGGCGATCATCTTCGTCCCGCTGCTCTACATGGCGGCCGTGTACGCCGGGCCGAGCGTCATCAACAGCGCGGCGTGGGTGACGCTCCTCGGCTTCGCGGGCCTCAGCGGCGTGGTGTTCTGGACTCGCAAGGACTTCTCGTTCCTCGGCAGCGTCCTCCGCTGGGGGATGATCGTCGCCCTCGTGGCGATCGTGGCCGCGGTGATCTTCGGCTTCGAGCTCGGCACCTTCTTCTCCGTCGCGATGATCGCGCTCGCAGGCGGTGCCATCCTCTACGATACGTCGAACGTCCTCCACCACTTCCCGGAAGACCGCTACGTGGGCGCCGCGCTCGAGCTGTTCGCCTCCGTCGCGCTGTTGTTCTGGTACGTGCTGCGGCTGTTCATGAGCAGGAACTAGGGGAGGGGGTATCGGGGTGTCGGGACACCGGGGCGCAAAGACAATTGCTGTACCTGCGTGGAGGCGTGGGCGGCTACCGCGATTCCGCGACACTGCGCTCCCGATAGCCCGACACCTCGATACCCCGACAGTTAGGGGGAGCTTCTGACAGGGGTTCGCCGTACGGGGGGACGGATGTTCGTCCGCGTCCCCACTACATGGTGATGAACCGTTACCCGTCGGTCGAGGTGGCGCTTGGCGCGCTGCAGGAGCGCAACGAGCAACTCGAACGCCTCGTGGGCGAACGGACGGCCGAGCTCGACGAGGCCCGCCGTCGCGCCGACGCCGACTCCGCTCTCGACCGCGTGCGCACGCTGGCAATGAACCTCCAGCACAGTGACGAGACGCTTGGGGTGGTAGTCGCGGTGTTCGAGGCGCTGCGCCGGCTCGACCTTCCGGTGCTGCGGGTGGAGCTGAGCCGAAGGGCGGACGCGGAGACCCGAGAGGCGGTGACATGGGTCGCCGGCGTGGACTCGGGCGGCCGGCCCAGGTCTAGCCACTACGTCGCCACCGTTGGGGGCCACCCCGTTCTCGACGCCACGTTCGAGGTGGCCGGCGCTGACGCTCCCTTTCATCAGGTGCTCGACGGGCGAGACTTCGCGGCCATTCTCCGCGCCTCACTCACGCGATACCCCGACTCCTATGCTGAGCGGGCGGTCCGCGGCGCGCCTGCCGCCGAGTCGTACCACTACGTCGCCGTGCCGGCCGGCGCCCGCGAGAGCGGCCCGCTCGTAGCGATCCTCACGGAGCCCCCGACTGAGGCGGACCTGCGAGTACTCGAGCGATTCTCCGACCTTTTCGGGCTCGCGTACGCGCGCGACCGGACCCTCCGCCAGGCCGAGGCGCAGGCGCGGCACGCCCAGATAGAGGCGGCCCTGGAGCGCGTCCGCGCACAGGCGATGGCAATGCATCACAGCGCCGAGCTAGCGGCTGTCGTGGAAACGGTCGTTCGCGAGCTCGGTGAGCTGGGCGTTCATGACCTCCGCGCCGGCTTTGCCGTGCTCGACGAGGAAACCAGGCAGGGCGCCTTCTGGTCCTCCGCGGCCGCCCACGACGCGCCGGCGGTAGTGGGGGCGTCGACGTTGGAGGGGCACCCCTTCTACGACGCCCTCGTTGATGCCTGGCGCTGGCAGCGCGACCTGTCGTACATCCTGGAGGGTGCCGAGCTCGCTTCGGTAATTGGCGACCTGCCGGGACACGCCGCGCCGGCGCTCCTGGGTGCGGACGGCGCGGGAGGGGCCGATGCGCGCGAGTACGTGTATGCCGTCCCATTCCAGTCCGGCGTCCTGCTCGCGTTTTCCGAGCGGCCTTTCGCTGAGGACACCGTGCAGGTAGTGCAGCGGATGGCCGGCGCATTCCAGTTCGCCCACGCGCGACACCTGGACCTTCAGCAGAGCGAGGCGCAGGCCCGCGAGACGGCCCAGGCCGCGTCGGTTGACCGCGTGCGCGCCGAGATCGCGTCGATGCGGACGGTCGCGGACCTCGACAGGATCACGCCCCGGATTTGGGCCGAGCTGACGGGCCTCGGCGTGACCTTCGTTCGCTGCGGGGTGTTCATCGTCGACGAGGAGGAGAGCGTGGTGCAGGCCTTCCTTGCCACGCCCGACGGTGACCCGCTCGGCGCGCTACGCATTCCGCTCGGGAGCCACCCGTTCCTCGATCAGATCGTCGACCACTGGAGGCGCCAGGCCACTCTTAACGACGTGTGGGACCGGCCTCAGATGAGGGCCTGGGCCGAGACCCTCGCCGAGCACGGACTACAGGGCGCGCTCGGCCGGCAGCCGGACGCCCTCGTCCTCCACCTCGCCCCGTTCGCCCAGGGCATGCTGTACGTGGGAGCGCCGGCGCCGCTGTCGGCCGAGGACCGGACGGCCGTGCAGTCCCTCGCTGATGCCTTCGAGGTGGCGTATGCGCGCTACGACGACTTCCAGCGACTAGACGCCCAAAAGCGCGCCGTTGAGGAGGCGCTGACCGAACTACGGACCACGCAGCAGCAGCTGATCCAGAGTGCAAAGCTGGCCTCGCTCGGCGCGCTCACGGCGGGAATTGCCCACGAGATCAGGAACCCGCTCAACTTCATCAACAACTTCGCCTCTCTCTCGCGCCAGATCGCGTCGGCGATTGCGGCGGAAATGGTCAACAACACCGATCCGGCGCTGGTCCAGGAGCTCCTCGAAGACCTTCAGTCCAACACGCAGCGGATCGAGACGCACGGCCGTCGCGCCGACGCCATCGTGCACGGAATGATGCAGCATGCGCGGGGCGGCCAGGGCCAGCGCGAGCCGGTCGAGTTCAATTCCCTAGTGGACGCTCACGTAAGCCTCGCCTTCCACGGCCGGCGCGCCCAGGTCCCCGATTTCAATTTGGCCATCGAGAGATCCTACGCCGAGGACGTGGGCCACGTGGAAGCGGTGCCACAGGATATCGGCCGCGTGGTAATCAACCTCGTCAGCAACGCTTTCGACGCGGTCCTCGAGCGAGCGGCGACAGAAGCGGACTACACGCCGACTGTCCGCGTGGCGACGTCGCGGTCCAGGCGCGGCGTCGAAGTGCGGGTCGAGGACAACGGGCCTGGTATTCCGGAGGAGATCAGAGCCCGGGTATTCGAACCCTTCTTCACCACCAAGCCGGCGGGCCATGGCACCGGGCTGGGGCTGTCGATGAGCCACGACATCGTAGAGCTCGGGCACGGCGGGCGGCTCGCGGTGGAGAGCGCCCCGGGCCAGGGCATCGCGTTCATCGTCACGCTCCCTGCGCAGGCCGGCGCCCGGCCCTGACCGCGCAGGGCGGGGCGGTTCACTCAGGCTGCGCGCTTGCCCATCCAGACGCGAAGTAGGGATATGAGTTGGTCGACATTCACGGGCTTCGTTATGTAGTCGCTGGCTCCGGCTGCGAGGCACTTCTCGCGGTCGCCAGCCATCGCCCGGGCGGTGACCGCGATAACAGGTAGGTCGCGGAACCGCTCGATCTCTCGGATGGCTCGGGTCGCCTGGTACCCGTCCATCCCTGGCATCATGATGTCCATGAGCACGACGTCGACGCCCTGCGCGCCTTCGAGCATCTCTATGCCCTCGCGTCCACCCTCGGCGTAGATCACCTCCATCTTGTGTCCCTCGAGAAGGCTCTGCAGCGCGAAGATGTTGCGCACGTCGTCATCCACGATGAGCACCGTGCGGCCGGCGAGCGTCGCCTCGGGGCGGTGGCGACGCATGAGCCGCTCGCGCTGGGCCTCCGAGAAATGGGCCTCGTCGCGGTGCAGGTGGAGGGCCGTCTCGTCGAGCAGCCGGTCGAATGCCTCGACGCCCTTCACGATTACCGCCTCGGTTAGCACATGCAGCCGCGCAGCCTCATCGTCCTGTAGCTGGCGTCCGGTGTGGACCACGAGGGGGACGTCTTCGAGCCCGAGTTCGCCGCGGACCCGCTCGACGAAGTCAAGCCCATTCATGTCGGCGAGTTCGAGGTCGACAACGACGCAGTCGAACGTCGCGCCGGCCAGGGCTGCGAGTCCCTCTTTCGCGGTCCCCACGGAGACGATCTCGACGTCGGCGCCGCCGACGAGCTCCTCTACGAGGTGGCGGTGGATCTCGTCGCCCTCTATCACGAGCAGCCTCTTGACTTCGCGCGTGGCCAGCCCGCGGGCGCGGTCGATGCCTGCCTCGACGGCGTCGCGCTCCACCGGCTTCTGAAGCGGCCGCAGGGCCCCCCTGCGCTCGGTTCGCGAGAGCGCGTCCGAAACGGAGACGACCTGGACAGGGATGTGTCGGTGCTCCGGCCGGTTCTTGAGCTGGTCCAGGAGAGCTAGCCCGTGCATGCCAGGCAGGTGCATGTCGAGCGTGATGGCGACCGGCTTGTAGCGGCGGACGGCGGAGAGCGCGGCCTCCGCGTGGTCCGCCACGACCGCCTTGAACCCCTTTTCGCGGGCCACGTCGACAAGAATCCCAGCGAAATGGGGATCGTCCTCGATGACTAGCAGCACCGAATCGCCGGGTTGGATCTCGGCCCGGTCGTCGCGGGCACGGCGGGGCACCGCCCTGGGGGCGGCCACGGCCCAGCCCGCGTCGCGCTCGACGCCTTCGCGTGTAGGAGCGGTGGCGGCCCGTGTCGAGGCCGCCTGCCCGTCGGGCGCTGGATGACCGCCGGCCGGCGGTCCCTCTCGTGGCGCGGATGGCGCCGCGCCGGCCACGCCGTCGCCCTGGGGGCCGGAGGACCCGGTCGGGACGCCGGTCTCGGCGGCGTCCTCTGCTACCGCCGCGCCACCGTCGTGCTCGGTCGACGGTCCCTGGTCGTCGTTCCCGCGTGACGGGTGGTTCTCGCGGAAGTCGTCCGCCTCCTGGTCGGACGCGTCAAGGAGCGACCGCATCACGTACTCGTCAGGCAGGTAGAGCGTGAAGGTGCTGCCCGCTCCCGGCGTGCTCTTCAGGTGGATCTCTCCGCCCAGCATTCGGACGATCTCGCGCGAGATCGACAGTCCGAGCCCCGTCCCGCCGTACGTGCGATCGACCGACCCGTCGGCCTGTTGGAACGCCTCGAAGATGACCCGCTGCTTGTCCGGCGCGATCCCGATGCCGGTGTCGACCACGTCGAATCGGATTACGCGGGCCGCGTTGCGCAGGGATTCACTCCGGAACCGCACGTTGTCGGCAGGGCCGACCTGGAGCGCGACGCTGCCCTCGTGGGTGAACTTGAACGCGTTCGAAAGCAGGTTCTTGAGCACCTGCTGGAGCCGCTTCGGATCAGTCTCGATGCTCGACGGGAGCCTGTCGTCGATTCCAATCGTGAAGGCGAGCTCCCGGTCGTTGGCCACCTCCCGGAACATCCGGTCGATTTCTTCGGCAAGCTCCTCGATGCTGACCTGCTCGACCTCGACCGGCATAGCGCCAGACTCGATCTTCGACAGGTCGAGAATCTCGTTGATGAGACCGAGCAGGTCGCTGCCGGACGAATGGATCGTCTCGGCGTACTCGACCTGCTGGGGTGAGAGGACCCCGCCCGGATTCTCGGAGAGCATCCGCGAGAGGATGAGCATCGAGTTGAGCGGCGTTCGGAGCTCGTGGCTCATGTTGGCCAGGAACTCGCTTTTGTACCGGGAGGTCAGCGCTAGCTGCTCGGCCTTCTCCTCGATCGCATTCCGGGCCTGCTCTATCTCGGCGTTCTTCCGTTCGACCTCCGCGTTCTGATCCGCCAGCTGGCGAGCCTTCATTTCCAACTCGACGTTGGTTCCCTGTAGCTCGTCCTGCTGCTGCCGAAGAAGCTCCTCGCTTTCCCGCAAGCTCCGCGCCTGCTCTTCCAGACGGCGGTTGGTCTGCTGAAGTTCGTCCTGCTGGCTCTGGAGCTCCTGCGTGAGCCCCTGGCTCTGCGAGAGCAGCGACTCCGTCCGCATGTTGGCCTCGATCGAGTTGAGGACGATGCCGATGGACTCCGTCAGCTGGTCGAGGAACGTGAGGTGGTTCTTGCTGAACTGCTGGAAGGAGGCGAGCTCCACGACCGCCTTGACTTCTCCCTCGAACAGGACCGGAAGCACGACTATGCTTCGCGGGGCAGCGCTGCCTAACCCGGAATTGACCTGGACGTAATCGTCCGGTACGTCGGTGATGAGGATGCGCTCCTTCTCAAGCGCGCACTGCCCCACGAGGCCCTCGCCCACGTGGAAGTGGTTGTTGAGTCCCCTGCGCTCGCGGTAGGCGTACGTGGCCATGAGGCCGAGGGTCTCGGGCTCGCCCGGCGTGCGCTCGGCCATGTAGAAGGCCCCGTGCTGGACGTTCACGAGCGGCGCCAGCTCGGAGAGGATCAGCTTGGAGACGGTGTGAAGCTCCTTCTGGCCCTGGAGAAGCTGCGTGAACTTGGTAAGGCTCGTCTTGAGCCAGTCCTGCTCCTCGTTCTTGCGCGTGGTGTCCGCGAGGTTGCGGATCATCGTGTTGACGTTGTCCTTGAGGCCGGCGACCTCGCCGGCGGCGTCGACCGTGATCTTCTTGGACAGGTCGCCGGCCGCGACCGCTGTGGTCACCTCGGTGATGGCGCGGACCTGTGTGGTCAGGTTGGCCGCGAGCCGGTTCACGTTGTCCGTCAGGTCCCGCCACGTCCCGCTGGCTCCCGGCACTTCCGCCTGGCCGCCGAGCTGGCCCTCGACACCCACCTCGCGGGCCACGGTGGTCACCTGGTCGGCGAACGTGGCCAGCGTGTCGATCATCGCGTTGATCGTGTCGGCCAGTTCGGCGATCTCCCCCTGGGCCTCGACCTGGAGCTTCTGGTCGAGGTTGCCTCGCGCGACCGCCGTCACGACCTCCGCGATACCGCGGACCTGGGCCGTGAGGTTGTTGGCCATCGAGTTCACGTTATCCGTCAGGTCCTTCCAGGTCCCCGAGACACCCGGGACCTCGGCCTGGCCACCGAGCTGGCCCTCCGTGCCTACCTCGCGCGCCACGCGCGTCACCTCGCTGGCGAACGAACTGAGCTGATCGACCATCCGGTTGATCGTGTTCTTCAGCTCCGCGATCTCGCCCTGTGCCTCGACGGTGATCTTCTTGCCGAGGTCGCCGGTGGCGACGGCCGTGGTTACCTCGGCGATGTTCCGGACCTGTGAGGTCAGGTTGTCGGCCATCGAGTTCACGTTGTCCGTCAGCTCCTTCCACGTGCCCGACACGCCCGGCACCGCGGCCTGGCCGCCCAGCTGGCCCTCCGTACCTACTTCGCGCGCCACGCGCGTCACCTCCGAGGCGAAGGAGCTCAGCTGGTCCACCATGGTGTTGATGGTGTCCTTGAGCTCGAGGATCTCGCCCTTGACGTCGACGGTGATCTTCTTGCTCAAGTCGCCATTCGCGACTGCCGTGGTCACCTCTGCGATCGCGCGGACCTGTGTGGTCAGGTCGCTCGCCATGTAGTTCACGTTGTCGGTCAGGTCCTTCCAGGTGCCCGACACGCCCGGCACCGCTGCCTGGCCGCCCAGCTGGCCTTCGGTTCCGACCTCGCGCGCAACTCGGGTTACCTCCGAGGCGAACGAGCTCAGCTGGTCCACCATCGTGTTGATGGTGTTCTTGAGCTCGAGGATCTCGCCACGGGCTTCGACGGTGATCTCCTTGCTCAGGTCGCCGGTGGCGACGGCGGTCGTCACCTCGGCGATGTTCCGGACCTGTGTCGTCAGGTTATCGGCCATCGAGTTCACGTTGTCCGTCAACTCCTTCCATGTGCCCGACACGCCGGGGACCTCTGCCTGGCCCCCGAGCTGACCCTCGGTGCCTACCTCGCGCGCCACGCGCGTCACCTCGCTGGCGAACGAGCTGAGCTGGTCGACCATCCTGTTGATCGTGTACTTCAGCTCGGCGATCTCGCCCTCCACCTCGACGGTGATCTTCTTTCCGAGGTCGCCGTTGGCGACCGCCGTCGTGACCTCGGCGATGTTGCGGACCTGCGCCGTCAGGTTGTAGGCCATCGAGTTCACGTTCTCCGTCAGGTCCTTCCAGGTACCCGACACGCCGCCTACCCGAGCCTGGCCCCCGAGCTTTCCTTCGGTGCCGACCTCGCGCGCCACGCGCGTGACCTCACTCGCGAAGCTCTGGAGCTGGTCGACCATCGTGTTGATGGTGTTCTTGAGCTCGGCGATCTCCCCCTGCGCCTCGACCGTGATCTTCTTGCTCAGGTCGCCGGTCGCGACCGCGGTCGTGACCTCGGCGATGTTGCGGACCTGGGCCGTGAGGTTATCGGCCATCGAGTTCACGTTGTCGGTCAGGTCCTTCCACGTCCCGGACACGCCGGGGACGCGGGCCTGCCCGCCCAGCTTGCCCTCCGTGCCCACCTCGCGCGCGACGCGGGTCACCTCGCTCGCGAAGGCCGAGAGCTGGTCGACCATCGTGTTGACCATCTTGGCCGTGCGGAGGAACTCCCCCCGGATCGCCCGCCCCTCCACCTCGATCTCGACCTTCCGAGAGAGGTCGCCCTTGGCGACGGCCCCGATTACGCGCTCGACCTCGGCAACCGGCTGCCCGAGGTCGATGATGAGCTCATTGACGCAATTGACGATGCTCCGCCAGTCCCCGGTGGCGCCGGCCAGCGCGGCCCGCTCGGCGAGGCGCCCCTTCTTTCCTACCTCCTCGCGCACGCGCTCGAGCTCGGCGGAGAGCTGCTCGTTCTGCGCGATTATCGCGTTGAGCGTGTCGGCGACGCGGCCGGCCGCGCCGCTCTGCTCGACCACGAGCCGCGCCGAGAAGTCACCGCGGCGGACCGCGGTCAGGACGTCGAGCAGCGCCCGCGCGTCGAGGTCGCAGAGGCCAGTGTCGGCCGGCACCCGCGCCGCGCGCGCGCGCGCGCTCCTGGTTGTCGTTTCGGTGCCGGAGGCAGGCTGTGTCTGTGATGCCATGCGATGGGAGGGCCGGTAGGAGCGATCGGATGCCGCAGGCTGAGTCTCGGATAATCCACCTTACTGCGGCCACCGATTATATGTGCCCGAAGCACCAATACCACGCGGGGGAGGAACGCAGGGACCTCAGGGAACCCCCGATTCTGGAGCAGATGCTCGCTGACGGCCGCACGTTCGATGGCGGCCGGCTGGCGCCCGACGAGTATGTCATCCGCGCGGTGGTCGACGGCCGGCGCGTGCTCGCGGCCCGCGTGACGCTGGTGCGCTGAGCGCTCGTTACCGGGCGTCGCGGACGGCGTCGACTGCCTCGGGTCGTTCAAGGCTCGACACATCGCCCGGGTCGGTTCCCAGGTGCGCGGCGCGTACAACGCGGCGCATGACCTTCGCGTTCCGGGTCCGCGGCAGGGCGTCGACGAAGTAGAGGGCCTTCGGCGCCAGTGCCTTGCCCAGGGATGCCACGACGGCGCCGGCCAGATCGGCGCGCAGCGCCTCCGAGGCGTCGACGCCGGGCGCCGGCACGGCGAACGCCACGAGCGCCTCGCCCTTCACGTCGTCAGGCACGCCGATCGCCGCGCTCTCCAGCACCGACGGGTGCGCGTCCAGGATGGCCTCTACCTCGGACGGGCCGAGGCGCTTGCCGGCGACCTTGATCGTGTCGTCGGATCGACCGAGGATGAACCACTGGCCGTCGTCGTCGATCACCGCGAAGTCGCCGTGGACCCACAGGCCCGGCGTCTTCGCCCAGTAGGCGTCGTGGTAGCGCTCGCCGGACTCGTCGCGCCAGAAGCCGCGCGTCATGCCGATCCACGGTTGCCGAAGAATGAGTTCGCCGACCGCGCCGCGGATCGGCCGGCCGGCGTCGTCGACCACATCGGCGTCCATTCCGACCACGGCGCCCGGGAAACCGCCGGGTTTGACGGGCTCGACGAAGTTGCCGCAGAGGATCCCGCCGGAGATCTCCGTCCCGCCGGAGTAGTTCAGGATCGGTTTGCGGGACTCGAGCACGTGCTCGAAGAGCCAGCGCCAGCTCTCCGGGTCCCACGGGCTGCCCGTCGATCCACACGCGCGGAGGGCGGAGAGGTCGTGCCGACGCGGCAGCTCCTGGCCCTGTGGCATGAGGGCTCGGACGAGACTGGGCGAGAGGCCCAGCAGCGTCACGCCCTGGCGCTCGCAGATCGCCCACGTACGCGCGGGGTCGGGGAAGTCCGGCGCGCCGTCGTACAGCACCATCGTCGCGCCGTTCAGCAGCGCGCCGAAAACGAGCCAGGGGCCCATCATCCAGCCCATGTCGCTCATCCACCAGACCACGTCGCCGGCGCGGACATCCATCGCGTGGCGCATGTCCTGCGCGGCCTTGATCGGGAAGCCGCAGTGCGTGTGCAGCGCGCCTTTCGGCCGGCCGGTGGTGCCGCTGGTGTAGATGATCATAACCGGCGCCTCGGTCGACGTTCGCTCGGTCGCGCCATTCCCGCCGCGACCGGATGCGAGCAGATCCTCCCACGCCACGTCCCGGCCGGAGATCATCGCAGGCGCGAGCCCGGCGCGGTCGTGAACGAACACGAGCTCGACGGTGGGGCACTCGGCGAGCGCCTCGTCGGCCACCGCCTTCATCGCCACGCTCCGGCCGCGCCGGGGTGCGCCGTCGGACACGAACAGCGCCCGCGCGCCGGCGTCCTGCAGGCGAGAGGCCACCGCCGGCGCGCCGTAGCCGGAGAAGAGCGGCAGGATGACCGCGCCGATGCGCGCCACGGCGAGGAAAGCGATGACGAGTTCCGGCGTCATCGGCATGAACAGGCCTACCACGTCGCCGCGTCCAATGCCCCGTGCGCGCAGGCCGGCGGCGCAGGCGGCGACCTGGTCGTGGAGCTCGCGGTACGTGAGTACGCGCGCGTCCCCCTCCTCGCTCTCGTAGCGGACGGCATCGCGGTCCGCCGCCGACGAGTCCAGCCACTTGTCGAGGCAGTTGTGGACGACGTTCATCTCGCCGCCGACGCACCACGCCGGCCGCTGGATGCCGCCCGCGGAGGTGTCGATGATCCGGGAGTACGGCGTCTGGAACTCGACGCCCAGGTCGCGCAGGGCGGCGTCCCAGAAGCGGCCGACGTCGGCCAGGGCCCAACTCTGGAGCTCGGCGTACGACGAGAGCCCCTGTGCGCGCCAGAAAGCCGCGAGGTTCGAACGTTCGACGTCGGCCGGCGCCGGCTGCCAGGCTATGTCCTGCCCGAACGGGAAAGACCCGGACTCGCTCACCGCGGCGTCAGCGCGCGGCGTCGGCCGAGGAAGCCGTGGGGGGCGCGCCATCGCCGGCGTGCGCCATGTCGGGCGGTATCGGCGCGGCGTCCGGATTCGGGTGGTTGTGCTTCTCGGGCTGCCAGGAGAACGCGTAGTCCCGGTCCTCCACCCGGAGGGCGTCCTTCGTCATCCGAAGCGGGCGGAACGTGTCCACCATCACCGCGAGCTCGCGAGTCTCCTTCTTGCCGATGCTCGCCTCCGTTGTGCCGGGGTGCGGACCGTGCGGGATGCCGCCGGGGTGCAGCGTGAACGAGCCGCGCTCGACGCCCTTGCGGCTCATGAAGTCGCCCTCCGCGTAGTAGAGGACCTCGTCGGAGTCGATGTTCGAGTGGTTGTACGGCGCCGGCACCGACAGCGGATGGTAGTCGAACATCCGCGGCACGAAGGAGCACACCACGAAGTTGTGGGCGTCGAACATCTGGTGCACCGGTGGCGGCTGGTGGATGCGCCCCGTAATCGGCTCGAAGTCGTGGATCGAGACCGCGTAGGGGAACATGTAGCCGTCCCACCCGACCACGTCGAAGGGGTGGTATCGGTAGACGTACGGGAAGAGCTTGCCGTGCTTCTTGATGCGCACCGTGAACTCGCCGGCCTCGTCGTGGGTGACGAGCTCCGCCGGCCCGCGGAAGTCGCGCTCGTAGTACGGGCTGTTCTCGAGGAGCTGGCCGAAGGCGTTGCGATAGCGCTTCGGCGGATGGAACTCCGACGGCGCCTCGATCACCAGCACGCGCGGCTGGACGGCGCCGGTGAATACCCAGCGGTGGGTCAGCGTCCGGGGGATGTGGACATAGTCACCCTGCCTGAACTCGACGTTGCCCAGTGGCGTCTCGAGAGTGCCCTCGCCATCGTGGACGAAAACGAGCTCGTCGCAGGAAGCGTTCTTGTAGAACTCGGCCGCGCCCATCGGCTCCGTCGGCGCCGTGAGCGCCAGCAGCACATCTGCGTTACCCATCATGTAGCGCCGGCCTGTGAGCCAGTTACCGCGGGGCTCCACGTCCTTACCGAGGAAGTGCCGGTGACGCAGAAACTCCGCCTCATCGGCGAACTCCACCTCCGCCTTCTCCGGCTTGCCGATGTCATGCACGAGCGTCGGCGGATGCACGTGGTACGCGATCGAGTAGATGCCGGAGAAGCCCTCGGCGCCGATCACCTCCTCGGTGTACAGCGCACCGTCCGGCCGGCGGAACTGCGTGTGCCGCTTCGGCGGGACCTGGCCTAGTTGGACGTAGAAGGGCATCGGTGGGGAGGCTATCGGCTGTCGGCTATTGGCTGTCCGCTATTGGCTACTAGCTGTCGGCTGTCGGCATTTCCAATCGCTCAAGCTCTCAATCGCTCAATCGCTCAATCTCAGACGTCTCCTCGCTCGATCTGGTCCCTTTCGATCGCCTCGAAGAGGGCCTTGAAGTTGCCCTTGCCGAAGGAGCGGGCGCCCTTGCGCTGGATGATCTCGTAGAAGACGGTGGGGCGGTCCTGGACGGGCTTGGAGAAGATCTGCAACAGGTAGCCGTCGGGGTCCCGGTCGACGAGGATGCCGAGCTTGGAGAGCTCCGAAACGGGCTCGTCGATCTCGCCGACGCGGCCCTGCAGCTCGTCGTAGTAGACGGTGGGGACCGTGATGAAGTCGATTCCGCGGCTACGCAGGGCCGACACGGTCCGCAGAATGTCGTCGGTAGCGAGGGCGACGTGCTGCACTCCCTGGCCGCGGTAATAGTCGAGGTAGACCTCGATCTGGCTCTTGATCTTGCCCGCGGCCGGCTCGTTGATCGGGAACTTGATCCGCTCGTTCCCATTGCTCATCACCTTCGACATCAGCGCCGAGTACTCCGTCGAGATGTCCTCGTCGTCGAAGGAGATCAGGTTGCGGAAGCCCATCACGTCTGAGTAGTACTGGACGTACTGGTTCATCTCGCCCAGGTACACGTTGCCCACGCAGTGGTCGACGTACAAGAGACCGACCTCCTCTGTCGTCCAGTGCGGGTTCTCGAACGCGCGGAAGCCAGGGAGGAAGAGACCGTTGTAGTTGCGGCGCTCGATGAACGTGTGGATCGTGTCGCCGTACGTGCCGATGGCGGAGCGGACGATCTGGCCGTGCTCGTCCTCCATCACTTCGGGATCGCGGACCGGCCGTCCGCCGCGCTTGACGGTCTCCTCGAACGACCTCGTGGCGTCGTCGACCCACAGCGCGATGTCGCGCACCCCGTCTCCGTGCTTGTGAACGTGCTCGGCGATCGGGCCGTCGGGGCCGAGCGCGGCGGTCACGACGAACCGGATCTTCCCCTGCTGCAGCAGGTAGCTCGCGTGATCGCGATGCCCTGTCTCGGGGCCGCGGTAGCCAGTGACGCCGAACCCGAGCGCCGTCGCGTAGAAATGCGCCGCCTGCTTCGCGTTGCCGACGTAGAACTCGACGTAGTCCGTGCCGTTGAGCGGCAGGAAGTCATCCGCGAGGTTATCGGGCGCGTCTGCGAGGGGGGCGAGCGTGGGCGTCTCCATGTTGTCGCGGGTCGGAAGGGCTGGGACGGCCGGCGCGCGCGCGCGTTCCGGCCCGCTGGAATGTAGGGATGAGGGCAGGGAAGCGGTCGATCGCGAGCGTGTGGGGAGTCGCGGCGTCGGGGTGTCGGAAGTGATCGGGCGATTCAGCGATTCAGCGACTTCGGCGGGCCCCATGCCCGCCGGCTCCGCCGCCCGGGTGTCACGAGCATACTGAACGATTCGCGGCGCTCGGGAGCGCGGATCGCGCGATCCGAACCCTGTTGCGCCGAACTTGTGTTGCTTCGGTCTATGCTTGGGTCTGGAGGGAGGTGACGGCCGCCCGAGGCCGCGAGGCGTTCACACCAGAAACCTGATCGCTGGATCGCTGAATCGCTGAACTCAACCCCCCATGCGCCGCTTCCTTCTCGCCGTGTTCCTCGCAGCGCCGGCCGCCGCGCCGGCGGCTCAGGCGCCGGACTGGGAGTTACTGCAGACGTCGCCCTTCCACGGCTACCGGTTCGAGGACGGGTCGTTCATCGATCCGTCGACCGGTTTCATCGTTGACCCGCAGGGCAGGACGCACCGCACGACGGACGCCGGCGCGACGTGGCAGCTGCGCAGCGAGGTGGGCAGTTACCTCCGCAGCGCCGCCTTCACCAGCGCAGAGCACGGTTGGGTCGGTGTACTGTTCTCCGGGACGCGGCTCTACGAGACCTCCGACGCCGGCGCGACAATGGTGGACGTCACGCCGCGTATCGCGCCGGCCATCGGGGGGGGAATCTGCGGCCTGTGGGCCGTCAACGCCGACACGGCGTTCGGGGTGGGTCAGTACAGCGGCCCCGCGTACGTCATCCGCACGGTAGACGGCGGGGCAACCTGGCAATCAACCGACCTGTCCGCCATCGCCGGCAGTCTGGTGGATGTCTTCTTCTTCGACTCGCAGCGCGGCCTCGCAGTCGGCGGCACCGCCGGCGCCGACACCGGCGGCCGCGTGCTCGTCCTGGCGACCGAGGACGGCGGCGCTACATGGACGCCGCGCTTCACGGGCTCGCCGCCTCCGACGGGACAGGGCGAGTGGGCCTGGAAAATCAGCTTCCCGACGCCTCTGGTGGGCTACGTCTCGGTCGAGCGCACGTTCGGATCTACCGGCAAGGTGCTCAAGACGACCGACGGCGGACTGACCTGGATCGAGATCGCGGTCCCCCAGGCCGGCAACATGCAGGGCATCGGATTCCTGACGGCCGATCGCGGCTGGATCAGTGGCCGTGGGGACGCGCTCGTGACGGTCGACGGTGGAGTGACGTGGGCGAACACATCGTCGATCGACGAGCAGGTGAACCGGTTCGCGTTCTTCGGTGACTCGCTGGGATACGCAATGGGTCAGCGGATCTATCGCCTCGACGCCCGCACGGTCACGTCGGCGCCGACCCCGGACGCGCCGGCGCTCGCGCTGACGGTAATGCCCAACCCGTCCAGCGGTCCCGTCACGGTCTCCTACCATCTGCCGCGCGCCGGCGACGCCACGTTGGCGGTGTTCGACGCCCTCGGCCGACGCGTTGCCGTGCTGGCCTCGGGCGCCCACGCCGCCGGCGTGCATGCAGCGACCTGGGCGGCCGCGGACGCCGGACGCTCGGCCGCCGCCGTGTACGTCGTGCGCCTCGAGACTGCCGGGCGGGTCGTTGCTCGGACGTTCGCGGTCGCACGGTAGTCGTGCCCCAGTTCGAGGTCGAGCTCGACCGGCCGGCGCTGTTCCGCGGCCTCGTCCGCGGCCTCGACATCGAGGACGCCGTGCGACGCGCGGCTGGCATGCCGCGGGACGCCGAACTGGCCATCAGCCCCGACCATGAGATCGACGGCTGGCGGACGGTCCGCCTGGCCGGCGCCGATATCGGCCGCGCCAGGGCGTTTCAGCGGATGAGGTTTCGAAGGGACTAGCTACTGGCTGTCAGCTGTCAGCTGCCAGCTGCCAGCAACACAGACGCAACACGCTCCTTCATCACCCATCACTCGTCACCAGCAGGAGCCTACCGACACGCGCCCGCCACGTCCCGGAGCTCGTTCAGCCGCTCGAGGGTGTCGTCGCGGTCGGGCATCGTGGTCTCGCTTAGCCCGCGCAGGATGGACAGCGCGCCGTCGGCCAGGGGGCGGCAGCCACACGCGTTCGCCTGGCGGCCGATCTCCGTCAGTCCGGCGCGAACGCGGGCCTGCTCCTCCGAGGAGAGGAACATCGACGTCCCGTTGGGTACGTAGAGCGCGAGCTCATACAGCTGGTCCGTCGCCGCGCGGCAGCCGTACTGGTCGGGACGTTCAGGGCGCGGTCGGCCGGGAGGGTGGGTCGTCCACGTGTAGCCCAGCATGCCGAGCGCCGTGAACGCCACGGCGTGAGCCTGAGCGTCGTTGAGTCGGTAGCGGTTCCAGCTCGCGCCGGGGACGAGTTGGACGAACGCGTCCTGCACCGCCCGGCGCATGCCAGGGCCACGGTAGTCGGCGCCCATGTCGTCCATCGCCTGCTCAACCATGCGATCGTTGGCCGACGGGCGGTAGGGTTGCGCGCCGGCCGGCGCGGCCAGGGCCGTGAGGAGGCCGGCGATCGCGACGAGGCGTAAAGAAGTGGTCATTTCCGGGGGGAGGGACGAGGGAATCGCCCACTAACGAAACCCGTGCCACGGCGCCGGCACCGGCTTCCGGCGGCGGCTACAGGAGGGCGTGGCCATGGAGTGTCCACTGCACGCGTCAGCCGGAAAGCAAGAAGATGACCGACGCGATGCGCCGGCGGACCCCGTCGCACGGAGCATCCACCTCCCGCAACACCCATCACTGCCCGTGCGCCAACCCTCGACACGGCAGACCCCCGCCTCTTGCGCTGCATCCATATCTCGGCATCCGCCCGGCGCACCCACCTGATGGCTCATCCCAACCTGCCTCATCCCCACAACGTGGCGCGGGGCGGGCTCGAACCGCCGACCTTGGGGTTATGAATCCCACGCTCTAACCTGCTGAGCTACCGCGCCTAACCCAACAGCTTACGGCGCCGGGCCGCCGGGCGGCAACGCCGGCGGCGCGCACGGCGCGAGTTTCAAGTGAATGGGCCGACCGCCTGCTGGTAGCTTCCCCCAGGAAACCCGTCTATGTCCTGGGATACCGTAATCGGGCAGGAGCGCGTCGTGACGGCGCTGCGCACCGCCGTGGGCGGTGGCCGCGTGGCGCAGGCGTACCTGTTCCACGGTCCCGACGGCAGCGGCAAGCGCGCGGCGGCCCTGGCGCTGGCGCAGGCAATCCTCTGCGAGCGCCGCGGGAGCGCGGGAGCGCCTGCCGACGACGCCTGCGGCGAGTGCCCGGCGTGTCTCCGTGTGAGGCACCTCTCGCACCCCGACCTGCAGTTCTTCCTCCCCCGGCCCAAGGACGCAGAGCCGTCGGACGTGGCCGCCCGCCTCGCGATGCTCGTGCAGGACCCGTACGCCGCCGTCGACTACCGCCGGCGCGGCTCGATCGACGGAAAGCGGGGGCCGAACAAACAGGCGATCTACCCAATCGAACTGATCAACCGCGACCTGCGGCGCGTCCTTTCGCTCCACCCGGCGGAAGGCCGCGCTACCGTTGCCGTGCTGACCGATGCCGACGCGATGAACGATCAGGCCGCGAATAGCTTCCTCCGGCTTCTCGAAGAGCCGCGGCCCCACGTGACGCTAGTTCTGACCGTCGAGCGCCCCGACCAGCTCCTGCCCACGGTTCTGTCGCGTTGCCAGCGCGTGCGCTTCGACCCGCTGTCGGCCGAGGAGATTGAGAGCGCACTCCTGGCGGCCGGCGAGGCGCCGGCGCGGGCGACGCAGGTAGCGCGGCAGGCCGACGGCTCGTACACCCGCGCTCGCGGCCTTCTCGAAGGCGACGACCTCCATGCGCTGAGGGAGC
>Ga0307505_10001093_pt1 | contig 23779 bp, 19 predicted proteins | sample 23_S_MG_FD_202183 | JGI IMG/M metagenome (GOLD analysis project Ga0307505, IMG submission 202183) | Soil microbial communities from Populus trichocarpa stands in riparian zone in the Pacific Northwest, United States - 23_S | ecosystem: Environmental > Terrestrial > Soil > Riparian zone > Trees...
AATCGTCTGCATCAGCGGTGGCCGATCAGACTAAAGGGACAGTACGCAGATATGCTAGTGTGCGCCGACGCCGAGCGGGCGCGCTCGCTGGAGGCCGACGTCGCGGACGCCGTCACCGTCGACCGGCTCGACCTCGGCGGCCGCGAGATCCACGGCCGCGCGCGCGCTGGTCTTCGCGGCGTACATCGCGAGGTCGGCGCGCTCCTGGAGCTCGGCGGCCGACTCGCGGCCGTCCCAGCGGGCCGCGCCCGCCGAGCAGCCGCAGTCCGCGCCCACCTCGGCGCGCAGCCGACCGATCAGCTGCTCGGCCGCGGCGAGCGTGCAGTCGGGCAGCAGGACGACGAACTCGTCGCCGCCGGTGCGGGCGATCAGGTCGTCGGCGCGCAGCGAGGACTCCCAGGTTGCGGCGACGCGCTGGAGGAGACGGTCGCCGGCGGCGTGGCCGTGGGCGTCGTTGTGGCGCTTGAGGCCGTCGAGGTCGAGGGTCACCACGCACAGCGGCCTGGCGTTGGTGCGGGCGCGCGCCAGGTCGTCCGCCAGCCTCTGCTCGAGGCGGCGCCGGTTGGCGACGCCGGTCAGCGGGTCGTGGCTGGCGAGGTGCTCGAGCTGGCGCTGGAGGCGCTCGCGCTCGGCGATCTCGGCTCGCAGCAGCTCCTCGGTAGCGCGGCGGCCGGCGGCGATCCGCACCATCACGGCGGCGGCGATCGCCAGCAGGATGCCGCCGACCGCCCAGCGGACGGTGGGCTCCGCGTCGGCGGAGGACTCGACGGTCGCCAACACCAGCCCCGACGCGGTCAGGATCCAGACGATGTGCAGGGCCACCGCGCGCGGCGAGAAGAAGGTCGCGGCGACGATCGCGACCCAGACCAGCAGCACGGCGTAGAGCCCGGTCGGCGCGCCGGTGAACCACGTGCCCAGGCAGATCAGGCCGGTGCCGGCGGCGAACAGCGCGTGCGCGCTCCAGCGGCGGGCGTGGCGCGCGGAGCCGACCGCCACCGCGCCGAGCAGGAACGCGGCGAGCCCAACCGTGTAGACGCCGGAGGTGTCGGCCTGCGCCGGGGTGGCGAGGGTGACTCCGCCGATGGTGACCAGACCGCCGCAGAGCAGCAGCACGCCGAGCGTGCGCGACATCAGGCGCGGGTCGTCGGCGCCGCCGTCGGCCGCGCGCTCCGGTCTGTCCCCCGACGCCATGGTCCAGACATCGGCGGCGCGACCGTGCGCCTTGAGGCCCGCGCGCACTAGCGGCTGTCGCCCTGCGCGGCCGCCACCGCCGGGCCCTGATCCACCGGCCCGCGCTCGGCGTCCGCGTGGGCCTGGGCGAACATCGTCCGCAGCAGCGCGAGCGCCACCTGCGGCGCGTCCCGCTCGAGCTCGGCCAGCGCGGCCGGCGTGAGCACCAGCAGCTCGGTCGCGGTGTCGGCCACCACATCGGTCGCGTGGGGCTCGCCGGAGACCAGCGACCGCTTGCCGAAGCTCGTGGCGGCGCGCAGCACCGCGACCTGACGGGGCGTGCCGGAGCCGTCCGGCACCGCCGCGCTCGCCTGGCCGGAGACGATCAGGAAGATGCCCGCGGGCGCGTCGCCGGCCGCGACGATCCGCTCGCCGGGGTCGGCGTGGCGGCGCTCGAGCAGATCGCCGAGCGCGCGGTGCTGGTCGGGCTCGAGCGCGTCGAGCAGCGGATGGTGCTCGTCGGCGATCCGCTCCGGCGGCGTCAGCGCCCGGCCGCCACGGCGGGCGATCACCAGGTCCTCCGCCCAGGCGAGCGCGTCGTCGATCTCGGCGAACACCGGGCTGCCGTTCTGCGCGGCGCGCGGGAACATTCCGTCGGGGTCGACGACGGCCACCCGGCAGATGTCGTCGCCGAGGCGGTCGCGCCCCTCGCGCAGCAGCCGCCGCGCGACGTCGCCCATCTCGGCCACACGGCTCACGTCGAGGACGATCGCATCGAGCTCGCGCGCGTGGTCGGAGAGCTCACGCACGACCGCCTCCGCGCCGGCGAACAGGAGGTCGCCGTGCAGCTCGTAGACGCGCGCCCGTTGGCCGTGCTCCTGGAGGACCGCGTGCTCGCCCGGCGTGCGGCGGCGGCTCGACGGCCGTGCGAGCAGGTCCCAGGAGGCGCGCACCGCCGACCGCCGCGCGCGCGTGACGTGGAGGAAGTGCAGCTCGAGGTCGTCGGAGATCTGGCGGCAGGCGGCGAAGCCGCGGACGCTGTTGCCGTGCGGGTCGAGCCGCGGCGAGAAGACCGCGATCCCGATCTGTCCCGGCAGGACCGCGAGCACCCCGCCGCCGACGCCGCTCTTGGCCGGCAGGCCGACGGCCGCGACCCACTCGCCGGCGCCGTCGTACATGCCACAGGTCGTCATCACGCTGAGCATCCGCTCCGCGATCACGGGCTCGCGCACCTGCTCGCCGGTCCGCGGGTCCGCGCCGCCGTTGGCGAGCGTGGCGGCCATCAGCGCCAGGTCGCGGCAGTCGACCTGGATCGCGCACTGGCGGAAGTAGATCCCGACCGGGTCGTCGGGATCCTCATCGATCACGCCCGCGCCGCGCAGCAGGTGGGCGATCGCGCGGTGGCGGTGGGCGCCCGGCAGCTCGGCCGCCAGCATCTGATCGTCGAGGCGCAGCTCGCGCCCCGCCCAGCGCGAGTACTCGGCGCGGACACGCTCGAACCGCTCGGCGACCCCGTCGCCGGCGACCAGGCCGGCGGCCGCGATCGCGCCCGCGTTGACCATCGGGTTGGCCGGGCGGCCGGAGACCGGGTCGAGGCTGATCTCGTTGTAGGCGTCGCCCGACGGCTCGACGTCGATGCGGGCATCGACGGCCTCGATGCCGCGGTCGGCGAGTGCGAGCCCGTAGGTGAACGGCTTGGACATCGACTGGATCGCGAAGTCCGCGCGCGTGTCGCCGGCCTCGTAGAGGTGGCCGTCGACGGTCGCGACGCAGATCCCGAACGCATCGGGGTCGGGCAGGCGCAGCTCGTCGCCGGCGCCGGGCGGGTGCCACGGCGCCCCTTCGCGGTTGGCGAGGTGACGTTCGTGGACGGCGGCGAGGTAGTCGGCGACGGGCGTGGCCATGGCGCCACGATACGGCCGATCGCCTCCGTCCGCACGCCTACTTCGTCCCGAGCGCCAGCCAGGCGATCCCGACGGCGATCAGGCCGATCGGTAGGAGCCGCGACGCCGACGCCGGCTCCGCCAGCAGCACGATCCCGAGGATCGCTGTGCCGACCGCGCCGGTCCCCGTCCAGATCGCGTAGGCCGTGCCGACCGGCAGCTCGCGCAGCGCGAGCGCCAGCAGCAGGACGCTGAGCGGGGCCGCGATCAGGAAGACGATCGACGGCCCGAGGTGGGAGAAGCCGTCGGAGCGCTTGAGCGCGAGTGCCCAGACGATCTCGAAACCGGCGGCGAGGAACAGTGCGACCCACGTCATGACGAGCCCTTTCGGTGGCAAGTGCAGAAGGGCGTCGTCTTGTCCTGACCGGGTACGGCGCGTCTCGTCCGGCCGCTTGCGCGGACCACCGACGCTAGCACCGGTTAGCCTCGCGCTGCCATGGAGGTCCTGTCCAGCCGGATCCTGCTCCGTCCACGCGACCTCGAGCGCTCGCAGCGCTTCTACGAGGAGGCGCTCGGCCTCCCGGTCTACCACGAGTGGGGAGCCGGGGCCCACCGCGGCGTCGTCTTCTTCCTCGGCGGCGGGCTGCTCGAGGTCTCGGGCGGGGGCGCGGCCACTCCTACCGACGCGGTCCGGGTCTGGATCCAGGTGCGTGACATCGCGGCCACCCACGCGCGGCTGCTCGCCGCCGGCGTCGCCGTCGAGGATCCGCCGCAGCGCCGGCCCTGGGGCCTGGACGAGCTGGTCGCGCGCGACCCCGACGGCTTCGCGCTGGTGTTCGTCGAGGTGCCGCCCGAGCACCCGTTGCGCCGCGGCCGCGGCTGAGTCCCGCCCCGCGGGCGTGTGGCGGCCGATCAGCCGGTCGTCGTGAGTGGGGTCTCGGACCCCTTGAGGCGCTGGAGGTCACGGTCGAGGTAGTGGCGCCGCTGGCGGAAGATCACCGGGGGGAGCTCGCCGTTGATCAGCAGGCCCTCGCCGGCGGTCATCCGCTGGAGTGCCTGCGAGGTCACGACGTCGAGCGCGAAGCCGGTCGCGGAGGGGTCGCGCCGCTGGGCCTGCTGCTGGCCGAGCAGGTCGACGATCTCGCGGCGGGTGGTCTGGTCGGTCACCGAGCCCATGAAGACCTTCGCCCGCGACAGCGCGAGGATCTCGGTGGCGGCCTCCTCGCCGAACGCCCGCTGGATCTGCGCGACCGAGTGCCAGACGGTCATGAAGCGGGCGCCGGAGCCCAGCGACGTGGCGAGGATCGACGGGAGGTCCTGGATCGGGGCGATCGACGCCGTCTCGTCGAGGGCGAGCAGCAGCGGCGGGTCGAGGCCGGCGCCGGTACGGTTCTCGCGCTCGCCGACCCAGTGCAGGATCGACGACAGCATCGTCACCACCAGCGGCGCGAGCAGCTTCTGGTGCTCGCGCCCGGCGACGATGTAGAGGGTGTTCTCGCCGCTGGCGAGGTCCTCGGGCGTGAACCCGTCGCCGCGGGTCGCGGTCCGCGCCGCGGCCGGGTGGCCGTAGGCCTTCAGCTGCACGGCGGCGGTGCCGAGGATGCCGTCGCGCTGGCGCTCGGTGTAGGCGTAGACGGCCTCGAGGCGCTCGAGCGCGTCGGAGGCGCCGACCTCCTCGAGGATCCCGGCCGGGACGTCGACCTCGCGCTCGAGGATCCAGCGGTAGACGCCCGCCGCGGTCACGTCGGGGGCCAGTGCTGCGGCGTGCAGGTAGGGGGCGAGCAGGCCCTCGGCCTCCTGGTCGAAGTACTGCTGGTTGCCGCCGTCGCCCAGCCGCTGGGCCTGGCCGAGCCAGCGCGCCACCAGCAGCGCGTGCTCCCAGTCCTCGCAGCCGCGGAGCAGGTCCCAGCTGTCGCTCTTGGCGCCGAAGGGGTCCCAGACCCAGGCCCGGCCGAGCCGGCGGCGGCGGGCGATCGTGTGTTGGACGACGTCGGTGCGCACGGAGGTGGTGACCAGCGGGCCCTCGTGCTCGAGGATCGCGGGGATCACCAGGCCCGAGCTCTTTCCGGTCCGGGGCGCTGCGATGACCGCGACCTGGGACAGCTTGTCCACCGCGACCCTGGCCTTGGGCCGGGCGATGTGCCCGACGATCAGGTGGTCGGGCGACGGACCGTCGACGATCATCTCCCCGACCGTGCGGTAGCGGCCGAACTCCTGTGGTCGCCGTCCGCGCAGCTGCCACCAGCGGCGGTCGGCGGCGGTTCGGCTCATCCGGATCTCCGCCTCGCGCAGGAGCGCGAACAGGCTGGCGGCGAGCGCGACGGCGGTCAGCGCGGCGGTCAGCCAGAACTCGCCGGCGCCCGGGATGACGGCACGCGCGCCGGGTGGGTAGGCGGCACCGGGCTCGGCGCCGAGCAGGCGCGTGTCGCCGAGCGCCGCGGCCGCGTCGACGAGGCTCAGGCCCGGCGTCTGCCCGGTGCTGATCCAGGCCGCGACCGTGGGGGCCGCCCAGGCGAACCCGACCAGTGTCGCGACGAGCGCCGCGAGCAGCGCTCCCGCCAGCATCAGCTTCCCGAGCTCGTCCGCCGACCAGGCGGCGCCACGGGCGCCCACCGTCAGCCGACCCCGATCGCGGGATGGGCGACGACGGCGGTCGCGGCCAGCAGGGCGACGGCGACCAGCGGGGCGAAGCGGACCCGGGTCGCGGCGACCGCCGCGCCCGCGGCGAGCGCCAGCAGGGCCATCCGCCAGCCGCCGGCGACGGCGATGGCGAGCACGGCGGTCGACGCCAGGACGGCGAGGCAGGTGGCGGTCGAGGACAGTCGTGCGAGGTTCATCCGGACCGAACGTACCGCCGCGGGGGTCGCCGTCCGACGCGACGTGCCGATAACCCCGATCGGTCATCGAGGGGGGGCGCGCGGCCGGCGGCGATCAACAGATGCGATATGTCCGAGACCTACACGACGATCCCGCGCCGGTTCGGGTGGGGAGGTGGCACGCGATGCTGACTACAGGAAGGCGCGGCATACCGTCCAGCGGTGATGCCGCGCGCAACGTCGCCGAGCGGTGGGCCGCCGAGGGGGCCGTCGCCGCCGGGTCGGAGGAGGCGCTCGCGCGCCTCGAGCTGACCCCCGGCGAGCGGCCGACGGCGGACTCGCTCGAGCGTGTCCTGCGCGGTCGGTCCGCCGAGTCCGACGCCAAGGCGAGGGGCTCGGCGAAGCTCGGCACCGAGGCCTTCGCCTGGCTCGACGGGCGCGACCGTCCGCCTGGCGGCGGAAGCGGGATCGTCCACTTCGAGGTGAGCGCGAGGGCCCCCGCCGAGGTTCACGCCAGCTGGTCTGGCGCGCCCGCCGATCAGCGGGCGACGATCGACGCGGCGCTGCTCGACGGCGCCGTGAGGGGGGCGGAGCGGATCCTCGCCGAGGGTGGCCATCCGGCGCGCGTTGCGCTCCTGGGTCGTGTCCGCGAGGTCGAGCTGGGAGATGGCGAGAAGGCGCTGGAGGCCACGGCGCTGGTGGTCGGCGTCGACCGGGACAGGGAGCTGCTGATGTCGCCGTCGCCGGCGCGTGGCCGCCTCTCCGACGCCGCGATGGAGGACGCGTCGGCGGCCGCGCGCGCCACGTTCGAGAGCTCGGTCCAGCGACGTCGCGAGCAGGCGGGCGCCGCGGTCCAGGCGTCCGCCGCGGGGGTGTCGGCTCCGGTCGCGGATGCGCCCGTTCCCGCCACTGAGGCGCCCGCTCCGGCTGCCAACGCCCCCGCCCCGGCCCCGGCCGCGGAGGGGCCCGCCCCGGCCACGGAGGCCCCCGCTCCCGTCGCGGATGCGCCCGTTCCCGCCACTGGGGCTCCCGCTCCCGCCGTGCAGGCGCCCGCTCCCGCTGTCGATGCGCCCGCTTCGGCCGTGCAGGCGCCGGTTGTCGACAGATCGCGTCCGACCTCCCTCCACGGCGCCGAGTCGGAGCGCCGCGTCCGTTACCTCCAGGGCCATCTGCGCGGGTATTCGTCAGCCTTCGTGCGTGTCGAGCTGATGGTGCGCGAGAGTGCGGGCAACGGAGCGGGCCCCGACCAGGAGCAGCGCCTGATCGCGCTGCGCCGCGAGCACGAGCGCCGCGGGCTGGAGCCGCTGCCCTCGGCGAGCGCCGGGCTCGAGCGCTACCGCGGGCTCCTTGGTGAGCGTGCCGCGCGCTTGATCGACGAGCGGGCCGGCCGGCTCGCCGACAGCCTCGGCGACCGCGCCCGGGACCGCCGCTGGCTGGCCGAGGCGCGCGATCGGCTTGGGGACCCGCTGCGGCCGCTCGCCGACGCCGCCGCGGCGAGCGAGATCGACGCCACCCTCGGCAGGGACCGCTTGGTCGAGTGGTGGCGCGGCGGCGGGGCGGACAAGGCCGCGCGCTCGGTGGCCCTCGAGGGCCAGATCGGCGCGCTCGACCGCGAGCTCCAGCCGGCGCGCCAGGCTCAGGTCGATCAGGGCCGCGAGGCCGAGCAGGACCGTGGGGACGACCGGCGGGCAGCTCGCGAGCGAGACCCCGCCGACTCGGGGCGGGGCGCCGGACGGGCCGCGGCCGAAGCGGGCATCGCCGGAGGCGGCGCCGGCTTCGGCTGAGCCGGGCGGATGTCTGTTTCGCGGTGCGCGCCTCTAGTCTGTCGTGCCTGTTCTTGGCGACAGACTAGACGGACGAAGTCAGCGCGGGGCTTCGCGCCGGTCGCGCGTTCGACGCGCGTCGAACGCGGGTGGCAGGCGGTAGAGGACGAATGAGTGATCGCGCCGGTAGCCGACGCCCTCATAGGTGGGCACCGCGTGGCGTTCGGCCCGGATGGTGCTGGTGCGGAGTCCGTCACGGGCGGCATCCCGGAGCGCGGCGCGCAGGAGGGCAGCCGTGTGGCCGCGACGGCGCGCGGGCGGCAGCGTGGCCACATAGGCGACGATGCAGTCAGAGCCCGAGTACAGCGTTAGGAACCCCGAGACGGGTTGGTCGCCCTCCCAAGCCAGGTGTACGCCGAGGGTGTCGGGGAGGCGGGAGTCGGGCAGCGTCCAGGCGGAAGGGAGGTCTTTGGCGTCGGGCCGCGCGACGGCGTTGATGCGCGCGAGATGGGCGAGCGCGGTGGACGAGCGGGAAGCCGTGAAGTGTGCGGGAACGGGGCCGGTGGTGAGTTCGGACAGTTGGACGGTCATGCCCGGTAGCACGCTGACCTGTTCGTAGCCAAACTCCCAAAGGGCGGTTGTCGATGCGGGCTGGGTGAGCGTGGCGGGAACCCACACGCTGTGACGGAAGCCGTCGGCCGCGCGCAGCTTCGAGACGGCATCGGCGACCCGGTTCACGTCGGTGAGCAGCGCGACGTTTGCCATCACGCAGGTCGGGGCGGCGGGAATCAGTGACGCGCAGAGATGGCGGGTGGAGAGCAGGCGGGAGCTGGGTGCGGCGGCGAGCAGGGCGATCACCGCGCGGAGGTGCGCGCAGTGGCGGGGGTCGGACTCGTGCAACGGTGTCTCCGGTGACGGCGTGCGGGCACGGGTGGCGGTCGATCGGGGAGCTGGGATGGCGCAGGCGGATGCCGGTTGGTCGGGGCGCGGGCTCAGTACACGGCCGGTGACGGCCAGTTGTCAAGAGGCGACGCGGAGCGCGGGAGTTGCCGAGTCGCCCGGCGAACACCGATGATGTACGGCGTGGCGGGGGGTTCAGGGGTGGCACTTTGGACCCTCCGTCCCCGTCGTGGGCGGGGAGCGCCGAACTTCGCCGAGGACGGGGGTTGACGCAGCCGCCCGGGGATGGGTTAGATCGAGCAAGGAACTCTCACCCAACGCCACCCCTGGGAGGGAACATGTCCGTGCTGATGCTGCTTGGTGCAGCGAGCCTGACAGTGTGCGTGATCGTCATGTTGACCGTCGCCTGGATCGGGATTGGCCACTGGCCGAGGACCGACCCGGCTGGAACGGTGATCGCCGAGGACTGGCCGAAGCAGGTACGCCGCCACTGGAGGCCCGGCCAGCGGATCGCCGTCGTGGAGGTTGCCGGGGTCCGCGCGTTCGGAGGTGTCACGCCCAGTGAGCTGGCCGCGAGCCTGCGCGACGAGGCGGCGCGAGCGCTGCGCCGAGGCAGCACCCTTGACGGGGTCGGATGGCTGCCCGGCGGAAGGCTCGGCGCGATCCTCTTGGACTCGGCCCAGTGGGGCGACCGCGAGGGCGTTTCGACGTCGATCGATCTCCGGATCGCTGGCCGGACCGTGACCGCTGCCCTGTACGTCGGGACCGCCACCATCGGGGCCGATGGCCGAAGCGTGCGAACGGTGGTGGCGGCGGCACAGCGGCGAGCGGTCGCAGCCCGGCGGACGGCGGAGGCGCCCCGCCCCGCAGTGGTGCCCCTGCCGCATTCGCTGGGAGACGGCCTGTACGGATCGCAGGCCCGCGCCGTCGCTGGCTGAGCGGCGTCGGCGGGTTCGGATGGAGCGCGGCGTCGGTGGGCCGAAGCCTCGTGCCGGCGGCGGGTGGGCGAGAGAGACGCAGCGGGACGGTGCGGAGAGTGCCGGGGCGGGCGCTGGAAGAGGGCGTGCAGTTGGGACGCCCGCCGCGAGCGCGGAATCTCGGGGCATCCCCGGCTGGGGATGCCCCGAGCAGCGTCGGCGCTTCCTCCCCGAAAGCCACGGTGCCCGGACCGCCGCCGCGATCCGGGCACCGTGGGACGGTGGCGCGGCTTGCCGGTGCCGCCCCCGTCTCTTGAGGGTGGTCGAGTCATCAGACTAAATGGACATCGCGGGTTCAGGGGGGCGGCGAGTCCCGGCTCGTCAATCGCCTCTATGTGATGACCCTGAGCAAGCTCGGTGTCGTAGTCGGCGACACCGCGGCAGCCGCGGCCTACGCCGAGTATCCGTTCGCGGAGGGCGACGCCCCACGGAGCTTCGCGCGGGACCCCGACAGCGACACGGCGCGCCGTGCCAACGCGATCTGGATCGGCTCCGAGGCGGCGCTCGACAAGGTCGGTCTCGGCGGCGAGCTGGGAGCGGAGGCCGACCCGGAGCGGCTTGCGCTCGCCCTCCAGGGCCTGCACGTCGTCACCGGCGAGCGGGTGCGCAAGTACGGCATGCGCAAGGTGCTCGACGCCGACGGCGAAGTGGTGCGCGACGAAAAGGGCGAGGCGCTCACCGAGCCGGTCGTCAACAGCTTCGACCTGACTTTCGGGGTGCCGAAGTCGGTGTCGCTGCTGTGGGCGGCGGCCGACGACGAGCTGCGCGCCAAGATCGAGGAGGCGGTGCTGAACTCCGCCGTCGAGGCGATCGAGCACGTCGTGAAGTCGCGCCCGGTGATCGGCGGGCGCGACGCGCGGCCGGCCCAGGGGTTCGCCGGGATGGCGGCGCTGCAGGTCACCGCGCGGACGGCCGGCGGCGAGTCCGTGCCCTCGCCGCACCTGCACGTCCACGTCGACGTCTTCGGCGTGCTCGACGAGGACGGCGGCCTCAAGACCCCCGCGAGCGAGGCGCTGTACAAGCACAGCGCGATGCGTGAGGCCGGGGCCTTCGCGCGCGCCCGGCTCGCGCGGCGGATCGACGCGATGGGCTTCGCGGTGGAGGCGGGCACCGGCGGCGGACGCTACTTCGAGGTGCTCGGCGTCGCGCGGACCCTGATCGACAGGATGTCGGGCCGGGCGCGGCGCGACGTGGCGGCCTGGCGCGCCGAGCTCGAGGCGGAGAACGGCGTACCGCTGAGCAACCGGGCGGCTGCCGTGGGCGGGCGCGTCACGCGTGGGTCCAAGCAGGACACGCCGGTGAGCGAGACGGTCGCCGCCTGGGAGGCGGACTTCGTCGAGCACGACCTGACGGTCGCCGGCGCGCGCCGTGCCTTCCAGGCCATCGCCGCCGAGCGGGCGGCGAGCCCGGACGGCGCGCCGGAGGCGGCGGACCTGCAATCGCGGATCCGCGCGGGGATCATGCGCCGGATCTGGAGCGAGGGCCCAACCGTGTCGATCGGGGAGATCCGCTCGATGGCGCTCGAGCTGGCGCCGATCGGACTCGACGCGCACGAGGCGCTCGCCGTCGTCGACGAGATGCAGGCGAGCGGTGAGCTGATCGCGCTCGACGGCTGGCGGGTGACCGCGGCGGGGATCCGTCGGCGCGAGACCTTCGTGCGCGACGTCGCGGTCGGGGCGGCGACGGAGGGCGGGCACCGGCTGCGCCAGCGGTCGGTCGAGGCGGGCATCGCGAGCGCCGAGGCGGCGATCGGGCCGGGGGCGAAGCTGTACGACGACCAGCTCGCCGCCGTTCGAAAGCTCACCTCGGGGGCCCGTTGGACGGTCCTGACCGGGCGGGCCGGGACGGGCAAGGGGCCGGTCCTGCGTGCCGTCGCCGACGCGCACCGGCTGGAGGGGTTCAAGGTGATCGGACTGGCGCTCGACGGCGCGAACGCCAACCAGCTCGGCCACCAGATCGGCGAGCGGGCGCGGACGGTCCAGCAGCTGCTCGCCGGACTCGAGCGTGGCACGATCGGTGTCGACGCGCGGACGCTGCTGCTGATCGACGAGGCGAGCAAGGTCGGGCTGCGGGACTGGCAGGCGCTGGCGGGGATCGTCGAGGCGGCTGGGGCACGGCTGCTGGCCGTCGGCGACGTCGGGCAGATCGGGGCGATCGAGGCGCCGGGGATGCTCGACGTGATGATCGGGCACAAGAAGGTCCCGACCGCGAAGCTCACGACGGTCCGTCGCCACGTCGATCCGCTCGACCCCCAGAAGGACCATCCCTGGCTCGGCAAGGAGTACCTCGACCGGCTCTACGAGGGGGACGCGGCAGGCGCCGTCGCGACGTTGCGGCGCGAGAAGGCGATCACCATGCGCGACACCCGCGAGGAGGCGATGCGCACGATGGTCGAGCGCTGGGAGGAGCGCCGCCACGCGCACGACATCGACGTCAGCGACGCCGTCATGGTGGTCTACGGGCCCAACGACGACGTCGACAAGGCCAACTTCCTCGCGCAGTGGCGGCGGCTGCGGGCCGGCGAGGTCAGCGGGGCGGGGGTGCTGGCGGCCGACCGCGAGTACAGCATCCACTCCGGTGACGTGGTGACGATGCGCGAGGCGGCGTACACGCCGCTGGACGCCGCCGGCCAGCGGCTGGCGCGGATCGAGAACGGCACGCGCGGGGTTGTCGAGAGCGTCGACGCCGACGCGGGGAGCGTGACGGTGCGCTTCGACCAGCCGGACAAGAGCACGCGGCTGGTCGAGGTCGATCTCGCCGCCCTGCGCCGGGCGGTGCAGGCGGGCGAGGAGCGGGTGCCGTCGCTGCGGCTCGCCTACGCCGGCCATCCCTTCCCGCTCCAGGGGAGGACGTTCTCATACGTCGGGTCGCTGTGGGGACACTGGTCGCAGCGCAAGGAGGAGACCTACAGCGGCGACGCACGCGCCAAGCTCTACCTCGATGTGTTCGTCGACCGGGTCAGCGCGGGGCTCGGAGGGACCGACAATGCCCGCTTCAAGCGCCTGGCCGCCCGACTCGCGCGGCCCTGGCACCGCCTCGCGAGCATCACCTACGACGAGACGCCCGGCGCCCGGATCGGCAGCGACGTCGGCGTCGGCGAGTCCCGGCACTCGTTCCCGCTCACCACCGCGGTGGAGACCGACGGCCCGCGGGCCGGGCGCGAGGGCGAGGAGATGCCGGCCGGGGAGGAGCTGCTGCGCCGGTTCGAGCTGCGCCTGCCGCCCGCCGTGATCGAGCAGATCCGCGCGCAGGCCAGGGACCTCGGCAAGCGGGCGCGCGAGCTGGACTCGACCACGCTCGAGCGGGCGGTCGAGGACGTCCGCCAGGCGGTCTCCAGCTTCGACGGCGAGCTGGCGCTCGAGGTCGAGCGCAACCGCCGTCGGCGCGACCTGCTGGCGCTCCGAGTCGCGGAGACCAAGGAGGTGCTCGGACGGTTCGAGCAGGCGTGCGCGAGTGGCGCGGCCCTCGACCACGCCGAGCGCGAGGAGCTGGCGCTCGAGATGGACGCGACCAACCGCGCGCTCGCCGCCGACATCGCCGAGCTGAGCGGTCTCGAGACACGAGATCACGAGATCCGGGCCGCCGACGGCCACCCCGCGGCCTGGGTCGAGGCGCACGGCCAGACCCTCGCGCGGGCGGTCGCCGCGCGCACCGCGCTCGCAGAGCGCGGCGAGATCCAGCCTCCCGACGCCGCGGCCGCGCGTGGCCCGGAGCCTTCCCAGGGCGCAGGCGTCGGGGCCTGAGCGGCCACGCTCCGCCGCGGCGCCGCCCGTTGACGCCGCGCGGAGGATCCTTGGGGGTATACCCCCAAAGATCCTCCGCGCGGCGTTTGGGCGCGGCGCGGCGCTAGGTGGGCAGGCGGCCGGTGGCGAGGAGGTCGTCGAGGCGGGGCAGGGCCTCGCTGAGGCGCAGGCGGCCCGCCGCGCACTCGAACACCGTGGCGCGCTGGTCGCCCTCGGAGCGGGCCTTGCCGAGCCGCGCGCCGACGGCGGCCATCACCGTGGTCAGGCGGTCGGCGAGGGTCTCCTCGAAGCCCTGGCCGATGCGGCTGCCGACGACGTCGTCGGGGCCGAAGGAGTGCTCGGCCGCCCAGGCGGTCCACGCCTCGGCGACCCGCTCCGGTGGCGCCTCGGCGCCCTTTGGCAGCCGGGTCTCCAGCGCCGCCACCGCCCGCTCGCGGTTGGTCAGCGGCGCGCCCTTCGCCCGCTCGCGCTCCCCGAGGCGGGCGTCGACGTCGCGTGTGCGCGCGGACATCCGCTCGATCAGGCCGGCGGGCACGCCGCGGACCTCGAAGAACCGCCCCCTGTGGTCGACCTCGAAGTCCAGCTCGACGAGCCGCTCGGCGACCTTCGCGCGGGCGACCGCGCCGCCCTCCAGCGGCGCCCCGCCCTTGAACATCGACGAGAGCTCGGGACCGGCGAAGAAGCCGTCCGCCCGCTCGACCCCGACGACGATCGCGTGGACGTGCAGCTGCGGCGCCGGGACCGGGTCGGCCTTCGTCGCCCGGGCCATCACGTGCAGCGCGGCGGCCGCGGCGAAGCCGATCGCGGGATGGAGCCGCCCGCCGTGCGCGACGACCGCCTTGGTCTGGGTCATCGTCGCGAGCATCGCGTCGGCCGCGTCGAGCATCGCGCCCTCGATCTCGGTGCGCAGCTGCGGCGGCGCCTGGCTCCAGAGGACCGAGACCGACTTCGGCGCCGAGAAGGTCAGGTCGACGCACTTGGTGCCGCGCACGCGCTCGGTCACCCGGCGGCCGGAGCCGTCGTAGACCGGATGGCCGCGCTCGTCGGAGACCTCGCGCTCGATCAGTCCCTCGACGCGCAGTCGAGCGCCCCCCTGGGCGTTGCGGCCCTGGAGCGCGAGCGCCAGCTCCCGCTGCTCGACCGCGGCGCCACGCCGCACGCCGAGTCGGTCGAGCATCGTCTCCGATCCCAGCCAGCGCGAGTTGGGCGGTGGGTCGCCGGTCGTGGGAAGGCCCCGGAGGGCGTCGAGCGCGCGGGCGACCGGTCCCGGCGCCTCGCTGGGGGCGAGGACGTAGCGGGCCGCCCGGCGCGCGGCGGCGGTGTCGCCGGAGGCGACGCGGATCTTTCGGATCGTCAGCATCACCCGCTCGATTGAGCGGGCGCCGCGGCCCGCCCCCTCGACCGCGGGCGCGGCTACCGATGAGGGATCCTGCGGGCCTGGACTGCACGATCGCTCATCGGACGCGCGTGCAGCGCCAGCGGACCGCTCAGTAGGCGAAGGTCTCGGCCAGGGCCGCGACGGCGAGCGCGCCGACGGCGAGCGTCGAGGTAACGGCGAAGGTGCGCAGGTCCGCGCGTCCACGGCGGGCGCGCAGGTAGAGGCCGAGCGCGAGCGAGAACGCCGCCAGCTCGCCCGGGGCGTGGAGGGCGGTCGCCGCGAGGGTGCGGCCGCCGTAGGCGCCGAACGCGGCACCGATCACCAGCACGTGGATCGCGCAGCCGAGGGCGATCACCGCGTCGCAGAGCGAGCGCAGGGCAAAGAGGGTCGCACCCTCCCAGCGGTCGCCGCGCTCGGTGAATCCCAGCTGCACCGCCGCCGCCGCGACGAGCACGGCGGCGAGCACGCGCACGTTGTTGGCGAAGATGCCCGCCGCCGTGCCGAAGGTCGGCTCGACGCCGCCGAAGCCGAAGGCGAGCAGGTCGCGCGTCGCCGCGCCCGCGACGAGGTGGATCGCGAGCGCGGTCAGCGCCGTCAGCCCGGCGAGCCAGGCCGCGACCCGTGCGGTGACCCCCAGGTCGACCGCGGCCACCGCGTTCACCGCCGCACCGCCATCAGGATCGCGTCGAGCCCGACGCCGGCCCGCTCGGCGGCCGCGCGCACGTCGCCGGTCGCCAGGTCGCCGACCTCCGGCAGCAGCACCAGCGGCGCCCCGCGCTCGCCCGCCAACGCCTTGAGGCCGTCGACGGCCGGCCTGCCGGCGTCGGCCTGGTGGCGGGCCACCAGCAGCTCGCGGCGGTCGGCGGCGGCCGGGAACAGGTCGAGCAGCGCCCGGCCGCGGCGGACGCCGTGGGCGGTCGCGGGAAGCACCCAGAGCAGGTGGGTGGCGCGGTCGAGGACCTGGCGGGCGCCGTCGTCGTCGGGCACGCCGCAGTCGACGACCGCGAGCGAGTGCGCGCGGCGCAACTCCGCCAGGACGCGGTCGAGTCCCGCGCGGTCGGTCGCTTCGCGGACCGCCGGCCGTCCGGCGAGCACGCGCGGCCCCGGTCCGGCCGCCCGGTCGAAGAGGCGGTCGGCCGTGGGGGCGTGCGCGGCCGCGGCGTCGGCGAGCCCGGACAGCGAACGCCCGGGATCCGCCCCCGCCAGCTCGGCGAGCGTCGCGCCCGGTCCGCCGAGGTCGCCGACGGCGATCGCATCGGTGGTCGCCTCGCCGGCGGCGATCGCGGTCAGGTAGGCCACGGTCGTCGTCCCCGCTCCGCCGCAGACGCCGGCCACCGCCACCAGCGGACAGCCGGCCGGCGGGTCTGCCCACTCGCGGGTGAGCGCGGCGATGCCGCTCGCCACGAAGGTCGCGGCGTCGGTCGCGGCGCCCCAGTCGTCGGTGGGTCGGTCCAACGTCTCGTATGCGCTCATCGCTTCGGCTCCCAGTCGGTGATGACCCATGCCGCGCCGCGCCGCTCCAGCGTCGCGACCGTCACTCGGTACTCCTCGGGCAGCGCGGCCGCGTCGGGCACGGTCATCCGCTCGCGCGTGACGGCGAGGCCACGGCGTCGATCGCCCGTCCCATGAACGACGACGGCCTCCACACGCGCGCGCGACCCCGAGTCGGCTCGCAGCTGCGCCTCGGCCTCCGCCTGCTCGGCGATCAGCTCGAACTGCGCGCGCGCGTTTTCGGCGCTCAGTCCGACCAGCCGCCCGAACACGGTCGGGGCGGTGGCGCTCGTCCAGTTGCCCGAGAGCCTGGCCGCACGGGTCAGCGTGTCCTCCGGGGTCGGCCCGGCGTCCGGGAACGTCGCGGGCTCCGGCGCGGCGAGCGGGGCGTCTTCGCGCACGTCGCCCCCGCTCGGCGGCTCGCTCAACGCCGCCGCCTCGGCCGCCTCGCGGTCGCGCCGCTCGTAGGGATCCTCGATCGCGCAGCCGCTCGCCGCCGCTCCCGCGGCGAGCAGCGCGGCCAGCGCGAGCTTCCCTCGGCGGGCCATCAGAGCCCCTCCGGGTGGCGCGCGGTGAAGGTGCCGAGGTCGACGCGGCCGGTCCGCCAGCGTGGGCCGCCCTCGCCTGCGTTGGGGCCGGAGTCGCCGCCGCCCGAGGTGTCGAAGCGCAGACCGGCGACCACCATGAAGACGTGGCCGGTGGACCCGCACGGCCCGCGCGCGTAGACGGTCACCCACTTGCCGGGACCGGCGTCGCCGTAGGTGACGAAGTTGGAGCTGCAGACCGGCGCCTTGCCGAACTGGCCGCCGTGGTAGAGCACGTTCGACGTCGACGACGAGCAGTCGTAGGTCGGGTTGTTCAGGTGTGTGGGGTAGTGGACCATTCGGTAGGGGAGGTGGTTGATCTGGTTGGCCGCGTGGACCATCTGCTGGACCTCGCGCGGTGCGTCCAACGGCGCCGCCGCGTAGCCGTCGGGTTGGAGCACCGCCTTGGTGCCCGGGACGAAGCGCGTCAGGTAGTTCGAGCTCGGCATCGGCGTCGGCATCGTCGAGCGCTCCCACTCCTGCGCGCGCGGGATCACGCCGCAGTACTGGTTGATCGATCCGGTGCAGCGGTCGACCTCGGCGCAGTCGCCGATGTAGGAGCAGACGGCCTCACGCGTGCCCGGCGAGTCGAGACGCAGGTCGGCGCCGTTGTTGGAGAGCATCATCGCTGCGCCGGAGATGGCGTCGAAGTCGTCGTACATGCAGCCGGTGTCGGCCGGGATCCCGGCGCAGCTGGGCAGCTGGTCGCGGTGCAGCGGATAGCTCGCCGGCCGCTGGCTCTCGATCGGGCGGAAGGCGTTCTTGTAGGCCTCCCAGGTGCTCGGCATGAACTGCATCGGGCCACCGCAGCAGCCGAAGTCGTTGAGGCCGGAGCGCGCGCTCGGGTGGTTGGAGAAGCCGGTCTCCTGCATGTGGATCGAGGCGAGCAGGTAGGCGTTGACCTCGTAGTGGCGGCCCGCGGTCACATACACCGGCCAGTAGACCTGCGGGATGCCGCTGCCCTGGGGGTAGGAGGCGCCGGGGGTCGCGGCGTTGGCGCCGGAGCTGGCGAAGATGCTGCTCATCGCCACCAGGACCGTCACGATCAGCAGCACCGGCATGACGGCCAGCAGGCCGACGCCGAAGGCGGCCGCCGTCACCAGCTTGCGCCCGCGCTCGCGGCGCTCGTCGTCGTCGCCGCGCCCCCGGTCCGCCGCGCGCGCGGCGCGGCCGGCCTGGCGCGCGAGGTCGCGGCCCTGCAGTCCGGCCTTGCCCGCTCCCCCGCCGGCCGACCCGGTCGCCCCGCCGGCGCCGGCCGCGCCGGCGCCACCAGCGGCCCCGCCAGCTCCGCCGGCGGCACCGGCACCGGCGCCGCCGGCCGCTCCCGCGCCGGCCCCCGCTCCCGCTCCGCCGCCCGCGGCCGCCGCCGCGGCGAGTGGCGCCGCCATCGCTAACGCCCTCCGCCAGCGTCGCCGACGCCGCTCGCCGCCAGCTCGGCGATCGCGCCCCAGGTGTCGCCGCCGTGGCGCTCGACCGCGGCCTCGCGCAACGGGACGTCGCGCAGCGGGTCGGAGGTGAAGCACCAGTACTCGGTCGGCCCGATCCGCAGCGCCACGCGCCCGCGACCGCGCGTGCCGTTGGCCCAGAAGATCTGGGCGTGCGAGCCCTTGACCGTCTTGAGCCGGCTCACCAGCGCCGCCTCCTCGTCGGAGAGGCCGAGCGCCTCCTGCACGAAGCCGATCTCGTCGGCGTGCTGGTTGAGCAGCATCTGCATCGTCGAGTTGCGGATCAGCGCCAGCCCGTGCTCGGTCGAGAAGTCCGACAGCTGCTGGGAGAGCACCATCAGGAACAGGCCGAGATGGCGCGCCCGGCGGGCGAGCTCGTTGGCGAACTCGCCGGTCTCGCGGCGGCCGACCAGGTGCCACGCCTCGTCGATCAGCAGCACGCTCTTGCCGGCGAAGCGCGGCGCGTCGGGCCGGCTGGCGAGCCGCTGGTGGGCGTCGCGGTGGCTCTCGACGGTCCGCGTGACGTACTCGAGGATCGAGAACATCACCGGCTTGAGCACCACCTCGGGGCAGCGGCGGGTGTCGAAGACGACCAGCGGGCTGTCGATCGGGACGGTCGTCGCACGGTCGAGCAGGTAGGCGTAGGAGCCGTCGCCGCAGAACTCGCCGAGTCGCTCGGCGAGGTTGCGCAGCACCGCGCCGACCTCGCCCGCCCCGTCGCTGCGCTCCTCGTCGGCGCGGCGCAGCAGCTCGTCGCGCAGCATCGACTCGTGCGGCGCCTCGCCCGACAGCGCGGCCCGCGCGTAGACCGAGCGGATCGCCGCCCCGAGCTGGGCCCGCTCGAGCGTCGTCAGCCCCTCCTCGCCCATCATCACGCCGTGCAGCGAGACGAGGAAGGCGATCTTCTCGAGGCTCACGTCGGAGGGGTCCGGGACGTCCCACGGGTTGATCCCGAACGGGCTGTCGTCGGCGCCGATCTCGACGTGGCGAGCGCCGGCCACCAGGCGGGTCAGGATGTCGTAGTGGCCGGCGCGGTCGAGGACGAATCCGCGCGCCCCCTGGGCGATGCAGCGCGAGACGATGACGTTCGCGGTCATCGTCTTGCCCGAGCCGCTGCGCCCGTTGATCAGCATCGTGTAGTTGGAGTGGGTGCGGTCGTAGGGGTCGAGCTGCTCGAGCGTCCGGCCCGGGTCGCTGAAGGCGAACGGGATCCCGCCCGGCGAGCCGCAGCCGGTGCCGATCAGCGGCACCGTGTCGCCGACGTTGCGCGTCGCGTAGCGGCGCGTGCGCCCGGCGACGTCACGGCCGAGCGGCAGCGTCGAGGGCCACAGCTCGGCCTGCTGGAACTCGCCGCGGTTGACGCGGCAGTCCGACATCGACTCGATCTGGTCGGCGCAGTAGTCGACGGCCTCGCCGAGGTCGGCGAGCTGGTGGTGCGGCCCGCGGGCGCGGACCGACTGGTAGACCGAGACGCGGTAGAGATTGGTCCGGTCGTGGCCGGCCATCTCCTCCAGCAGCGCTTGGGACTCGTGCTCCTGGGCGTAGCGGTCGAAGTCGGGCACGTGGCCCTTGGACTCCGCCGTGCGGTTGACGGCGAACAGCCGCCGGTGGCTGCGCTTGACGCGCTGGCGCTCTGACGCGCGGTCGAGTGCGTGCACGTAGACGCTGAGCGTGAAGGGCTGCCAGGTCATCATCGCGCCCATCAGCCAGCCCATCGAGGTCGCGTCGGCGGTCGTCGCGGCGTAGAGGGTCTGCTCGACGTCGCGGTCGACCTCGACGTGGTGGCGGGACGCGCCGAAGTCGAGGCTCGACTGGGCGATCCGCTCGCGCAGCCGCTCGGCCGCCGAACGCGCCTCCTCGCGCTCGCCGAAGGCGTCCAGCTCGCCGAGCAGCTCGGTCTCGACCCGCGGCCGGCGACGGTGGCCGTCGGCGGTCGTCGGGTTGAACCGCGACCACAGGAGCGTCGCGACCTCCTCGCCGTCGAGGAAGCGGGTCGGCATCGACAGCGCCTCCAGCTCCGAGCGGATCGCGTCGGCGTGGGCGAGGCTCTCGCGGACCGCGCGCCGGTGCTCGCGCCGCTCGCGCTCGAGCGGCGCGACCGGCAGCTTCCAGCGGCCCGGCCGCAGCTCGTTGAGGATCGCCCGCTTCGAGCGCCGGCTCGGCATGTAGGGCACCACGACGTAGGCGTCGAACTGGACCGCGGCCTGGTCGTTGCAGTGGCGCCGCAGCGACTCCTCCATCGCTGCGTGCAGCCGCCAGCGCGACAGCTCGACCGAGTCCGGGGCGAGCCCGGCCAGCTCGTCCGCCGGGCCGGCCCACGCGGCGACCTCGGCGCGCGCCGAGGCGAGCACGTCGTCGAGGTTCATCGGCTTGGCCTCGATGTAGAACTGCAGCGACTGCTCGGGCCGCAGCCGGGAGACGACGTGGCAGAAGGAGGCCGACAGCTCCTCCCGGTCCTCCTGGGAGAGCGTCATCGGGTTGGGCGGGATCACGTGGAGGATGCGCACGAGCGCGCCCTCGCTGGTGACCACCAGGCCCGAGCGGTCGATCGCCTCGACGGCCAGCAGGTCGCCGGCCTCCGCGAAGTGGTCGGGCTCGGCGGCCCGCCCGCGGTCGCCGCGGCCGATCATCGGGTCTCCCCCCACAACGCGGCGGCGTCCAGCTCGGCGGCCAGCCAGCGGGCCTGCAGGCCGTCCTCGTCGGCGCCGGTCACCACGTAGCCGGCGGTCGACTCGCCCGGCCCGGGCACGTAGCGGCCGTCGCTGCGCCACCAGCCGACGGCCGAGCGGAGCATCAGCCACGGGTCGAACTCGGTCACGTTCGCGAGCAGGGCAGCGCCCGCCGGGATCGCGGCGAGGTAGATCGACGTCGTGAGCGTCAGCATCGGCCCGAACGGGCTGACGTAGGTGCCCCAGACGATCGCCAGCCCGAGGCCGGCGAGCACGGCCAGCCACTGGCCGATGCCCAGCTCGGCGATCCGCAGCTTGGCGTCGAGGTGCTTGTAGGCGATGTTCACTGGTTGCCTCCGTTGTTGGGCGTCGGTGTCGGGGTCGATGTCGGTGTCGGGGTCGCTGGTGCGGGCGGCGTCGGCGGCGCCTGCTGTGCGGGTGCGGTGGCGGCCGGCGGCGTAGCGACGCCGGGCGAGGGCGCCGAGAGCGGCGCCAGGACGGGCGCCGGCGCGGATCCGCCGACGCCGAGCGCGGCCAGCCGCTGGTCGGGCGTCGCCGCCGCCAGGGTGTTGAAGGCCATCCGCTCGGATGCCGTCAGGCGGGTGTCGGCGGAAGCCGCCGCCAGCGCTCGGGTCACCGACTCGCCGCCGCCGCCGGCTGCGAGCTGGCGGACCGGGTCGCTGTAGCGGCCCCCCTCGGCAGCGTCGATCCGCTCCACCGAGCGCTGGACCGCGGCCGCGTCCGGCGGGCGGTCCTGCTGGCGGTCGAGGGCGGCGCGGTAGGCATGCTCGGACTGCGTGTCGTCGCCGCGCGGCAGGTCGCCGTCAGGGGGCGATCCCCCGCCACCGCTCGCGGGTGCGGCTCCGGGCGCCGCCGCCCCGGGAGCCGCGACGCCGGGACTGGTCGTGGCGGAGGCGCCCGCGCTCGGCTGGCCCCTGCGGCCGCCGCCCGCCGTGGTGGCCGGCCCTCCACCGCCACCGGCCGTGGTGGATGCGGAACCGCGGCCCCCACCGCCACCGCCACCGCCACCGCCACCGCCGCCGGAGGGTGTCCGCTGGGCGGCGCTCGCCGCGGCGGCGGCGCGCAGGGTGTCGCGCTGGCCGCCGAGGCGGTTGGGGACGTAGCGGCCGGCGACGTTGGAGATCTGGCTGTGGGCCGCGAAGCCGACCGCGCCGGCGATGACGCTGCGGCCGCCCGAGGCGATGTTCCACATCGCCACCGCGTGGCGCGGGATCGCCAGCAGCGCGAACAGCTGAGCGATGCCGATCAGCGGCAGGATCAGCGTCTCGCCGATCGTCATCCCCTCGCCCCAGCTGGCGAAGTCCTGGTTGACCGCGCCGAAGACCTTGAACGCGATCGCCCACATGATCAGGACCGACATCACCATCCCGAGGAAGCGCACCGCGTAGGTGGCGGGCGCCGCCAGCGACGGGATCGGCCAGAGCGCCACCGCGATCGGCACGCCGACGTAGGCGATCAGCAGGCCGGCCATCAGGCCGAGCTTGGTCAGCAGCAGGGCGAGGAAGAGGAGCACGAAGACCAACGCGATCGAGATGCCGACGAGCAGCGCGACCTTGGGGCCGCCGATCAAGCCCATCGCCGTTCCCGCGGCGGTTATGGCGAGGATCGCCTTGTCCAGCTCGTCGCCGGGTAAGAGCGTCGCCGTCACCGCGTTGGTGAGGGTGCTGACGCTGCGGAAGATGAACGGCCAGGCGAGGATGAACAGGCCGGCGCCGACGGCGCGCAACGTCCCGCTGAGCACGAGGGTTCCCGAGCCCTGCGAGGTCAGGCCCGCCGCCCAGTAGTGCAGGACGGCGAAGGTCGCGACCGCGGCGAGCAGCGCGAAGGCGATCGACTCCGACAGCCACCCGGCCTGGCTGATGTTGGTCTCAGGGTCGCCGGCGAAGTCCGGGATGCGCAGCAGCCAGGTCAGCAGCGGGGTGGCGACCCAGCCGTCGTCGTCCATCCCGAAGACGGTTCGCACGGCGCGCGTGGTCATGCACTCGACCGACGGGATCGGACTCCAGCCGCTGTCGTCGCAGGCTGGGATGTCGCCGTCGGTGGCCGGCGGCGCGGCTGGTGGCGGCGTGGGCTCAGGTCCCGGCGTCGGCGCTGGTGTCGGTGTCGGGGTCGGTGTGGCGCTCGGTCCGCCCGGGTCCGGCGCGGGGATCGGCTGGGGGGTGCCGTCGGGGGTGGGCGCGGTGTCTGGTACCGGCCGCGTGCCCGGGTCGGGGACCCCAGGTCCCGGCCCCGGCACCGGCCGTGTGCCCGGGTCGGGAACGCCCGCGCCGGGCCCAGGTCCAGGCGCCGGGGCGGGCGGATCGGCCTGGCCGGCGGGGGCGACCGCGAGCAGCGCCGCCACGGCGAGCAGCGCGGCCAGCGCGTGGCGGGCGGCCCGCCGCGAACGGGCGCGGATGTCGGCTGCGGTCGCCATCGCCCTAGGCGATCAGCGCGTTGCCGAGGGCGATCGCGAACAGCGCGCCGAGCGACAGCATCGCGATCCGCGGTCCGGTCTGGCTGCCGACGGCGAGCAGCGCCGCGGCGCCGAGCACGCCGAGGCCGGACAGCGAGGCGATCGTGACCGTCGCCGGGCCCTTGACCGCGTCGATCGCCCTCTCGACGTCGCCGAGGCCGCTGACGTTCTCCTCGCCCCCGCCGGTGAGGACCGGCTTGAGCAGGTCCGCCGTGTCGGCGAGACCGATCAGCGCCAGGACGGCCGCGGCGGCGGCGCCGAGGACGAGCAGGCGGTGGGCGGGGCGGGCGTTCGGGGTGTCGGTGGTGTGCATCGTTGCCTCCTAGTCGGGTGCCTTCGAGGTCTCCATGGAGCGGGCGGCGAAGTCCGCCCCCCCTTTGTGCTCACCGCTCGAAGCCGAACTCGTCGCCGCCCCCGGTGGGGGGCGCCGTGGCCGGGGTGGGTTGGGGGGTCGGTGTGGGTGCGGGCGCCGGTGTGGGGGCTGGGG
>Ga0307505_10001094_pt1 | contig 23778 bp, 21 predicted proteins | sample 23_S_MG_FD_202183 | JGI IMG/M metagenome (GOLD analysis project Ga0307505, IMG submission 202183) | Soil microbial communities from Populus trichocarpa stands in riparian zone in the Pacific Northwest, United States - 23_S | ecosystem: Environmental > Terrestrial > Soil > Riparian zone > Trees...
CGGGGACTTCTCGCACTACCGCCTCACCTGCGACCACATCCTGCCGATGTCGCGCGGCGGGCGCGACTCGTGGATGAACGTCGTCACGGCGTGCCGCGCGTGCAACCAGAAGAAGGGCAGCCGCACGCCGGAAGAGGCGCACATGCAGCTGCTCTACGCGCCCTACGTGCCGAACCGCGCGGAGTTCCTCATCCTCGCCAACCGCCGCATCCTCGCCGACCAGATGGAGTTCCTCCGGCAGCACGTCTCGGCGAACTCGCGCGTCCACGTCGCGGGCTGAGCGCCGCGGGCGATGGTCTCGGGTGTGCTGTTCGCGCTCGTCTGCGCCTATGTCCTGCGTGACTCGCTCACGGTCCCTTTCGTCCTCCGCTGGCTGGCGGCAATCGTCGCGATCAACGCGAGCCGCGCGGCGATCGCCTCCGCCTACTTCCGAACCCGCCGCGCCCCCGGCGATCTCGCGCGGTGGCGCCGGCGCGCGGTAGCCGGCTACGCCTGCGTAGGGGCCGCCTGGGGCGTGATGATCGCCGCCACGATCCTGCGCGGCACGCTGCTGGAGCAGTACGCCGTGTTCATGGTCTTCGCGATCATCACGACCTTCCAGGCGGTGGGCCCGGCCAACTACCCGATGGCGATCCGCGCCTATCTCGTCGCCGCCTTCATTCCCATGGTCGCAGCCGCAACGGGCGAGGTGGAGCGCTCTGGAGTCGTGATCGCCTTCCTCGCGATCTTCTTTCTCGCGATCACCCGCATCGGCGCCCACTCCCACCGGGTCATGGTCGAGGTCATCGGCAGCCGCCACGAGAACGCGCGCCTGCTCGCGAGCCTCGTGGCGCAGAAGGACTCGCTCGACGAGGCCAATCGCGCCAAGACGCGCTTCCTCGCGGCCGCGAGCCACGACCTGCGCCAGCCGATGCAGGCGATCACGCTGCTGGTCGAGAGCCTGCAGGAGAGGTCGCGCGAGCCCGGCACGCGCGCGATCGTGGAGAGCATCCGCTCCTCGGTGGGCACGATGGCGTCGCTCCTGAACGCGATCCTCGACATCTCGCGCTTCGACGCGGGCACGGTGCGACCGGAGCGCTCGCACTTTTCGGTGGGCCCGATACTGGAGCGGCTGCGGCATGCGCACGCCGAGGCCGCGACGCACAAGGGCCTGCGGCTGCGCGTCGTGCGATCGAGCGCGGTGCTCGAGACCGATGCGGTGCTGCTCTATCGCATCCTCTCCAACCTGGTCGCGAACGCGGTGCGCTACACCGAGCGCGGCGGCGTGGTGGTCGGCTGCAGGCGCCGCGGCGAGGGCGTTTCGATCGAGGTGTGGGACAGCGGCCCCGGCATCGACGAGACGCAGCAACGCGAGATCTTCCGCGAGTTCGTGCAGCTCGGAAACCCGCAGCGCGACCGCGAGCAGGGCCTGGGCCTCGGGCTCGCGATCGTCGAGCGCACCGCGAGGCTGCTCGACCACCGCCTCGAGCTGCGCTCGCGTCCCGGCAAGGGCTCGATGTTCTCGCTGCGCGTGGGCTACGGTGATCCCGCCCAGGTGCGCGCGAGCGCGTCCCTCGACGCCGAGCCGCTCAAGGGCTGCGTCGTGCTCGTGGTCGAGGACCAGCGTGAGGTGCGCGCCGCGATGGCGTTGCTTCTCACCGGATGGGGCTGCGTGGTGCACGTCGCCGAGTCCGGCAGCGACGCACGCGACCAGATCGCGCGCCTGGGCGAGGCCCCGGACATCGTGATCGCGGACTACCGGCTGCCAGGCGAGGAGGACGGAGTCGACGTGCTCGACGACATCCGGCGGCGCTTCCCGGGCACCGGCGGGATCCTCGTCTCGGGCGACATCGGGCCCGAGGCGCTGCGCCGCGCGCAGGACTCGGGCTACACCATGCTGCACAAGCCGCTGCGCCCGGCGCGCCTGCGCGCGCTCATGGGTAGTCTCTGGCGCGCGCGCGCGGCACCCGAGCCCGCGGCCCCGGCCGAGGCGGCGTGATGGCCTTGAAGGTCCTGGTGGTCGACGACCACGCGCTCATCCGCCAGGGCATGCGTTCCGTGCTCGCGCAGCTGGGCGACGGCGAGGCGGTCGAGGTGATCGAGGCCTCGGGCTACGGCGATGCGCTCGAGCGCATCGCCGCCAATCCCGACCTCGACCTGGTGCTGCTCGACCTGCGCATGCCCGACGTGAGCGGCTTCGCGGCACTCGCCGACATCGAGGATCGCCACCCCGACGTGCCGATCGTGGTGATGACCGGCGAGGACGACCCCGAGCTCGTGCGCGAGGCGTTCGAGCATGGCGCGCTCGGTTTCATTCCCAAGTCCTCGCCTGCGCCGGTGATCCTCGCCGCCCTGCGGCTGGTGCTTTCCGGCGGCACCTACGTCCCTCCGGAGATCATGGCCGCGCGCGCCGCCCCCCGGATCGCGCCCGCTGCGGCGCCGGATCCCGACGCCGCGCTCGCCGCGGGCCGCCTCGGCATCACCCCGCGCCAGTCCGACGTGCTCACGCTGCTGCTCGCGGGCAAGTCCAACAAGGTGATCTCGCGCGAGCTGAACCTCGCCGAGGGCACCGTCAAGAACCACGTCGGCGCGGTCCTCAAGGCCCTGAACGTGGACACGCGCGTCCAGGCCGTCATCGCCGCCGCCCGCCTCGGCCTGAAGTAGATCGAGCGTTCGGGCGCCCCGGCGCCGACCCATGACTTTCGGCATGGGTCGTGAAGTGGATTCTTTTCCCGTCGCCCCTCACCCATCATGGCGTCCGCCCAACCGGACACGGAATCGCCATGAAGATCTTTGCCGCGCGCCGCGCGCTGTGCGCCCTCCTCTTGCTCGCCCTCGCGGCATTCGCCTTGCCCGCCGCCCCGGTTTTCAGCCCGCCGGCGACGCTGCGCGTGGTGAGCGACGGCAACTATCCGCCCTACCTTTTCCGCGACGCCAATGGCGAGCTGCGTGGCGTGATCCGCGACAAGTGGGACCTCTGGTCGCGCGCCACCGGCGTGGCGGTCGTGCTTCGTGGCGTGGAGTGGACCGCGGCGCAGGAGCAGGTGCGCTCGGGCGAAGCCGACGTGATCGACGCCTTGTCCTTCACCGAGGCGCGCGCGCGCGAGTTCTCGTTCGGGTCCGGCCGCGGGCAGGTCGAGGCGCGCCTCTTTTTCCACAACACCCTCGGCGGCATACACGACGTGGCGAGCCTGCGTGGCCTCGCGGTCGGCGCGAAGGCCGGCAGCGCTTGCGGCGAGTGGCTGCGCGGCCACGGCGTCCAGCTCCTGAGGACGTACTCGGACTCGCGCGTGCTGGTCGAGGCGGCGGCGAGCGGCGAGATCCGGCTCTTCTGCATGGACACGCCGACGGCACGCTACCTGCTGACCGCGCAGGGCATGCACGACCAGTTCAGCGAGTCGCCGGCGCTCTACACCACGACCTTCGACTGGGCGGTTCGCGCCGGACAGGGCGAGCTGCTCGACTTCGTGCAACGCGGCTTCGCGCGGGTCCCGCGTTCCGAGATCGAAACGATCGAGGCGCGCTGGCTCGGCCGCCCCGTGGGAAACCCGCTCGCCGACCGCCTCGTTCGGGTCGGCATCCTCGCCGCCATCGTCGTGATCGCGGCGCTGGTGGCGCTATTGCTGCGCAACCTCTACCTGCACCGGCGAGCGAGGCTGCTCTCGACCGTCGACGCGGTCACCAGCTTGCCGAACCGCGGCGCGGTGCACGACCACCTGGCGCGGGCGATCGCGCTGGCGGCGCGTCACCAGCGGCCGCTTGCGCTGCTGCTGGTCTCCGTGGAGCGCCACAAGGCCGCGCGCGATGCGTACGGCCAGCGCTTCGGCGACCGCATCCTGCAGGAAGCCGCGGCGCGCCTCTCGCGGGAGGCCGCCGGAGCATTCGCCGGATTCGCCGGCGGTGAGGAGTTCGCGATCGTGCTCGCGGGGCTCGAGCGGCCCGAGGACGCGCTGCCGGTCGCGCGCCTCGCCCTCGCGGCGCTGCAGGAGCCCTACGACCTCGACGGCGCGCGCGTCTATTGCGGGGCGAGCGCCGGCATCGCGGTGCACCCGCGCGACGGCGGCAGCGCCGGCGACCTGCTGCAGAACGCGGGCATCGCGCTCACGCACGCGCGCCAGGCGCGCGGCGACGGGGTGCAGCTCTTCGTCCCCGAGATGCAGGCCAACGCCGCGGGGCGGCTGCAGCTCGAGACCGAGCTGCGCGGCGCGCTCGGGCGCGGCGAGTACGTGCTGTATTACCAGCCGCGCCTCGAATCGGCGACCGGCACGGTGGTCGGCTTCGAGGCGCTGTTGCGCTGGCAGCATCCCGAGCGCGGACTGCTCCTGCCCGCCGAGTTCATCGGGCTGCTCGAGGAGACGGGCGACATCACGGCCGTCGGCGAGTGGGTTTTCCGGCACGCATGCGAGCAGCTGATCGAATGGGAGCGCGCCGGATTGCAGCCGCTGCCGATCGCGGTCAATCTCTCGGCGCGGCAGTTCCACGACCGCGGCCTGGACGTCGCGGTGAAGAAGGCCATCACCGAGACCGGGGTGAACGCGGGGCTGCTCGAGCTGGAGCTCACCGAATCCTCGCTGATGCGCGACCCGGAAGAGGCGGTGCGCACATTGCGCCACCTCGAGAGCTACGGCATCAAGCTCTCGGTCGACGACTTCGGCACCGGCTATTCGAGTCTCGCGTACCTGCGGCGCTTCCCGCTGGACGCGCTCAAGATCGACCGCAGCTTCGTGCGCGACGCGACCACGAGCCCCGACGACGCCGCGATCACGAAGGCGATCATCCAGCTCGCGCATACGCTGGGGCTGCGCGTGGTGGCCGAAGGGGTGGAGACTCCCGCGCAGCGCGACCTGCTGCGCAGCCTCGATTGCGACGAGGTGCAGGGGTTTCTCTTCGGGCGCCCGATGCCGGCGGAGCAGGCCGCCGCGCTGCTGCCGCCGGGCCTGTCGTCGCTGCGCAGGGCCTGAAACCTCCGAGACTAGGCCGCCGCGGCCTCCTTCACCGCCGGGCCCATCTCGCGCTGCATCCACTCGACGAAACGCGCGACCTCGGGGCGCTCGGACGCGCTCTTCGCGAGCACCGCGTAGTACCCGCGCGCGAGGCTCTCCGAGCGGCCGAAAAGCACCACGAGGCGCTTGTCGCGGCGATGCTCCTGCGTGAGCGTCATGCGCGCGAGCGCGACTCCCTGGCCGTGGACCGCGGCGTTGATGACCTGGTCGTACTGGTCGAAGGCGAGCGTGCCCTCCGGCGTGAGCTCCTGCACGCCGGCGGCCTCGAGCCAGCGCGCCCACGAGAGCCACGGCCAGCGTCCCGTGGGGTCGTGCAGGGTGAGCATCACGTGGTGGCGCAGGTCCTCGGGGCGGTTGAGCGGCTTCTTCTGCGCGCGCGTCTCCTTCACGTATGCGGGGCTGCACATCGCCGCGAGGTGCTCGCCCACGAGCTTGATCGATCCCGCCGGGGCGGCGTTCACCGCCGAGTCGCGCACCGCGAGGTCGATGCCCTCGCGCTCGAGGTCGACCACCTCATGCGTGGCGGTGATGCGCACGTCGACACCGGGACGCTCGCGGCGGAAGCGCGCGAGCCGCGGCACGAGCCAGGTCGAGGCGAAGGACACGGTCGTGGTCACGGTGAGGACGTGGCCGCGGCGCAGGTCGCGCAGCTTGCGCGTGGCCTCGCGGATCTGCTCGAGCGAGGCGGCCACGGTGCGGTAGTACACCTGCCCCGCCTCGGTCAGCACCAGCGACTTGTGGCGGCGCTCGAAGAGCGGCACGCCGACGAACTCCTCCAGCGCCTGGATCTGGCGGCTCACCGCCGACTGGGTGAGGAAGAGCTCGGCCCCGGCGCGGGTGAAGGAGAGGTTGCGCGCGGCCGACTCGAAGCCGCGCAGCAGGTCGAGCGGGGGCAGCGGGCGGTTCGCGGATGCCATGCGTTCACCTCATGCAATGCATACAGTTTTTTCGTTTGTCGGTCAGCGGGGCTTATAGGAGGATGGCCTCGACGGATGCCATTCTTGCATGCATCCCGTGAATGGAACAAGGAACCCCATGGACATGATCATCGAAGCCCCGGTGCTGGCCCTCGAGCCCGGCCAGACTTTCATCCTCGACGACGCGGCGGGCGTGCGCATCCGCGCGACCGGCGGCAGCGTCTGGGTGACCTACGAAGACAGCCTCAAGGACCTGATCGTCGGTCCGGGCGAGACCCTGGTCGTGGCGCGCAACGGGCGCACCGTCGTGCAGGCGCTGCAACCGGCGCAAGTGGCGCTGCAGTGATCGGGAATTCGGGGACAGACCCCCTGATCCGCTTTGTGCAGTGCAAAAAGCGGATCAGGGGGTCTGTCCCCGATCCAGCAGCATCGCGTCGCCGTAGCTGAAGAAGCGGTAGCGCCCGGCGATGGCGTGGGTGTAGGCGCGGCGGATGTTGTCGACGCCGGCGAAGGCGCTCACCAGCATGAGCAGCGTGGAGCGCGGCAGGTGGAAGTTCGTGACCAGGCGGTCGACCACGCGGAAGCGGTAGCCCGGCACGATGAAGAGACGGGTTTCAGCGGTACCGGCCATGAGCCCCTCCTCCCGGCTCGCCCCACGCAACGCTCCTTGGGGGCCCGCAGCGGCCGATTCGAGGGCGCGCAGCGCGGTGGTTCCCACCGCCACGACGCGCCCGTTTTTCTTCCGGGCGTCGGCGATGGCGTCCACCGTGGCTTGCGGGACGCTGTACCACTCAGCGTGCATCACGTGCCGCGACAGATCCTCGACGCGAACGGGCTGGAACGTGCCCGCGCCCACGTGCAGCGTGACGGCGGCGAGGTCGACACCGCGCGCCTTCAGGGTCTCGAGCAGCGCGGCATCGAAGTGCAGCCCCGCGGTGGGTGCGGCCACGGCGCCCGGCTCGCGCGCGTACACCGTCTGGTAGCGCGACTCGTCCTCGCGCGCGGCCGCATGCGTGATGTAGGGCGGGAGCGGCACCTCGCCGTGCCTTGCGAGCACGTCGAGCACGCCCTCGGCGAAGCGCAGCTCGTAGAATTCGCCCCGCCGCCCCAGCACCTCGGCCTCGACACCGCTGCCCAGCACCAGCGCGCGCCCCGCTTTCGGCGGCTTGCTCGCCCGCACCTGCGCCAGCGCGCGATGCGGATCGAGCACACGCTCGACCAGCACCTCGACCTCGCCGCCGCTGTCCTTGCGCCCGTGTAGCCGCGCCTTGATGACGCGCGTGTCGTTCACCACCAGCAGGTCGCCGGGCGCGAGCAGGTCGACGATGTCGGCGAAGCGCCGGTCGGCGAGGGCGCCGGTGCGGCCGTCGAGATGCAGCAGGCGGCTTGCGGTGCGCTCGGCCGCCGGATGCTGGGCGATGAGATCGGCCGGGAGCTCGTAGTCGAAGTCGGAGAGGCGCACGCGAGGATTATGTCGGAACTGTCCTACAGCGCCGTGAGCGTCGTCCTACAGAAGCTGTCATTGGCCGCATCGCAAAATGGCGTCCATGACCGACCTGCCCTGGATCGACCCGCGCGAGATCGACGACCTCGCCGCCCGTTATCCTTCCATCCCGAGATCGCGCATCGAGCTGGCGCTGGAGGCCTACTGGCCGGTCAAGGACGACGTCGAGGCCGCGCTGCTCGCGATCGTCGCGCGCCAGGAGCGCGACTCCACCACCGAGAGCCTCGACTACACCGTGCCGTCGGCGTAGGCCGGCCGACTATAATTCACCCGCAGCGGGCAATTCCTGTCCGCCGGGATGGCGGAATTGGTAGACGCACGGGACTCAAAATCCCGCGGTGGCAACACCATGAGGGTTCGATTCCCTCTCCCGGCACCACCCCACCCCTGATCGCGTAGATCCTTTCCGGAGCCGATATACACTCCCGGGACATCGAACGACGTCGGGGAGGGCGCCGTGCGCAAAGTCCTGTTCATCTTCAGCGTGCTGACCGACGGCGACGTCGAATGGCTGGCGAGCGCCGGGGAGCGCATCCAACTGGAGCCCGGCGCGGTCCTGATCCCGGCCGGCACGCGCATCGAGTATCTCTACTTCGTCCTCGACGGGCGCCTCGTGGTCAAGACGCGGGCGGGCGATCCGATCGCGACACTCGAGTCGGGCGAGATCCTGGGCGAGATGTCGCTCGTGGACCCCGCGCCCACCGCGGTGTCGGTGGAGGCCGTGAGCGAGGCCACGCTGCTGCGCCTGGCCGACGCGGCGGTGCGCGACAAGCTCGCGGCCGACCTGGGCTTCGCCTCGCGCTTCTATCGCGCGCTCTGCGTCTTCATGGCGCATCGCCTCCGCGAGACCACGACGCGCTTCGGCTACGGCAAGGCGAGCGAGGACAAGAATGCGCGCGACGAGCTGAACGAGGACCTGCTCGACACGGTGCACCTCGCGGGCGCGCGCTTCGAGCGCATGTTGAAGCGGCTCACGGGCTGATGTCCGCCGGCGACCCCTCGATCTTCCGCAAGGCGGCGCTCGACCGCCTCGCCTCGCCCGAGCGCATCGACGAGCGACTGGCGCTCCCCGCCTACCCGCGCGCGCTCCTCGCCGCCCTCGTCCTCCTGCTCGCGCTGGTCGCGGGCTTCGCCGCATGGCTGCTGTCGGCGCGGTAGGCGCGGAGGCACCTCCGCCCGCGCCCTCGGCGCCGCTGCCCGAAACCCCGGTGCGGCGCACCCCCACCGTTTTGCAGCTGGAGAGCGTGGAGTGCGGCGCAGCCGCGCTCGCGATGGTGCTCGCGTTCCACGGCCGCCACGTGCCGCTCGAGCAGATGCGCGTCGACTGCGGCGTGAGCCGCGACGGCAGCAAGGCGAGCGGGATCCTGCGCGCGGCGCGTGCCCACGGGCTCGTCGCCCGCGGCTTCCGCAAGGAGCCGGGCGAGCTCGCCACGCTGCCGATGCCCGCGATCGCGTTCGTGAACTTCAACCACTTCGTGGTCGTGGAGGGCTTGCGCGACGGGCACGTGTTCCTGAACGACCCGGCGCGCGGGCGGCGATCGATCGCGGCGGCCGAGTTCGACCAGGCGTTCACCGGCGTGGTCCTCACCTTCGAGCGCGGGGCCGGCTTCGCTCCCGGGGGCAACCCGCCCTCGGTGCTGCGTTCGCTCGCCCAGCACCTCGCGGGCTTCAGGGGCGCGGTCGGCTGGGCGGTGGCGATCGGGCTCGTGCTGGTGATTCCCGGCCTGGCGATGCCGTGGCTCATCGGGCGCTTCGTCGACGAGGTGCTGGTCGCCTCGATGGGCGGGGTCGCGGCGCCGCTGCTCACCGGGCTCGCGGTCGCGGCGGCCGCGCGCTCGCTGCTGCTCGCGGTGCAGGCGCAGTACCTGACCGACACCTTCGGGCGCGCGGCGCGCGTCTCGGCGCGGCGCTTCTTCGCGCAGGCGCTGTCGCTGCCGATGACCTTCTACGCGCAGCGCTCGGCGGGCGAGATCGCCGCGCGCGTGGATCTCAACGAGCGCGTCGCCGAGACCATCTCGAGCGACCTCGCCAGTCTCGCCCTGCACCTCTTCACCGCGAGCTTCTTCCTGATCCTCATGGTGCGCCTCGAGCCGCGCCTGGCACTCGTGGTGGCCGCGTGCGTGGCGCTCGAGCTCTTCGCCTGGCGCGTGCTCGCGCGGCGCACCGCCGAGATCTCGCAGGAGCTCTCGGTGCAGGCGGGCAAGCTCGCGGGCATGGCGACCGGGGGGCTGGCCAACATCGAGAGCATCAAGGCCGGCGGCCAGGAGACGGCGCTATTGCGCAAGTGGCTCGGAATGCAGGTGCAATTCCTGAACGCCGCCATCCGCGCGCAGCGCGCGATGCTGTGGCTGGGCGAGGCGCCCTCGCTGCTGGGCCTCGTGGCGAGCCTCGCGGTGCTGGGGATCGGTGCCATGCTCATCATCCGCGGCGACGGCTTCAGCGTCGGCGACCTGGTCGCCTTCCAGGTGCTCGTGGCCGGTTTCACGGCGCCGGTGCATGGACTCTTCGCGCAGACGCAGGCGCTGCAGACCCTGCGCGGCGACCTCTCGCGCCTGGACGACGTGCTGCACCACGCGGCCGAGCCGGGCGTGAGCGCGCTCGAAGCCGCGCCCGGCGCCGCGCCGCGCCTCTCCGGCGCGATCGAGTTCCGCGACGTCACCTTCGGCTACAACAAGGGCGAGGCGCCCCTGTTGCAGTCCTTCTCGCTCTCGATCCGCCCGGGCGGGCGTGTCGCGATCGTGGGCGCCTCGGGCTCGGGCAAGTCGACGCTCGCGCGCCTCGCGGCGGGCCTCTTCACGCCATGGAGTGGCGAGATCCTGTTCGACGGCAAGCCGCGCTCGGCCTACGCGCGCGAGCAAATCGCCGCCTCGGTCGCGTTCGTCGACCAGGACGTGGCGCTCTTCGAGGGCACGGTGCGGGAGAACCTCACCCTGTGGGACGACGCCATGCCCGCCGAGGCCGTGGAGCGCGCGCTGCGCGACGCCGCGGTCGACGCCAGCGTGCTCGAGTCGCGTGGCGGGCTCGACACGCGACTGCAGGAAGGCGCGCGCAACCTCTCCGGCGGCCAGCGCCAGCGGCTCGAGATCGCGCGCGCGTTGGTGCGCGACCCGGCGCTGCTGATCCTCGACGAGGCCACGAGCGCGCTCGATCCGACGTCGGAAGCCGCCGTCGAGACCAATCTGCGCGCGCGCAACATCACCTGCCTGGTGATCGCGCACCGCCTTTCCACGGTGCGCGACGCCGACGAGATCCTTGTCCTCGACGGCGGCCACGTGGTCGAGCGCGGCCGGCACGAAGACCTCGCGAAGATCCCCGGCGGCCGCTACGCCGCCCTCGTCGCCGGCGAGGCCACCGCATGAGCGACCCCGGCGTCTCCTTCAAGTGCGCCACGCTGCTCGCCGCCTGGCACCTGCTGGGATTCGGGGACAGACCCCTTAATCCGCTTTCGGAAAGCGAAAAGCGGATTAAGGGGTCTGTCCCCGAGGACGCCGCGGAGGAGCTGGCGCTCACCGTGGGCATGCGCAGCCGCCGCGTGATGCTGGATGCGGGATGGTGGAAGCAGGCCGCCGAGCCGATGCTCGCGCGCGTGGCCGACCGGCGCGGCACCGCGCGCGAGGACGATCCCGTGCCGGGCCCGTCGGCGTCCGCGGGCACGGGCTGGGTGGCGCTGCTGCCGCAGCGCGCGGGTGGCTACCGCATGCGCGCGGCGTATCCCGACCAGAACAGCCTGGTCGAATGGCCGGTGACGGCCGAGGTGGCCGAGCGCCTCGCGCCGTTCGCCTTCACCTTCCACGCGCGCTTCGCGCCGCGCGCCCTCACCGGGCGCGACATCCTGCGCTTCGCCTTCTCGCACGGCGGCCACGAGCTGGGGCTCCTCCTCACCGCCGGGTTCGCCGCGGCGCTTGTCGGGCTGCTGACGCCCGTGGCCACCGGGTGGCTCATCGACCGCGCGATCCCCGCGAGGGCCGCGAGCATGGTGGCAGGCATCGTGGCCGCGCTCGGGCTTGCGGGCGTCGCGCTCATCGCGCTCGACATCCTGCGCGCCTTCGCGGTGCTGCGCTTCGAGACGCGCATCGGTGTCGCGATGCAGGCGGCCCTCGTCGACCGCGTGGTCTCGGCGCCCGCGCGCTTCTTCCGCGACTTCGCCAGCGGCGACCTCGCGCTGCGCATGGGCAGCGTCAACACCGTCCAGCGAACGCTCACCAGCTCGACCATCGAGACTTTCGTCACCTCCCTCTTCCTGCTCGCCAACCTCGCGCTCATGCTCGCCTACAGCCCGGCGCTCACGCTCGCCGCTTCCGGCATCGTGATCCTGGTGATCGCGATCTCGGTCACGCTCGGCCTCAAGCGCCTGAAGCTCGGCCCGCGCATCGAGGCCCTCGACGGCAAGCTCTCGGCGATGACCTACGAGGTCTTCGGCGGCATCGCCAAGCTGCGCGCCGCCGCCGCCGAGCCGCGCATCCTGCGGCTCTGGTACGAGAAGTACGACGCCTACCGCGCCGTGAACCGCGCGAGCACGGTGCTCAGCAACCACGAGATGGTGGCGCTGTCGCTGCTGCAGCCGGCCGCGACGATCCTGGTGCTGTGGCTCGCCTGGCAGCTCGCCGCGGGCAGCGCCACGCGCCTTTCCACCGGCGACTTCGTCGCGTTCCACGCCGCGCTCTTCGCGCTCCTGGGCGGCGTCCACGCGCTGGTCTCGACCTCGCTCGCGGTGGTGAACCTGAAGCCGGTGTGGGACCGCGCGCGCCCGATCCTCGAGACCGCGCCCGAGGACGCGGGCGGCGGCCGGCGCCACGACCCGAAGGGCGCGATCACGCTCGCGGGCGTGAGCTTCGCCTATCCGGGCGGGCAGGCGGTGCTCACCGACATCGACCTCGACATCCGTCCGGGCGAGTTCGTCGCCATCGTGGGCCCGAGCGGCTCGGGCAAGTCGACGCTGCTGCGCCTGTTGCTGGGCTTCGAGACGCCGGCGAGCGGCACGGTGCGCTACGACGGCGAGGACGTGGCCACGCTCGACCTGCGTCACCTGCGCTCGCGCCTGGGCACCGTGCTGCAGAACGGCCGCCTCTGGGCGGGGGACCTGCGCACCAACATCCTGGGCGCCGCCCACCTCGAGGTGGAAGCCGCGTGGGAGGCGGCGCGGCGCGCGGGACTCGCCGCCGACATCGAGGCGATGCCGATGGGCCTCTACACCGTCGTGGGCGAGGGGCTCTCGACGCTATCCGGGGGACAGCGCCAGCGCGTGCTGCTCGCGCGCGCGCTCGTGGGCGATCCGCGCATCCTGCTGCTCGACGAGGCGACGAGCGCGCTCGACAACGTCTCGCAGGGCAAGGTGCTGGAGGGATTGGAGAAGCTGGATGCGACGCGGCTGGTGATCGCCCATCGCCTGAACACGGTGCGGGGCGCGGACCGGATCGTGGTGCTCGATCGCGGGCGCGTCGTCCAGCAGGGGACCTTCGAAGCCCTCGCCGAGCAGCGCGGAACGTTCTCCGCGATGCTCGCGAGGCAAACGGTCTAGTGCCCTAGCTCTTCTTTTTCCCGACGCTCGCCGTGTGGACCGCGGTGCCGCCGGCATCCGGCTTCTCGCGCTGCGCGACGACGGTGATGGTCTCCATCTTCACGACCTTGGGCTCGGCCGGCAGGCGCTTGGCCGTCACCACGATGGTCTCCATCTTGCGCACTTCCTGGCCACCGGACACGCCGTCCAGTTGCTCTTCGGAAAGCTCGCCCTGCTGCTTCTTGTCCTTGTTCGACATGGTTGCCTCCAACCGGGGTTGATCGACGCGAAGCCAATTTATCACGCAGCAACGCGGGCCTCTGTCGAATTTTCAGCACTGGCGGTACCACTACTTCACGCCGCCATTTCGGCAGCGCTCGGGCCAGCCCGCACCGGCCAGAAAGAAACGATTATTAATCAGTGTCTTACGGGGGATGAGGGAATGCGCGGAGAATGTGCGCATGAGTTTCGACCCCCGCCCCTACCTGAAGGAGATCGCGCGCGGCAAGCACGGCGCTCGCGACCTCACGCGCGAGCAGGCGCGCGCGCTCTTCGAGGCGATCCTCGCGGGCGAGGTCGACGGCGCCGCCCTGGGAGCCATCCTCGTGGCGCTGCGCATCAAGGGCGAATCGGCGGAGGAGCTCGCCGGGATGATGGACGCGCTCGGCCCGCACGTGCGCCCGATGAAGCTGCCCCCGGCGCGCCGCGCGATCCCCGTGGTTATCGGGACCTACAACGGCGCGCGCAAGCTGCCGAACCTGGTGCCGCTGCTGGCGCTGCTCCTCGCGCGCGAGGAAGTGCCGGTGATGCTGCACGGGGTCACGCACGAGCCGCACCGCGTCGGCGCCTTCGAGATCCTCGAGCTCCTGGGACACCCGCCGGTCCATTCCACGGACGAGGCGGAGCAGCGGCTCGAGGACCGGCGCCTCGCCTCGGTGCCGATCGGCGTCCTCGCCCCCGATCTATCGCGCCTGCTGGACATGCGCCTCGTGGTGGGCGTGCGCAACACCGGCCACACGCTCGCCAAGCTGCTGCTGCCCCAGGGCGTGGACGCCGCGACCGCCTGCCGCATCATCGCGATCACCCACCCCGATTTCCTGGCGCTCATGCGCGAGCACTTCGGTGCGGCGCCGGCGAACGTGTTCCTCATGCGCGGGGTCGAGGGCGAGGCGGTCGTGCGCCTTCACTCACCGCAGCCGATCGAGCAGATCACGATCGAGGGGAATGCGGTCACGCACCTCATCGGCGACGGCGAGCTCGGCATCCAGCTGCCGGCGCGAGAGGCGGTGGCGACCGCGCAGTGGACGCGCGACGTGCTCGACGGCAAGGTCCCGGTGCCCGCGGCTCTCGCGCGCCAGGTGGCGCTCTTCGCGGGACATTGCCGCACGGTGAGCGCGGCGGCGCGCGGGGGATTGAAGCTGGTGTCGTCGCGGTAGGATGCTTGGGCCCCGGGCCATCGTCGCAGGTGCGACGCCCGGGGTGACGAGTGTTCGGTCGTCTACGCGGGGACGACGAAGTTGCGGAGGAAGTCCAACAGGGCGTGTTCTGCGACCTGAACGTCTTCGGCCGTGACCGTCTCGGCCGGGTTGTGGCTCACACCTCCGGCGCCACACCGCACGAACAGCATGCCGACGTCGGTCGCCTCGGCCATGATCATCGCGTCGTGGCCCGCGCCGCTGGGCAGGCGCATCGGGTCGCAGCCGGCGCGGCGCACGCTTGCTTCCAGCTGGTCCTGCAGCCACGGCGCGCACGGCGCGGCCTTCACGTCGTGGCGCTTGCCCACTTCGACGGCAACCTTGCGGCGCGCCGCGATGGCTTCCAGCTCCCCCACGACGGCGGCCACCAGGCGCGCGCGCGTGGCGTCGTCGGGGCCGCGCAGGTCGATGGTGAACTCCACCGTGCCGGGGATGACGTTGCCGGTGCCGTCGGCGACCGTGAGGATGCCGACGGTGCCCACGCCACCCGCGGCCTTTGCCTGCGACTCCACCGCGAGCACCATCTCGGCCGCGGCGGCGAGCGCGTCGCGCCGCATGCCCATCGGCACCGTGCCCGCGTGTCCCGCCTCGCCACGCACGCGCGCGAGGTGTCGCGAGCCGCTCGCGATCGAGGTGACCACACCCAGCGGCCGGCCCGCGTCGAGCAGCACCGGACCCTGCTCGATGTGCACCTCGACGTATGCGGCGAGGCTCTTCGTGTCGATGCGCGCCTCGTCGACGCGCACCGGATCGAGCCCCGCCGCACGCATCGCCTCGGCGACCGAGACGCCGTCGGCATCGCGGCGCTCGAGCAGCGAATTCATCGCCTCCGCGCCCTCCAGCATCGCGCGGCTCGCGAGGAAGCTCGTCTGGAAGCGCGCGCCCTCCTCGTCGGAGAAGGCGGCGATCTCGATGGCATACGGGAGCCGCTCGCCGCGCTTGTGAAGCTCGGCCACGCATGCGATCGGCACGAGGATGCCGAGCACCCCGTCGTATTTGCCGCCGTTGCGTACGGAGTCGAAGTGCGACCCGAGCATGATTCGGGGCGCAGGGGTCAGACCCCGAACTTCGCGCTTGGGGTCTGACCCCGAACTTTCGTAGCGGCCGATGACGCTGCCCACCGCGTCCACGCGCACCTCCATCCCGGCCTCGCGCATCCACGCCTGGAGCTGGCGCGAGGCCGCCTGGTGGGCGGGGGTGAGCCAGGTCCGCGTGTAATGATCGGGGGAGTCGCTGTGGCGGGCCAGCCCCTCGGCCCTGGAAAGCACGTCGTCCATGGGAACGAGAGGCAGTCTACCCGGACTAAGGTGTTGAATGGCCACAATAACCAACAACCTCCTGGCTTGCCCGGAGTGCGACGCGCTGCAGCGCATGCCGGCGCTCGCGCACGGATCGACGGCAGCCTGCGTGCGCTGCGGCGCCGAGGTCGTGCGCAACAACCCCGACAGCCTCGAGCACACCCTCGCCTTCATGATCGGCGCGGCGGTCGCGTTCGCCTGCGCCAACGCCTTCCCGCTGATGGAGCTCGACGCGCAGGGGATTCCCTCGTCGTCCACGATCTACGGCCTGGTCGAGGCGCTCTTCGCGAGCGGCTGGCCGAGCGTGGCGGTGCTGGTGCTGGTGACGGTGATCGTGGTGCCGGCCGCGCAGATCGCAACCGCCCTCTACCTCCTCGTGTCGATCAAGCTCGGGCACGTGCCGCGCATGCTGCGCCCGGCCGTGATCACGCTCGACTGGATCTGGCGCTGGGGCATGGTCGAGGTGTTCTTCCTCGGTGCGATCGTCTCGCTGGTGAAGCTCACCAAGGTCGCCGACGTGTACATGGGGTGGGCGATGTACGCAGTGGGCGCCTACGTGCTGCTGCTCGCCGCGGCGCTCGCGACGTTCGACCCGCAGGTCCTCTGGCGCCGCATCGAGGAGCTGCGCGCATGACCGTGACCGCCGCGAGCCAGGGCTACCTCCTCTGCGACGGCTGCTTCCGGCTGAACCATGCCGGACCCGAGGTGCGCGAGCCGGCCTGCGCGCGTTGCGGCACGGTACTGCACGCGCGCAAGCGCGCCAGCATCGCGCGCACCTGGGCGTACCTCATCGCCGCCGCGATCCTCTATGTGCCGGCGAACCTGTTCCCGGTGATCGAGAGCGGCTCGCTCTTCCTCTCGCAGAGCGACACCATCTGGTCGGGGGTGGTCTACCTGTGGACCACCGGGTCGTGGGTGCTGGCCGCGATCGTGTTCACCGCGAGCATCGTGATCCCCGCGGCGAAGCTCACCTCGTTGAGCTGGCTCGCGGCCGCGGTGCAGCGCCGCTCGGCGCGCGATCCGCTGCGCCGCGCGAAGCTCTACCGCGCGACCGCCTACCTCGGGCGCTGGTCGATGGTCGACATCTTCGTGGGCGCGGTGCTGGTGGGGCTGGTGCAGTTCAAGGCGTTCGCCTCGATCGTCCCGGGGCCGGGGGCGGTCTTCTTCGCCGCGGTCGTGGTCCTCACCATGCTCGCCTCGGCGAGCTTCGACCCGCGCCTCACCTGGGATGCGGCGGAGGACGGCCGTGAGTGACGACGACGCCATCCCGCAAGCGGTCGAGCGCTCGCGCAGGCCGCGCTCGCTGCAGCTCATCTGGCTGGTGCCGATCGTCGCGGCGCTGATCGGCGGCTGGCTCGCCTTCAAGGCCGTGTGGGATCGGGGCCCGACGATCACGATCCAGTTCATGTCGGGCGAGGGCATCGAGGCCGGCAAGACGCGCATCAAGAACAAGGCGGTCGACATCGGCACGGTGCGCTCGGTGACGCTCTCGCGCGATCGCAAGACGGTGGTCGTGACTGCGGAGATCGACCGCCACGCGGCCGACGGCTTCCTCGTGGACGACACCAAGTTCTGGGTCGTGCGCCCGCGCATCGCGGGGGGCCAGGTCTCGGGGCTCGGCACGTTGCTGGCGGGCTCCTACATCGGCAGCGATCCGGGCAAGTCGCAGAACGAGAAACGCGACTTCGTCGGCCTGGAGACGCCGCCGCCGATCACCTCCGACATGGCCGGCAAGCCCTTCAAGCTGCGCTCCGACGACCTGGGTTCGCTCGACATCGGCTCTCCCGTGTATTTCCGCGGCGCCACCGCGGGACGGGTCGTGTCCACCGAAGTGGCGGGCGACGGCAAGAGCGTGATCATCGGCGTCTTCGTGCAGAGCCCGTACGACCGGTTCGTCAACGACGAGACGCGCTTCTGGAACGCGTCGGGCGTGGACCTCTCGCTCGACGCTACGGGCGTGAAGCTGCACACCCAGTCGCTGCTCACGCTGCTCCTGGGGGGCGTCGCCTTCGAGACGCCGCCCGAGGTGACACAGCCCGCGGTTGCCGGAGCCGAAGCCGAGTACCGGCTGTGGACCAATCGAGTCGAGGCGATGCGGCCGCGCGAGAGCGTGATCGAGACCTACCGCCTCGTCTTCGAGCAGTCCGTTCGCGGCCTCGCGGTCGGGGCGCCCGTCGACTTCCGCGGCCTGGTCGTGGGCGAGGTGCGCTCGATCACGCTGACCTACGATGCGGCACGCGCCAAGTTCGGCACCGCGCTCGACATCCACTTCTGGCCCGAGCGCATGCGGGTCGAGGGCCGCGACGCGCCGGTGCAGCGCATGGAGCGCTTCATCTCGCGCGGCTTCCGCGGACAGCTGAGGAGCGCCAACCTTCTCACCGGCCAGATGTACGTGGCGCTCGACTTCTTCCCCAAGGCGCCGCGCGCTGCATTCGACCCGAAGAAGTCGCCGCCCGAGATCCCGACGATCCCCGGCGCGCTCTCCGAGATCCAGGACTCGATCGGCAACATCGTGAAGACGCTGGAGAAGGTGCCGTTCGACAAGCTCGTGGCCGACCTGCGCACGGCGCTCGCGACGCTCGACAAGACGTTGAAGCGCGCCGACACGCTGATGGGCCAGCTCTCGACGGAGATCGCGCCCGAGATTCGCAAGACGCTCGACCAGGCACGCAAGACCCTCGACTCCGCCCAGCAGGTGCTGTCGACCGACTCGCCGGTGCAGGGCGACCTGCGCGAGACGCTGAACGAGGTGACCAAGGCGGCCGAGACGGTGCGCGGGCTCGCGGATTACCTGGAGCGGCATCCGGAGTCGTTGATCAGGGGCAAACGCACGGGGAGTGACAAGCGATGAAATTTGCTCGCAATACATTGGGCCCCGGGCCATCGCCGCTGCGCGGCGCCCGGGGTGACGAAACTTTGTCGCCCCCGGCGCTGCAATCGCAGCGATGGACGGGGGCCCAATTTGCGGCCGGGATGACGATCCTGTTGCTGGCGGGATGCGGAACGACGCCGAAGGAGAGCTTCTACACGCTCTCGTCCGCCCCACCTGTCGAGTCGTCCACCGCGGCCGTCAGCATCCACGTCAGCACGGTGTCGCTCCCCGACGCGGTCGACCGCACGCCGATGGTGATCCGCACGGGGCCCAACCGGGTGGAGATCGAGGACTTCCACCGCTGGGCCGAGCCGCTGAAGACCGCGATCCCGCGCGTGCTCGCGGCCAACCTCTCGCAGCTAGCCGGTGGCGCGCGGGTGAGCTCGGGCCGGCAGGGCGGGACTCCCGCCGACTACCGCGTGAACGTCGAGGTCGCGCGCTTCGAGTCGTCGATCGCGGACGGGGCGACGCTGGAAGCCACGTGGACGGTCACGGGCAAGTCGGGCGCGCCCGTGCACGGGCGCACGCTCGCTCGCGCGCCGTCAGCCTCGGGGGATCATGCGGGGATTGCGAGCGCCCACAGCCGGGCGCTGGACCAGCTCGCGCGCGAGATCGCGGCGGCTATTTCTCCAGCACCCGCCACTCCTCGCCCTTCCGCTCGAGGCGGATGAGCCAGGTGCGGTCGGGGAAGACGACGCGGGCCGAGGCCTTGGGCCCCTCGATGCGGAGCTGGGTGATCTCGTGCTTGCGGCCGGCGGGCGCGTTGCGCTTGATCCAGGTCGCGACGGCCTCGTTGATCTGCACTTCGGTGGACGGCGTGTAGCCGCCCATCGTCTCGGGCGCCTTCACCTCGGGATAGGGCAGGTCGACGATGGACCACTGCGGTCCCATCGCAAGCACGCCGGCCAGAAGCAAGCTGCTGATCGCCATCGTTTTTCTCCCGGACGGCCTGACCGCCCCGTTGCCATAGAGTGTACCGAGGTTAAGGCTACGGAGTCACCCCGGCCCGCGCCAGCCCGGTGCGACGGAACGCGGCCCGGGGCGGACGAAATGCGAGAATCCGGGGATGGCGACCGCCCTGGACCCCCAGTTCGTCGAGCGCGAATACAACAATCGGGCGCTCGTCCCCGAGCATCCCGCCATCTTCGCCCGCTGGGAGCGCGACTCGGACTTCGTCCGCTCCACCCTGCCATGCACGCTCGACCTCGCTTACGGTCCCGACCCGCGGCATCGCGTGGACTGGTTCCCGGCGGCGAATGCGCGCGGCACCCTCGTCTTCATCCACGGCGGCTACTGGCGGTCGCTCGACAAGTCGATGTTCTCGTGGCTGGCTGCAGCCTACGTCGCGGCCGGGATGAACGTGGCGATGGTGAACTACCGACTCTGCCCGGCAGTGCGGATCGACGACATCGTCGACGACGTGGTGGCGGCGATGAACTGGGTACTTGGGGACAGACCCCGAACCGTGAAATTCGGGGTCAGACCCCACCCGCGAGATTCGGGGTCCGACCCCGAGTGCCCCGTGGTAGTAGCGGGGCACTCAGCGGGGGGCCACCTCGTGGCCGCGCTCTTCGCCACGCCGCTCGCTCGCCTGGCCTTCGATCCCTCCCGCATCGCCGGCGGCGTCTCCCTCTCGGGGCTCTTCGACTTCGCGCCCTTGCGCATCCACTCCTTCAACGCCGACTTCCACCTGGACGACGCCGCGGTGGCGCGCCTGAACCTTTACGACAAGCCGACCACGATCAAGGCGCCGCTGGTGGTCGCAGTCGGCGGCGCGGAGACCTCCGAGTTCCAGCGCCAGTCGCGCCTCATCGCCGAGCGCTGGGCGCCGCAGACGAAGCCGGCGCTCGTTCTGCCCGCGCTCAACCACTTCACCATCGTGGACGCGTTCGCCGAGCGTGCGCAGCCACTGCACCGCGAGACGCTCGCGCTACTCGGATGATTGGGCCCCGGTCCATTGCGGCCATTGCCGCGCCCGGGGTGACGAGGATATGGACCGGATACTAGCCACCTACCGAATCACCGCGAACGAATCCGAGAGCCGGGTGCGGGCCGATGCGCTCGCGGCCGAGCAGAGCGTGGAGATGCCGGTCGGCGCGATCGCGGACAAGCGCATCGTCGACGAGGTGGTCGCGACGGTGGAGTCGATCCGGCCGCTGGCGGGCGAGTTCGAGGTGGTGCTCGGCATCGCGCCCGCCACCACCGGCAACGAGGCGAGCCAGCTCGTGAACATGCTCTTCGGCAACTGCTCGCTCCAGCCCGAAGTGGAGCTGATCGACGTCCAGCTGCCCGCGGGCTACGAGAAGGCGTTTCCGGGACCGCGCTTCGGCATCGACGGCATCCGCAAGCTCGCGGGCGTGCGTACGCGGGCGCTCACCTGCACGGCGTTGAAGCCGCAGGGCTCGAGCCCCGAGACGCTGGCGCAGCTCGCGCGCACCTTCGCGCTCGCGGGCATCGACGTGATCAAGGACGACCACGGCATCGCCAACCAGGCGTATGCGCCGTTCGAGCGGCGCGTGCCCGCGGTGCAGCGCGCCATCGCCGAGGCCAATCGCGAGACCGGCGGCCGCACGCTCTACGCGCCCACCTTCTCCGGCGGGCCGCGCGCGCTCGCCGAGCAGGCGCGAATCGCCAAGGAGAGCGGCGTCAGGATGGCGCTGGTCGCCCCGATGCTGATCGGCCTCCCGGCGTTCGTCGAGCTGCAGGTCGATCTCGACATCCCGGTGATGGCGCATCCCGCCTTCGCCGGCGCCGGACGCATCGCGCCGCCGCTTCTGCTCGGCAAGCTCTTCCGCCTGCTGGGCGCCGACGCGACGATCTTCCCCAACCACGGCGGGCGCTTCAGCTACAGCCGCGCCACCTGCCACGCCATCGCCGCCGCCGCGCGCGATCCGTGGCTCAGCCTTCGCCCGACGTTCCCGGTGCCCGCGGGCGGCATGACCATCGACCGCGTGCCGGAGATGCTCGAGGGCTACGGCGCCGACACGATGCTGCTGATCGGAGGTGGGCTGCTGAGCGCGGGGGAGAAGCTGCTGGAAAGGGCGAAGGAGTTTGTGACGGCGGTGGGGTAATTGGGCCCCGGGCCATCGCGGCGATTGCCGCGCCCGGGGTGACGAGCGGCTTCAGCCTTGCCGCATTACCTTCTCGCGTCCAAACACAGGTCGATGCTCTCCAGCGCTTGCGCGTAGCGGAGCGGTCCCGTCATGTAGCGCGCAACGCGGGGGCCGAAGGTGGAGGCGAGCGCGGCGCGCTCGGGCGCGGTGCAGAGGCGCGAGAGCGGGATGAGGAGCGCGGCGGGCGTGTGCCTGGGCAGCCGGGCCTCGAGCGCATCGAGGTGGCGGCGCACGTAGTCGAAAGCCGCGGGCCGGCTCTCGTCGTCCTGCAGGGCGTTGTCGAGCAGCGTGTAGACAGAACGGCCGTCGAGCACGGGCTTGCCCGCGGACGTGGCGAGAGACAGGGCAAGCGCCCGGTCGCGCAGCGCCGGATCGCGCGCGCGCACGAGCGCACCGAGGAGCTGCGAGCGCTCGCCGGTGTTGGCCACCGCCACCGCCTCCTGCAGCTTCGCGAAGGTCGCCTCGTCCGCGAAGCGACCCGCGGTGTCGAGGATCGACGGCGCCATGGTCGCATCGACCTTCCTGGGATCGTCGATCCAGCGTAGCGCGAGGGCGCGCGCTTCGGCCCGAAGGCTCGCCCCCTCGGGGCGATCCGCGGCGTAGCGCAAAAGCACCGCGCGCAATGCGCGCAGGTCGTTGGAGTCGCCGGCCCTCGGTGACCAGCCGAGGCTGCGCGCGCGCGGCACCACGCGCTCCGCGACGATCCGCGCCTTCTCGCGCGCATCGGCCGCCCCGAGCCACCCGTCGCGCAGCCCCTCGAGGAGCTCGATGCCGGCGAGCGCCACGTTGGGCGAGGCGTGTCGCAGCGCGCCTTCGGACACCACCAACGCCTCGGCCATCGACAGCAGCCCCGCGTCGGCGAGCAGCAGGGAATCGCGCACGAGCGCCTGCGCGTCGTGCGACGGCACGCTCGCGAGGCTCTCGGCGTTACGACGCAGGAGCGCCGGCCAATAACGCACGACGTAATGGCCCACGCCCCCGGCATTGCCGACGATCCATGCCGGGCACGAGGACGCGCCCTCGAGCGGGATCCGGCGCGACACGAGGTCGACCACCGCGCATCGCGTCGCCTCCTTGTCGCCCGCGCGATAGCGGAAACACGCCGGCGTCGTCCACTCGGCGTCGAGCGCGCCGGAGCCCGCGGGCCGGAGGCGCCGTTGCTCGACCACCAGCGACGGCGGCCCGGTGCAGTCGAGAACCACGTCGAGGAGCGGCGCGCCGGGCCGGTCGACGAATCCCCTGAAGGCGTGCAGCACGCGCTCCGAGTCGCCGGCGGCGCGCCCGAGCGCGCGGAAGAAATCGTCCGACGTCGCCGAGCCCCACGCGTGGTCGCGAAGGAACGCGCGCACGCCCTGCTGGAAGCGCTCGGGGCCTATCCACGTCTCGAACATCGAGAGGACTTCCTCCCCCTTGTAGTAGGTGATGTCGTCGAACGCGTCGTCGATGGCGTTCCTGTGCTCGACCGGGTTGGCGATGGCGCGCGCCGACGCGAGCCGGTCCGACACCAGCGCCGAGTGCCGCGTCGAGCCGCGATAGACGCCGTTGTTCCACGCCGGCTCGAACGCATAGGTCACCTTGTTGCCGATCCAGGAGGCGAACGCCTCGTTCAGCCACGTGTCGTCCCACCACGCGAGCGTGACCAGGTTGCCGAACCACATGTGCGCGATCTCGTGCGCCGCGAACCCGGCGTAGATCTCGCGGAACTTCGGCGTTTCCTCGTGGCTGCGCGCGAGCAGGAACTGCGAGCCGTAGGTGATCAGGCCCACGTTCTCCATCGCGCCGAACGTGACGAGGTGGGGAATGGTCACCGAGTCGAGCTTCTCGAACGGGTACGGCGTGCCGAAATAGTCCTCGAGCATCCCGAGCAACCGCGGAGTCACCTCGGCGGCATAGCGCGTCTCGGCGCCGCGGCCCCGGGGCGCGAGGTATCGCAGCGGCGTGCGCTTCTTTCCCGCGGTGCCGCCATCGACCACGTCGAAGGGGCCGACGGCGAGTGCCACGAGGTACGACGGCAGCGGCTTCGTCTCGGCGAACTCGTGACGCGTCCATCCGGGGCGGAGGCCGGCGGTGCCGGTGCCGGTCACCTCGGGGGTGTTCGAGACAACGACAAGGCCGGCAGG
>Ga0307505_10001095_pt1 | contig 23768 bp, 27 predicted proteins | sample 23_S_MG_FD_202183 | JGI IMG/M metagenome (GOLD analysis project Ga0307505, IMG submission 202183) | Soil microbial communities from Populus trichocarpa stands in riparian zone in the Pacific Northwest, United States - 23_S | ecosystem: Environmental > Terrestrial > Soil > Riparian zone > Trees...
CACACCGTGGCGGCCCGAGACGCGCGAGTAGCCGTCGGCCATGTGGACCGCGCCCTGCTCGTGCGCCACGGGGATGAAGCGGATGCCGGCGGCGGGGAAGATGTCGAGCGCGTCCATGTACGCGGAGCCGACGATGCCGAAGATGTCGGTCACGCCCTGCGCCACCATCGTCTCGACGAAGGCTTCGGAGGGGGTCATCTTCACCTTGCCGGAAACCACCTTGCGGTCGCCGCGGGCCATGTCGTTCATGGGAGCTCCTTACGAAAAACGGATGGAAAAAACTCGTATTTCGGAAGAGTATATGTCACTGCGGGCCCCTCCGCTCGACCCTTCGCGATCCTCCCGGACCATGGAAGAAGAGAAAAAAGTACAGATCCACCGCGGCCTGAACGGCGTGTATTTCGACCGGTCGCGGGTATGCGACATCGACGGAAAGGCGGGCGAGCTGCGCTATCGCGGCTACTCGATCCACGACCTGGCCGAGAAGTCGACCTTCGAGGAGACGTGTTACCTGCTCCTCCACGGCGAGCTGCCGAAGCCGGCCGAGCTCGAGGTCTTCGAGGCGCAGCTCAAGGCCGCGCGCCTGTTGCCGCGCGAGGTGCTGGACGTCATCGCGCTGATGAAGGGCGCCCACCCGATGGACGTGCTGCGCACCGCGGTGTCCGCGCTCGCGGCTTACGATCCCGACGTCGCCGACAACTCTCCCGCGGCGATCCTGCGCAAGGGCGTGCGCCTCGCCTCCCAGGTGCCGATGATCGCGGCGGCCCACGACAATATCCGCAATGGGCGCGAGCCGGTCGCGCCCGACCGCGCCCTGGGGCATGCCGCCAACTTCCTCTGGATGCTGCAGAACAGGAAGCCGAGCGCGGACACGGCGCGGCTCATGGACATCGACCTGATCCTGCACGCCGAGCATGGCGCGAATGCCTCGGCCTTCACCGCGCGCGTGGTGGCCGGGACCGACGCCAACCTGCACGCGGCGATGACCGCGGCGATCGCGGCGCTCTCCGGGCCCGCGCACGGTGGCGCCGCCGAGAACGTGATGAGGATGGCGCAGGAGATCGGCGACGCCTCGCGCGTGCCCGACTACGTGAAGGCCAAGCGCGCCGCGAAGGAGGCGATCGGAGGCTTCGGTCACCGCGTCTACAAGGCCGAGGATCCGCGCGCGCGCCACATGCGCGCCGGGGTGGAGAGGCTCTCGATCGAGATGGGCGAGCCGAAGTGGTACCAGATCCTCGCCGCGCTCGTGGAGGAGATGAAGCCCTACGCGCGCCACGGCGTGAACGTGAACGTCGATTTCTACGCCGGCGTCGTCTACTACCTCAACGGCATCCCCAACGACCTCTTCGTGCCGATCTTCGCCATCGGCCGCGTCCCCGGGTGGACGGTGCAGGTGATGGAGCAGATGGAGTCCAACATCCTCATCCGCCCTCTCACGCTCTACAACGGCCCCGAGCCGCGCGCCTACGTCCCGATCGAGGCGCGCTAGCCGTGGTGAAGCTCCTCCTCTTCGATGTCTTCGGGACGCTGGTCGACTGGCGTACGTCCGTCGCGCGCGAGGCGCGCGAGATCCTCTCGCCGCTCGGCTTGCGCGCCGAGTGGGAGGCGTTCGCCGATGCATGGCGGGATCAGTACCAGCCGGCGATGGAACAGGTCCGGAGCGGGCGCCTGCCATTCAGCAAGCTCGATGTGCTGCACCGGCGGAACCTCGATGTGATCCTCGAGGCCTACGGGTTCGAAGCTGTCGACGAGCCCACGCGGGTCCGCCTGAACGCCGCCTGGCACCGCCTCGATGCGTGGCCGGACGTTCCAGCGGGTTTGGCGCGGCTGCGGCCGAAGTATCGGCTCGCGCCATGCTCGAACGGCAACATCTCGCTCATGGTCGATCTCGCGCGCCACAACGGCTTTCCGTGGGACGCGATCGTCGGTGCCGAGCTGGCAAGGGACTACAAGCCCAAGCCGGCCGTGTACCTCTCGGCCGCCGCGGCCTTCGACTGCGCGCCCGGCGAGGCGATGATGGTGGCCGCGCATTCCTCGGACCTCGCGGCCGCGTCCGCCGCGGGCTTGAGGACCGCGTTCATCGCACGGCCCAACGAACGCGGAACGGGAAAGGGCGAGAGCGCCGCGAACGTTCCGGTCGATATCTCCGCCGCGAGCCTGCTCGAGTTGTCCGACAGGCTCGGCTGATCGAACCGGCCGCCGGCCGTCACGCCAGCGCCAGGAGCACGGCTGCGGTCGCGACGATGTCCTCGACGCTCGCCCCCCTCGACAGGTCGCTCAAGGGCCTGGCAAAGCCTTGCAGGATCGGTCCGATGGCACGCGCCTTGGCGAGGTGCTGGGTGAGCTTGTAGGCGATGTTGCCGGCGTCGAGGTCGGGGAACACCAGGACATTCGCGCGGCCTGCCACTTCGCTGGACCCCTTCACCTTTTTTTCCGCCACGGTTTCGACCAGCGCCGCGTCGGCCTGGAGCTCGCCGTCGACGAGGAGGGAGGGCTCGCGGCCGCGCGCCAGCTCGGTCGCCTGCAGCACCTTGTTCACGCGCGGATGCGAGGCGCTGCCCTTGGTGGAAAAGGAAAGCATCGCCACGCGCGGCTCGGTTCCCATCAGCGCCCGCCAGCTCGCCGCCGAGGCGATGGCGATGTCGGCCAGCGCCTCGACATCGGGATCGGGGTTCACCGCGCAGTCGGCGTAGAGCAACGCGTGTTCGGGAAAGCACATGAGGAAGAACGAGGAGGGCGTGCGGATGCCCTGCGCGAGCCCGATGGTGAGAAGCCCGGCCTCGATGATCCGCGCCGTCGGGTGCGAGACGCCGGCGAGCATCGCATCGGCGTCGCCCGCCCGCACCATCATCCCGGCGTGGAAGAGCGGCTTGCTCACGGCGCGGTGGGCGATCTTCGGATTGCCGGGGAAGAGCGCCGCATAGGCGTCGAGCCTGGGGCTGCTCGCGGGATCGGGAAGGATCGGCTCGGCGATGCCTTCGTCCTTCAGGACGCGGGCGGCCTCCACGATGCGGGGGTCGTCGGTTTCGGGAAGGACGATGCGGCCTCGGCGGGCGCGAGCCCGATCGAAGAACGAATCGAGGATCACGCCGCCGCGCGCAGGCCGAGGATCTGGCGCGCCTCCGCGGGCGTGGCGGGGCGGCGGCCGTATTGCTCGCAGTTGTCGGCGATCTTCTTCACCAGCTCGGCGTTCGAGGCGGCGAGGCGGTTGGCGTCGATCTTGAGGTTGTCCTCGAGCCCGGTGCGGCAATGGCCGTCCGTCTCGAGGCACCACCGGTTCACCTCCCACTGGAAGCGCGCGACGCCGGCAGCGACCCAGGTGGCGCCCGGGAGCACCTGCGGCAGCTCGGCGCGCAGGAAGTCGAATACCGAGCGTCGCGCAGGCATGGCGTTGGGGATGCCCATCACGAACTGCACGTGCGGCTTCTCCTTGACCAGGCCCTTCTTCACCAGGTTGGCGGCGTTGTAGAGCATCGCCAGGTCGAACACCTCGATCTCGGGCTTCACGTCGTTCTCGAGCATCGTCCTGGCGAGGTTCTCGATGAAGTCGGGCGGATTCTCCCGGTCGGGGAAGTTGACCGATCCGGTCGCGAGCGAGGCCATGTCGGGCCTGAGCGCGAGCATGGCACCGCGCGCCGACAGCTCGCGCCCGCGCCCACCGGTGGAAAACTGCACGATCATGCCCGGGCAGTGCTTGCGCACCCCCTCGGCGACCTGGCCGTAGAGGTCGGGATCCGAGCCTGGCGACTCGTCGGGATTGCGCACGTGGATGTGCACCAGCGACGCGCCCGCCTCGAACGCCTCGTGGGTGGACTCGATCTGCTGCGGCGGGGTGACCGGGACGGCCGGGTTGTCCTTCTTCTTCGGCACGGCGCCGGTGATCGCGACGGTGATGATGACGGGCTGGCTCACGCGAGGCATTATAGACGTCCGGCAAACGGAATACTGCCTTCCGGAAAATGAAAAAGTCCCGCGGCCCTCGGGCCACCCGAAAGACCCCTCGGGCGAGCGATCGCACGCCGACGTACGACGACATCCTCGCCATCGCGCGCCTGGTCGAGTCGGGCTCGCGCTTCACTGAGTTTCGCCTGCGCTCGGGCGACATCGAGGTGGAGGTCAAGCGGGCGAACGGGGCTGTGGCGCCGGCGACCGAAACGACCCTCCCCCCGCCCCCTCCCAAGGGAGGGGGAGAACTTCCCGAACAACCGCAACCTCGAGTCGTCCGTGCGCTCGGGCCTCGCCGCCGGCATGAAGGTCAACGGCTGGATGACGTATACGCTCTCTCCCGTTCACACCGACGCCTACTACGTGGAGCGCGCGCACGAGCTCGCGAAGATGGGCGTGAGCTACATCTGCGTGAAGGACCCGACGGGTCTCCTCACCCCCGAGCGCGGCCGCACGCTCTTCCCGGCGCTCGTCAAGGCGATCAAGGGCAAGGGCATCCCGCTGCAGCTTCACTCGCACTGCCAGTCGGGGCTCGCTCCCGAGGTCTACACCGAGGCGATGAAGGCGGGCTTCGAGTACGCCTACACCGCGCTGGAGCCGCTCGGCAACGGCGCGTCGCTGCCGGAGACGCAGGAGATCCATCGCCGCGCGCTTGGGCTCGGCATGACGAGCGCGTTGGACGAGGGCGCGATGCGCGAGGCCTCGCGCTACTTCGAGTGGCTCACGGTGCGCGAGGGCAAGCCGCGCGGCGTGGTGGCGAAGTACGACAAGGCGCTCTACGAGCACCAGATCCCCGGCGGCATGATCTCCAACCTGCGCTCGCAGCTGCAGGCGATGGGGATCGGGCACCGCCTGCCCGAGATCATGGAGGAGGCCACGCGCGTGCGCCACGACCTGGGCTACCCGATCGTGGTGAGCCCGTTCGCGCAGTTCATCGTCACGCAGGCGGTCTTGAACGTGGTGCAGGGCGAGCGCTACCGGACGATTCCGGACGAGGTGCGCAAGTACGCCTGCGGCTACTACGGGCGCCTCGCCGCCCAGCCCGCGCCCGAGTTCCTCGAGCGCGCCAACTTCCGTCCCGAGGAGATGGTGAGCGAGCGCCCCGCGGAGCACGTGGAGCCGTGGCTGCCGAAGCTGCGCGCGCGCCTGGGGAGTGCAGCCAGCGACGAGGACCTGCTGCTGCACGCCTTCTACGACGATAAGCTCCTTGGGCCGCTGCGCGATCCCGCGCCGGAATGCGAGGTTTCGACCACGCCGCTGCGCGAGCTGGTGAGATGGCTGCACGACAAGCGCGACATCCGGAAGGCCCGGATACGGTTCGCCGGAACAGAGATATCGTTCACGGCATGAAGACAACCCGACCCTCTCCCCAACCCTCTCCCAAGGGAGAGGGAGCGAACGTGGGATACGTTTTCGCGAATGAAGAACAAGTCTAAGAACGACGCGGCCGGAGCTGTTCCCAAGGCGCTGCGCGTCCTCGAGGTCGTGGCCGCGCGCCGCCGGCCGCTCGCGATCGCGGAGATCGCCGCCGCGCTCGACATGCCGCAGCCCACCGTGCACCGCATCGTCGGCACGCTGGAGAAGCTCGGCTTCATCGGGCGCGAGCCGGGAAAGCGGCGCATCGTCGAGGGCACGCGCTTCGTGAACCTGGGACTCGACGTGCTGCAGGCCGCGGCCGCCAACGGCACCCGGCATGCGCTGCTCGCCGCGCTCGCGAGGAAGACCGGGGAGTCGTGCAACCTCGGCGTGATGGCGGGCGGGAACGTGGTCTATATCGACCGCGTCGAGTCGCATTGGCCGCTGGGCCTTCGCTTCGAGCCCGGCAGCCGCGTGCCGCTGCACTGCACCGCGATCGGCAAGCTCATGCTCTCGCGCCTCTCCGAGCCCGCGCTCGAGGCGCACCTCGCCGCGGGCGCGCTCACTCGTTACACCGCGACCACCATCACGGACGCGCGCAAGCTCAAGGCCGAGCTCGCGCGCATCCGCCGCCAGGAGTACTCGATCGACGACCAGGAGTTCATGTCGGGCGTGGTCTGCATCGCGGTGCCGGTGAACGGCCCGCGCGGCAGCGGCGTGTGCGCCGGGCTCGCGATCTCCGCGGCCGAGGCGCGCCTCACGCTCGCCGGGATCAAGCGCTTCCTGCCCGACTTGCGCGCGGCGGCGACCAAGCTCGCGCGCAGCCTCGTGGAACCCGGCAGGTGAGCCCCTAGCATGGCCGACGAGCTCCGAGGCAAGGTCGCGCTGGTGACCGGCGCCGCGCGCGGCATCGGCGCGGCGATCGCGGATCACTTCGAGGCGGCGGGGTGCGCGGTGCATCGCTCGGACGTCACCCCCGCGAAGGCGGGGGCCCAATCACTGGATCCCGGGCCATCGTCCTTGCGGACGCCCGGGATGACACTCCGCCTCGACGTCACCGATCGCGCCGCCGTGCGTGCCGCCATCGAGCGCATCGGCGGCCTCGACATCCTGGTCAACAACGCGGGGCTGCTCTGCACCGGCCCGATCACCGAGACGACGGACGCGGAGTGGGACCGGCTGCTCGCGGTCAACGTGTCGGGCGTGTTCAACTGCGTGCAGGCGGCGATCCCGGCGATGCGCGGGCGGCGCGGCGCCACGATCATCAACATCGCGTCGGTTTCGGCGGAGAAGGGCGGCGGGGCGATCGGCAACGTCTGGTACGGGACCACCAAGGCCGCGGTGGTGGCGATGACGCGCGGCCTCGGGCGCGAGCTGGGACCCCTTGGCATCCGCGTGAACGCCATCGCACCGGCGGTGCTCGACACCGAGATGGTGCACGAGCTCCTCACGCCCGAGCGCCGCGACAGGATCCTCGCGCGCATTCCGCTCGGCCGGCTCGCGAGCGCCGACGACGTCGCGCGCCTCGCCGTGTTCCTCGCCTCGGACGGGGCCGGGTTCATCACCGGCGAGACGATCGCCGTCGACGGTGGATTCCTTCGCACCTGAGGTGCTGGCGCTCGCCGCGATCGTCGCGGCGCTGGCGGGAGCGATCCGCGGCATCACCGGCTTCGGCGGCGCGATGGTGATGGCGCCGCCGTTCGCACTGCTGCTGGGGCCGATCCTCGCCGTGCCGGTGGTGCTGCTGCTCGAGGGGATCGCGGCCGCGCCCATGCTGGTGCAGCTGCGCCACCAGGTGCGCTGGCGCGTCATCGGTCCCATCGTCGCCGCGGCCTGCGTCACCATGCCGATCGGGACCTGGATCCTGGTCGCCGCCGACGCGCTCCTCATGCGCAGGGCGATCGCCGCGGTGGTGATCGTCTTCTCCCTCGTGCTGTTGATCGGATGGCGCTACAGCGGCCGGCAGCGCTTGTCGACCGCGCTCGGCCTGGGCGCCGTGTCGGGCACGATGCTCGGCGCCACCACGCTGGGTGGCCCGCCGGTGATCCTCTATCTGCTCGCCGGTCCGGACCCGATCGAGACCACGCGGGCGAACCTCACGTACTACCTGGGCGCCCTCTGCCTCGCCGGGCTCGCGCTGCTGTGGCTGAACGGTGTCCTCGGCGTCCCGGGACTGCTGCTCGCCGCCTTGCTCGCGCCCGGCTACTACCTCGGCATGGTCCTCGGCATCCGGCTCTTCGCCCGCTTCAACGACGCGCGCTTCCGCCAGTTCACGCTGGTCTTCATGCTGCTGGTCGCGACCGGAATCCTGCTCGCATAGACGTCAGCTGCAGGACGGCGCGATGTCCGGCGGCGGCATGACGATCCTGCCGTCGGCGCCGCGCTCGAGGCGCGCGCAGGTCTCGCGATAGCGCCGCGGCAGGTGCGGCGCCAGCTCGGGCAGGCAGGCGAGCTCGAGCGAGGGCAGGTATTCGCATTGCAGGTGCTCGACGACTTGCCCCGCGTTGCGCGTGAAGTCGGGACCCACGAAGAGCCCGGTGTCGCCACCGATGCCGAGCGTCACTTCGGAGACCATCAGCGTGCCTCCCAGGTGCGACGTGGTCTGGAAGGGGGATCGGTACGCGACGTGAAGGCGCGAGCCCTGCAGGGTGCGCGCGCGACGCTTCGAGGCGAGCGCCGCCTCGGGGCCGAAATTGTGGGGGTGGTTGCGGGTGTTCGGGCCGCAGCGGCTCATCGCTTCCCGCGCGAGGCTCGCCAGGCGCTCCGCCACGCCTTGGGGAAGCGCGATCGCCTTGCCGTCGACGCGCAGCGAAACCTCGCCACCGGCCTGCATCGCGGCGACGCTCGCCGCGTGCGCAAGGGCAATCACACATCCCGCAGCCGCCGCTCGCATCATGTTTATCTTACACTCGGTGCATGCAACGGGACCAGCCCATGCAAGGCGCTGCCCACTGGCGCACGCCGGCCGTCGTGATCGTCTGCGCCGGCCTGATCCTGATGCTCGTGCTCGGGATGCGGCAGAGCTTCGGTCTCTTCCTGCGGCCGATGTCGGCGGACCTGGGACTGGGCCGCGAAGCCTTCTCCTTCGCCATCGCGCTGCAGAACCTGGTCTGGGGCTTCGCGATGCCGTTCGCCGGCGCGATCGCCGACAAGTACGGCTCGGGCAGGGTGCTGGTCTTCGGCGGGATCGCCTACGCGCTCGGGCTCGCGGGCATGGCGTTTTCCACCACCGCGCTCGCGCTCGATGTCACCACGGGCCTGCTCATCGGGCTGGGGCTGGGATGCACCGGCTTCGGCGTCGTGCTCGCGGTGGTGGCGCGCGCCTACCCCCCGGAAAAGCGCAGCCTCGCGGTCGGCATCACCGGCGCCTGCGGCTCGTTCGGGCAGTTCGCGATGCTCCCCGGCGGGCTCGCGCTGATCTCGGCCTTCGGCTGGCTGAACGCGCTGCTCGGATTCGCGGCCATGGCGCTCCTCATCATTCCGCTGGGCGCGGCGCTCGCGGGGAAGAATGCGGCGGCCAACGAGAGCACCCAGTCGATCGGCGCCGCGCTCACCGAGGTCGCGGCCCATCGCGGCTTCTGGCTGCTCACCGCGAGCTTCTTCGTGTGCGGCTTCCAGACGGTCTTCATGATGACCCACCTGCCGGCCTACCTGGTCGACCGCGGCCTCACCGCGCAGGAAGGCATGGCGACCCTTGCCGTGATCGGGCTGTTCAACATCTTCGGCTCGGCCATCGCCGGCGCGCTCGGCGGGCGCTACAGCAAGAAGTGGATCCTCTTCTGGATCTACGCCGTGCGCGCGGTGGCGATCGGCATCTTCATCGCGGCGCCCCTCAGCGTGGGCACGGCGTATGTCTTCGGCGCGGTGATGGGCCTCACGTGGCTCGGCACCGTGCCGCTCACCAACTCGCTCGTCGGGCAGATCTTCGGCCTCAAGTACCTGTCGACGCTGTTCTCGATCGCCTTCCTCGGCCACCAGCTCGGCGGATTCGGCGGCGCGTGGGCGGGCGGCGCGATGTTCGACCTCACCGGTTCCTACCTCCTCGTCTGGCAACTCGCGATCGGGCTGTCGGTGGTCGCGGCGCTGCTGTGCGTGCCGATCGACGAGCGCCCGATGGACAGGACGGCGGTGCAATGGGCGGCGTGACCTCCGGGCGCGTTCGCGATTCCGGCGCCGCCGCCCTGCCGGCCGACGTCCGCGCGATCATCGACGCGCTGCCGATGCCGGCGATGCTGGTGGACGCTCGCGGGGACGTGGTGCACGAGAACCCGTTGATGCGCGCGGGCGGCGGCGAGCGGGGCGGTGGCAGCCGCGACGCGCTGCAGATCTCGCTCGCGTCGCTGGGCCCGTGCACGCTCGTGGTCGAGCGCGGCCCCGAGCCCGCGGGGCCCGCGAACGCGCAGACCCAACGCCTCGCCTCCCTGGGCTTCATGCTTGCGGGCGTCTGCCACGAGGTGGCCAACCCGCTGTCGGCGGTCTACTCGATGGTGCAGATCCTGCAATCGAAGCGCGGCGTCACCCCCGAGACGGTGGAGAAGGGCCTCGCCTCGATCGCCTCGAACATCGCGCGCGTGCTCGCCATCACCCGCAAGCTCGGAGACTACTCGCGCGTGACCGACGATGCGCCTGTGCCCATCGCGATCGACGACGCGGTGGAGGCAGTGGGCTCCTTGATGCGCCACACGCCGTGTGGCCACGCGATCGGCTTCACCTATCGCGGAGCGCCGGGCGTCCAGGTGCGCGGGCGCGCCGGGGAGCTGCAGCAGGTGCTCTTCAACATCGTGCTGAACTCGGCGCAGGCGATGCTGGACCGGGGAAGCATCGAGATCGAGGCGCGGCCCGGCGCCGAGGGGCTCCTCGTGGTGACCATCCGCGACACCGGGCCCGGCATCGCGCCCGAGCACCTTGCGCGCGTGTTCGATCCGTTCTTCACCACCAAGGCGCCGGGCGAGGGCACGGGCCTCGGCCTTGCGATCAGCTACGAGATCGTCCACGAGCTGGGCGGGACGATGCATGCGTCGAACCATCCGCAGGGCGGCGCGTGTTTCGAGCTGACGCTGCCGATCTGGCGAGACTGACCATGGCGAGCCCGCAGCAACAGCCGAGACCCGCGCGCGTGCTCGTGATCGACGACGATCCGGGGCTCGCCGAGGTGATGGAGCTGCTGCTGTCGCGCGAGGGCTACGCCGCGGAACGCGCCGGCACGGTCAAGGCGGGGCTGGAGCGCATCGGCGCGGGCCCCGTGGACCTCGTGATCACGGACCTGAAGCTGCCCGACGGCACGGGCCTGAACGTGATCCGCGCGATACACAAGATCTACCCCGAGCTGCCGATCATCCTCGTCACCAGCTATTCCTCCATGGAGAGCGCGATCGCGACGCTGCGGGCCGGCGCCGTGGACTACATCATCAAGCCGTTCGAGAACGACGAGCTCCTGCACGCGGTCGAGCGGGCGCTGAACGAGCGCCGCATGAGCCGCGAGAACGCGATCCTCAAGCGCAACCTCAGGAACGTGCACGGGTCGCGCCAGATCGTCGGCGACGCTCCCGGGATGCGGCGCGTGGTCGAGCTGATCGGCAAGGTAGCGCCCTCGGAAGCCAACGTCCTCATCTCCGGCGAGCCCGGGACCGGCAAGGAGCTGGTGGCGCATGCGCTGCACTACGCGAGCCCCCGGGCCGCGGGCCCGTTCGTGACGGTCAATTGCGGCGCGATTCCGCGCGAGCGCCTCGAGCTCGAGCTCTTCGGGCAGGCGAACGAAGGGCTGATCCGCGAGGCCGACGGGGGCACGCTCTTCCTGGACGAGATCTCGGAGCTCCCGCCGGCGCTGCAGGTGAAGCTGCTGGACACGATGCAGAACGCGGCGGTGCGCCCGGTGGGCGCAAACCAGTCCTATCCGGTCGACGTGCGCTACATCGCCGCCACCCATCGCGACCTCGCCGCCGCGATCGAGCGCGAGCGGTTCCGCAAGGACCTGCACTACCGGCTGGGCGTCATCTCGATCCACGTTCCGCCGCTGCGCGAGCGCGGCGAGGACACGCTCGTCCTCGCGCGCCACTATGCCGATTACTACGCGCGCAGGCTCGGCAAGCGCATCGACGGGTTCGACGCGGAGTTCTCGGCGTTCCTGCGCGGCTACGCCTGGCCGGGCAACGTGCGCGAGCTGGAGAGCATGATCGAGCGCGCGGTGATCCTCGCCGAGTCCGAGGTGCTCACCGGGCGCGACCTCGCGGAGGTGGCGCCCGCGCTGCCGATGGTGCGCGCGGCGGCGCCGCTGCCCGACGGGGCGCGCCCGCTCGCGATCGAGGAATACATCCGCGAGGTGATCGAGCGCTTCCAGGACACGCACGGCGAGGCCGAGCTCGCCAGGATGCTCGGGATCGGCCGCAAGGCGCTCTGGATGCGCCGGCGAGAGTGGGGCCTGAAGCGCACGCGCAAGGCCGAAGGCTGACGCTTTGTTTCGCCGTGATATGCGCGGTTTCGTTATGAAACGTTAGAGGCGTGCGAGCCGGGCGCGGGCCTTGCATTTCAGCGATGAAATTGCTATCAACGAATCTGATCCTCCGACCTCCCGAGCGAGACAACATGGCCGAGCCGAAGCCCGCCGCCGCGCAACCGGCGCGCAAGAAAGTCACCATTCCCCAGCTGGTCGCGAAGATGAAGAAGGGCGAGCCGATCGTGCAGCTCGCCGTCTACGACTACGAGACCGCGATCATCGCCGACCGCGTCGGCATCGACATCCTTTGCGTCTCCGATACCGGCGGGATGGTGCTCTTCGGCCACGAGACCACGACGTCGGTGTCTTTCGAGGAAGTCATGTTCATGGCGCAGGCGGTCAAGCGCGGCTCGCAGTACGGCCTGCGCATGGTCGACATGCCGTACATGAGCTTCCACCTGTCGGCGCAGCAGGCGGTCGACAACGCGGCGAAGTACGTCTCGCAGGGCGGCGCCGAGGTGATGAAGTGCGAGGGCAACCAGCACCACGCCAAGTACATCGAGGCGATCGTGAAGGCCGGCATCCCGGTGCAGGGCCACATCGGCATCACGCCGATGCGCATGCCGCAGCTCGGCGGCTTCGTCGCGCAGGGCAAGACCGCCGATCGCGCCAAGGAGCTGATCGACGATGCGCTGGCGATGGTCGACGCGGGCTGCTTCTCGATCATGTGCGAGGTCACTACCTCGGAGGTGTGCCAGTACCTGGCCGAGACGCTTCCCGTCCCGGTGATCAGCCTGGGCGCCGGCAACCGCGCGCACGGCGTGCACATCATCGGCTCGGACCTCTTCCACCTCTACGAGAAGCACGTGCCGCGGCATTCGAAGATCTACGTCGACCTGGTGCCCATCCTCGAGAAGGGGCTGTCGGACTATCGCGACGACGTGCGCAGCCGCGCCTATCCGGGGCCGGAGCACACGGTGTTCATGAAGGAAGACGAGCTCAAGAAGTTCAAGGAGACGGTCGGTTGGAAGAAAGACTGACCCGCGGGGCGGTCGCGCGGGGCATCGGCCTCGCGGGCGCGTCGGGCGCTGCGGCCGACACCGGCATCGGCGTCCTCGACCAGGCGCGCTTCTTCTCGGGCCTCGCGCCCGCCCAGCGCGCCCGCATCGGGGAGCTCGCGACGCTCAGGTCGTTCCCGCAGGACACGTCGATCTACCTGGTCGGCGACCCGGTGGAGGACTTCTACGTGCTCGCCGAGGGCACCGTGCGCTTCACGCTCGGCCTGGGCAAGCGCGAGACCTCCGCCGGGGAGATCATCCGGCGCGGCGACGTGTTCGGCTGGGCAGCGTTGGTCGAGGGGCACTCGCAGCGCATCGCGACCGCGTATTGCCTGACGGCCTCCGAGGTGGTGGCGATCAGCGGCAAGCGGCTGCTCGAGCTGATGGAGCGCGACCATTCGATCGGCTACCCGCTCATGAAGGCGCTCGCGGCGCTGCTCACCAGCGAACTGGTCGCGTTCGCCGCCGGATAGCGCGGGGTTGGGCGCGGAGCCGACCTCCGTACTGGCGCTTGCCGCCATCGCAGTCCTGGTCGGATTCTTCATCGGCTCGGTCGGCGTGGGCGGCGTGCTGCTGATCCCGCCGCTGGTCTGGCTGGGCGGGCTCGGCATCCACCAGGCGTCCTCCACCGCGCTGCTCACGTTCTTCTTCACCGGCGCCTTCGGGACGTGGCTCTTTCACCGCCGCGGCTCCATCGATTGGAGGATGACCGTGCCGGTCTGCGTGGGCGCGGTGGTGTTCAGCTACGTGGGCGCCATGGCGAGCTCGAGGATCGATGCCCGCGCGCTCGCGCTGATCATCGCGGGGATCATCGTCTTCGCCGGCGTCTACGTCCTGCTGCCGTCGCGGCGCGGGGAGGGAAACTACCGCGAGGGGGGAAACCCTGCGGAGCGTCTCCTCCTGCTGGGCGTGGGTGCCCTCGCCGGGTTCGGCTCCGGCCTTTCGGGCGCGGGTGGTGCGCTTTTCTCGGTGCCGATGATGATGGTGCTCGGATTCGTCCCGCTGGCGGCGATCGGGACGAGCCAGGTCCTGCAGGTGATCGTCGCCTTCTCCGGCACCATCGGCAACATGCAGTACGGGTCCGTCGACTTCCACACCGCGGCCTGGATCACGGTCTTCGAGCTCGCCGGCCTGGTCCTGGGCACGCGAGCCGCGCACGCGGCCAGCGTGGCGGCGCTGCGGCGCATGGCCGCGGGCCTGTGCATCGTGGTGGGACTCGTCATGCTGGCGCGCTCGCTGTGACCGCAGGCAGGCGCTACGTGGAGGCGCGGGCGGGCCATCTCGCGACTCGCTCGGCCGCAGGGCTCTTCGATTTCTCCTTCATGGGGCATTGGGAAGTGAGCGGCCGGCACGCGCGCGCCTTCCTCGAACGGCTGCAGAGCCGCGACCTCGCGGCGCTCGCACCGGGCAGGATCTACTACACGCTACTGCTGCGCGACGACGGCACCGTGTTCAACGACGCCACCGTGTGGTGCCTGGATCCCGAGCGCTACTGGCTATTCACCGGCCGCCCCGGTGATCTCGAATGGATCCGGGAGTGCCCGGGGTTCGGGGAGACGCAGGTGGCGCCGCTTTCCGGGCGGCACGCCATCCTGGCGCTGCAGGGTCCGCGCACCTTCGAGGTCCTGCGGGGCACGCTCTCCGCCCCGTTGGGCTACTTCGCCTTCACGCAGGCGCCCCTCGCCGGGGTGCCGGCATGGGTCGCGCGCCTGGGCTACAGCGGCGAGCGTGGCGTCGAGATCCTCGTGCCCGCCGCCGCGGGCGCGGCCGTGTGGCGGGCGCTGGCGCAGCCCGGCGTCGCCGAGTGCTCGTTCGAGACCGCCGACAGCCTGCGCGTCGAGTCGGGCTACATCCTCTTCCGCAACGAGCTCGCCCACGACCCGGACCCCTTCGAGCTGGGGCTCGCGCGGCTCGTGACGGGCCGCGGATGCATCGGGGCAGCGGCCTTGGCCCCCAGGAGGCGCGCGGGCCCGCGGCGCAAGCTGGTCGGCCTGGTGCCCACCGGCTCGGTGCGGGCGGTGGGCAGCCTTCCCGAGGCCCGCCTCACCAGCGAAGCGTATTCGCCGGTCTTCGGCCGCGCGCTCGCCATGGGATTCGCCCCGGCCGATTGCGCGGCGCCGGGAACCCTGCTGCGACTGGCGGACGGCAGGGTCGCTCGCAGCGCGCGCCTGCCTTTCTACGATCCGTGCCGGGTGATTCCGCGCGGCGCCCCGCCCGCGGACGCGGTCACCAATAGACGTTGATGTGATAGATGGCCGTGAGCACGGCGGCGGCAAGCACGATGAACGGCAGGTAGGCGAGGAAGGTGCGCCACTTGTCCATGGTCAGACCTTGAACGGCAACGTGAAGAATACGTCGATCACGTAGAGCACTCCCACCACGCCCGTCACCGCCCCCAGCATGAGCTTCAGGAAATGCTCGGGCACATAGCGCTGCGTCTTGGCCGCGACCCAGGAGCCGAAGATGCCGCCCGAGGCCGCGAAAAGGCCCCACGCCCATTCGGGCTGGATGGCGGGCTGCCCGCCCATCGGGAGGATCACGCTGTACGTGAACAGCCCCACCGCCGACAGCACGATCACGTACGGGATGGTCGCGGCGGGCAGGACGTACATCGGCAACTTGTAGAGCGCCACGAACATCGGCACCAGGATGAAACCCCCGCCCACGCCCAATGCCGATGCAATGACCCCGACGAGGGCGCCGGCCATGAAGAGCTTCCACTGGCTCATGGTCCACGTCCGGTCGAGATAGCCGATAGTGAGGCGGCCGCGCTCGATCGACACGGTCTCGATGCGGAAGTCGGCCTGGTGCCCGTCGCTTGCCACCGGCGCGCGGTTGGTGCCCGCGGCGCGCGCACCGGCGGAAAATCCGTGCATCGCCTTGTAGAGCAGGTTGATGCCGACGAAGGCGAGCGCGAGGCCGAGCGTGAAGCGAAAGACATCGGCCGCTGCGAGGACGGTGGAGCGCAGGAACGGCCCGATGAGCCCGCCCACCGCGCCGCCCACGCAGACCCAGCGCGCGAAATCGAGGTTCCACTGCCCGGAGCGGCGGAATCCGAGCAGCGCGCCGAAGGGGTTGAGGAACGTCAGCAGCTGCGTCGACGGCGTCACGTGCTGGTTCGTGAACTGCAGCACCGACATGCTGTACGGCAGCGCGAAGATGCCCGAGGCCTCGCCGACGAGCGCCATCGTGTACCCGGTCCAGACTCCCAGCCAGATGACGTGCCACACCGGAACGCGTACCCCGGCCAGCGGCCACGCCACGTCGCCGCCGGGCAGGACGCCATGCTGCCAGTACGCGGCGACGAAGCCGAGGACGAGTGTGGCGAGGATGAGCGGCGCCTGCTGGAAGAGGAACTCGCGCGCGATCGATCTCTGGGCGGGAATCGCGGCCGCGGCCATGTCGCCCCTCAGGTGCGGAAGCCGACGATGATGAAGAGCAGCATGCTCACGCCCATCAGCGCATAGCCGATGAGGTTGAGCTGGTGTGCGCGCGCCGCGCCGATGCTGCCGCGCGCCTGCAACAGCGACGCGGCGGTGGAAAACACGGCGCCGGCGACCGCGAGCCCGATCACCACGGGGCGCTCGAGCAGCACCTCCATCAGCCCTTGACGCGCCTTGAGTAGGCGTCGACGAAGTCGGCCGCCGCCTTGCTGCCGCGCGAGAAGGACTTCATCGCCTCCTCGTGCAGGATGGACAGCGCGCTCATCTTGATCTCGTTGGCGCGGTCATCCTCGACCATGGCGAGCAGCGTCCGCGGGCGCGGAATGTCGATGTCGAGGACGGCGCGCACCTGGCAGGGGATGTTCGACATGATGAGCAGCCGGTCGGCGAGGAAGATGGCCTCGTCGATGTCGGTGGTGACGAAGAAGTTGGTGCGCCGGGTCTCCTCGAAGAGACGCGAGTAGTACTCCCACATGAGCTCCTTGGTCATGGCGTCCAGGCCGCGGAAGGGCTCGTCCAGGATCATGACCGAGGGGTTGTTGATCATGGCGCGCGCGAGCTCGGCGCGCCGCTGCATGCCGCCCGAGAGCTGCGAAGGGTACTTCTTGCGGAACTGCGCGAGTCCGACCTTCTGCAGCAGGAACTCGGCCATCTCGATCGTTTCGCGGCCCATCTCGCCGCGAGCACGCGGACCGTAGAGGATGTTGTCCCAGGTCGTCATCCACGGGAAAAGCGCCGACTCCTGGAAGAGGACGAGGCGGTCGTGCGCCGGGCCGGTCACCGGGGCATCGTTCAAGGTGATGGTGCCGCTGTCGGGTTTCTCGAACCCCGCGAGGAGCCGGATCAACGTGCTCTTGCCGCACCCCGACGGCCCGATCATCACCGTGAGCTTGCTGCGCTCGATGGTGAACGTGCATTCCCGCACGACCTGCGTGCGGAAGCGCGCGTCGCCATAGTCCTTGGAGACGCCCGTGACCTTGATCTCGCCGGGACTGATGCCCGCGCGCAGCCTCCCCTGGTCGTCCGGCGCGGCGCTCATCGCACCCTCACCCACGGCGTCACCAGCAACCCCAGCCGGCGGATGATCGAGCTGGAAATGTAGCCGGCGATGCCGATGCTGATCATGCCCACGACGATGAGCGGGTAGGAACCGCCGATGTACGAGCTCCAGATGAAGAACCCCAGGCCGCCGCCCGCGCTCGACTGGATCGCGCCGCCGCCGCCCGAGATCATCTCCGCCGCCACCACCACGTTCCAGGTGATCCCGATGCCGACCTCGCAGCCCACGATGATCGAGGGGAGCACGCCGGGCAGGACGATGCGCCGGAAGATGTCCCAGTTGCTCGAGCCCATCGAGCGCGCCGCCTGGAAGAAGCGCAGGTCGATCGATCGCGCGCCGCCGATCACGTTGAGCATGATGGTGAAGATGGCGCCGAGGAAGATCACGAAGCCGATCGAGAGCTCCTGCGTCGGCCAGAAAATGATCGCCGCCGGCACCCAGGCGAGCGGCGGGATCGGCCGCAGGATCTCGAACACCGGGAAGGTGATGTCGCGGAAGATGCGGCTCGTCGCCATCGCGAGGCCGAAGGGGATCCCGATGAGCATGGCCGCCAGGAACCCGGTGAAGACGCGCCGGGAGCTCTGGTACCAGCTGTACCAGTAGCCCTGGTCGGTCAGCAACGGCACCAGGGCCTTCAGCACCACGGTGGGTGGGGGCACGTCCCCGACCCATGGGAGCTTGAGCCGCGAGCCCACCTCCCAAAGCACGATGAACGTCGCGATGGAGATCACCGCGCGCACGATGTGGTTGCGGAAGATCGACTGGCGCGGGCGGGGACGCGGCTGGGCCGCGGAGGCGATGGTTGCGCTCATCACATCTCCTTCTCGCCGGCCTCGAAGGCCTTGACCGCCTCTTCGTGCACCGCGCTCACCGTCTCCTCCATGAGGCTGCGAAAGCGCGGGCTCGTGAGCACGTTGTACTTGCGCGGATGGGGAATGTCGACGTCCAGGATCTTCTTGGGCTTGCACGGCCGGGTGGTCATGATGGCGACGCGATGGCCGAGGAAGATCGCCTCCTCGAGGTCGTGCGTGATGAAGAAGATCGTCACCTTGTTCCTGTAGTAGATCTCGAGCAGCGCCTCGTGCATCACCGACTTGGTGAGCGAGTCCAGCGCCCCGAAGGGCTCGTCGAGCAGCAGCACCTTCGGGTCGTTCATGAGCGCGCGCACGATCTCCACGCGCCGGCGCATGCCGGAGGAAACCTCGCCGGGGTAGTTGTGCTCCACGCCCACCAGGCCCGCGTCCGCCATCATCCCGCGGGCCTTCTCGGCCGCCTCCTTCTTGGTCATCCGGCCCTGGACAACGGGGCCGAAGGCGACGTTCTCGAGGTTGGTCTTCCAGGGGAAGAGGGCGCCGTTCTGGAACACCACGACCCGGTCCGGCCCCGGCTCGGCCTTGGGCTTGTCGGGCCCGCACAGCATCTGGCCATCGAGGTAGATCGCGCCGCCGGTGATGTCGTGGAACCCCGCGATGGCGTTGAGCAGCGTGGTCTTGCCGCAGCCCGAGGGCCCCACGATCATGCAGATCTCGCCGGCGCGGATGTCCAGGCTGCAGTCGGACACCGCCTGCACCCGACCCTCGCGCGCGTAGTAGACCTTGTCCACGTTCTGGATGCGGATCGCGCCCTTGGTGGCGTGCTGCTCGGGCGCGGCTGCGCCCGTGGCGGCGGGTGCGTTCATCGCCCACCCCCGAGCGCAAGCTCGCGAACGCGCCACTGCATCATGTAATCGCCGGCGAGGCGCACGAGGGCGCTGCTCGCATAGCCGACGATGCCCACCGAGATCATGCCGATGAGGATCACCGGGTACTGGACGTTAACGTAAGAGGTGTTGATCACGTATCCGAGGCCGTACTCGCCCGAAACCATCTCCGCGGCCACGAGCGAGAACCACGCGACGCCGACCGAGATCTGGAGCCCCGTGAAGATGAAGGGCAGCGCCCCGGGAATCACGATGTGGCGGAAGATCTGCCACTTGCTGGCGCCCAGGCACGCGGCCGCCCTCGGATAGGACTCGTCGATCGATTGAACGCCGAGCATGGTGTTCAACGCCGTGGCGTAGAACGAGGCGAGCGTGGTGAGGAATATCACGGGAGTCTCGTCTGCCCTGAACATGACGATGGCGAGCGGCACCCACGCGAGCACCGGAATGGGCCGCAGGGTCTCGAACACCGGGAATGTGAATTCGCGGAAGTTCTTCGACCAGCCGAGGAATAGGCCGAACGGCACGCCCAGGCAGGTCGAGATCACGAAGGCGTACAGCACGCGCCGCAGGCTCGACCAGACGTGGACGTAGTAGTCCGGCGAATAGAGCGAGAGGCCGTACACCGGGTCCGGATTGAACCACTCGATCAGCACCTCCCGCGGCCCGGGAAGGCTCGCGAACCGCCAGACCTTGAACACCTCCGACAGCAGGAACCAGGCGCCGAAAAAGAGCGCGAACCCCACGAACATCATGTACGGCGTGGGGCTGCGCAGCCATTTCGAGACCCGGTACAGGACCATGTCCCATGCGCCGATCTCCCCGCCCGAGGCCACCTGCTTTCCATTAGCCATGGTTGGCGCCTCGGGCGATCGAGAGGAGGATGGGCATCACTCGCGCCATGAGGCAGGCAGCTTGATCTTGCCGCCAGGGTACTTCGACGGATCCTGCGCCTCGATCCTCGCCAGCGGCACCTTGAGCCCGCGCCGCTTCAGGATCTCGTCGGTCCAGCTCGAGTCGACCAGCTCCTTCGGCAGGTCGGCCATGGGCAGCACCTTCATGTCGTGCAGGAACGTGACCTGTTCGCGCATCATGTTGCGCACCTCGTCGTTGATGCCGTAGTACATGATGTTGCGCACGTCGCCGCCGCCCATGACCTTCGGGTACTTGCCCGCCATCGACATCCATAGCACTTCCTTGCTGAAGCCCTGGGTGTTCTTCTCGGCCATCTCCACCACCTTCATGTAGTTCTCGGGCTTCGCCCAGAAGAGGTTCGCGTCGAGCTCGGCCTCGAGCCAGCCCTTGACCACGTCGGGACGCTGCTTGATCAGCTCGTGCTGCATGGCCATGAAGCCGCCGTCCATCTTGTCGATCACCTTGGTGTCGCCGATGCGCTTGGCGATGCCTTCCATCACGATCTTGGAAGCGGTCGGCTCCCACATGATCGAGCCGTCGAGCCGCCCCGCCTTGAAGTTCGAGGTCTGGACCTCGATGTTCTGGTTCAGGTACTGCTCCGGCTTGATGTCGTACTTGCGCATCATCTCCTGGCCGCTGCGGTCGGTGCAGCTGCCCTTCGCGACCGCGATGCGCTTGCCGCTCCACCACTTCACCGCCTCTTCGGGCGACTTGAAGTCCGGCGCCTCGTTGCGCGACAGGAACACGCTGCACTGGTCGTTGGCGAGGCCCAGCACCGCCACCATGCGCAGCTGGCGCACGTTCTGCTTGCTGATGGCGACGATGGTCGGCATGTCGCCCATGTAGCCGATATCGTTCTTGTCGGCGAGCATGGCGTTGCCGACGATCGCGCCCTGCAGGCCGATCTGCCATTCCACCGTGGAGCCCGCGGGCAGGTACTTCTTCCACGGCATCATCTCTTTCTGGATCACGGCGGACCAGGCCTGGGTGTAGTAAGGCTGGTAGCCGATCACCAGGTGCACCGGCTCGCCGGGCTTGCCGTAGTCCTTGGCGAGCACCGCGCCCGGCACGAGCGCCCCGACGATCGCCAGGGCGATTGCCGCGGCGCCATTACGAAGCAGGCTCCTCGCAGAGTTGCTCTTGAGTTCCTTGCTCATGGTTTCTCCTCTTTTGGTGAACCTAGAGAACACGTTTCGCATACGTCACCCGATTGCGCCTACCTTGCACCCGCCGCAGCGAGGAACCGCGCGATGAGTCCCGACAACCGCCGCATCACGAGAAAGCCTGCGGCCGGATCCGATTCGAGCAGCTTCAGCGCCTGCTTGCCGTTCACCCGCAGCAGGGCCGAGGCCTCGAGCGCCTTGGCGCTCGCGATGCGCTGCGGATGGTTCTCCAGCAGCGCCGCCCAGCCGAACACCTCCCCCTTCCTGAGGATGAACCCGGCGGGATTCACGCGCTCGTCGCGCCCGATCTGGAACTCGACGCGGCCCGACTCGAGCACGAAGAAATCCTCGGCCGGGTCGCCGAGCTTGTAGATCACGCTGCCCGCGGCGAACTCCTCGCGCCTGGCGAGCTGCACCAGCGCCTGCAACGTGCCCGCGCCGATGCCGTTGAAGAGCTCGCCCACGTCGATCGCCCCCTGGGAGCCCACGTAGATGGCATCGCCCTCGACGGTCACGTCGTAGCGCTGCAGCGGCATCTCCGCGATGCCCATCGCCGCCCCGGTGCGGATGTCCCACTGCCACAGGTGCTGGTGGCAGACCAGCACCGAGCCGTCGTAGATGCCTTCGCACAGCGGCACGTCCTGGTGCGGGCACTGGGCCTGCACCGCGAAGTATTCGTTGCCCGAATTGGCGACCAGCAGCCTCACCCCGTCCCCCTCGCATTCCTTCAGCCCGTTTGCCGGCACCTCGCTCGTCCGGCAAATCAATTTTCGCGCCATGGCCCGCCCTAGCTGAACTTGTCATAACGGATCGCGTCGCCGGTGAGCTTGGCTTCCAGCAGCAGCACGCGGATCGCCGCATCGACCGCGGGTGGCGGGCCGGCGAGATAGGCGCGCACGTTCTGGTACCTGCCCGCCATCTCGCGCTTCGCGACCTCGTGCACCAGCCCGCGCGCGAAGGTGAGGTCCGGGTACCCGGCCGCGGCGCCTTCGGGCACGTCCTCGTCGGAAAGCGCGATCGTGATCGCGAGCCGGTCGTGGCGCAAGGCGCTCAGCTCCTCGAGGAAAAAGGCGTCCCGCATCGTGCGCACGCCGAAGAAGAGGTAGCCGTCGTGCCGGTCGAAGTGCCCCTCGCGGCAGGCGCGCGACAGGATCGACATCATGCCGGCCACACCGCTGCCGCCTGCGATGCAGAGCAGGTTCTTCTGCAGGGCGGGATAGAACGTGGCCTTGCCCAGCGGCCCGAACATCTCGACCCTCGCACCGGCCGCGGCGCCCGAGAACAGCCACTCGGAGAAGCCGCCGCCGGGCTTCCTCTTCACGACGAACTCGAGCCGGCGCGCGGGCTGGTCCCAGTTCACCATCGAATAGCCGCGCATGCCCTGGACGCCGGGGGCCTTGATCGCCATGAACTGGCCGGCGTCGAATTCACAGGGCGCCTCCAGGTCCACGCCGACCGCGCTCACGTCGTGGGTCAACGCGCGCACCGAGCGTACCGTGCCCGCCAGCGCATCCGCGCGGCACGCGCCTGTGTCCATCGGGTAGACGAAGCTCGCGACCTCGATGCTCGCGTCGGTTCGCGCCTCGCTCTGGCACATCAGGAACTCGCCTTCGGCCTTGAGGTACTTCCTCCCGGGTGCCTGCGGCCAGCCGTCGTCGAGCTCGCCGGAAATGAGCTTCGCCTTGCAGGTGCCGCAGGTGCCGGTCGCGCATTCGTAGGGCAGGCCCGCCTGCGCGCGCAGGCCGGCGTAGAGGATCTTCTCCCCTGCGGCCGCCTCGAACTGGAAGGCGCGGTTGCGGGCGTTGACCTGGATTCGCAAGGCTAGAACGGAATGTGCGAGCCGAAGCCCAGCTGGCGCGTGCCGATCTTCACCAGCCGCGCGGCGAGCTTCGGCGTCTCGCCATCGAGTTTCACGGTGTCGACCAGGCGCGCCACGCTGAAGAGCTCCGTGGCGCCGCCGTCGAGGGCGGTGCGAAACACCTGCAGCGCCGAGACCACCTCGGCCTGCGCGCCTTCGACCTTCACCGTGTACACCGTCGCGTGGCGGGTGAGCGGCGCGTGGTCGCTGTTATGCCGCGGCAGGTTGGTGAACAGCGTCTCCATGCCCTTCTTGTCGTGGTCGAGCCAGACCAGCTCCTTGCGGATCTCGGGGCTGAACGCCGTGACCTTGTACCGAAAGGCCGTGTCGCACAGGTCGAGGAAACCCTTGAAGTCGCGGTCGTCGAGCGCGAGGCACGAGCGGTAGACGAGCTCCTCGATCTCCTTCCGTCGCTCCATGTCGCGGCCTCAGGCCACCGCGCGCGCCGGCTGCGGCCGGCCTTCGCGCATGGGATCGTACGACGCCCGCTCCATGCGCTTGCTCCACTCCGCGTAGAAATGGCGCATGCCGACCTCGTCGTGGATGGTGCTGTTCTCCTCGCGGCCGTGGATCACGTAGCGGCTGTCGGTGCCTTCGCGCATCGCCCGGCCCTGGCCGTGGACCGCGAGCAGGTCCTCGTGCAGGTTGCGGCCGAACGGACCCCAGATCGTGTTGTGGTCGAAGACTCGCTCGGCGCGCTCCTCGGGCGTGTCGCTCTTGAGCCCCAGGCCGCGGAACTCGATCGCCACCCGGTTCGGGCCCAGCGGGATCACCGTGTCGATGCGCAGCACCGAGGTGCGCAGGTTGTACGTCATGCCGGGAAAGAGGTCGACCATGT
>Ga0307505_10001096_pt1 | contig 23765 bp, 23 predicted proteins | sample 23_S_MG_FD_202183 | JGI IMG/M metagenome (GOLD analysis project Ga0307505, IMG submission 202183) | Soil microbial communities from Populus trichocarpa stands in riparian zone in the Pacific Northwest, United States - 23_S | ecosystem: Environmental > Terrestrial > Soil > Riparian zone > Trees...
GGAAAAAACTGCGTCATGCGCGTCGTTTTGGTCGACAGTAATCAGCAACTGTCTGTTATTCAAGCACTCTTTGTGGGGAAACCTCAGCCTTCAGGGCCGATGCTCTTCTGCACTCCTCACCCAAGACATCGGGCCTGAAGGTCCTCCTACAGAAGCGGTGGCGATGCCTGGATTTGTTGGTGTGGAAGGCCCTTCAGGGCCGGTGCTCTCCTGCAGGCCCTTCGGACTTGAGGGCGCTCCCACAAGGGTGAAGATCGGGTTCCCCGTTACCGCTCTCTCAGCGCAGCTCCAGCCGTGCGCGCAAGGCCTCGTGTGCGCCATCGGCGGAGAGTGCGTAGGCGACGAGGGTGTAACGTCCGGCGACGAGATCGCGCGTGGCCAGGGCCAGCGAAAGGCTGCCATCGCCTTGCACGACGAGGCCGCTGACGTCGACGCGCGGCTCGCTCACGTCGTCGGCACTGATGCTCACGCGGTACTGGTCGGCGTCGGATTCCGGCACGACGATGCGCAACAGCACGAACGCAGCGTCCGCGGCGCGGGGCACGTGGACCGCCAGCTCGCTGCTGCGCAGGGCCGCCACGCGGATCACGGGCACGTTTGCGACGGCGGGCAGTGCGGCCTGCTCGCTCAGTGCATCGCGTTCACCGATGACCCGATGCAGGACTCCGAGGGTGACGGCGAATCCGCCGAGTGCCAGCACGCTGGCGGCGATCGCGAGCGGCAACGGATTCCTGCCGAAGCGCTGGCGCGCAGGCCCGACATGAACGCGCGGCGGATCGGGCATCGCCGATGGCGACGGCCCGCCCGACATTGCGAGAATTCCGTCACGCAACGCCAGTTCGGTTTCGACGTCGTCGAGAAAACCCGGATGCTCCAGCAGATACTCCTCGACGCGCCGCTCTTCGTCGGCCGTCACGCGCTGCTGCACGTAGCGCCGGACCAGTTCCTCGTCGGGGCGACGCGACAGCGGCAGAGGGGTCACCGGTGCGCTCACGAATGATTCTCCATGTCCCCGCCACCCGCGAAAGCCGTCAGCAGCGCGCGAAATCGCTTGCGAGCGCGATGCAGCACACGATCGAAGTGCTCGGTGCTCAGCTGCAACTGGGCGCAGATGGATGCCTTGTCTTCATCGGCCACGTAATAACTCCATAGCAGGCGGCGATCGCGCGCGGTCGGCAATTCGCCGATCACCTGTTGTACCAGCGCGCGTCGTTCTTCCTGATAGGTGTGCTCAAAGGGCGTTTGCCTCTCACTTGCGGCCTCACCGACGTTCAGCTCGACGTCAGCCACCGGCGTCTCCCGCATGCGATCACGTTGCATTGCGAAGCTGACGTTGAGCATCACCCCGCGCAGGAAGGCGCCGAGCGCGTCCGGATTCTCCAGCACCCCCTCGCGCAGGCGCACGAGCGCTACCCGGAACGCTTCCTGGACGATATCCTGCGCCAGCTCATCGTCGCCGGTCCGGCGGCGAGCGATGAACAGCAACCCGCGCGAGTAACGCGTCCACAGCTCGCTTTCGGCCGCTGCATCGCGCGCGGCGATGCGGCGAGCGAGGTCGCGGGATGAACCGGTCTCCGGGACGGACGAATCGGGCACAGCAAAGCGACTCTTGTGCAGGAATGAACGTGTCCGGAGTATAGCCACCACCTGCATGCGGTAGGACGTCGATGGTCGCAGCCTGGACTATCGCGCGCGTTGCCGCGCGGAAACGCATCGTGCGGGGCACACTGTCGTGCTGCAGATGCTCACAGAAGCGCCCGTGGCCGCGAATCGGGCGCGAACACCGGCACGACGCGCGCATCGATCGCGCTCGCACGCGAAGTGAACGGGTCGCACCGATCGCTGCGCGGACCCGCGCGTGCGGGTCCGCTGATTCAGATCGAGTAGTACATCTGGTATTCGAGCGGATGCGTGGAGGCGCGGAATTTCGTGACTTCCTGCATCTTCAGGTCGATGTAGCCATCGATGAAGTCGTCGGAGAACACGCCGCCGGCCTTGAGGAACTCGCGATCGCCATCGAGCGCGGCGAGCGCCTGGTCGAGCGAGTGGCACACGGTCGGGATGTTCTTCTCCTCCTCGGGTGGCAGGTCGTAGAGATCCTTGTCCGACGGCGCACCCGGATCGATCTTGTTGAGGATGCCGTCGAGGCCGGCCATCAGCAGCGCGGCAAACGTCAGGTAGCCGCTGTTGACCGGGTCGGGAAAGCGGATCTCGATGCGCCGACCCTTCGGGTTGTGCACGAACGGAATGCGGCAACTCGCCGAGCGGTTGCGCGCCGAATACGCGAGCATGACCGGCGCCTCGAAGCCGGGCACGAGGCGCTTGTAGCTGTTGGTCGTGGAATTGGCGAACGCGTTGATCGCGCGCGCGTGCTTGAAGATGCCGCCGATGTAGTACAGCGCGGTCTGCGACAGGCCACCGTAGAGATCGCCCGAGAACAGGTTGACACCGCCCTTGGCCAGCGACTGGTGCACATGCATGCCCGAGCCGTTGTCGCCGACCAGCGGCTTGGGCATGAAGCTCGCGGTCTTGCCGTACTGATGGGCGACATTGCGCACGACGTACTTCATCGTGATCAGCTCGTCGGCCTTGCGCACCAGCGTGTTGAAACGCGTGCCGATCTCGCACTGCCCGGCCGTGGCGACTTCGTGGTGATGCACCTCCACGACCTGGCCGAGCTTTTCCAGCACCTTGCACATCTCGCCGCGCAGATCCTGGAACGAGTCCACCGGTGGCACCGGAAAATAGCCGCCCTTGATGCCCGGGCGATGACCGCTGTTGCCGTCCTCGAACCGCTGCCGCGACGACCACGCCGCCTCTTCGGATTCGACTTCGAAGAACACCTTGCCCATGTCGTTCTGCCAGCGCACCGAGTCGAAGATGAAGAATTCCGGTTCGGGCCCGAAGAACGCCGTGTCGGCGATACCGGTGGACTTCAGGAACGCCTCGGCGCGCCGCGCGATCGAGCGCGGGTCGCGCGAATAGGCCTGCATCGTGTGCGGTTCGAGCACGTCGCAGACGAGCATGAGCGTGGTGTCGGCCATGAACGGATCCAGCTGCGCGGAGTCCGGATCGGGCAGCAGCACCATGTCCGATTCGTTGATGCCCTTCCAGCCGGCGATCGAGGAACCGTCGAACATCTTGCCGTCCTCGAAGAACGACTCGTCGACCGAATGCGCCGGGAAGGTGACGTGGTGCTGCTTGCCGAGCATGTCGGCGAAGCGCAGGTCGACGAACTCGACGTTGTTGTCCTTGATCAGCTTGAGCACGTTTGCAACGGACATCGGGAAACCTCTGGAATGGAAAGTGCGGGCCGGACCGGCGCGGGTGCGGATCGGGCGGGGGCGCGATTGTGGCACCGACGCAAGGCGAATCCATGTCGCAGTGCATGAATACCGCCAATCTGGCCTATGCTTGCGGCTTTGCCCCGGAGCGTGCGGCGCGTGTCAGACCTGATCAACGTCATCCTGCTCGGCATCATCGAGGGCCTGACCGAATTCCTGCCCATTTCCAGCACCGGCCATCTGCTGATCGCGCAGCACTGGCTCGGCAAGCGCTCCGACACGTTCACGATCGTGATCCAGGCCGGTGCGATTCTCGCGGTCACCCTGATCTACTGGCGGCGCCTGTGGAAACTGGCCACGCGCTGGCGTGAACCGGCCAACCGCGACTACCTGGCCAAGCTCGGCACCGCGTTCGGGATCACCGCGGTGCTCGGTTTCGTCGTCACCCGCTTCGGATTCGAACTGCCCGACACCGTTCTTCCGATCGCCATCGCCTTGATCCTGGGCGGTTTCTGGATCCTCGCCGCCGAGCGCATCACGCGCCGACGGCCACCGAGCGACGCGATCACCTGGAAGGTCGCGATCCTGGTCGGGCTGGCCCAGATCGTCGCGGCGATCTTTCCCGGGACCTCGCGCTCGGCGGCGACGATCTTCACCGCGATGCTCGCAGGCGCGAACAACCGTCCTGCGGCGACCGAGTTCGCGTTCCTCGTCGGCATCCCGACCATGTATGCCGCGAGCGGTTACCAGATTCTCAAGAAACTGCTCGAGGGTTCCGGTGGCGAGGACTGGTTCGCCCTCGGCGTCGCGTTCGTCGCCGCGACGATCACCGGCTTCATCGCCGTGCGCTGGCTGCTGGGCTACATCAAGAGCCACAGCTACACGCCGTTCGCGATCTACCGCATCGTCTTCGGCGTGGTCCTGCTGCTCGTGATGCCGGGAAGCTGAGGCCTGCGGAAACGCGCAATGGGTTGCGTTGCTTCACCTATCCCTCCGGGAGAAGGGAAGATGCGATGCTCCACTGCCTTTGCGATTGGCGATTCCCGTGCCGTGTGGAAAGCCAGCCGAGCAAGCTCGGCTCTACGGGGTCGATCTGTGAAGGTGCGAACTTGCAGGTTCACCGGTTGCCGCTGCTTTCCCCTTCTTCCTCCGGGAGAATGGAAGATGCGCCCTTCGTAGAGCGGAGCTCGCTCCGCTGTCTTTGCCGTTTCTTTCCCTTCTCCCTCCGGGAGAAGGTGGCTGGCCGGACTTCGGCCCCGGTCAGCGTGGGAAACGGGCGTCGAACACGTAGTCCATGGTCTTTTCGCAGTAGACCATGTCGCCGCAGCTGCCGGAGCCGCCGGTCACGCGGCCCTTGAAGTGCGTGCCGTCGTTGACCTGCGTCTCGACGACGACGCTCGGCAGTCCGTTGATCACGGAGATCATCGAAACGATCTGGGCGCCATCGGCGGAGCATTGGGTCAGCAGCTCCGCTTTGCCCTTTGCATCGAGTTCGACCAGCACGAAAGCCGCCTTGTGCGCGGTACACCACGTGAGCAGGGCGTCGGCGTTCGGCAGCTTCTTGCGCCACGCCAGCGTGCCCGGATCCTCGGCGGTGAGCAGCAGCCAGGTCACGCGCGCGTCGCCCTTGCCGGATGCATGGAGATGGCTGTGTCGGGGCTCGAACGTCAGCGGTTGTTCCGACGTGGCCGAAGGCATCGTGCCGGTGCCTCCCGCGCTGCCGCCCTCGGCGGCGATCAGGGTACCGGTAGCGCACGCAACGGCGGCGCAGGTCGTCCAGCCCAATGTCAGTGCTGCGGCTCTCATGAATGGTCCTCCGGGTCAAACAGGCCGATGTCTTCATCTACCACGCGAAAGCGCGGCGGAACGGGCCAGAAGCAGCCGTAACCCGCTCTCGGGAGTACCGCTCAGGATCGCGCATGCCCCTGGTCGACCAGCGGATCGGCCAGGCGTGCTTCCTCGTTGAAATCGGCAATCGCGAGCACGAGATCGGTGCAGGCGAGGATTTCGACCTCGGTCATGTACGGATTCCAGCAGTCGAGCAGGACGACCACGCGCGTGTGTTCGCTGTGGTTCCAGGCCTCGTGCAGGAACGTGTCGTCGAACGTGAAGCAGCGGCCCTGCTGCCACTCGCGATCCTCTCCGCCCACGCGCAGCGCACCATTGCCGGGCACGATCAGCGGCAGGTGGGTGACCACGCGTGTGTTGGTCACACCGCGGTGCGGGCGGATGTGCGAGCCGGCGGTGAGCTTGGAGTACAGGCACTCGGGCGCATGCCCGGGCAGGCGCACGATCGGCACTGCGTCGAGCGCAGCGGCGGTGACCGGGCAGCGCCGGCAGTTGTCCTCGTAACGCTCGCCATGGCGGTAGAAGAAGAACGCATCCCACACCGGCGTGCCGCGCGTGCCGCTCAGATGCTCCTCGGTGCTTACGCCCGGGCGGAACTTGAGAAACGGTTCGAACGCACGGGCATCGTCGAGTACCGAATCCAGTTCGGCGCGGATCGCCGGGTACGCGTCCTCGAGCGTCGCATACCATGGAAACAGCGCGCGATCGAACCAGGCCACGGTCGGCAGATCGGGAAAGTACAGAAACGACGGCTTCTGGCGCGGATCGGGAAGGTCCGCCGGCAGCCAGCCGAGGTAGATCGCGAGTGACTTCTCGACGCGCTTGAGTGCATCGGCGCCGTAGCGCTCGCGCAGCGGCTGCAGCGATTCACTGAACAGCAGGCCGCGGCCACGATCGATCCTCTGCATCGCGTGCTTGACGAGCGGCCGCATCGGCGGCGCGGTGGTGGCGTCGTTGAGCCAGCGACCCAGACCCTGCGCGGTGGTTACCGCACCGAAGAACGCCGCGAGCGACTCGCGCTCGCGGCCGAGGTCTTCGAGCGCCGTTCCCAGTTGCAGACGCGCGACGAAGAAATCCGGATCCAGGCGCACGGCTTCACGAAGTGCCTGCACGGCGTCGTCGATACGCCCGGCCGCGCGCAGGGCGAGGCCGAGATTGCGATGGACGAGCGCATCGGCGGGTGCGGCGGCGCGCGCGCGCGCAAGCAGATTCAGCGCCTCGTCGACGCGTTTGTGGTTGAGCGCGTGGATCCCGAGCTGGTTCAGGGCCTCGGCTGCGTCCGGGGCCACGTCGAGTACGCGTGCATATGCCTGCTGGGCCTCGTCTGCACGCCCCTGTTCGAGCAGATTGCGCGCGACGGCGAGCTGTTGTTCGACGCTGCCGACGACGTTCATCGCCGTGATCGCTGCCGTCTCAGCGCCGCAACGCGGCGTTGAGCGTATAGGTTCCGATCGTGGTCGCTTCGGCCAGCACGTGTCCATGCATCGCTTCGCGCACGGCGGCCAGATCGAATCGTCCACTCAGCCCGAGTGTCTCGATATCGAGCGCATGCACGCGGAAATGGTAGTGGTGCAGGCGCTCGTCATTCCATGGCGGGCAGGGACCGTCGTAGCCGTAGTAGTCGCCGGCCATCTCCGGATCGCCGGCGAACCAGCCGGTGTAGTCGTTGATGCCTTGGCGCGATCCGGGCGGGCCGACCGGTTCGCGTTTGCCGCGAGGCGTCACGCCCTCGGCACAGGCGCCGGCGCCGAACTCGCGGTATTCGGTCGGAATGTCGATCATGAGCCAGTGGACGAACTCCACGCGCGGCAGCGAGGCGCTGACGCTGCGTCCGGGCTGGTTGACGTTGTCGCCGACACTGGGCGCGTCGACATCGATGCAGGTGATCACGAACGAGCGGGTCGCGTCGGGCACATCGCTCCAGGTCAGATGCGGATTGCGATTGCTCGACAGCACGCAGGGTTCGCCGTCCTCGCCAGGTCGGCCAAACGCGAACTCGGCCGGAATCGGTTGCATGTCGTGGAAGCTCTTGCTGCGGATGTGCATGTTCACTCCTGCGCGGGGGACGCGGCGGACCAGGTGATGCGATAGATCGTACCTGCCATCTGGTCGGAGACAAGCACGGCGCCATCGGCCATGACCTGCACGTCGACCGGACGGCCAAGCCGCTTCTGATCATGCAGGAATCCGTCGACCAGTGGCTCGTAGCGGATCACGCGGTCGTCTTGCAGGTGCGCGGCCATGACCCGGTAGCCGATGCGCTCGCTGCGGTTCCACGAGCCGCGCTGGGCGATGATCAGCGCATTGCGGTATTCGGGCGGGAACATCGACCCGGTGTAGAAACGCAACCCGAGCGCGGCGACATGCGGGCCGAGCTTGTGCACCGGTGCGGTGAAGTCTGCGCAATCACGGTCGGCGCCGAGCTCGGGATCAGGCAGGTCGCCCTGGTGGCACCACGGAAAACCGAAGTGCTCGCCCGGGCGTGAAATCACGTTGAGTTCGTCGTCGGGCAAGTCATCGCCGAGAAGATCGCGACCGTTGTCGGTGAACCACAGTCGGCCGTCGACGGGATGCCAGGTGAAACCGACCGTATTGCGGATGCCGTAGGCGACATCCTCCAGACCGCTGCCATCCGCGTTCATGCGCACGAGCTTGGCGTAGTCGTTGCCGCGATCGCAGATGTTGCAGGGCGCGCCGATCGGCACGTAGAGCTTGTCGTCGGGACCGAACGCGATGAACTTCCAGCCGTGCTGCTCGTCGTCGGGCAGCACATCGGTGATCACCTCGGGTTCGGGGGGATCATCGAGCCGGTTCTCGATGTCGCGCAGCACGACGATGCGACTCAGCGCGGAGACATACAGATCGCCGTTGCGGAACGCCACACCGACCGGCATCTTGAGCCCGCGCGCAATGATCCGGACCTGGTCCGCACGACCATTGCCGTCGCTGTCGGTCAGGGCGTAGACCACGCCCTCGCTCATCGAGCCGACGAACACGGTTCCGCGCGCGCCGAGCGTCAGCGCGCGCGCATCAGGCACCTTGTCGCTGTAGATCGCGATCCGGAAACCGGGCGGCACGCGCAGATGATCGGTGTCACGCGCGCATCCGCCCGATACGATCAGCGACAGGCACAGCAGCGCGAGTCGCGTCACGGCATGGATCCTCAGCTTGCGCCGAGCGGCTTGTCGAGCACGCGCGCGAACGGTGCGGCCAGCACCTCGGCGTAACTTTCCCAGTAGCCGTCCGGAAACCCCGAAGGCAGACCGCCGAGCGCGTACTCGGTCGCCGCGAGCGCCTCGCCCGGTTGCAGGCGGTCCACGCCGACGAAGCGCGCCAGTTCGGCACCGGCGCCGGCCGGGTCGGCAAGCACCTGTTCGGCATTGACGACCAGATGCGGAACCCCGCCATGCTCGACCCCGAACAGGATGTGCTGGCGCGCACGCGCGAGCCAGTCCACGCACGGTTCGAAGTCGGCAAGCGGCATGTACGGCATCGCGCCGAACGCGAGCCAGTTGATCAGCGCATCGCGCGGGTCGCGGTCGACGACGATGATCCGGGTGCCGTTGAGCACGCGCCGCGCATAGGGCAGGAAGCGGGCGTCCCAGCGCACGATCCAGTCGACGATCGGGCGCTCGGTACCGACGCCGCGCGCGCGCAGTCCGGCAAGGTATTCCTCGCGCAGCACGGCCACACCGGCGGCGTCCAGCTCGCTGTGGGTGTGATCGAACGGTCGGGTATCGAATCCGTCGTCGCGCGCCGTGTTGATACGGTCGCGCATGACGCACAGCTGGGCCTGGTCGGCGAGCAGCGCGGCGATCCGCTCCACCCCGCTGCCGGGCATGCCGATGAGCAGGATCGGCGCATGTTCCCAGACCTCACCCTGCGACGCGGCCAGCGCAATCTCGTAATCGGCCGGCAGCGCGTCGAGGATCGGCAGTGCGCCCTGCATGTCGCGCTGGGCTTCAGTGAAGAATCGCGCCGCTTCGGCCTTGCGTCCCGTGCGGTCGTGGATGCGCGCCAGATAGTTGAGGCTCAGGCGTGCCTGGTCCGGACTGATTGGCTTGTTCTCGAACGCGGCCAGAATGGACTCGGCGGTGGCATCGTCGCCATCGCGCAGATGTGCGCGCGCGCGTACGAACGCGGCGTCGATGTCGTCCGGGGCGATTGCGGCGGCCTTGTTCGCCAGGGCCAGCGCGGCATCGTGCTCACCCAGACGCTCACGCAGGCGCGCGAGCTGGACCATCGCCTGCACGCTGTCGGGGGTCGCGTCGAGCAACGCCTGCCAATCCGCGGCGGCTTCGGCATAGCGGCCGATCGACGCTTGGATCGCCGCGCGCTCGGCGCGCCAGCGCGAAGGCTGCGGATGGGCGGCGATGATCGCGTCGAGGCGCTCGATGGCCTGGTCCTGGCGACCCAGACGGTTCATCGTCCAGAGCATTGCCTCGAGTCCGGCTTCGTGGTCCGGGCGAAGTTCCAGCGCGTGTTCGTACGCCGCAATCGCTTCCTCGAATTTGTCCTGCGCGCGCAGCGCGTCGGCCACGCCGAGGCGGCCCGGCAATTCGAAACCGCGCGTCTGCGCCAAGGTCTGCATGAGCGGTTCGGCCTCGGCCGCGCGACCGCCGTTGATCCACATCTGGCCGAGTGCATTGGTGGCCTGCGGCATGCCGGGGCGCAGACGCAATGCGGTCAGGAACGCCTGCTCGGCGAACGCCTGCATGCCGCGCTGGTGGAAGCCGCGACCGAGCGAGAACGCGATGCTCGCATCGTTGGGAGCGAGATCGGCCGCGCGCGTGAGGTGCTTCATCGCGGTGTCGACATCGCCGGCATCCAGCGCCAGCAGGCCGAGACCGGACACCGCGTGCGGATCCTCCTTGGCGCGCAGTGCGGTGCGGAAATGCTGTTCGGCGAGCTTGCGGTCACCGGCGATCATCGACAGCTGCCCGAGTGAGGTATGCGCGCCGGAGATGTTCGGATCCAGTGTGAGCACGCGCGAATAGGCATCGCGGGCCTTGGCGTAGTCGCCGGTTTCGGCATGGATGGCGCCGAGCATGAGCAACAGGCTGGGCTGTTCGGGCGCCAGTTGATGGGCACGATCGAGCAGGCGCACGGCCTCCTCGCGGTCGCCGCGTTCACGGCGCAACATGCCGAGCAGGCGCAATGCCTCGCCATCCAGCGGATTTTCCGCGAGCACGCTGCGATAGCCCTTCTCGGCTTCGTCGTGGCGGCCCTGGCGGTGCAGTTCGAGTGATTCCTTGAGCATGGCGTTCGTCGGTTGGGCGCAGCGGATGCCGCGCGGGGAAACGCCCATTATGCCGCAGTGCGGCGTGTTAGGCTTCCGCGCCGCGGGCCAGGGTCGCCGCATGCCGGACGGGTAGACGAAATGGGTGGGAACCAGGATCTCGTCACGCTGCTGCGTGCGCGTACGCCGCTGCTGGTCATCGAGTCGACCGAGGAAGGTCTGGTCCTCGACAGTTTCCGCCATGCGATCGGCCAGTCGCTGCGCCCGCTGTTCACCTGGAGCATCACCGACGGCCTGCGCCGCATCGACATGGACGATGACGGCGAAGCCGGTCTGCCCGATGCGACCCTCACCCTGACCTCGATCAAGCAGCGTACCGAGGCCGGCGTGTTCCTGCTGCTCGATTTCCAGCCGTACCTGCGCTATCCGATGACCTTGCGCCTGCTGCGCGAGATCATCCTGCGCCAGGGCTGCGCCCAGCACACGCTCGTCCTCGTCGGCTCACGCATCGAACTGCCCGACGATCTCGCGCCGATGGCGACCCGCTTCGAACTGGCCCTCCCCGACGCCCAGGCACTGGCCAATCTGCTGCGCGAGGAAGCGTTCAACTATTCGCGCGAGCACGCGGGTCGGCGCGTGGAAGTGGACGCCGAGGCCGCGCGCACGATCGTGCGCAATCTGGCCGGGCTGACCGTCGCCGACGCGCGTCGCATCGTGCGCAAGCTCATCTACGCCGACGGCGCGCTGACCGCCAACGACTTGCCGCGCCTGGCCCAGGCCAAGTTCCGTCTGCTTGATCGCGAAAACCTCTTGCACTTCGAGTACGAGACCGCGCGTTTTTCCGAGGTCGCCGGGCTGGCGCGCCTGAAGCGCTGGATCCAGCAGCGTGAACCCGCCTTTGTCGGCCGCAAGATGGCGGTCAAGCTCGATCCTCCCAAGGGCATCCTGCTGCTCGGTGTGCAGGGTTGCGGCAAGAGCCTGGCTGCCAAGGCGGTCGCTGGCGGTTTCGGCGTGCCATTGCTGCGCCTGGACATCGGCACGCTGTACAACAAGTACCACGGCGAAACCGAGCGCAACCTGCGCGCCGCGCTCAAGAACGCCGAGCTGCTCGCACCGTGCGTGCTCTGGCTCGACGAAATCGAGAAGGCGTTGTCGACCGAGGGCAGCGACGATGGCGTTTCGCGGCGCGTGCTCGGCTACCTGCTGACCTGGATGGCCGAGCGCAAGGCGCCGGTGTTCCTCGTCGCCACGGCCAATGACGTGCAGGCGCTACCGCCGGAACTGTTGCGCAAGGGCCGCTTCGACGAGATCTTCTTCGTCGACCTGCCCGACAGCGAATCGCGCGCGGAGGTATTTCGCATCCATCTGGGCAAACGCGAACTGCGTCCCGAAGACTTCGACCTTGCGGTGCTCGTGCAGGCCACCGACGGATTCTCCGGCGCGGAAATCGAACAGCTCGTGGTTGCCGCGCTTTACTCGGCGGCCGCCGAGGACACCGTCCTGGATACGCGCCACCTGCTCGACGAGGCCAGGGCCACGCGCCCGCTTTCGGTGATCATGGCCGACCGCGTCGCCGCACTGCGCGCCTGGGCGCGCGAGCGCACGGTGCCGGCGGACTGAGTCGATCCGCCGGGCAGGTTGTCCCCCCGCCCATCGTCGGCAACCGGCAGCGCAATGCAGCGTTCACCGACGAGCGTGGACTTCGCCGGCCCCGCCGACATTTGGGTAACGCCACGGATCCGCCGTGTTATCCGGTATGGCGTCGAATCGCGCGAATAGCATCGGGTTTTTCAGGCCCACGCCAAAGTCCATGCGCGCTTCAACCGCCTGAGTCCAAAGAGATTATTTGCTTGACCAGCTTCCGACGTTGCTGAACGATGCGCGCTATCCCCCGGATTCGGGGTCAATTTGTAGTTAGAGCTCATGTTGCGCTATATCGCAATCGTCAGCGTATTTGCGCTCGCATCAGTGACACAAGCTGATTGCTTGCCGCCTCTCGAGGGGGAACTCCAGATCAGCGGCAGCGTCCTGAAATGCCGTGCCGTTCGCGCACCAGCGCCTTCGCGTTCGCCGTTCTTGCGGCTTGAACTGCGGAGCCCTGCAGCTAGCATCACCGGTTGCGAAGACCGTGAGTGCTTAGGGCTTGAGTCATATCAACAGTACGCCAGCCTTCTTGAAGCCCACACAGTCTTCTTTGTTCGCGCCAACGGCGTCTCCTGCGCAGATCTCCTTGCCGAGCCAGTCCTGGTCGCGCACGCTACTTATCAGTGCTGCGATACCATCCCACATCGGGGTCTCTGTGCTCTTGGTGGGCCCATCATTGTCCCCGTCGCGGACTAACTCTAACAAATCGCTGGAGCGGACGCGTGCAAGACAAAGTGCCAAGCTCATACATCGGCGCGCGCGCCGCTCAGCTCAACCGTTAGGCGGCACAATCAATGAAGTCTGACGCGCCAATGTCTCCACTCCGTCGAGATCTCCTCGTTCTATCCATTTCAGCAGTTGCACTGCTTGCGTTTTCAGCGCGGCAAATTTACACCGAGTACTCGCTGTCACGTCACTCGCAACCGGTAGAGGCTACCGTCATCTCCAAGAGCTCCGGCCATGGGTGGATCGAGTACAGTTACGTAGTAGCCGGCCACACCTATGAAGGGAGCACCCCGGCAATCTCGGTAGGGAGGCCATTCGAGAAGGTGTCAGTTGGAGACAGACTCACAGTCCGATTTGATCCTACGAGCCCGGGAGTATCGGGCACGCCGGAGACTCAAGAAGCCGTGACGGCTACGCTTCCATTCGTACTGTTTGGCTTCGCTGGGCTCACCGCAGTCGTTCTTCTTCGCAATGCATGGCGGCCTCAATCTCCAAGTGCAACACCGATCCGAAATCTTGAGTAGGCTGTTGCGATGAAAACATATCAACACATGGGCGTGGAGGAGCGCATCGAGTTGCAGATGCGCTTGGGTCAAGGGGAAAGCCTGCGTTCGATTGCAAAGGTTCTGGATCGATCGCCAAGCACGCTGAGCCGGGAGGTGGCGCGCGACAAAGGTGCGGGATATGAGGGTCGGCGCTCGCACCGGCGCGCGGTAAGGTGCAGCCGAGTGCCTCGCGTGGCGCGCAAGCTGGCGGATGAGACGCTGTGGGGCATGGTCAAGGACCTTCTGCGACGGGAATGGTCGCCGCAGCAGATCGCGGGGATACTGGCGCTGGCGTTTCCAGACGAGGCGGAACTCAGGGTGTCGCACGAGACGATCTACACGGCCATCTATCTGGTCCCGCGCGGCGAGTTGCGCAAGGAACTCGCGCTCGGATTGCGCCAAGGGCGTAGCGTGCGTAAGGCGCACAATCGCGGCCTGGCGCAGCGCGGCCGGATTGCCGACATGCAGAGCATCCACGTGCGCCCGCCCGAGGTGGAGGATCGTTTGATTCCGGGTCATTGGGAGGGCGATCTGATCAAGGGTGCCGGCAACCGCTCCTCGATCGGCACGCTGGTCGAGCGCACCAGCGGATTCGTCTTTCTCGCCAAGATGAGCAGCGCGACCGCCGCCGATGCACTGACGAGTTTCAGCAAGGCCCTCAAGCGCATTCCTGCGGCGTTGCGCAAGACGCTGACCTACGACCAGGGTAAAGAGATGAGTTACCACACGGCGTTGACGTTGCGCACTGGGGTACGCGTCTACTTCGCTGACCCGCACAGCCCGTGGCAGCGCGGCAGCAACGAGAACACGAACGGACTGCTGCGCCAATATCTGCCCAAGGGCACCGACCTCTCCATCTACAGCCAAGACGAGCTCAACGCCATCGCGCTGCGCCTGAACACACGGCCGCGAAAGCGCTACAGCTTTCGGTCGCCTCTGAATGTCTATGCGGAACACATCCAACTTACACAATGCGCCACGTCAACGGCGCATTGACCGCGTTGCACTTGGGGATTGAAACCGCCCATTTCGCAAGCGGTAGCTGTCGCCTAACTATGCGTTCAAGCCGACCGGATAGTTCCTACGCTTTCGTGGACACCCTGAGCTAACCTTGTGGTTGAGCGCGTGCTCGATGGCCCCCGGCAGAAGCTCGCGCTCCAGATCCAGTGCGATGAAACGAGAACTTGTGTCGATGACATTGTAGCGAGCCAAGGGCCATCTCCCACCCCGCTGCGTTGTGGAGATCTTGCCCAGACCCTGCGACGCGAGCAAAATGGCGGAGAGTTTTTTTCTACAACCTCGTTATGCCTCATGGGATTTTCGCCAAACAACCTGGGTGTCATCGTCTGCGGCCACATTCTCGACGCTTCGCGACCAATACTGCTCGTAGCTCACGATGCCGACGGTTGGAACTTCGCATGTGGCCAGCGCGACCACGGCGGAGCAGACGCCTTCCATGTTGTTGGCGTTGGTCATCTGACCGGGCGGGATGCCTCTATCAACGAATGCGCCGACTTACCAGCAGGGTTCATCGCAGAACGAGCGTCTCTTGGCTCGCCGTGGATTCGGCTGGAGGATTCCGACGATGAGGCCTAACCGTGCGCTCAAGCGGACGCGCCTGCGGTCCAGTTGCTCGACGGCAAGCCATGGCCGGACAAGATCACGAGTTTGGCGCCGTGCCGCCGGGTCGACATCGGATTGAATGCGGCGGGCAGATCGAGTTTGATGTTCTTCAGGGCATTGTCTTCAAAATCGATTGTTGGGGGTCGTAAGTGGCTCCTACAACTCAAGCTGACGCCTTCGGGGCGGCTAAACTCGATTGTTTGCGGCTGTGCGCGATCTATCCTTCTTCGTTAAACCGCGTAGGGGCAGTTCTTGGAGAACACGGTCTACATAGTTGTCGGCATTGTCGCCCTGGCGCTGGTCGCTCGGTACTTTGCTGTGCGGCGAGGGCGCGCTTTGGCTGCCGAAGCGCATCAGCGTGCAGTTGAGCTCCAGTCCTTCCTTGCCGCATGCGTGGATAATTTACGGCACGTCCTCGCGCAAAAGGGCAAGGAGCCGGGAACCATCAGGCGCGAAGCCTACGAAATTCTTGCCAGAATGGAATCACGCAATACGAGAGGGAGTCTCGACGATTTCATCCAGGACAATCGGGAGTCGGTTGACCTCGCACTTAAGCGCGGCGATGCGGCCTAACTGTTCAAGCCAACACCCGCGGCACGGCTCAACCCAAGGCGATGGTTCTCCGATGGACAGCAAGGTCGTCAACGCTCACATCAAGCGCAGGATTTGGCCTCGGCTCAACGAGGCCGGATTTGGTGTGTTCACTGCGCGCACGGCTTGGCGGCATCACGAGGAGAGAATCGACGTCCTCAATTTCCAGTCCTTCAATTCGTACAATGCCGAAGTCATCGGCTGCACCACCTACTCCTTCTCCGTCAACCTGGGTTGTTTCCTGAAGGTGATTCCGCCTCAGTTCGAGCCGCATCGAATCAAGAGCAAAGCAGGCCAAATGCTGCCTCAAGAATTCGATTGTCACTTTCGAGGTCGAATGTCCAGAACATTCAATCAGCCAGAACTCAAGCACCGTGGCATCTGGTACATCGACCCAGGAGAGAAGTATCTTGGCTGGGCCATGACGGACGTAGAGACCCTGCTGTCGGGCACAGCGTTGCCGTGGTTCGACAGCTTTGCCGATGGTACGTTTGCTCTGCAGGTTCTGCTCAACGCGGACGAGGTGATGGAAGAGTTATGGGGTTTCGGCCGCAACCCAAGTCCGGTGCGGCACTACTTCACCGGATATGTGGCTCTTGGAGCCAAACAGAATGAAGTGGCCAATCAGCATCTCAGTCTCGCTCTCGCTTCCGGCTGCTTCAAGTCGATTGAACCTCGCCTGCAGACTGATATTCAGAGAACCAACGAATCCATGCACGTTTCGAGCGAAGACGCACGCGCGTGATGGATGGAGTTGGCCGTCGAGGGAGGGGCCGTTGTGTGCTTGGAGATTGTTGCGGTTGTCGCGCCCGGCGCGCATGAATCTGTTTCTGCCAGAAGCCTCGCAGAGGCGTCAGGCTTGAGCGTGAAGTCCATCAAGTTCGAGGGCAAGAAGGCGCTGCACCTATCGAGAACCGGTGGCTGCTCCTGCGACTTCTTGGGAGACGATGCGGAGTTTGATGCAGAGCATTGGTTGCTTGATGCTCAGGGTCTTCCGATGCTCGTTGCGGCGATGGAACATCTTTCCGGGTGCACGCGACGCTTTTCCGTAGTTGCCCATTGGTTGGGCGGCGAACGTGAGCGACGTTCCCTTCGTGTAGGGGCCGCTGACCTTGTCAAGCTTGCGCAAGAGAATCACCTGGGAAACAACGTTGCCTATCATGTCGGCCACGACGGCTAGATGGTCATGCCGATCGCCGTCCGTCCAGTTCGGCAGAAGCTGGCGTTGCAGATCCAGCGCGATGAAACCAGGACTTGTGTCGATGAATGTGGCGACCCAAGGTCCATCTCCCGCTGCGTTGTGGAGATCTTGCCCAGACCCTGTGACGAGAGCAAGATGGCGGGGAGTTTTTCTACAACCTCGTTTGGCGGCAGCCGTGACTATCGATGAATTCGCCACAATCACGCAGCGAGTAATCGCGCGCGACGGTTTTGACGGCTTCCAGCCGACCGCGTGCATTCCATCGCGCCGTGAAGTAGCTGTGCTCGCTGGCGTGCCGTCGGACGTCGGCATTGAGGCCGCTGCGACCGCATGGGCTGTAACAAAGGCTGGTCCGAACGAGGAGGTGCTTGTAGCGTTCCCCATATCGAGTACTCAGTTCAAGATCGTGCGTATCGCGGGCGACGACCGAGAGGAGGTTGCATATGTGGACGAATAAGGGTCGTCAGCTTCGGCGAGCATACTGCCGCCTAGTAAATCGCTGGAACGGATATGTTACGTTCAAACCAATCACCATCGGCCCGTGGCCGGTTAGCACGGCGTCGGACTCCTGCTTCATTGCGCTCTCGCATCGTTGCCATGCTCGCAATAGCCGCAAGCGCGTCAGGTTGCGCGATCATTCCCCTGCCTCATTCGGCTCGGCTAGCACCAGGAGTGGAGGGTGTCGTTCTCACCGAAGGCGCTCCGGTCGCCGGCGTGGAGGTTGTCATATGCGAAGCCACGAGTGAGACCTGCTGCACCGGAAAGGCACGCGCATCGGTCACGGATGATCAGGGCAGGTTTGTCTTGGAACCGCCGCGCGAGATTCGTGTCTTCGCTTACATCATGGCGCACAGGCAGTTCTACTGGTGCCTCGGCGCAGGGCGTGGAGATGCAGCGCAGTATGCTGGCCCATTCCGCGATTATTCTTTGCACGGCTCAGGGCCCGTCTGGGACTATTCGTTTACGTGCGAACTATCTGAGATGTCATTTTCTTGCACGCACCCCAAGAAACTGCGTCGCAGCGGAGACTACGTGATCAAGCGACCTTCGACGAGGCTTAACTCAAGGCGTTAGGCGGTCACCATGAAGAGTGTCTCAGACGGGCAACTCGAAAGGGCAATTCGCCTCCTTGCCGAGCAGGGCAACGCCAGCGACAAAGTTGAAGCCGAAATGGTCGCGCTCGTGGGCGACAAGATCTTGGCGCGCCGTCTCATCGACTGGATTCCCGAGGCCTTTGGTGCTGTGCTTATTGGCCATATGCAGATTGGCCTTAGACTGCCGCAAACCTTCCGCGCGAAAGACGCACAGGGTGTATGGCAGGAGTTCCCTCTCTCTGTAGAGCCAATCTTCGTCCAAGCGGTTGAGGCAGCATCAGTCATGTACCACAATGGTCCGCGTGAGGTGTTTGTTGCATTGGCGCCCTCCGGGTGCATGGTTGACGCAGTGAACACGGCCCTAAATGCAGGCGAGGAACTGTCTGGGGCCACCGTGTCTGGCCCGGCGTTGCTGGGTATTCCGGCAGAGACTTACATCGATCCATGACTGTTGAGGGACTGGCTCTTCAGCGGTGCCGCCAAATAGTGTGCCCAACCGGACCGCTTCGCGGCGCGACTTAATTCACGTGTTGGATGGCAATGGTGAAGTCAATGTCTGTCGAAGCAGCGCATGTACACACGTCATTTCACCGCGAGGCGATTGAGGCTAGTGAGCATTGCGTCTGCGGCTACTGCCAACAACATTTTCCACCTACCGAAGTTCAGAAATGGACAGATTGGCTCCTCTCCGTTCCCGACACCGAAAAATCCGATGAGAACGGGCAAACGGCCATCTGTCCGTATTGCTCAGTGGATGCCGTATTGCCTGACTCTGTCGGGCTGGACCTGAGTCGAGACTTCCTGGCCCGTTTTCATCAGCACTGGTTCTAGGAGTGGCCGTGTTGCCATCCAACATTCATTCAAGACGCCGCTTCGCGGTGCGGCTTGACTCAGGACGCCAGGTACCATGACCCGTCATTTCGCGTCCTGTAGCTGCGGAAAGCTCACCCTCAAAGCTCAAGGTGATCCAGTCCGGATTTCGATCTGTCATTGCCTGGCGTGCCAAAGGCGAACCGGTAGCGTATTCAGTGCCCAGGCCAGGTTTTCCGCTGACAAGGTGGCGGTAGAAGGTCAGAGCAAAGAATTTGTGCTTGTCGGGGACGAGGGCGGCGTGGCCCGGTTTCACTTCTGTCCGGAATGCGGCGCCACGGTCTTCTATCTGCTGGACGCTGTACCCGGCGTAGTGGCAGTTCCCGTCGGCGCCTTCGCTGATCCGGGTTTTCCGCAGCCTCACGTCTCGGTGTATGAGGAGCGCAAACACCGTTGGGTTGGTCTTCCTGATGGCATCGAGCACATTGACTAGACAATCGGCGGGTCGTCTCATCTCGCCTGGCAACTCATTCAATCCCACATGCTCGTATCGAGAATGTCCTCCTCGAAGTGCCTGTGGAGGAACACAGTGCGGGTCGGAACGCTGGATCTGCAACGACCTGGAGGACCTGCGTTTGCCGGATAGCCTTGTCGCGGAGCCACCGCTGGAGGTCTGGTCGCAGGTTGTCGTTCGTGCGGTGCTGCCCGCCGACACGCGTCGAATACTGCCTGGGAAATGAACGACATCATGGTGCCGCCCGACAATTCGCTGAAGCGCACGCGTGCAGAGTGAAGTGCCGGGTTCAAACGTCTGCGCGCGGGGCGCCCAGCTCAAACGTTCGGCAGAAGGAGCAGAATGGATCGCGTCCAATCGTGGAGGAATAGACTGAACGCACTGATCCTTGTTCTACCGGGACAGTGGTTTGGTCTCATGGTGGTCTACTGGGCGAGATTCCTTCCAGCTTTCAGGCCAACCGGATTCGAGGCTGCTTCTCCAGACCTGCTTGGGTTTCTGACCGGGTGTGTCGTTTCGTGCATCCCATTCCTGCTTCCCAAGTCGTACTTTGTTCCGCGTGCGTTTGAACGCGGTCGTCTCTATCCAATGCTTGGAGTTCGTGGGTTTCGCTATCTTGCGACCGATGGTGTTCTCGTGAACGCCCTGCTGAGGCGAATTGAACCGACGTATCGAATCGTTCGCAATCGAGCGACGTTGCGGTCACACATCGAGGGCACCTATCAGAATGAGCGATGGCACCTTTCATTCTTCCTGGCTGGAGCCTTCTCGGTGCTGCACGCAGCCAGTACCGGCCAGTATGTCTTTGCTGGCTTGCTGGCCGCGGCAAACGTTCTCTTCAACCTGTACCCGGTGATTCATCAGCGATACAAGCGTTCCCGCTCGAGCCGCCTTTTGCGGAGCCTGTCGGAACACAGAGCTGGCACAGCCACCTGATTCCTCGGTCCCGAATGAGGAATGAGCCGAACCGGTGCTACGGCAGGTTGCTCAACCCGCAGGCGCAGCATCGACGAGATGCCTCTGCATCCGCTCGGCGATGTAGTCCTCGGTCCAGCTGTGCAGCGAGAAGTCGCGGATGAAGCCGCAGTGGCCACCGGCGGGAGCGATGTCGAGCTCGCAGGTGGCCGGCAGGGTGAGCTCGCGGAAGTTCGCGATCGGGATGATCGGATCGTCCGCGGCGGTCAGCACGCTGGTCGGAATCGCCGTGTTCGCGTGGCGGTCGCCGGCTCCGGCTGGACGAAACCGAGAAGGGGTTGTCCACCGAGGGCAGCGACGATGGCGTCTTGCGACACGTGCCCGGCTACCTGCTGACCTGGATGGCCGAGTGCAAGACGCCGGTGTTCCTCGTCGCCACGGCCAATGACGTTCAGGCGCTACCGCCGGAACCATTGCGCAAAGCGCCGCTTCGACGAGATCTTCTTCGTCGATTTGCCCGACAGCGAATCGCACGCGGAAGTATTTCGCATCCATCTGGGCAAACGCGAACTGCGTCCCGAAGACTTCGATGTTGCGGTGCTCGTGCAGGCCACCGACGGATTCTCCGGCGCCGAGATCGAACAGCTCGTGGTTGCCGCGCTTTACTGGGCGGCCGTCGAGGACACCGTCCTGGATACGCGACACCTGCTCGACGAGGCCAGGGCCACGCGCCCGCTTTCGGTGATCATGGCCGACCGCGTCGCCGCACTGCGCGCCTGGGCACGCGGTGCCGGCTGATAACGTGTAACGTCAACCATGCCGCCGCGCAGCTTCCCTACTAACCGCTGAATGCAGCGCCCCCGTTGAGGCTTGCTTTCCCTTCATGCCATACGGGCGGACGTTGCGTTCAAGTTCACGGTGCGTCGACGATTTCGATGAAACGCTTCTTCTGCCGGTAAGTGGCAAGGCGCAGAGCGAATCGTTCGATTGTGGCCAGCGGCGGCGGATCGGTCGCGCGGGCCCGATCGAGCACGAGGCTCTGAATTCGCTCGGCCTCGTCGAACTCGCCCGCCGCGGCGTGGCACGCCGCCAGCGTATCGGTGAACCCGCGAGAGAGTTCCTGCGTGTCTTCCTGCAGCCAATGCATGATCGAAAGACCGCGTTGGGGATCGAGCACGTCGTCGACGTCGCTCGTGCACAGCGCCCACGCGAGGTTGTTGCTGGCAACCCTGTTGCCGAGCGATGCCGCACGCTTCCAGTATTCGAGCGCACCAGCAATGTCCCGACTCGCCGGCGATTTCGCGTAGTACAGTGCGATACCGAGTTCGACCAGCCCCGCAGGATTATCTTGCGCCGCCGACTTGCGCAGCCAATCCAGACCTTGGGGATCGTGTGCTCCGAACGTGCCGTTCAGCAGCAGTGAACCCAGTTGTGCCTGGGACTCGGCATCACCTTTCTCCGCATCGACAAGTAGCAGGCGCCGCGCCTCTGCAGGATTGGATTCGACGCCCTCTGCCCCCTCGGCCAGTAGATCGGCCAGGCCGCGGCGTGCATCGGCGCGGTCGTGAAGCGCGATCAGTTCACGATAGATCTCAACGGCCTCAGCCGGCCCCTGATCGGGCAATGCCCGGGACTCGGCGATGAATCTGGCCAACTCGACGGACGACTCGACGTGGCCGGCAATTGCAGCGCTGCGCAGCCAGCCTAGGTAGTGGTAACGCGTGTCGGCATCGTCTGCCGCGCTGCGGTATGACTCTACGAGCCAGAGTGTCGCGTCCAGAACACCCGAATTCGCCGCTTTCGCCATCCAGAAGCGAGTCTTGTCGAGATCGACCGGAGTGAACGTCCCGAATGCGTACGAGTGCGCGAGCGCGTGTTGGGCACGACCGTAGCCTCCTTCGGCTGCCCGTTCCATCCATCCAGCCACCGTGTCGCGGTCGCCGCCCGTGCGGACAAGATAGGTTGCCAGCAAAGCCTGGGCCACAGGCAAGCCGGACTGCGCGGCGCGCTCCAGGCCTTCACGCTGCAGGGCAGTCAATCTGCGCGTGCGCTGGGGCTGATAAAGCTCAATTGCGGCAAGAAGCACCTGGGCCTGAGGATTGCCTGCCTTTGCTGCACGCTCCAGGTACCTGCGCGCGGACTGTTCCTGTCGCGCGCCGATCAGCATGCGAGCATGCATCGTTGCACCGCGTCCAGCTCCCCATTGGCGATCCGCCGCATCGAGCAAGGCCTTGACAGCGCGGTCGTCGCGGCGGATTCCGGGACCGTGGGATTGCACGAAGGCGAGCAGCACAAGTGACAGCGTGTCGCGCTTCTCGACCCAGGGCAGCAGCAGGTCCATGGCAGTGGTGGCACATTCCGGCACAGCGCGGTCGAGCGTCAGGCAGTTGATGACATAAGTCTTCATCCCTCCATACTCGCCCTCGCGGGCAAGCATCTCCAAGGCTTCGAATTGCTCGCGCACATCAGGTCGTGAGACTGCCGTGCGCACGGCAATCACGGATGCAGCGAGCGATCCGGGCGTCTCGGCCAGGTTTTCGAGTAGTGCTTGGGCGAAGATTTGACGGAAAAACGGAAACTCGGCGAACTTTTCCTTGCGCCGCACTTGCATGAGCGAATCAATGAAGTCAAACGACAGGAGCCGCTCAGCGCCGCTTTCCGCATCGCGCAGGTGGGCGAACATGTGTAGACGAGAGACGGACACCTTTGGGTCGTAGTACATGGTCGTCACGTCTTCCGGAACCGCCATGAGGAACGCGATGATGTCTGGTTCGGCCATCACCTTGACCGGCGCATCGTCGTCTCCGGCCATGCCGATGTAGGCGTGGCGCACGAGCTCGGCGAATCGCTGCATGTGCTGTTCGGCGTCGGCCTCGTTGCCGCGCGCTGTGGCGCAACGCGATGCCAGCGTATGCAAGGCCAGGCTGACCGGATTGGTACGCAGCGAGGTATCGAGAGTGTCGGCCTGGCGCGTGCAGGATTCCGCATCGACTTCCCTGAATGGCGACTCGAAAGCCTCCAGGACGTCATAGCTGCGCATGATGGCTTCGAAGTCGCCTTCCGCGAGCGTGTGACGCCATGCCTCTGCGACGGGAATCGCGTCCATCTGCGTGACCGCGGCAACCGGGAGCAGGAAGAAAGAAAAGATCGCTGTCGCGAGCCACAGCGATGCTATGTCGAGCCGTAGTCGAGTCTGCATTATGTCAGTCCTTCGTCGTGTTCTTCTTCCGTGAGGCGTTGTCGTCCATGATGCCGCGCATGACGTCGCGCAGACGGCGATCACGCTCTTGCTGCGCCGCATGTGCGGGTGGCGAAACGACGATGCGGCGTCCGGCGAGATCGCTCGCTTCGCGCAATGCACTGACGTGTTCCGCGACCGCATCGACCGCAACGCTGTCGGCCAGCGACTGGTAGCGACGCTCGATTACAACAGCTTTGTCATCGACGCGGGCGTCCAGACTGAATGTGAAGCCACGGCTCTTCGTCGTTCGCTGCACCGCCTGTCCGTCCCAACGCCAGCCATGCGGCAAATCGAACCGGGTCGAATACTCGATCGAATACGGATGCCGCACAGCCAAGGGTGCCGTACGCGCAGCAGTGAATGGTAGCGTGATCTGCTGGCCGATCAGATCGGCCATTGTCTCCAGCACGTGCTGACCCGGCGTGTCGGAAAGCCACGGCTTCATCAGGACGTAGCGCTCCACCAGAACCATACGGTTCGTCGATTCGTC
>Ga0307505_10001097_pt1 | contig 23750 bp, 23 predicted proteins | sample 23_S_MG_FD_202183 | JGI IMG/M metagenome (GOLD analysis project Ga0307505, IMG submission 202183) | Soil microbial communities from Populus trichocarpa stands in riparian zone in the Pacific Northwest, United States - 23_S | ecosystem: Environmental > Terrestrial > Soil > Riparian zone > Trees...
CGGCGTCGTCCGCATCGAGGTGGCGCTGCGCCTGGCTCAGGAAGCCGATCTCGATCTGGTCGAGGTGGCTCCCAACTCGAAGCCTCCCGTGGTCAAGATCATGGACTACGGGAAGTTCAAGTACGAAGCTGCCCAGAAGGCCAAGGAAGCGCGGCGCAATCAGGCGAACACGGTCCTCAAGGAGGTCCGCTTCCGTCTGAAGATCGAGGCGCACGACTACACGACCAAGCTCAAGCGCGCCGAGGGCTTCCTGCAGTCCGGCGACAAGGTCAAGGCGATGATCCTGTTCCGCGGTCGCGAGCAGTCGCGTCCCGAGCAGGGCGTGCGGCTCCTCCGCAAGTTCGCGGAAGACGTTGCCGAGTTCGGGACGGTCGAGTCGAACCCCACCATCGACGGTCGCAACATGGTCATGGTGGTCGCTCCGCACAAGAACAAGTCCGAGGTGAAGACCGAGCAGAACGCTCAGCGCGCCGCGAACAAGGAAGCCGCGCGGTCCGCCAAGGGCGGCTCCCCGGCCGCCGAGTCCGACACGGCATCCGCCGAATAGGACCCCACAGACTCCCGCACCGCGGGATCCGACTCCCGCCCCGCGGGAAGTGAAACGAAGGAAGAACAGATGCCGAAGCAGAAGACCCACTCGGGTGCCAAGAAGCGCTTCAAGGTCACCGGCAGCGGGAAGCTCATGAAGCAGCAGGCCGGCATGCGCCACAACCTCGAGGGCAAGTCCAGCCGCCGTACCCGTCGCCTCAACCAGGAGCAGGTCCTGGCCCCGGGCGACGCCAAGGTCGCCAAGAAGCTCCTCGGCCTCTGAGCGCCGACGCACGAATAGGAATCAAACGAAATGGCTAGAGTCAAGCGGGCTGTCAACGCCCACAAGAAGCGTCGCGTCATCCTCGAGCGCGCCTCCGGTTACCGGGGTCAGCGTTCGCGTCTGTACCGCAAGGCGAAGGAGCAGGTCACCCACTCGCTCGTCTACGCGTACCGCGACCGTCGCAAGCGCAAGGGCGACTTCCGCCGCCTGTGGATCCAGCGCATCAACGCTGCGAGCCGTCAGAACGGCCTCACCTACAACCGCTTCATGCAGGGCCTGGGCCTTGCGGGCGTGCAGGTGGACCGTCGGATGCTCGCCGAGCTCGCGGTGAACGAGCCGGCGACCTTCGCGAGCCTCGTCGCGACCGCGAAGAACGCGCTGCCCGAGAACGTCAACGCCCCCAAGGCGTAGGTCGCCGGCCGCCGCGCCTGAAGCGGCATCCGTCGTCTGAAAGGCGCCCTCCTCCGGGAGGGCGCCCTTTCGCGTCCCCGGTCCGCGCCTCGCCCCTCGCCCGTCACCGCAAGCCCCTCACCGCGAGCCCCTCACCCGCGAGACTGCATCCGTGCACCGAGACTGCAGCTGCTAGGTGCGGTCTCGGTGCACCGATGCAGTCTCGCCGAAACACGGGGTGGCGGCCGGGCGAACGGATGCCGCGCCTCGGCGGCCTCCGACCCTAGACTGAATCCGTGCTCGAGAACCCTCGCTCTCCGCGCGTCCGTGCCGTGGCGAAGCTCACCAAGCGCAGCGCGCGCCAGGAGACCGGGCTCTTCCTCGTCGAGGGTCCGCAGGCGGCGCGCGAGGTGCTCGCCTATCGCCCCGACACGATCGTGGAGATCTTCGCGACGCCGACCGCGGTCGAGCGGCACGCCGATGTGCGCGACGCGGCGCGCGACGCCGGCCTCGAGGTCGTGTTCACGACCGAGGCGGTGCTCGACGCGATGGCCGACACGGTGACCCCGCAGGGGATCGTCGCCGTGGCGAGGCAGTCGCCGACATCGGTACGCGACGTCTTCGCCGCCGCGCCGCGCCTGGTCGCGATCTGCGAGGAGGTGCGAGACCCCGGGAACCTCGGCACGATCATCCGCGCGGCGGATGCGGCGGGGGCGGATGCCGTGGTCCTCACCGGCCGAACGGTCGACCCCTACAACCCGAAGGTCGTCCGGGCGTCGACCGGCTCCATCTTCCACCTGCCGATCGCCGTCGGGGTGGACCTCGCTTCCGCGGTCGATCGTGCGCGCGCGGCGGGCGTGCGGGTCGTCGCCGCGGATGTCGGCGGCGACGACTTCCTCGCCTCTCGCGGGCTCCTCGCGGAGCCGACTGCGTGGCTGTTCGGCAACGAGGCCCGCGGCCTCGACGAGGAGGCGCTCGCGCTCGCCGATGTGGCGCTGCGCCTGCCGATCTACGGCAGCGCGGAGTCGCTGAACCTCGCCACCGCAGCGAGCGTGTGCCTCTACGAGACGGCCTTCGCACAGCGTGCGACGGGCTGACACCGGCTGTTCCGCTCCTGTTACAAGTCGGTAAAGGTCGGGTCCTGCCTCTGCAGGTGACCCGCAGTCGCGCCCTATGGTGAATCCATGGCGACACCCCCACCCGCTGCGCCCCGAACCTCGAACATCAACGTTCGACGCGGTGAGCCGCTCGTGATCATCGATCACGTCGACAAGCACTTCGGCGAGCTCCACGTGCTCCGCGACATCAACACCGTCGTCAATCGCGGCGAGGTCGTCGTCGTGATCGGCCCGTCCGGCTCGGGCAAGTCGACGCTCTGCCGAGCGATCAACCGCCTCGAGACGATCGACTCGGGCAGCATCTCGATCGACGGCGTCCCGCTGCCGGAGGAGGGCAAGGGGCTTGCGACGCTGCGCGCCGACGTCGGCATGGTCTTCCAGTCCTTCAACCTCTTCGCGCACAAGTCGGTGCTCGAGAACGTGACCCTCGGTCCGATCCGCGTGCGCGGAATGAAGAAGAAGGATGCCGACGAGAAGGCGATGCAGCTCCTGGAGCGCGTCGGCGTCGCCAACCAGGCGAAGAAGATGCCCAACCAGCTCTCCGGCGGCCAGCAGCAGCGCGTCGCGATCGCCCGCTCGCTCGCGATGAACCCCAAGCTGATCCTGATGGACGAGCCCACGAGCGCGCTCGACCCCGAGATGATCAACGAAGTCCTCGATGTCATGATCGGCCTGGCCGCCGACGGCATGACGATGATCGTCGTCACCCACGAGATGGGCTTCGCCCGCAAGGCGGCGGACCGCGTCCTGTTCATGGACAGCGGCTCGATCGTCGAGGAGGCGACACCCGAGGACTTCTTCACGAAACCTCAGAGCGAGAGGGCGAAGGACTTCCTGTCCAAGATCCTCGAGCACTGACGACGGCTTGGCCGCCCCCGGCGGCCGAGAACCCCAGCAAGGTCGCCACAAGCGATAGAACACAGCAAAGGACGAAGACATGAAGCGTATGAGACTTCCCATCATCGCTCTGGCCGCAGCCGGAGTCCTGGCACTCTCGGCATGTGCGTCGGATCCCGAACCCAGCGACGGCGCGCCGGACCCCGAAGAGATCAGCTTCGACGCGGGCACCACGATGGCGGCGCTCAACGAGGCCGGCTCGATCACGATCGGCACGAAGTTCGACCAGCCGCTGTTCGGCCTCATGGGCCCGTCGGGCGTGCCGGAGGGCTTCGACGTCGAGATCGGCAAGATCATCGCCGCCGAACTCGGCATCGCCGAGGGCGACATCGACTGGACGGAGGCCGTCTCGGCCAACCGCGAGCCGTTCATCCAGAACGGCGAGGTCGACATCGTCATCGCCACGTACACGATCAACGACACCCGCAAGGAGGTCGTCTCGTTCGCCGGTCCGTACTACATGGCCGGACAGTCGATCCTGGTGCTCGCCGACAACGACGACATCGAGAGCGAAGCCGACCTCGTCGGACAGCCCGTCTGCTCGGTGACCGGCTCGACCCCCGCGGCGAAGCTCGAAGAGATCGGTGCGGAGCCGGTGCTGACCGACACCTACTCGAACTGCCTCGAGCCGCTGCGCAGCGGCGCCGTGGTCGCGGTGTCGACCGACAACGTGATCCTCGCCGGTCTCGCCGCCCAGAACGAGGGCGAGTTCAAGGTCGTCGGCGAGCCGTTCACGTCGGAGCCCTACGGCATCGGCCTGGCGCTGGATGACACCGACTTCCGCATGTGGATCAACGACGTGCTCGAGAAGGCGTACGCCGACGGTCGCTACGAGGCGGCGTGGAACAAGACGGCAGGCACGGTGCTGCCGTTCATCTCGCCCCCGGCGCCCGACCGCTACTGATGTCGAGGATGCCCCGGATCCGGTGACCGCCGGGCCCGGGGCATCTCCCCGAGGATGAGAGAGGAGGCGTGGTGGAGCAGTACCTGTCGTTGTGGCCGACGTTCCTGCAGGGTTTTCAGGTGACGCTGCTGCTGCTCGCCGTGTCTGGCGTGCTCGCGCTCGTACTCGGGACGCTGATCGCCGCGATGCGGATCTCGCCGGTCGGCGCGCTCCGCGCCTTCGCGGCGTTCTGGACCGAGATCGCGCGCAACACCCCGCTGACCCTGGTGTTCATCTTCACGACCTTCGTCATGCCGATGCTCGGCGTGCGCCTGCCGTTCATCATCCTGGCCTTCGTCGCGCTGACCTACTACACGTCCCCGTTCGTCGCCGAGGCGCTGCGATCGGGGATCAACGGCGTTCCCGTCGGCCAGGCCGAGGCCGCCCGGTCCATCGGCCTCGGATTCGGGCAGACGGTCTCGCTCGTGGTCCTGCCGCAGGCGTTCCGCATGACCATCCCCCCGCTGATCAATGTCTTCATCGCCTTGACCAAGAACACCTCCGTCGCCGGCGGGTTCTTCGTCCTCGAGCTGTTCGGAGTCACCCGCCAGCTCGCGAACGACAACGGCAACATGGTGATCGCGATCCTCCTGACCGCCGCCGCCCTCTACCTGGTGGTCACCGTCCCGCTCGGCATGGTCGCGGGGGCACTCGAGCGGAAGTACGTGGTGAAGCGATGAGCTCCTCGAGTGTTCTCTTCGACGCCCCCGGACCTCGGGCGCGCAGGACCTCGCTGATCCTGTCGATCATCGCGGGCGTGCTCATCCTCGCGGGCGTCGCCTGGGTCATCATGACTCTCGCGGCCCCGCGCCAATCCGGTGGGATCACCCTCCCCGGCATGTTCGACCCGAGTCGCTGGAACATCTTCACCGACCCCGAGGTGTGGGGCGCGATCGGGCGCGGCGTGATCGCCACGCTGCAGGCGGCCGCGGTCGCCGCCGTCGGCGCGATCCTGCTCGGCATCGCACTCTCGCTGCTGCGCAGCTCGCTCATCGTGTGGGTTCGCGTGCCGACGACGTGGCTGCTGGAGTTCCTGCGCGGGATGCCTGTCCTGCTGATGATGCTGTTCATCCTGCTGGTGGCCTCGACCGGCGCCTTCTGGGCCGTCGTGATCGCCCTCGTGCTCTACAACGGCGCGCTCATCGGCGAGGCGCTGCGTGCCGGTCTCGCCTCGCTCCCGCGCGGGCAGCGGGAGGCGGCGCTGTCGGTGGGCATGCGGGAGTTCCAGTCCAAGATGCTGGTGGAGTTCCCGCAGGCGTTCCGCCAGATGCTGCCGATCATCGTCGCCCAGCTCGTCGTCCTGCTCAAGGACACGTCGCTGGGGTTCATCGTCGGATACAACGAGATCATCCGGACGAACATCAACAACCTCGGGTCGTTCTACGGCAACAGGTACCTCTTCTCGCTCTTCGTCGTCACGCTGGTCATCTACCTCGCGATCAACCTCACGCTGTCGTGGTTCGCGCGCTGGCTCTCCCGTCGCACGGCCAGCGGCGGCGGGCGCCGCGGCAAGGTGACGGATCCGACGAACCCGGCCGCGCTCCTCGAGGTCGAAGCAGAGGCCGACCAGATCGCCGCGAACCGAGGACTCGGCAAGCACGACGGCCACAGCTTCTGATCGCGGGCGGACCGGCGCGGCATCCCACCGTCGGTAGACTCGTCTCTCGTGTCTGACGCAACCCCGGTTACTCCCGCAGAGATCACGCCTGAGGCGGTGGATGCCGCTGTCCTGGCCGCGCTCGACGCGGTCGCCGCCGCGGCCGACACGGCCGCGCTGAGGGCCGCCCGCGCCGCCCACAGCGCCGAAGGCTCCCCCCTCGCACAGCTGAACGCGCGGCTGCGCGATGTCGCGCCCGACCGCAAGGCGGAGTTCGGCAAGCTCGTGGGTCAGGCGCGCGGTCGCGTGAACCAGGCCCTCGCCGCGCGGGAGCGGGAGCTCGCCGAGGCCGAGACGGCGGCACAGCTCGAGGCGGAGCGCATCGATGTCACCGCGCTCGCCTCCCGCGCGCGCGTCGGGGCGCGGCATCCGATCTCCCTCCTCCAGGAGCAGATCGCGGACATCTTCGTCGGCATGGGGTGGGAGATCGCCGAGGGGCCCGAGCTCGAGCACGAGTGGTACAACTTCGACGCGCTGAACTTCGACGAGGACCACCCCGCGCGGCAGATGCAGGACACCTTCTTCATCGACCCCGTCGAGCGGCACCTCGTGCTGCGCACCCACACGAGCCCCGTCCAGGTGCGCTCGATGCTCGAGCGCGACCTGCCGGTCTACGTGCTGTGCCCTGGTCGCACCTACCGTACGGACGAGTTCGACGCGACGCACCTTCCCGTGTTCTCGCAGTTCGAAGGACTCGTGATCGACAAGGGCATCACGATGGCGCACCTGAAGGGCACCCTCGACCACGCCGCCCGGGTGCTGTTCGGCCCCGAGGCCAAGACGCGCTTCCGCGCGAACTACTTCCCCTTCACCGAGCCGTCGGCCGAGCTCGACCTCTGGCACCCCACCTTCAAGGGCGGCGCACGCTGGATCGAGTGGGGCGGATGCGGCATGGTCAACCCCAACGTGCTGCGCGCGGCCGGCATCGATCCCGAGGAGTACTCGGGCTTCGCGTTCGGGATGGGCATCGAGCGGACCCTGATGTTCCGCAGCGACGTGCAGGACATGCGCGACATGGCGGAGGGCGATGTCCGCTTCAGCGAGCAGTTCGGGATGGTGGTCTGATGCGCGTCCCGCTCTCCTGGCTGCGTGAGTACGTCGACGTCCCGCAGGGCGCGACGCCCGAGGACGTCCTCGCGGCGCTGGTGTCCGTCGGGTTCGAGGAGGAGGACGTCTTCGGCTTCGGCCTGTCCGGCCCCATCGTCGTGGGCGAAGTCGTCGAGTTCGCCGAGGAGCCGCAGTCGAACGGCAAGACGATTCGCTGGTGCCAGGTGCGGGTGCGTCCGGACGACGCTGCGACCGGCTCAGCGACCGGCGGAGAGTTGGTCCCTGAGCTTGTCGAAGGGCCTGCGATCAGGGGCATCGTGTGCGGCGCCCGCAACTTCTTCGCCGGCGACAAGGTCGTCGTGACCCTGCCCGGCGCGGTGCTGCCGGGGCCGTTCCCCATCGCGGCGCGCAAGACCTACGGCCACGTCTCGGACGGCATGATCGCCTCCGCGAAGGAGCTCGGCCTCGGCGAGGAGCACAACGGCATCCTCCGCCTCGTGGAGCTCGGCATCGACGCGCCCGTCGGCACCGACGCCATCGCCCTCCTCGGCCTCGACGACGTCGCCGTCGACATCAACGTCACACCCGACCGCGGCTACGCGCTGTCGATCCGCGGCGTGGCACGCGAGTACTCGCACGCCACGGGAGCCGCCTTCCGCGATCCCGGCGACCGGGCCTGGGGCGAACTGCAGCAGCCGGTCTCCGGCTTCGACGTGACCGTCGACGACCGCAATCCGATCCGCGGCCGGGTCGGTGCATCCGAGTTCGTCGTGCGCATCGTGCGCGACGTCGATCCCACCCGGCCCACTCCGGCCTGGATGGTCGCGAGGCTGACCCTCGGCGGCATCCGCTCGCTCGGAATTCTCATCGACATCACGAACTACGTCATGCTCGAGCTCGGCCAGCCGATCCACGGGTACGACCTCGACCGGCTGACCGGCGGCATCACTGTGCGGCGCGCGACGCCCGGCGAGACGCTCGAGACGCTCGACGGCAAGGTCCGCACGCTCAGCACCGAGGACCTGCTGATCACCGACGAGTCTGGCCCGATCGGCCTGGCCGGCGTCATGGGTGGCGGGACGACCGAGATGGCGGATGCCACACGCAACGTCCTCATCGAGGCGGCGACCTTCGACACGGTGTCGATCGCGCGCACCGCGCGCCGGCACAAGCTGCCCTCCGAGGCATCCCGTCGCTTCGAGCGCGGCGTGGACCCGCTCATCCCGTTCGTCGCGGCCCGCCGCGTCGCCGACCTGATGGCGCAGTACGCGGGCGGCACGCTCGACACCGAGGTGGGCGGTGCGCTGTTCACGACCGTCGAGCAGCGGGCGATCACCCTGCCGAAGCCGTTCGCGTCGGCGCTCATCGGCGTCGACTACACCGACGACGAGGTCACCGGCGCGCTCGAGATGATCGGCTGCGACGTCCACGACCTCGGCGACCAGTCCGAGGGGCCGGTGTGGTTCGTGACGCCGCCGTCGTGGCGTCCCGACCTCACCGACAAGTGGACCCTCGCCGAGGAGGTCGCCCGCATCGAGGGCTACGACCGCATCCCATCGATCCTGCCCACGCCCCCGTCGGGCCGCGGCTTCACCGTCGCGCAGCAGGGCCGGCGTCGCGTCGCGAACGCCATCGCCGCCGCGGGTTATGTCGAGACCCCGTCGTTCGGCTTCACCACCGAGGAGCAGAACGACCTGCACGGGTCGTCCTCGGGCGAGCACCTTCCCTCGATGAAGCTCGCGAACCCGCTCGACGGTCAGGCGCCGTACCTGCGTCGCTCGCTGATCCCCGGTCTCCTCCAGGTCGCCCACCGCAACGTGTCGCGCGGCTTCACCGACCTCGCGCTGTTCGAGACCGGCGTCGTATTCCTCCCGAAGCCGGGCATCGCCTATGGCACCGCGCACGTGCCGCCCCTCGCGGTGCGGCCCGATGCCGCGACGCTCGCCGACCTGGATGCTTCGATCCCGCCACAGCATCGCCACATCGCGGTGCTGCTGGCCGGCCACCTGGTCGCCAAGCAGCCCGGGCAGCCCGCCGTGGCCGCCGAGCTGGTGGACGCGCTCGACGCCGTCCGCACGATCGCCGCCGCGGCCGGTGTGTCGATCGACGTCGCGCAGGGCGCGCGGGCGGCGCTGCATCCGGGACGCACCGGAGTCCTGGCCGTGGACGGCACGGAAGTCGGGTACGTCGGCGAGGTGCTGCCGGCGGTCGCCGCGGCATCCGATCTTCCCGGACGGGTGATCGTCGCCGAGCTCGATCTCGATCTCGTGCTGTCGCTGGCCGGCGAGAAGGTCGTCGCCGCGTCGCTGTCGGGCTTCCCCGCCGCGACGCAGGACGTCTCGCTCGTCGTGGGCGAGGACCTTCCGGCCGCCGAGGTGCGCGAGGCGCTCGTCGACGGTGCCGGGGAGCTGCTCGAGTCGCTGCGGCTCGTCGACGACTACCGCGGCGCCGGTCTGCCGGACGGGGCGAAGAGCCTGACGTTCGCGCTGCGCTTCCGCGCCGACGACCGCACCCTCACGGCGGCCGAGGCGACCGAGGCGAAGCTCGCGGGGGTCGCGGTCGCCGCCGAGCGGTTCGGCGCCACCCTGCGCGAGTAGCCGCGGCTGCATCCGGTTCCGCTGACCGCGGAACGGGATGCCGTGCGGTGGCCGCTCTGCTGGGATGGGGCCATGACTGACGTCCTCATCCTCGGCGGAACGGGTTGGCTGAGCGGTCGCATCGCGCGATCGTGGACGGATGCCGGGGCATCCGTCACCTGTCTTGCGCGCGGCGCGCGACCGGCACCCGAGGGCGCGACCCTCGTCGTCGCCGATCGCGATGACCACGACGCCTACGCGGCGGTCGTGGACCGTGAGTGGGACGAGGTCGTGGACATCTCGTCGATCCCCGCGCACGTCGACGCGGCGGTCGTGGCGATCGGCGCTCGCACCGCGCACTGGACCTACGTCTCGAGTCTCTCCGTGTACGCCGACAACGACGAGCCCGGCGCGGACGAGTCGGCTGCGACCGCCGAGCCGCTGCGTGCGGGGGAGGAGTACGACTACTCCCGTGCGAAGGCGGCGGCCGAGGCATCCGTCCGCGAGCACGTCCGCGATCGCGCGGCGATCCTGCGGCCGGGGCTCATCGTCGGCCCGGGAGACCCCACCGACCGGTTCGGGTACTGGGTCGCCCGCTTCGCGCTCGCCGGCGACGAAGCGGTGATCGTGCCCGGTGACCGGGACGCCGCGGCGCAGGTGATCGACGTCGACGATGTCGCCGACTTCGCGGTATCAGCCGGCCGGCACGACTGGGTGGGCACGGTGAACGTGATCGGCGACTCACTGCCCCTGCACGCGCTGCTCGCGAATGCGCGCGCGGCGGCGGGTCACACCGGCGACCTGGCGGAGGCCGACCCGGCCTGGCTCGAGGAGCGCGAGATCGCGCACTGGGCAGGTCCTCGCTCGCTGCCCCTATGGCTGCCGCGCGACATGCCCGGGTTCGCGACCCGGTCGAACGCGGCGTATCGGGCGGCCGGCGGGCGCGTGCGGCCCCTCGCCGAGACGATCGCGCGCACGCTCGACGACGAGCGCGAGCGTGGTCTCGACCGCGAGCGGCGTGCCGGTCTCGCGCGCGGCGACGAGTTGGCACTCCTCGCCGAGCTCACCGCGTGACAGCGCGACCAGTCGACGTGCCGGCGCAGTAACGGTCACGTCCGGGCATCAGCCCCCGCTCGGATTGGCGACATACGGCCAGGTGATCGACGCCAGCACACGCTGGCCCTCGATGCTGGGGTGGAAGTAGTCGGCCGTCGAGATGTGCGTCGAGGTGAAGACGTAGCTTGCGACCGCGTAGTTGTCGAAGCTGCACCTCGGAAGGAGGCGGCACTCCGCCTCGAGCGCAGCGTTGTAGGCGTCGACTCGGGCTTGCACGGCGAGGCGCCGATTCTCGTCGGTCGCGGTGGTGCTGGTCGGATTGGCGAGCATCGACTGGCATATGCCCGCGGAAGCCCAGATGAGCCGCGCCCCCAGCTTGCTCTTCGAGACCGACCACATCCGGTACAGGCTCGGGATGCTGGCCACGAAGATCTCGTTGTCGGCCTTCGCGTTGTGGAACTCGGTGAGCGCGGCCTTGATGCGGGCCTGGAAATCGGTGACCGGCGTCATTTGCGCCACCGTGGGCGTGCACGCGTCATTGGCGCCGATTTCGACCGTGAGGTAATCGGCCTGGGAGGCGATCGCAGAGGTCACCTGTCCGGCGAGGTTCGTCGAGTTCGCCCCGACCTGAGCAACGTTCACTCCCGCGATCGGCGTGCCCGCCTTCACCTGCAGGCGCTGCAGCAGCGAGTCGAGCGTCGATGCGGTGCCGGTCGACCAGCTGTACTGCGGGAAGGAGCCGTAGGTCGCCGAGTTGTACGCGAGCGTGATCGAGTCTCCTGCTGCAGCCATCACGTCGGGGAACGGGGCCGGTGTCGGCGTGGGCGTGGGTGTCGGCGTGGGTGTCGGCGTGGGCGTGGGTGTCGGCGTCGGCGTGGGTGTGGGCGTGGGTGTCGGTGTCGGCGTGGGTGTCGGTGTCGGGGTGGGTGTCGGCTTCCCCTTTCCGTTCCCGTTCCCGTTCCCGTTCCCCGGCTGCGTCGGACTCGGTGTCGGTGTCGGTGTCGGACTCGCTGTCGGACTCGGACTCGGACTCGCCGTCGGCGTCGGCGTGGGTGTCGGTGTCGGACTCGCCGTCGGCGTCGGCTTTCCCTTTCCCGGCGGCGGCGCGGCCATAGCCGGCCCGTTGATGGCGGCGGTCGCGACGAGCGCCAGTACCGAGACTGTTGCGATGGCGAGGATCGCGCGCGGGCGTAGAGACGGCATGACGGCTCCGATCGACTGGTGTGTCGGGCAGACTCATGCCGTTCCCCCAGAGAACCGGCGAATCTGGCGCTCACCGTAGACCCGCGTCGCGCCTGCGTCAATGGGATCGTCGATTTGCGGATGCCGTGGCTCGGCCGCTACTGTCGGCGCATGCCTTCGGCGATCCAGGGATTCGCGACGCTCGTTCCGAGCGCCGCTCCCGCGCGCCGACGTCTGGACGGCCGCCGACTCTAGGCGACCCTGCGTGCGGTCCTGTCATGGACCCGGCGGGCGTCGCCGTCTCCGGCCCCGACCCAGACTCTCTAAGGTGGAATCCATGACATATTCGGTCGCCGTCTCCGGCGCATCCGGCTATGCGGGCGGCGAGATCCTGCGGATCCTCGCCGCGCATCCCGACGTCGAGATCCGCACCGTCACCGCGCACTCCAACGCGGGGCAGCCGCTCATCCAGCATCAGCCGCACCTCCGCTCGCTCGCGCACCTGACGCTGCGGGAGACCACTCCCGAGATCCTCGCCGGACATGACATCGTCTTCCTCGCCCTGCCGCACGGGCAGTCCGGCCAGTACACCGATGCGCTCGGCGACACGCCGCTGGTGATCGACGCCGGCGCCGACCACCGGCTCGAGTCGGTGCTGGACTGGGACCGGTTCTATGGCGGCGACTTCCACGACCCGTGGGTGTACGGGGTCCCTGAGCTGCCGGTGAACGGCGGGCTGCTGAACGGCACCACGCAGCGCGAGCGGCTGGTCGGCGCCACCCGCATCGCGGCTCCCGGATGCAATGCCTCGACCGTCAGCCTCAGCCTCGCCCCCGGCGTCGCGGCCGGGGTCATCGACCCTTCCGACATCGTCACGGTGCTCGCCGTCGGCCCGAGCGGGGCGGGCAAGGCGCTCAAGCCCCACCTCCTCGCGAGCGAGATCCTGGGCACCGCGAACCCGTATGCCGTCGGCGGCACGCACCGGCACATCCCCGAGATCCGCCAGGCGCTCGCCGCGGCGCGGGCGGGCGGGAGCGACCCCTCGACAAGCTCGGGGACCGGGGGTGGGGTCTCGGGGACCGGGAGTGGGGTGTCGGGGACCGGGGGTGGGAGCTCGGGGACCGGTGGCGATGGCGGCATCCGCATCTCGTTCACTCCCGTGATCGTGCCGATGGCGCGCGGCATCCTCGCCACGTCGACCGCACCGATCGCGAACGGCGCGTCCGACGACGACATCCGCGGCGCGTGGGAGGCGGCGTACCAGGGCGAGACGTTCGTGCAGCTGCTGCCGGCCGGGCACTTCCCCCGCACGGCCGACGTCCTCGGAGCCAACACGGCGCTGATGGGCCTCGCGATCGACCGCGCCGCGAACCGCGTCGTGGTCGTGACCGCCGTCGACAACCTCGTCAAGGGCACCGCGGGTGCGGCGGTCCAGTCCATGAACATCGCGCTGGGGCTGCCCGAAGCCACCGCGCTCACCGTGAACGGAGTCGCGCCGTGAGCGTCACCGCACCCCGGGGCTTCGAGGCGGCCGGCGTCACCGCCGGGCTCAAGTCCACCGGCAAGCCGGACGTGGCCGTCGTGGTCAACCGCGGGCCTCTCAAGGTCGGCGCCGCCGTCTTCACCTCCAACCGGGCGAAGGCCAACCCGATCATCTGGTCGCAGCAGGCGATCCAGGACGGCGTCGTCGAGGCCGTCGTCCTCAACTCCGGCGGGGCGAACTGCTTCACGGGAGCGTTCGGGTTCCAGACCACGCACCAGACCGCCGAGAAGGCCGCTGAGCTCCTCGGGGTCAGTGCCGGCGACGTGCTGATCTGCTCGACCGGGCTCATCGGCACCGGCGACGAGGTGTTCCGCGCCAAGGTGCTCGAGGGCACCGCGAAGGCGATCGCCGGCCTCGACGCGGACGGCGGCGAAGCGGCATCCGAAGCCATTATGACCACCGACTCGAAGGCCAAGCGCGCGACCGCGACCCGGGACGGCTGGGTGATCGGCGGCATGGCGAAGGGCGCCGGAATGCTGGCGCCGGGACTTGCGACGATGCTCGTGGTGATCACGACAGACGCGGTGATGGATGCCGCGCACGCCGACCGCGCCCTTCGAAGCGCGACCCGGACCACCTTCGACCGGCTCGACTCGGACGGCTGCATGTCCACGAACGACCAGGTCACCCTGATGGCGAGCGGCGCCAGCGGCATCACGCCCGACCCCGACGACTTCGCCGATGCGCTCGCCGAGGTCTGCCAGGACCTCGCGCGGCAGCTGCAGGGCGACGCCGAGGGAGCCGCCCACGACATCACGATCGAGGTGCGTCACGCGGCATCCGAGGAAGAGGCCGTGGACGTGGGCCGCTCCGTCGCCCGCAACAACCTCTTCAAGGCCGCGATCTTCGGCAACGACCCGAACTGGGGGCGCGTGCTCGCCGCGATCGGCACCACCGACGCCGCGTTCGACCCGTACGACGTCGACGTCTGGATGAACGGTGTGCGTGTCTGCACCGCCGGCGGTCCGGACGCGCCCCGCGAGGACGTCGACCTCACGCCGCGGGCGACCCACCTCCTCGTCGACCTGAAGGTCGGCGACGGCGCCGCGACGATCCTCACGAACGACCTCACCCACGACTACGTCCACGAGAACAGCGCGTACTCGTCATGACCGAGATCCAGGACACCGATCCGAACGAAGCGAGCGTCAAGGCCGCGACCCTCATCGAGTCGCTGCCATGGCTGCGCCGCTTCAGCGAGCAGATCGTCGTCATCAAGTACGGCGGCAATGCCATGGTCTCCGACGAGCTGCAGGATGCCTTCGCCGCCGACATCGCGTACCTCCGCTACGTCGGGGTCAAGCCCGTCGTCGTGCACGGCGGCGGCCCGCAGATCTCGTCGATGCTCGATCGCCTCGCGATCCCGAGCGAGTTCAAGGGCGGCTACCGGGTCACCAGCACCGAGGCGATCAGCGTCGTGCGGATGGTGCTCACCGGCCAGATCAATCCGCAGCTGGTCGCGAAGATCAACGCGCACGGCCCGCACGCCACAGGGCTCAGCGGCGAGGACGCCGGCCTGTTCGGCGGACGCCGGCGCGGCGTCGTCATCGAGGGCGTCGAGCACGACCTCGGCCGCGTGGGCGACGTCGTCGAGGTCGACCCTCAGCCCGTGCTCGACCAGCTCGCCGCCGGCCGCATCCCGGTGGTGTCGAGCATCGCGCCGGACCTCGACCACCCGGGGCACTCCCTGAACGTGAACGCGGATGCCGCGGCATCCGCCCTCGCCGTCGCACTGGGAGCCGCGAAGCTCGTCGTCCTCACCGATGTCGCCGGGCTGTACGCCGACTGGCCGAACCGCGACTCACTCGTGTCGCACCTGACGTCGACCGAGCTGCGGGCGATGCTGCCCGGGCTCGAGTCGGGCATGATCCCGAAGATGCAGGCGTGCCTGGAGGCCGTCGAGGGCGGCGTCGAGACCGCCGCGATCATCGACGGGCGCGTGCCGCACTCGGTGCTCGTGGAGATCTTCACCAGCAAGGGAATCGGAACAGAGGTGGTGCTCGGATGAGCTGGCAGGATGACGCGGGACGGGACCTCGTCCGCAGCTTCGGCGACCGGATGGCGCTGTTCGTACGCGGCGAGGGCGCCTATCTGTGGGATGCCGACGGCAAGCGATACCTGGACTTCCTCGCCGGCATCGCGGTGAACTCTCTCGGACACGCGCACCCCGCGTTCGTCCAGGCGATCTCGACCCAGGCGGCGACTCTCGCGCATGTGTCGAACTACTTCGCGACGCAGCCGCAGCTCGACCTCGCGGCGCGCCTGAAGCGACTCGCCGGCACGGGGGACGCGGGGCGGGTGTACTTCGGCAACTCCGGCGCCGAGGCCAACGAGGCCGCGTTCAAGCTCGCGCGCCTGCACGGCGGGGCGGACCGCACCCGGATCCTCGCCCTGACCGATGCGTTCCACGGGCGCACGATGGGCACGCTCGCCCTGACCGGCAAGCCCTCCATGCAGGAGCCGTTCCTGCCGATGACTCCCGGCGTGGAGTTCATCGACACGACCGTCGAGGCGCTCGAGGCGGCGCTCGACGACCGGGTCGCGGCGGTGTTCGTCGAGCCGATCAAGGGCGAGGCCGGCGTCATCGACCTGCCGGGCGGCTACCTGCAGGCGGCTCGCGAGCTCACCGAGCGCCACGGCGCGCTGCTGATCATCGATGAGATCCAAACCGGCGCAGGACGCACAGGGGAGTGGTTCGCCTTCCAGCACGCGGGCATCACGCCCGACGCGATCACCGTCGCCAAGGGCATCGGCGGCGGCTTCCCGATCGGCGCGCTGATCACCTTCGGCCATGCGAGCGAGCTGTTCTATCCCGGAACCCATGGCTCGACCTTCGGCGGCAATGCGCTCGGGACCGCGGTCGCAGGCGCCGTGCTCGCCGAGATCGAGCGCGCCGACCTGGTCGCCAACGCCGCCGAGCGCGGCCGCCGGCTGCGCGAGGAGATCGGGGCGATCGACGAGACGCTGGTGAGCGGATGCCGAGGACAGGGCCTCCTCATCGGCATCGCCCTGCGGCATCCCGTCGCCAAGGCCGTCGTTGCGGCCGCGCAGGAGCACGGCCTCATCATCAACGCACCGAACGACGAGACGATCCGGCTGGTGCCGGCGCTGAACATCGGAGACGTCGAGATCGACGAGTTCGTCGAGCTGTTCACGAGGTCGCTGCGCACTGTCGCGGACGCGCTGATGCTCGACGCTTCGCCAGGGCTCAGCGCGAGCGTCGCGACCACCGGCACGGAGGTGACAGCGTGACCCGTCATCTGCTGCGAGACGACGATCTCACCCAGGCGGAACAGGATGAGATCCTCGACCTCGCCCTCGCCCTGAAGAAGGACCGCTGGAAGCTGAAGGCCCTCGAGGGGCCCCAGACAGTCGCCGTGATCTTCGACAAGTCCTCGACCCGCACGCGCGTGTCGTTCGCGGTCGGGATCGCCGACCTCGGCGGGTCGCCCCTGATCATCTCGACCGCGAACAGCCAGCTCGGGGGCAAGGAGACCCCCGCCGACACCGCGCGCGTGCTCGAGCGTCAGGTCGCGGCGATCGTGTGGCGCACATACGCGCAGGCCGGGCTCGAGGAGATGGCGGCAGGCACCCGCGTGCCGGTCGTCAACGCGCTGAGCGACGACTTCCATCCGTGCCAGCTGCTGGCCGACCTCCTCACGATCCGCGAGCACAAGGGTGAGCTCTCCGGCCTCACGCTCGCGTTCTTCGGCGACGGGATGTCGAACATGGCGCACTCGTACATGCTCGCCTGCGTGACGGCGGGGATGCACGTGCGGGTCGCCTCGCCCGAGGAGTACGCGCCCCGCGACGACGTGATCGCCGCAGCCGACCGGCGCGCCGCCGAGACGGGCGGCTCAGTCGCCCTGTACACCGACCCCAACGAGGCCGCTGCGGGAGCCGACGTCATCGTGACCGACACCTGGGTGTCGATGGGCAAGGAGGAGGAGAAGCTCGCGCGCCTGCGCGATCTGGGCCAGTACAAGGTCACCCGCGAGCTCATGGCGCTCGCCAAGGACGACGCGATCTTCATCCACTGCCTGCCCGCCGACCGCGGCTACGAGGTCGAGGCCGAGGTCATCGACGGACCGCAGAGCGTCGTGTGGGACGAGGCCGAGAACCGCCTCCACGCGCAGAAGGCGCTGCTGGTGTGGCTGCTGCGGCAGAACTGACGACGCGCCCCTGGCTGCGCTCGCGGTGGGATCGGCTGAACGGTCCTGCGCGCATCGGCGGTGTCGACCTCGCGCGCGGCCTCGCCGTGCTCGGGATGTTCGCCGCGCACCTGCTGTGGATCGACGCGTTCGACTGGGCTGATGCCGGCTCATGGATCGGCGTCGTCAACGGACGCTCATCGATCCTCTTCGCCACCCTTGCGGGCGTGTCGATCGGCCTCGTCACGGGGGGCCGCATACCGCTCCGCGGCGAGGCGCTCACGATCGCCCGCCTGCGCCTGGTCGTGCGCGCGTGCCTCCTGTGGCTCCTCGGCATCGTCCTGGTCGCCACCGGCGTGCCGGTCTACGTGATCCTCCCCGCCTACGCGATCCTGTTCCTCCTGACGCTGCCGTTCGTCTCGCTGTCGGCGCGCGTGCTCCTGACGCTGGCGGGAATCCTCGCGGTGGTGATGCCGCTGGTGCAGCCCCTCCTCGAGGCGCCGCGGTTCTGGAGTACGCCGGCGGGCAACGACCTCGACCTTCTCATCGGCTGGCATTACCCGTTCCCGGTATGGATCGCTTTCGTCATCGCCGGCCTCGGCGTCGCGCGGGCGGGGGTCACGCGACGCCGCGTCCAGCTGTGGACGCTCGGCGCCGGCGCCGCACTCGCGATCCTCGCGTACGGCGCGGATGCCGTCTCCGGCGCCGATATCGAACAGGAGCAGGCATCCTGGGCGGGCGCGGTCTGGACGGCCCGCGCGCACTCCAGCGGCATTCTGGAGGTCGTCGGATCGGGCGGCTTCGCGCTCGCCGTCATCGCCCTCTGCCTGCTCGTGTGCCGGTCGTGGTCCGGCAGCGGCCTCGGGCCCGTCGGACTCGTCCTCCTCCCGATCCGCGCCGTCGGCGCGATGCCGCTGACGGCGTACACCGCGCAGATCATGGTGTGGTGGGCGGTCGCCTGGACGGTCCTGGGCGATGTCGGGAATCTCCGCGGCATCCGCAATCTCGAGCCGTTCTGGCCGCTCACCCTCTGTACGATCGTGGGCTGCACCGTGTGGGCGCTGCTGGTCGGTCGCGGTCCGCTGGAATGGCTCTTCGATCGCATCGCGAAGCTCACGGTGCGCACGCCGGCCGACCCGTCGGGCGACCCGGCGCCGCGTGGCTAGGCTGGTGCGGTGAGCGACGACAAGGGCGAGGGCACCAACGAGGGCGCACTGTGGGGCGCCCGGTTCGCGACGGGTCCGTCGCCCGAGCTGGTCGAACTCAGCCGGTCGACGCACTTCGACTGGGACCTCGCGCTGTACGACATCGCGGGCTCGCACGCCCACGCGAAGGCCCTCGCCGCGGCCGGCTATCTCACCGCCGACGAGGAGCGGGTCATGCACGCCGGCCTCGATGCCCTCGCCCGCCGGATCGCCGACGGCACCCTTGTTCCGGAGCCGTCAGACGAGGACGTGCACGGCGCACTGGAGCAGGCGCTCATCGCGGAGGTCGGCCCCGAGGTGGGCGGCAAGCTGCGTGCGGGCCGCAGCCGCAACGACCAGATCGCGACCCTCGTGCGGCTCTACCTGCTCGATCACTCCCGCACGATCGCGCGGGAGATCCTGCGCCTGGTCGACGCGATCGTCGCGCAGGCCGAAGCGCACCCCGGCGCCGTGATGCCCGGTCGCACCCACCTCCAGCACGCCCAGCCGGTGCTGCTGGCGCACCACCTGCAGGCGCACGCCTGGCCGCTGGTGCGCGACCTCGAGCGCCTGCGGGACTGGTCGGTGCGCGCCGCGGTGTCGCCGTACGGCGGGGGAGCGCTCGCCGGCTCGACGCTCGGCCTCGACCCGCAGCTCGTCGCGGACGAGCTGGGTCTCGCGCGTCCCTCCGAGAACTCGCTCGACGGCACCGCCGCGCGCGACGTCGTCGCCGAGTTCGCGTTCGTCACGGCGATGGTGGGCATCGATCTGTCGCGGTTCGCCGAGGAGATCATCCTCTGGAACACCCGCGAGTTCGGATTCGTCACCCTCGACGACGGCTATTCGACCGGCTCGAGCATCATGCCGCAGAAGAAGAACCCCGACATCGCCGAACTGGCGCGCGGCAAGGCGGGCCGCCTGATCGGCAACCTCACCGGACTCCTCGCGACGCTGAAGGCCCTGCCGCTCGCGTACAACCGCGACCTCCAGGAGGACAAGGAGCCGGTGTTCGACTCGGTCCGCACGCTCGAGACCGTGCTCCCCGCGTTCGCGGGCATGGTTGCGACTCTGCGCTTCGACACCGAGCGGATGGCGGCGCTGGCGCCGCAGGGCTTCTCCCTGGCCACGGATGTCGCCGAGTGGCTGGTCAAGCAGGGCGTGCCCTTCCGCGACGCCCACGAGATCTCCGGCCGGCTCGTGCGGCTGTGCGAGGAGCGGGGGATCGAGCTGCACGAGGTCACGGACGCGATGCTCGCCTCGGTGTCGCTCGAGCTGTCGCGCGACGTGCGCAGCGTGCTGACCGTCGAGGGTTCGGTCGCCAGCCGCACGGGGGTGGGCGGAACGGCACCGGTGCGCGTGGCCGAGCAGCGAGCGGAGCTGATCGCGCGGGTGCAGGCCGCCGCGCATGCGCTGGGGCTATAGCGGGCCCCACCGGCCGCCGCACTCCCGCCGGTCGCCGCACTCCCGCCGGCCGCCGAGCTTGTCGAGGCGTCGCCGTACGCCACGACCCTTCGACAGGCTCAGGGACCATGAACCCGCAGCTGATCAACGCCAAATATCAGCATCCGACTGATATTCACGCAAGATAAGTGATACCCTTATCTCATGCCGATCGCTGTGACCGCTGACATCGTGGGCTCCCGTCGACTCGCCGACAGGGGGGCTGCCCAGGCCGCCCTCGACGCGGCCATCGTCCGGGTGCAGCAGGCCCTGCCGCTGGCCGTCCGGGCGCTGCGCCCCACAGTCGGCGACGAGCAGCAGGCGGTCTACGAGACTCTGGATGCCGCGATGGCAGCGCTGCTGCTCCTGCAGCTCACACTGCCCGACGGCGTCGAGTGCCGGTTCGGCCTGGGGATCGGCCGCATCGGCACCGTCCCCTCGGCCAGCGGCGGGATCCCGGACGGCCCCGGATGGTGGGCCGCGCGCCACGCGATCGAGACGGTGCACGCGCTCGAGCAGCGGGCGGTTCCCAACGCGCGCACGTGGGTCGAGGCGTCCGAGGAGGAGGCGCCGGACGTGCACGACGAGGCCCGGCGTGCGAACGCGTACCTGCTGGCGCGCGACGGTCTCGTGGTCGCGATGAGCGAGCGCGCACGTCGCCTCACGTACGGCCGATGCCTCGGGGTGACGCAGCGCGAACTCGCGGATGCCGAGGGCATCACGCAGTCGGCGGTCTCGCAGGCGCTCGCCGCGGCGGGAAGCGCCGCGGTCGTCGAGGGCTTCCGCCTGCTCGGGGCCCGGGCGCCGGAGTGACCCTCGCGGCTACCAGATCGCGAGCCGAACGAGCGCGCCCACGAGGCACGCCCACAGCAGGCTGGCGAGCGTTCCGATGATGAACCGCTCGCGGGCCTCCGAGGCGGCGAGCTCGGAGAACCGGCCGATGCCCTTGATGGCGACGATGACGGCGATCGCCGCGGGGTACCCGGCGATGATCGCCATGACGACCGCCAGCCGTTCGAGGTAGCCGATCGTCGTGCCGCCGCGCAGCAGCGGCTCGAGCTCGGGCGCCTCGCCCGCCTTCCGCTGCACGGGCAGCAGGATGCCGCCGTCCTCCGTCTCGCGTACGCGCCCGCCCGTCGCGAGCTCGAGCACGTGCCGCGTGACCGGATTGCCGCCGAGCACGCCGATCGCCACGCCCAGCAGCGCGAGGATGAGCCCCATGATCGTGGGGACGTTCACGGGTGCGATCGCGACCAGGATCGTCGAGGCGACGACGAGGCCCGTCGCGATCCCGAGCAGCAGCGTCGTCGGGCGCCGCAGGCTCACCACGACGAGCGCGAGGGCGCCGCACAGCGCGAGGAACAGGAGGATCGACAGTCCTGCGACGAACAGGGGACCGGGGCTGACCAACTCCATGCGACGAGTCTTCCACGACCATCCGACGCCGCGTCGCCGCCGCGCGAGGGCGCCGCATCCCGCTGGTAGCCTCGAACGCGTGTCGAAACCCGCTGTGAGCGCGACCGCGCCCGCCAACGATCCGACGTTCGAGAACGTCTGGGACGAGATCGTCTGGCGCGGCCTCGTGCATGTGTCCACCGACCAGGAGGCGCTGCGCGCGCTGCTGTCCGGAGACCCGATCACGTACTACTGCGGCTTCGACCCGACCGCGCCGAGTCTGCACCTGGGCAACCTCGTGCAGCTGCTGCTGATGCGCCGCCTCCAGCTCGCCGGCCACAAGCCGCTCGGCCTCGTCGGCGGCTCGACCGGCCTCATCGGCGACCCGCGTCCCACGGCCGAGCGCACCCTGAACGAGGTCGAGGTGGTCGGCGAATGGGTCGGCTACCTGCAGTCGCAGGTCTCGCGGTTCCTCAGCTTCGACGGCGAGAACGCCGCCCGCCTGGTGAACAACCTCGACTGGACCGCGCCCATGAGCGCGATCACGTTCCTGCGCGACATCGGCAAGCACTACCGGGTGGGCACGATGTTGAAGAAGGATGCCGTGAGCGCCCGGCTCAACTCCGACGAGGGCATCAGCTACGCGGAGTTCAGCTACCAGATCCTGCAGGGCCTGGACTACCGCGAGCTGCACCTGCAGTACGGCTGCGTGCTGCAGACCGGCGGCAGCGATCAGTGGGGAAACCTGACCAGCGGGGTGGACCTCCTCCACCGCGCCGAGGGCGTTGCCGTGCATGCGATCGGCACGCCGCTGATCACCAACAGCGACGGCCGCAAGTTCGGCAAGAGCGAGGGCAATGCGATCTGGCTGGATGCCGCGATGTGCAGCCCGTACCGGATGTACCAGTTCTGGCTCAACACCGACGACGCCGACGTGATCTCGCGGCTGAAGGTGTTCACGTTCCTGACACGGGACGAGATCGAGGAGTACGAGCGCCTGGTCGCGGCCGAGCCGTTCCGCCGCGAGGCGCAGCGCCGGCTGGCGCGCGAGGTCACCGCGTTCGTGCACGGTGCCGATGCCATGGCCGCGGTGGTCGCGGCATCCGAGGCCCTCTTCGGCCAGGGTGACCTGTCGACCCTCGACGCCGAGACGCTGGGCCACGCGCTGGAGGAGCTGCCGAACGCCGCCGTCGCGCGCGGGACTCCCGTCGTGCAGGCGCTCGTCGACACCGGCCTGGTGTCGAGCCTCGGCGAGGCGCGCCGCGCGATCGCGCAGGGCGGCGTCTCGCTCGACGGCGCCAGGGTCGAGGACGACTCCGCCGTCGTCGCCGGTGCGCTGCCGGGCGGTGTCTCGGTGCTGCGGCGCGGGAAGAAGACCCTCGCCGGCGTCTTCGTCACCGCACCGGTGGTCGAGTAGCCGCCGCAGGCGGCGTATCGAGACCGATGCCGTTCACCCCGAGCCACGCGGTCGTCGCGCTGCCGTTCGTCCGCACTCCGCTGGTGCCTGCGGCGATCGCGATCGGTGCCATGGCGCCGGACCTGCCGCTGTTCGCGCGCGGCCTGCCGCTGCACGCTGCGGGTGTGTCGTACGGCCGCACGCACGACCTCGCATGGCTCCCGGCGACGATCCTCCTCGCGCTCGCCCTGCTGCTGGTGTGGCGCTGTGCGCTGCGTCCGGCGGCGCGTGAGCTGTCGCCGCGATGGCTGGCGGCGCGGCTGCCGGGGGAGTGGGATCGCGGTGCGGCGGGCGCGGCGCGCGACACCCTCGCGATCACGGCGGTGCGCGAGCCCGGTCGGCCGCAGCGGTGGCTGGTGTCCTGGGGCGGGATGCTGCTGCTCGTCGCCTCGCTCGCGATCGGCGTCGTCAGCCACATCGTGTGGGATCTGTTCACCCACGAGGCGCGCTGGGGCGTCGAGGCTCTGCCCGTGCTCGACGAGCAGTGGGGACCGCTGCTCGGCTACAAGTGGCTGCAGCACGGTTCGAGCGTGATCGGCCTCGCGATCATCGGGATCTGGATGCTGGTGTGGCTGCGTCGACGGGATGCCGCGACCGTCGTCCGTCGCGTCCTCCCCGCCTGGGTCCGGTGGACGTGGTGGCTGTCGCTTCCCGCCTTCCTCGTCGGCGCCTGGATCTGGGGGATCGTGACCCACGGACCGCTGAGCCCGGACTTCACGATCGCGCACCTCGCATACCGTGTGCTTCCCCCGGCCTGCGCACTCTGGGGGGCTGTCACACTGGCACTTGCGCTACTGGTCCAGGTCGTGCCACATCGTGCCCCGAGAGCCTGAAAGCCGCGGATTTCCGCGGACGGAGGGACGCGACACGCCCGGGATGCAGCCCCGATTTGCCCAAGTTCCAG
>Ga0307505_10001098_pt1 | contig 23746 bp, 19 predicted proteins | sample 23_S_MG_FD_202183 | JGI IMG/M metagenome (GOLD analysis project Ga0307505, IMG submission 202183) | Soil microbial communities from Populus trichocarpa stands in riparian zone in the Pacific Northwest, United States - 23_S | ecosystem: Environmental > Terrestrial > Soil > Riparian zone > Trees...
CGTCTGCGCGGTCCATTTTTCCGCCGTTCCCTGGTCAGGAAAGCCCATTCCTGACCTGCGCACCCTCGGCAAACGGACCTCGCGCAGTCGAGTTCTCGCCTCGACCCGCAAGGCTCGACGGGCTGCTGGCGGAATCGGCGAGGCTGTGTGCGCGTCCACCATGTTGTTTGCCGTTCCGTGCCTCGACGTGAGGGCATTGTGTCGGCTTTGCGTCGTGCGGCCAACTACCCGCAACCCGCGCGGGGCACGTGGCGGGCGATTCGGGGTGCCCGCCCCGTCCCGCCCCGTGGAGCGTGCGGAGCCGGGTACGGCAAGTGCCTCCTGCATGCCGGATCGACTTCGAGGATCGGGCAGCCGTTGAATGAGCTTCCGCGTCGCATGGCTTGCCGGCGAGCGTGCCTGATCGTTCGTGGATCGAGTCGCGTATTGCCCCTTCTTGATACATATAGTACGTTGGGAAAAATACCCCATGATCGATCGATCAAAGGCAGTTCGCGGGAGGTCACGTGTCGCATCGCATGGCTGCACTCTCGATCACGTTGTTCCTGCTTGCAGCCGGTGGGCTGCCTGGCGCACAGGCGGCTTCGATCATGGCCGTGCAGTGCAACGGCTGCTCGCTTGCACAGGAGGAACAGGCCGCAATCGCCTGGCCGGGATTCATTGTCCGTTTCGTCTACAACCTGACGAATCATCGTATTCGCAAGTTCCATGTCGTTCTCGAAGTCAATGGCGTCATGAGCGGGCCGGCCGGGGAAGTTTTCGTGGTCGGCGAGTCGTCCAGGCGCCTGGCAGAGGAAGCAGTCGACTTGAGCGGATACAGCGAAACCAGTGTCGGACCAGGCGATGCCGTGCGCGTGCTCTACGAGATGACGGTCGATCACGCGATGTCCGAGGTGTTCCAGACCCTGGACCGCCTGCACAGCGAGTTTCCCGATGTCTTCACGAAGTCGTGGCCCGGCAGCATCGACGTGTTGAATACGCCACATATTCCAGCGCTGAACCCGCGCGACATCGCGTTTGATTCCGGCAACGGCGGGAGTGCATTCAACAATTTCATCGCTCGGGTTCGCGACGTAATGGGCGGTGAACCTCCTTGCCGCCAGCACATGGCGAAGGGAGCCTGTGATCTGATTCACGGGGTCAAACTGCGCGCGGCGGGGTTGTTCGTGATTACACCCAGGGGGCCGCTGTTGGGCGTCTCGTTCGACCGGCTGCCAACCGATACCGAGGTGGTGTACTGCGACGAACACCAGGCTTGCGTGAGCGTCAAGGTCTCGACGACATCATCCGGGATATCGGTTTCGTATGTGCGTGCCCTTGAAAGAATCACGAACACCGCCCTGCCTGTGGGTCCCCTGCCCCCATTCACGCAAAACCACAGTGGTGAACACGCGCGCGTTGCTGCCGAGCGAACGGCAAGGGATCTCCTGAGGCGCTTTGGCAGCACCAGTCTGGAATTCACTGGCAACCCGGGAGCCTGCACGGTGGCGTACCTGTCATGTGCGTACGCTCGGGAAGCCCGTGCATCCCTGGCTTGCACGATCGCCTGCAGGACACACTAGCGCACGCGCGATGAGGCGATCCATGCGCGCCGCAGCCGCACGACACGTTTGTGCGACTCAGTGCAACAGCATCCAGCACAGGCCGATGATGACGGCCAGTCCGATCGCGTTGAGCGCCGCGCCTTCACGCAGCATGTGCGCGCTGTCGACAAGACCGGAGCCGTAGGCGACTGCATTGGGTGCGGTGGCCACCGGAAGCATGAACGCGCAGCTCGCGGTCATCGCGGCAGGCAGCATGAGCAGGGCCGGCTCGATCTCCATCACGGTCGCGGCGACCGCGAGGATCGGCAGCATGAGCACCGCACTGGCCGTGTTGCTCGCGATTTCCGAGAGCAGGGTCATGCCCACGCAGACCACGATCAACAGCAGCAGCGGCGACACGCCGTGGAGGCCGCCGAGCATTCCCGCAAGTGCGGCGCTGAGGCCGGATCGTTCGAACGCGGTGGCCAGGGCGATCCCGCCACCGAACAGGATCAGAGCGCCCCACGGAATGCTCGCGGCCTGCTCCCAGCGCAGCAGGCGTCCACCGCGACCGTCGCCGACCAGGCACATTGCGACCACCGCGACCAGCGCAACCGAGGCATCGTTGGCCTGACTCAGGCCCAGGCCTTGGCGCCAGCCGCCGAACGGTTCGCTGCGCGTGATCCAGGCCAGCGCGGTCAGCGCGAACACGACCATCACGCGGCGCTCACCTGGCGTCCATGCACCGAGTTCCGGCAACGGCGCGGCCGGCGTGCCGGCGAGCCGGCGCCCGAGCCACCACGCCGCCAGCGGGATGAACACGACCACGACCGGCACTCCGATCATCATCCAGTCGAGGAATCCGAATGCCGATCCGGTGACCTGTTCGTAGGTGCGCATGAACACGAGATTGGGCGGCGTGCCGATCGGCGTACCCATGCCGCCGATCGAGGCGGCATAGGCAATGCCGAGCACGAGCGGAAGGCGCAGGCGCGGGTCTGGATAACGCTCCAGCGTCGCCAGCGCGACCGGCAGCATCATGAGTGTGGTCGCCGTGTTGGAAATCCACATGCTGCAGACCGCGGTCGCGGCCATGAAACCGAGCAGCAGGCGCGTGCCACTGGAGCCACCGAACAGATGAACCATGCCGAACGCCAGTCGCCGGTGTGCATGCTGCGCTTCCAGCGCCTTGGACAACATGAAGCCGCCCATGAGCAGCAGGATCAGGTCGTTGCCATACGACTGGGCGACTTCCACCGGAGTCAGCACGCCAAGCAATGGAAGCACGCCGAGAGGCACCAGCGCGGTGACTGGCGCAGGCACCGGTTCGCTGATCCACCAGCCCGCGCACAACACGGTCATCGCCACGGTGATCGCCATGGGCGCCGGCACGCCCTGGCGCGCAAGAACAAGTCCGACGAGCACAGCCGCGCATGGCACCAGCCACAGGCAATGCCGGCGCCAGGCGCTCATGGTTTCGACCCGTACTGTCATCGCCGAACCTTGGCCGCTGGCGCGGCGCTTGTCCAGTCCGGACCGGCCCGGATCAGGAAGGGTCGGGTGTCTTGCGCTCGGGAAAGCGGATGACCACGCGCTCGGGTTCCTCGGCGTCCCTGCGCTGCCACAGCACCGGCACGTCGTGCGGCCGTGGCATCTCGAACTGGTCGTCGGCGACGGGTTCGAGGTCTTCGTCTTCCCAGTCGTAGCGTTTGCGCGCGGGCTTGGGATCGTGACGGAACAGTGCGATCGCGGCGAGCACACCGGCGATCGCACCGGCCAGGTGGTACTCGAACGAGACATGCTGTTCGCGCGGCAGCACGGTCAGCAGCATGCCGCCGTAGAAGAAGAACACGATCATCGAAATGACCAGGCCCAGGCGATCGCGACGCAGCACGCCGGTCAGGAACAGGAAGAACATCAGGCCATGGGTGATCCCGCTGATGCCGACGTGGACCGAATCGCGCGCGAACAACCACACGCCGATACCGGCGGCCAGCCAGATCCACGGCAGCGCGAAGCGTGCCGCCAGGGGGTAGGCGTACAAGGTCAAGGTCGCGAGCATCGCCAGCGGCAGCGTGTTGGAGACCAGATGGGCGAACGAGCCATGCGCCAGCGGCGCGAAGATCACGCCGACGAAGCCCGACCAGCGGCGCGGGGTGACGCCGAGGTCTCCCATCTGCCAGCCGAGCAGCCAGCCGCCAAGCCAGACCAGCCAGATGCCGGCGACGAGAGCGGCGGCACCGAATACGGCATAGCCGATGCGCTCGCGATCGCGGCGGACGGCGCTGGCGCCGGGTTCGGGGGAGTGCGGAGCGATGTCCATGGTTTCGGGAGTTTGGGGCGTGCGCGGGGTGCGCAAGGGCAGGCGGGTCGCGTTGCTGCGCGCGAGCGTCGACTGCGCGGCGCGGTCGGCATGCGGACGCCTGGTGGGTGTCGCCAACGCAATAGTGTGTGGTGTGTCACACTTATCCGGGTAACGTCAGAACCGTGCGCAGCGTCACGGTTCGCAGGGAGGACTTCGGCGTGCATCCTGCATCGCGGGGGACGCTGATGAGGTCGTCGGAGCGTGCGCCGGAACTGGCGCCGGGTCCCGGTGCCATTGCCCATCTATTTGAATACAAAGATTTCTTTCGTGTGGGGAGAGGACTTCCAGACGGTCCGTTCCGGCGTTCGATGCCGGTTGGCCCGGTTGTTGCTCTGTACCTCCCGCGGTACTTCCGAGAGATGACTTCTGCACGGCGGCGACTCGTTCTGGAAAGCCGGCCTGACAGGTGACTCTCGCCACGCTCCATCCGAAAGGCCTTTCACCTTGCGGTAAATCGAGCGTCGTTCGTCCCCCAGGATGGTGGCCGAGCGAGCGCTTTCCTGTTCAGACACCTAGGGGGATACACCATGAAACTGTTTGCCAGAAGTCTCGCGATAACCGCGCTTGCGGCCGGATCCCTGATCGCCACCCAGCGTGCCGAAGCCCAGGTCGCAGTCGACGTCGACATCTCGCTCGGCGGCATCACGATCCTCTACTACTACGACAACATCAACGTGAACATTCCCGACGCCGTGCTGGCCAGCCTGCTCATGCCGGCGGGCTGTGTGGCCGGAGTGTCGTGCGTGGTGCCGTCGCCCGGAACGATCGATGCGACCAACCCGAGCCCGGGGCGCCTGAACTGGCTCGGTACCGTGAACGGTACGCCGGCGCCGACCGACCTCAGCTCGATCGATCTGAACCTTCAGCATGTCTGGGCCGTGCGGGCAATCGGCGGCAGCAGTGCGAACACGACCGTGACGATCGCCGGTCCGGCCCTGCCGAGCAGCATCGCCGGCGCCAGCGGTTCGATTGGCGTGGTCTCGCGTGCGATCGCGACCGGGGCGAGTGCGACCTGCGGTCCGGGCAGTACGACGGCAACCTTTGCCGATCCCGGCCTCGGTGTCGCCCTGCAGGGCAGTGTCTGCCTGGAGCTGGATTTCTCCAGCGCGGTGCAAGGCCCGTTCATCGGTAGCGGCGACACGGGTGACACTGTCTACACGCTGCAAGTCACCGGCACCTGAGTCCCGTCATGCGCAGTCCGTGGCCAGCACAGGTGCTGGCCCTGGGCCTGGCGTGGTTTGCTGTCGCGGCGATCGCTGCGCCACCGATTCCCGGTGCGCGGTCGTTTTCCGCCGGACTCACACCAGCCACCGGGATCCTCATCCGTACCGAGTCGGGGCGCATCACGCTGGCCCCGCTCAAACCGAGTGAATTGCTCGGAGGCTCGAGTGCGCGCATAGGTACACGCAGCGTCCTTGCCACGGTCGTCGGGCGCAGCCTGCAGGCCAATGGGTCGCTCGATACGCCCCCGCTGGCCGCTTACATCACGCGCGAGTTGCCCGCGGTGTGGCGCTATGCACCGCAGGCACAACGGCACGGGACGGGCGCTCCACAGGTGCGCGTCGAGGTGCGGTCGCTGCATGGCCGCGCCGGCGAGCTTTCGTTGCGCGAGCAACCGGGAATCAGCATTCCGGTGAGCGTGCGTGCCTCGCAGACCCTATTGCGCGGTGCCGACGGAACACCGTGGTACGAGGGCTCTGTGCGGCTGGAAATTCCGGTCGCAGCCATGCTCGCTGCCGGAACCTATTCCGGTCGAATCGAGATTTCTCAGGAGTCGCCGTGAATATCCTCGTGCGTGCACTGTTCGCGTTGCTCGTCGTTGCCGTTGCCCACGATGCGCGCGCCCAGCTTGGACTCAGCCCGAGCCACTTCGACCTGAGCGAAACGGACGCCCGGCGCACGCAGACGTTTCGGGTCAGCAATTTCGGCAGCGAGCCCGTGCACATCCGCACCGAGCTCGTTGCATTCGATATCGACTCCGATGGCCAGGTGGTCGAACTCGCACCCCACGAACGTTCGCTCGAGCGCCATCTGGCAATCAGCCCGATCGAGTTCGAGATTCCCGCCGGTGGCAGCCAGGCGGTGCGCTTCGCGATGCGCCCGGTGCAGGCTCTGGTGGCGGGGGAATATCGTGGCATGGTGTATTTCCGTCTCACCGGAAGCGCGTCGCTGGGCGAGAACGCGAAGCTGCCGGTGAGCTACCGCCTTGGTGGCGCGATCTACGTCCAGGTCGGCGCGATCCAGCGCAACGCCGAGCTCGCGGAAATCACTCCGGTCGACGGACGCGAACTGCGCTTCGTGTTGCGTTCGACCGGGTCCGCGAACGCCCGAATGCGCGGCCGCTATGCGGTATGGACCCGCCAGGCGTGGGCCGCAGGTCAGCCGTTGCCGCCGCTCGCGCAGGCCAACAAGCCGGTGCCTGCAGGTCTGCTCATGAATGGTGCGCTGCCCGGTCGTCCGGTGCTCCCGGGCAAGACTGTGAGTTATGCGATGCCGTTGGCGCAGGACGCAAGACCCCTGGCGCCCGGCGAGTACGTGCTGCACGTCAGCGGCAAGCTTGAACAGGATGTACTCGAACGGGTCATTCCATTTCGCGTCGGCCCCGGCAGATGAATCGCGTGACCCACGCAGTCGCTCTGCTCTCGTTCGCGACGCTTTCCCTGGGCAGGACATGGGCGGCGGATGCGGACGATGACGGCGCGCTGCTCGCGGACGCGTCGAGCATCAACATGCCGACCTACAGCCTGCATGCGCTGAACGCCATGCGCGACGCGAGCATCGCGACGATCGAGCTGGCCGGCCTGACCATCGACGCCCAGGATCGCGTCGACGGTATCGGTATCGTGCGCCGCGGCGAGCGCACGCTGGCAGCACTGGAAACCCTGCTTGCCGAACTTGGGCTGAGTGCACGGCGCAGTGGCACTGGCGCGCACATCGATACGCCGCTGGGGACCGCGCAAGTCGATCTCGGTGAATGCGTGCGTGCCGCCGGCGGGCATTTTTGTGATGTGGAAACGCTGGCCGCGCAACTCGCCCTCGACATCGTGTTCGATCGCGCCGAATACGTCGTCCGCGTGCGCGCGCCGTGGCCGCGCGATGCCGTGAACCTGGGGGTTTCCGGGTCGATGGCCGCAGATGTTTCCGCGCCGAAATTGAGCGTTTCCTATGCACGCAGTCAGCTCGGCTATCGTCGCGACCGCCAGAACGACGATCTCTACGGCACCGGCGAGTTCGGTGGCGGCATGGGAAACGGCTACTGGCGCAGCGCATGGTTTCAGGACTCCAGCGGCCGGCGCGGCCTTTACGACTACGCCTGGATAACCCAGCGCGAAAACGCGCGCTATCTGATTGGTCACCAGGTCATGGGCCTGGATCCCCTGCTGCCGAGTTTCGATCTGCTCGGTGCCCAGGGTGTGTGGACGAATGCACCACGCACACTGTTCGACGATGCGCTCGATACCCGCCGTCTGGTCAGTGATCGTGTCCAGCCCAACCGGAGCCTGCGTGGCGACGGCCCGCCTGGCGGACGCGCCGACTTGCGTGTCGATGGCGAACTTGTCGACAGCGTCGTGATTCCGCTGACCGGGCGCTACGTGTTCGATCGCCAGCAGCGCACGATCGATCCCCTGGCGATCGTGCAGGTCCATCTGTACGAGCGCGCATTCGATACGGTGCCGGCGCGCATCGAAGATCGTACTTTCCAGACCGGCGACCGCCTGCTCCCGCAAGGCGCATACGTGCACTTCGCCGGAGCCGGTGTGCAGGGCAATCCACTCGGCGATTCGCGTCTGCGCGACCGCCTCGACGGCACCGGTTCGGGGTTCTGGCAGGCACGTTACGGCGCGTCGGCGGCGGTCACCCTGGAGGCGGCGGTGCAGCGCTCCGAGGAGGGCGACTATGCGATCGCCGGTGCGCACATCGGTCTGGGCGGCTACGGATCGCTGAGTGCGCTGGTCGGTCGCAACGACGAGGGCGCCGGCGCGATCAGGATCCAGGCCGATGGTCAGCGCCGACGCTGGTTCTGGCGCGGGTTCGTGCAGGAGGAAGACGCCGGCTATCGTATCGGCACGGCATCCGGAGACCGCGTGCTGCGCTACGGCGAGAGTGGCTGGATGGGCAATCGCTGGATGCTGTCGGTCGTCGGTCGCGAGGAGCGTGATGCCAACTCCGGCCGCCACGTCAGCTTCGTCAGGCCCGCGTTGAGCGCCCAGCCGCTGGACACGTTGTCGTTGTCGATCCGCCCGGACAGCGAAGGCGACTACGGCTATCTCGTGCGCTGGGCGCCGGCCCCGCGCGTGTACTTCAACGCGTTCCGCGACCGCCAACGCGACCAGTTCGAAGCGCACTGGGCGCTGCCGCGCGATACCCGTCTGGTCGCGGGTTGGGTCCGTGACGAGTCGGCTGGCGAGCGCCGTTCGCTGCTCGGATACCGCGAGCATGGTGGCGCGCGCAACTGGCGCTATGGTGCGGGCGTCCTCGAATCCGAAGGCCGTGTCGGCTGGTTGGTCGAAACCGGCGCCGAACTCGGTGCCGGCACCTACCTGAGCGCGCAGGCGACCGATGACCCGCTGGGTCGGCGCAACGGCATCGGCGGGGCAACGATGTGGCTCAATCTGTCGGTTGATCTGGTCAATACAGGCCGCGGATTCACGCGTTCGACCTATCGCTCCGACTATTCGCGCCTGGGTTCGATCGCCGGCCGCGTGAGTGCGCCAGCGGCGCGAAGCGACGAGGCGCTTGCCGGCATTCCCGTGCGCGTCGACAGCGAGGTGCGCGCCTACACCGATGACAAGGGAAATTTCCATGTCGGTGGACTTGCGCCGGGTGTGCACCGCGTCGAGCTCGATGACGAGAACCTGCCGGTGGACTACGCGCCGACCCGGCGCCGGCTCGGCGTGGAAGTCCGTGCCGGGCGCTCGACGCCGGTGCGCTTCGGTCTCGAACAGCGCCTCGGGCTGGCCGGTCGTGCCGTGGACGTCGCCGGCAACGCGCGGGCCGGTGTGCACGTGCGGCTGCTCGCGATCGACGGCCGCGAACTGGGCACACAGGCCACGGACACCTATGGCTACTTCCGTTTTTCGGAGCTGGCGCCCGGACGCTACCGCGTCGAGTTGCAGTCGGGAGCCAGCCGGCGCGAGTTCGAGCTGGTCGATCGCTTTCTCTTCGAACAGGACCTGGTGCTGAGCGATGAACCCTGAGCACGTTCGATCCGGTTTTCCCTTTGATTCGCGCTGCCGCGGAGATCAGTCATGAACCCATCGCGCTGCTTTCGTTCGCTGGCACTGGGCGCTGCGTTGCTGGTGTCACTGCCTGCGGCCGCCCAGGTCATCGCCAACTCGAGTTTCGAGGGCGATTCACTGGCCGGCTGGACCATCGGCGGCACCAACCGCGTGGGCACGATCCAGGCTACGCACGTCTCCGGGGGCATTCCGGGCGGCGTGCCCGATGGCAGCTGGTTCGTGGCCTTGTCGACGACACCGTCGCAGACCACAACGGGCGGCACGACCGCGCTGATCGACAACAACACGACGGTCGAGAACGACATCGCCACGCTTTCGATCACGGTGACGATCCCGTTCTGGCCGGCCGTGCTCGAGTTCGACTGGACGTTCCCGTCCAGCGAACAGGATCAGCCGGGCCAGTACGACGACCTGTTCGACGTCATGATCTACCAGGGCACGCCGCCAGCGGATCCGACCATCAACAACCGCGTGTTCGCGCGCAGCGCACCGCGCAACGTGCCGCAGGATTTTTCCAACTTCATCAATGCGCATTTCCTCGGCACGACGATCGTCAACCGCACGATCACGCGTGCCGGCAGCCCGGTCACCGGCACCTCGCTGACCTACGGCGTGGCGGGATTCCGCCGCGCCTGCGTCGGCATCGACCTGCCGGAGTTTCCGGGGCCGCCGTACACGCGCACGATCCGCTTTCGCGTCGCCGACCAGGCCGATCGCCAGTTCGACAGCGCGCTGTTTCTCGATCGCGTGCAGGTCCTGCCCGGCTGCGATCCGGCCCAGCAGATGGCGATCAGCCAGCGCACCGTCAGTGCTGGCAGCGACGTCCGCCTGAAGGATGGCGGTCTCGAGTACCGTCCGGTGCAGGCGCGCCGTCTCGCGGTCGACCCGGGCGGCCGCGTGCAGGCCGTGGCGAGCAATGCCAATCTCGACGGGACCAATCCGAACTATGTCGAACAGGTCTTCATCCAGGTCGACCAGGGCGGCTGGCAGCGGGTCACCGGCCTCGTCATCAACGATGGCGGCGACGTGCAGTCACTGGCCGTATCGGGCACCGACGGCGGCACGCCGGGACGCTACGTCGCGATTGCCGCGCGCACGACCGCGACCGACAACATCGAGATCCATCGCTGGGACCGTCAGACCTCCGCGCTGACGACAGTCACGAGCACGAGCGGTTGCGACAACACCAATCCGTCGATCAATTTCGCCGGCAGCGTGATCGCGTTCGAATCCACGTGCAATGCGCTGACCGTGTCGGGCACGGCGCAGAAGATCGTGCTGTGGACCGGCGGCGCGACCAATGCGATCACCGCGTTCCAGGGCGGCGGCACCTGCATCGGCCGCTCGCCCGCGCTCAATACGCGCTCGGGCCAGGACGGCGTCTATGTCGCGTTCGAATCCAGCTGCAATCACACCGGCGCCAATGCGGATGGCAATTTCGAGATCTTCCGCTACCGCAACGGCGGCACCACCGGCAGCACGCGCTTCGCCCAGATCACGAACACGACCGGGGTGGCGGTCATCAACACGATGGCGCAGATGGACCGCTCCGACAGCGCCGCTGCGGGCAACGTCTTCTTCCTGTCCAACCTGGCCGACCCCACGCGCGGCCTGCATGTGTTCCGCTTTGCCTGCAGCAATGCCAACTGCACGTCCGGTACCCGCACCCAGTGGACCGACGGTCCGGCCGGACAGTGGTACACGAGCTTTCGCAAACTGATCCGGACCGCGGACAACACCGTGGTCGACGACTTCGTCTTCGAACGCCTGAATCTCCTGAGCGGATTCACCGAAGTCGGCCATCGCATCGGCCCCACCGGCATCGAGACCGCGATCACGTTGACCCAGCCGATCCAGCAGCTTGGCGGTGGCCTCGACGGCACCGCACCGGTAATCGGTTTCCTCTCCGCGCAGGACATCCTCAGCGGACAGAACACCGACCACAACGTCGAATCCTTCAGCGCGAGGGTGCAGTGATGAACGTGCGGATCCTTGTCCTGCTTCTGACGCTCGTTCCCGCAGTCGCCGCGGGCCAGCGCGATGCGCTGCTGCCCGCCGACGCCTACGGCTACGCGCTGCGCCGCTCGCCCGATCCGCTGTGTCCGTCGGCATGGATCGACCTGCATGCCGGCACGCCGCTTGGCCTCACCGCGGCCGGCGATGCGGATGCCGACGACGATGGGGGCGTCGTCGTCGCATTGCCCTTGCCGTTCGAATTCTACGGTCAGCCGCAATCCACGCTCGTCGTGTCGAGCAACGGCTATCTCGCGTTCGCCGAGGATCTTCAGACCGAGGACGGCGGCCATTGGCGCAGCGATTGCCCGCTGCCAGCGATCGCCGACAATCGGCGCGCGAGCATGGCGCGCGTCCACGCGCTGCTCGCCGATCTCGAACGCGGCCCGGCCGGCGACCTGCGCTGGGCGCATTTCGCCGAGTGCCCGCGGGTGTCCGCGCACGGTGCGGATGCGTGCAGCGTCGTCCAATGGCGCGACTGGAAGCGGATCGGAACGAATGGAACCGTGGACATGCAGGTCGTGCTCCATCACGCGCATAGGGAAATCGCGGTGCTCTACGGTGCGCTCGACGCGGACGCAACCCAGGCCGCGACGTTCGGCATCCAGAACGCCGGGGCAAGCAGCGCGGCACTGGCCGGCTGCGGTACCTCGGCGCCGCCGCCGGCATTCAGCGCGGTGTGCTATTTCGATGGACTCCCGCCGGAAACGCCAGCCGATGTGATCTTCGCCGACAGTTTCGATCCGCTGCCCTGAGCACCGATACCAGCGGTCCACGGTGGCCGGAGTTGATCCACCCCTGTGCGTTTCGGCCAGCCGAAACGCGTATTCTGGCTTGAATTCCGCACTTGCCGAGGCAGAGGCAGGCAACGATGACGTTCGACATTCCGACCGCGATGCACCTGAGTGCGACGATGACCCTGGTCATCGGGCTCGGACTCGCGTTCGCGGCAACCGGATACCCGCGCACGTTGCAGTACCCGGTGCGCCTGTGGGTGACCGGCCTGCTGCTGCAGCCGGTTCCCTACCTGCTGTTCGCGTTCCGCGGCGAAATTCCGGATCTGCTCTCGGTGGTCGTTGCCAACGTGCTGCTGGTCTGCGGCTTTGCGATCCAGATGCATGCGTTGCGCGTGTTCAACCAGCGCCCGGACCGGGTCGCCGTGATCGCGGGGCTGGTTGGCCTGACCCTGGTCGGCCAGGTACTGCTCACGCATGTCTGGCCGAGTCCCGGCTCGCGCATCGTGTTTGTCTCGCTCATCATCAGTGCGCTGGCCTGCTTCGGTATCGGGGCGATCTACCGCAAGAACGGCCACATCAGCCGCGCCGAGCATCTTGTCGGCGTCATCCTGCTGCTTGGCATCGTGCTCATGTTCGTGCGCATCATCGCCCAGGGCGGCGCCGCGACGTCGAGCCTGATCGCGTACTCGCCGATGCAAGGCGTGGTGTTCACCTACACCTCGCTGATGCCCGTGATTGCGACTGCGGCGTTCATGCTCATGTGCGGCGAGCGCCTGAACGCCGATCTCACCCGGCTGGCCACGCTGGATCCGCTGACCGGCGTCTACAACCGGCGCACGATGACCGAGCTGGCCACGCGCGCGATTGCCGACGCCACCCGGCGCGCCCGCCCGTTGTCGCTGCTTGCCCTGGACATCGACCACTTCAAGCGCATCAACGACGAGTTCGGCCACGAAGCCGGGGATGCCGCGCTGTGCACGTTCGTCGAGCTCGTCCGCAGCTCGTTGCGGCGCGAGGACCTGATCAGTCGACTGGGTGGCGAGGAGTTTGTCGTCGTGCTTCCCGATACCGACGAGAACACCGCAGGGTTGCTTGCCGAGCGCGTGCGTGAGCGCATCGCAGACCCGGGGTTCGCGATTGCGGGCTGGCCCGTGCAGATGCGCGTGTCGATCGGGGTGGCCGCACTCGGCAGCGAGGTCGGGGACCTGAAGACGCTGCTGCGTGCAGCGGATCTCGCCCTGTACGCAGCCAAGCGTGGCGGCCGCAATCGCGTGGTCGCGGCTTCGCAGAACCTCGCGTCCGCGGCCGAGTCGGGCGGGAAACCGGAACACTCCGGGCTCTGACGCCACGCCCGCGTGCGCGCCTTCAATCGGTTCGCGCGTGCGCCGGAAACAGATGACTGGCCAGCAGCGATGCGCCGATCAGCAACCCGACCATCCCCAGCGAAATCCCGATCGGAATCTTGATCACGTCGATGATCAGCATCTTGGTGCCGATGAACACGAGCACGGCGGCCAGCCCGTAGTTGAGCAGATGGAAGCGCTCGGCCATGCCCGAAAGCAGGAAGAACAGGGCGCGCAGGCCGAGCACCGCGAACACGTTCGAGGTGAGCACGATGAACGGATCGGTCGTGATCGCGAAGATCGCCGGGATCGAGTCGACCGCGAAGATCACGTCGGTCACCGCGATCAAGCCCATGACCACGAACATCGGCGTGAACTTGCGCACACCGTCCTCGACCACGCTCAGCGAGAAGCCGTTCCAGGTGTTGCTCAGGCGCAGGTGCCCGCGCATCCAGCGCATGAGTGGATTGGCCTCGAAATCGGCCTCCTCGTTCGGTGCGCGCACCATCTTGATCCCGGTATAGATCAGGAACACACCGAACAGGTAGAGGATCCAGTGGAAGCGCGCGATCAGCGCGGCGCCGACCAGGATCAGGATCGCGCGCAGCACGATCGCGCCGAGAATGCCGATCATGAGAGCGCGCTGCTGAAGCACCGGATCGACCTTGAAGCGGGTGAATATGAGCAGGAACACGAAGATGTTGTCGATCGCCAGGGCCTTCTCGACCACATAGCCGGTCAGGAACTCGAGGGCGACATGATCGGCGACCTCGCGTCCGGAATGTTCGGCCAGCCACCACCACAGGCCCAGGTTGAACAGGAGCGCGAGCGCAATCCAGCACACGCTCCACAACGCGGCTTCCTTGAACGAGACCTTGTGCGCACCGCCGGCCCTGAGCACGACGAAGTCGATCACGAGGGCGACGACGACGACGATGCCGAAGACGAGCCAGAGTCCGCCGGATCCGATGGATTGCATTGCCTGTACTCCGGATACCAAAAGCCCCGCACGCGCCGGTTGGCGGCATGCAGGGCTCGGTGGACTCCGGGCACAGCTTCGCCGTCAGACGGCGAAGGTCTTGCCCGCAGACAACGACGAATCGCATCGTTGTCCGCCTGCCGCACCGGGACCGGGTAAGCGGTCCGTGATGACGATACGGCAGCGGGAGGGCTACTCCCCTTCGAATCGCGAGCGACTCTATCCGAACGCCCGCCGAAAGTCATGCGGGACGAAAACCTTGTTCACACTGCACTGGGATGCGGTACAGCGATCCTTCACGGTTCCGGACCTGGACGCGAATGATCCATGCAGAAAAGCAGCATGAGCTCTGAAGGTCCGAGCATTCCCAAGCCGGATCGAGTTGCCATGCCCGGCATTGCGCCCAACGGTGGCGCAAACGCGTCGAAGCGTGCGCTGCCGGGCCCCATCCGGAAAGGCCGGACCCTACACTTTCCGCACCTTCACGCGTGGAGTCACCGATGTCGACCCTGGGAGCTTGCCGTTTCCTGTTGTTCGCGATCCTGGGTCTGGGTGGGTCGGCGCTGGCAGCAGAGGCCGGCGCAGTCCACGCCTTCGAGCGCCTCAAGGCATTGCAGGGCAAATGGAGCGGACGGTTCGCCGATCGGCCCCTCCATTTCGTGGACTACCGGCTAAGTGCGGGCGGCAGCGTGCTGGTGGAAACCTGGCAACTGGCGTCTGGCCGCGAGTCGATGACCCTGTATCACCTGGACGGCGACCGGCTGCTGGCAACCCACTACTGCCCGCAGGGCAATCAGCCCCGGCTGGTGCTGGTGCCCGGCGCGGACCCGGCGGTGCTTTCGTTCGAATTCGTGGACGGAACCGGGTTGCAGCCAGCGGACGGCCGGCACCAGCATGCATTCACCCTCGTGCTGAGCGCCGATGGGAGTTATTCGCGCAGCGAGACCTACGTCGGGAACGTGCGAAACGAAACCGCGCCCGCTGCCGAGCCAGACGCGCCTGTCCTCTACACGCGCGAAGCACGCGTGAACTGAATCCGCGTCGGCGCGGTACCTGTCCTGTGCAGGGTCAAGGTGCGCGCGGCCGCGGCAACCCATCGAATGATCGAAATCTGTCGGGTAGCGCCGGCAGCGCGGGCAAACCGGTCCTGATGTTGCGCGGCGCGAACAACGCCTCGCCGAGCTGGTTTCACCACGCGCGCGTGCTCGACCACGAAGCCGACACGACTCGCGCTTCGGCGAGCGCGGCGAGCGTCCCGGTGAGGGGGACCTTGCAGCGCTTGGCTTATCATGTCGCGATGAACGACATCGCCTCCCCGTTGCCGCTGATCCGGCTCAAGATCGAACGCCGCTCCAATCATCCCTGGATCTACCAGAAGATGGTCGAGAAGCCCGAGCCCAGGCCCAAACCCGGCAGCATCGTCGAGATCGTCGACCGCGACGGCAGCTTCGCGGGCCGCGGCTTCTACAACGGTCATTCACGCATCAGCTTGCGCGTGCTCACGGCCGATCCCGATGAGGCGATCGACGAGGCGTTCTTTGCGCGGCGGATTGGCGCGGCCGTGGCCCTGCGTCGCGAGCTGCTCGGGCTCGACGCGATCACCGACGCCTATCGGCTGATCCACTCCGAAGGCGATGGCCTGTCCGGACTCGTCGTGGACCGGTTTGCCGGCACGCTGGTCATCGAGTTCTTCTCGGCCGGCATGTACAAGCAGCGCGATGCGATCAGGCGCTGCCTGCTCGAGCACTATCCCGACAGCACCGTGTATGCGTATGCCGAGGACCACGTGCAGAAGCAGGAAAGCTTCGATTGCGCGATTCCGCCGATGCCCAGGCCGAGCGTGATCACCGAACATGGCGTGCAGTTCCACGCCTCGCCGGGGACCAAGCACAAGACCGGATTCTTTGCCGACCAGCGCGACAACCGCAAGCTCCTCGCCGGGTTCTGCGCAGGCAAGCGCGTGCTCGACCTGTGCTGCAACTCGGGCGGCTTCGCGATCTATGCCAAGACGATCGGTGGCGCGGAGGAAGTGGTCGGCGTCGATCTGGACGAGGAGATTCTCGAGGTCGCTGCGAAGAACGCCTACCTCAACAAGGTCAAGGTCCGCTTCGTCCAGGCCGACATCTTCCACTGGCTGCGCGACTACTCGGGCAATCGCGCCGAGCGGTTCGACGTCGTGATTCTCGATCCGGCGAAGATGACGCGTGATCGCGAGCAGGTGATCCCGGCGCTGAAGAAGTATCTGGACATGAACAAGCTCGCGATGTCGGCTGTGAAACCCGGTGGCGTGCTGCTGACCTGCTCCTGCACCGGCCTGGTCAGCGAAGAGCAGTTCCTCGACATGCTGCGTCGCGCGGCGTTCTATGCAAACCGCACGGTCCAGGTCCTCAAGGTGACCGGCGCCGGTGCCGACCATCCCTGGCTCGCCCATGTCCCTGAAAGCCGTTACCTCAAAGCGGTGTTCTGCCGCGTCGAGTGAAGGCGCTTTCAGTCTCCTGCCGACGCCTCAGGCTTCGTGGCCCGATCCGGTCCGCCGCCCGCGTAGCGCAACGGTATGCGCTCGGCCGGCATGAGCCGGACCTGGATCGGCTTGCCCGAGCGCAGGACCGACATCGCGACGGGTTTCCCGGTTTCCACGTCGCGCAGGTGCTGGCGCCACGCGTCGAGCGAACGACCGGTCACGGGTTCGCCATCGATCGCGACGATCACGTCATCGGCGCGCAGCCCGGCGCGCTGTCCAGCACTGGCGGCGGCGGCGTCGACGATGCGCAAGCCTGCGCGATCGCGCAGGAAGAACAGTCCGCTGCGGTCGAACGCGTCGGGCCGATCCAGGTCGGCGTTCGGCGCAAGGTACATGCGACGTGCGCTGTAGTCGAACGCGACCGTGAAGCGCCGCAACACACCGCCGCCGAGATTTCCGTCGACATCGGGGCTCGCGAATGCGCCTGTGTCGGCGGTGAACAGATCGCCGGCAACGCCATGGATCTCCAGTGCGCCGAGTTTGAGCGTGCCGAAGCGCGTCGCCCGCGTGCGCGACGGTCCGCCGACACCCCAGCCCTGCACGCTTTCGGGATTCGCGGCATAGCGCGTGACGAGGTCGTTGGCGCGCACGAACGGGGAATGCAGGGTCAAGGACACTCGCGAGCCGGTGTCCACGCTCAGGCGAGCCGGTTTTCCGTCGAGCACGCCACGGATCACCGGAATACGCTCGGCCAGTTCGAAGTCGATCGCCTCGGCGCCTTGCGGGGCGACGAACTGCCCAGGTTGCGCGAGCGTAAGCACGCGGGCGGCATAGTCGATCGTCACGCCGAAGCGACTGAACATCTCGTAGCCGACGAGGCCATCGAAATCGATTCCCTCCACGTTCGGCAGTTCGCCGAGATCGATCACGTAGAACACCGGATTGTCCAGTACGGCGGCACCGACGCGCACGTTCGTTGCCGGCGCCATCGCGAGATCGACATCCTGCTCACCCACCCCGCGCGCCGCGAGCTTGCCCTCACTGACCAGGCCGAGGCGGGTCGCCGCCGCCGGCGTGAGCAGATTGACGCCGCCGGTGTCGACGAGCATGCGCACGCGCTTGCCATCGACTTCGGCGTCCACGTAGATGTGGTTGTTGACGAGATCGAACGGGATCCTCGTGATCCCTTGTGCGGAATCGATGCGAGCCGTCGCGCTCATCGCCGGCATCGCGAAGTCGGCGTCGCTGACCGCAACACCGATCTCGATGCGCTCGATGCGCACTTCGTTGCTTCGGCGCGGGTCGATCCGACCGCTCGCGTCGATGCTCTCGCTGGCCATGCGGAACGGCAGGCGCAAGCCGTCGACATCACGCCAGTCGCTGAAGGTCGTGGTCACGCGGTCCTGCCCCACCTGCTGTTCGCTGCGCGCGAGCAGGCCGCTGTCGAAATCGAACCACAGCACGAGCGGGTCGCCGCCATCGGGCGTGACTTCGATCCGGGTCTGCGGACGGCCATCCACGGTTCGCGTCTGCACCGGCCCCTGGCGGGCGCCGATGCGTTGCGGAAACCAGTAGCCGCGTGCGTCGAGCCAGGCCTGGCTGCGCGCCCGCCGCTGCGCATCGGGCGCATCGAGCTGGGCGACCTCGCCACCCGGATCGCGGCGCCACGCACGGGTACCATCGTTGCCTTCGGCACCCTCGATCGGGCCGATCCGGTAGCTGCTCGCCGACCGCGCGCGAGGCAGGTCCTGGACCGTGCTGAACTCGCCCTCGAGGCCGCCAGCCGCCAGCGAGCCGGTCATCCGAAGGGTCTGCACACTGTCCCAGTGCGTCCCGCCACTGGAATCCTTGTAGCGTGCGAACACGCTTGCTGCATCGTCGCCCGATGCCGCGCATGCCACGACGCTGCCCAACGCACACCCGATCAGCACCCATTTCGACACTCTGGACATCCGGATCCTCCGCCGCGCACACGACGCGATTGCCTGAATCTTCGATGCGTTGAATAATCAGGTATATTTTCAATTCAGGCAACCCAACCGATGGCACGGAACAAGGCGAACATGCTCGGCGACGCGGCGCGGATCCGACTGCTCGCTTCACCGGCGCGACAGGAGGTCATGGACACGCTGGAGGCACTCGGCGGCGAAGCGACGGTGGCCGAGATCGCGCAGCAGCTCGGCAAGTCGGCCGACGGGCTTTACTACCACCTGCGCCTGCTCGTGCGCGGCGGGCTCGTCGAGCAGGGCAGCCACAGTACCGACGCGCGCCGCTTCCGCACGCGCAGCGGCAAGGGCGGGCGCACGCGCCTGCGTTATCAGCCAGGGGCCACCGCGAATGCCGCCGCGGTCGAACGCGTAGCCGCCGGCCTGTTGCGGATCGCCGGTCGTGATTTCGCGGCAGCCGTCGCCCGGCGTGATGTCATCGCCGAGGGCAGGCATCGCGAATTGTGGGCATCCAGGATCAAGGGCTGGGTCAGCAATGTCGAGCTGGCCGAGATCAACCGCCTGCTCGAGCGTCTCGGCGAACTCATGCAAGGCAGGCGCGACGGCGATCGGCAGCGGTTGCTGTCCCTGGCCTGGATCCTTGCCCCGGTTCCCGAGAAGGCGGCGCGACGCGCTGGTCAGACACGGGGCTGACGAGATGGCGCGCGCAGCCGCGACCGCGCGGCTTGCGGCCATTGCACAAGCGGACTTCCGGCAATGGGGCGATTCGCGCGACACTGCATGTCCCATGCGCGAGGAGCCCGCAATGAAAGCACGACGCAAGCGACCGGCGGTATCGCGCAAGGCCGCCGAGGAGGCGGTGCGCACGTTGCTGCAGTGGGCCGGTGACGATCCGCGACGCGAAGGCCTGCTCGATACACCCAAGCGTGTCGTCGACGCGTACGGCGACTGGTTTTCGGGCTATGCAATCGATCCGGCCGACTATCTGCGCCGCACCTTCGAGGAAATCGCCGGCTACGACGAGATGGTGGTTCTGCGCGACATCGAGTTCGAGTCGTTCTGCGAGCACCACATGGCGCCGATCATCGGTCGTGCGCACATCGGCTATCTGCCGACCGACAAGGTCGTCGGCATCAGCAAGCTCGCGCGCGTCGTCGACGGCTTCGCCCGACGCTTCCAGGTGCAGGAGAAACTGACCGCGCAGATCGCGCACTGCATCGAGGATGTGCTCAAGCCGCGCGGTGTCGGCGTGGTCATCGATGCCGTGCACCAGTGCATGACCACGCGCGGCGTCCACAAACGCGGCGTGTCGCTGATCACGAGCCAGATGCTCGGCGGCTTCCGCGATGATGCGCGCACGCGCGCGGAATTCCTGCGCTTCATCGACGTGAGCAGGTAGGAGCGAGGGGCAAGGAGCCAGGGGCTAGGGGTTAGGGGCGAGGGCGCATGGTTCTGCTTCGGCGCGAATCTCCAACTATCCTGCGGAAGCCACAACAGTTCGCCCTCGCCCCTCGCCCCTAGCCCCTGGCCCCTCGCCCCTCGCCCCTCGCCCCTCGCCCCTAGCCCCTCGCCCCACGCCCCTAGCCCCTAGCCCCTCCGCAAAATGACCCCAGAAACTCCCGTCGTTCCAGTGCGCCGCGCCGCGGTCGTGTTCATCTTCATCACGGTGATGTTGGACATGCTCGCGTTCGGGATCATCATTCCGGTGTTTCCGCATCTCGTCCAGGCGATGACCGGTGGAGAGATTTCTACTGCGGCGAAATGGACCGGGATCATGGGTGCGCTGTTCGGCCTCATGCAGTTCGTGTTCGCGCCCGTGCAGGGCGCGTTGTCGGATCGCTTCGGCCGACGGCCCGTGATCCTCGCCTCGAACTTCGCACTCGGTGTCGATTTCATCGTCATGGCGCTCGCACAGACGCTGCCGCTGCTGTTCGTCGGGCGGATCGTCTCGGGTATCGCGAGTGCGAGTTTCTCCACGGCCAATGCGTACATCGCCGACGTGACGCCGAAGGAAAAGCGCGCTGCCGCTTTCGGCATGCTCGGTGGCGCGTTCGGCATCGGTTTCATCTTCGGTCCCGCGCTCGGCGGATTTCTCGGCGATATCTCGGTGCGCCTGCCGTTCTGGGTCGCAGGCGGGCTTGCGCTGACAAACTTCGCCTACGGCTGGTTCATCCTGCCCGAGTCGCTCCCGCCCGAGCGACGCAGCGCGCGCTTCGAGCCGCGCACCGCCAATCCGCTCGGCGCGCTGCGCCTGCTGCAACGCTATCCGCAGGTATTTGGTCTGGCCATCGTGTTCTTCCTCGTCAGCCTGGCCCAGTTCTCGCTCAACTCGACGTTCGTGCTGTACGCCGACTACCGCTATGGCTGGGGCGCACAGGCAGTCGGCTTCACGCTGGCGCTGGTCGGCGCGTGCAGCGCCATCGTGCAGGTCGGACTCGTGCGCCGCGTGGTCCCGAGGTTCGGGGAGCGCCGGGTCCTGCTGGCCGGGCTCGGCTTTGGTATCGCCGGCTTCGCCACGCTCGCGTTCGCGACCTCGGGACCGATTTTCCTGCTCGGCATTCCGTTGCTGGCGTTGTCCGGGCTCGGCGGTCCGACCGCGCAGGCCCTGATCACGCGCCAGGTGGATCCGCACGAACAAGGCCGGCTGCAAGGCGCATTGACGAGTCTGGCCAGTCTCGCAACGGTGTTCGGGCCGTTCCTGTTCACCCAGGTGTTCGCCTGGTTCATCGGACCGCGGACCGGGCTGCATCTGCCCGGCGCGGCATTCCTGCTTTCGTCGCTGCTGATCGCGCTGGGGCTCGTGCTTGGCTGGCGCGCAACGTCCGCGCTGCGCGTGCGTGCACCGGTCGCGGAACCCGCCGAACCGATCGAGCCCGAATGCGTCGCGCCTTCCGCCCTGGAGCCGGTCGAGGTCAAGGCGCCGTGAGCGGCACGCGCCCGGAGAAGCCATTCTCGCCCGCTTGCGAGCGCAATCGCGATCCGATCCTCGAGGTGTTGCGGGTCCACTTCGCGACGCGGCGGAACGTTCTGGAAATTGGCAGCGGCAGCGGCCAGCACGCCGTGCACTTCGCTGCGGCGCTGCCGCATTTGTGCTGGCAGGCCTCCGATCGCGCCGAGCACTTGCCCGGCATCCGCCTGTGGCTCGATGAAGCCGGGCTCGCGAATACGCCAGCGCCGCTCGAACTTGACGTCGCTACCCACGCCTGGCCCGCGACCCGGTTCGATGCCGTGTTCAGCGCGAACACGCTGCACATCATGGCGTGGACGGAAGTCGAATGCCTGTTCACGCGCTTGCCGTCGGTGCTGGGCGCCGACGGCGTACTCGCACTCTATGGTCCGTTCAACCGCGATGGCCGGTTTACCAGCGCGAGCAATGCCGCGTTCGATGCCTCGCTGAAACGCCATTCGCCGCACATGGGCATTCGCGATCTCGAAGCCGTCGACGCACTCGCCAATGGCGCAGGTCTGCGCTGCGTTGCCGAGCACGCGCTGCCGGCCAACAACTGCTGCGTGGTGTGGAGCTTGGGCGAGGGGCATCGGCTCTAGGAGCCTGCGCGGCAGAAGCCGTCCGGGCTGCAACGGCGCCCTCGCCATCGCGTGTGCCTCTCGTCGAGCTTACATAGTCCCACTATGCGCGCTCTCCGATAGACCCACTCAATGACGATGGCATCCGTTTCGCCTCGAACGTTTCTGCCGCGCAGGCTCCTAGGAACCTTCGAGGCGAAGAGCGGTGGCGGGAGGACCATTGCACGGCTGTTCGCGTTTTGCCCGCCGGAAAGTATCGTCGTATATCCTTGCCCGATGGTCAGGGAACTCGCCCTGCTGGCGCTGGAGTTGCTCGTCTATGCGGGTGGCATGCTGGTGCTGTTCCGCCTGCGCGGCCGCTTCGGGCTTGGCCTGTTCTTCACCGCGCTCGGCAGCCTGCACTTCCTCGAGACCTATCTCGCTGCGAACCTCTACGTTCAATTGATCCCGGGAATGATGTTCTCGCCCGGTTCGGTGATCCTGTTCTCGGGCAAGTTCTTCTTCATCCTCCTGCTGTACGTGCGCGAGGATGCGCTCGTCGCGCGCCAGCCGATCTACGGGCTCATGTTCGGCAACCTCATGGCAGCGATTCTGGTGCTGCTCGTTTCCCAGCATGTCAGTCTGCCGCCGACCGACAGCGCTCCGGTGGACCTGCACCTGCTCGACCAGATGGGGCTGCTGATGATCTGGGGCAGCGTATTGCTGTTCATCGATTGCCTGCTCGTGATTCTCGTCTACGAGCGACTGTCGCGGCGGACCTGGCTGCCGCTGGAGCTTCGCCTCTGGCTCGCCGCGGCAATCGTCCTCGTCTTCGATCAGGTCGGTTTCTTCGCCGCACTGCATCTGGCCCATGGCGTGCCGCTGTCGACCGGCATCGGCGGCCTGATCGGCAAGATGTTCGCTGCCGGGTTGTACGCATTGTTGATCGGCCTCTACCTGCGCCGGTTCGAAGCGCCTGAGCCCGCTGCGGACACCGGCAGCGAGCATTCACTGGGCAAGATCTTCGGCGTTCTGACTTATCGCCAGCGTTACGAAGCACTGCGCCGCGAGGCGCGCCATGATGCGGTCACCCAGCTGTTCAACCGTGGCGAGTTCGAGAAAATGAGTCGCCGCCTCGTCGAGCGTGCGACCCAGCAGCGCAGACCGCTCAGTCTGCTGCTGTTCGATATCGATCGATTCAAGTCGATCAACGACCTGCACGGCCATCAGGCCGGGGACGACGTGCTGCGCGACGTCGCCGAGGTGCTTGCCGACAGCGCACGCGAGAGCGACCTCGCGTTCCGCTTCGGCGGCGACGAATTCGCGGTGATTCTCGCCGGCACACCACACGACGAGGCGCTCGCATTCGCCGAACGCCTGCGCGAGCGCATTGCGCGGCTGCGCATTGGTGCAACCGACATGCCGGTCACGGCAAGCATCGGGGTCGCGTCGATCCGCGCCGGCCAGTCGCACGGCGGCATCAGCGAACTCGTGCGGATCGCCGACGCGGCGCTCTACCAGGCCAAAGCCGATGGGCGCAATCGTGTGGCCGGCGAGATTCTGCGCGAGGTTTAGGGGAGGGCGGGTCGGCGCCGGGCCGGCGCCCACCCGGATTCAGGCCCGAGGGCCCCGCCG
>Ga0307505_10001099_pt1 | contig 23725 bp, 27 predicted proteins | sample 23_S_MG_FD_202183 | JGI IMG/M metagenome (GOLD analysis project Ga0307505, IMG submission 202183) | Soil microbial communities from Populus trichocarpa stands in riparian zone in the Pacific Northwest, United States - 23_S | ecosystem: Environmental > Terrestrial > Soil > Riparian zone > Trees...
CGCTGGTGATGACGTTGAGGTCGGTGAAGTCGGCGATCACGTTGAGCACCGCGCGCACTTCCACGTTCTGGAAATTGAGCGACAGCTTCTCGCCGACGTACTGGCCCCGCCTGGGCGTGGTGTCGGTGATCGGCTTCACTTCGACGACGAACTGCGTGTCGGTCTGGTAGGCGTTGTGGTCCCACTGGCCGCGCGGCTCGATCACCATGCGCACGTTCTCACCCTGCTGGAAGGCGCTGATGGTCTGCACCGGGGTGGCGAAATCCACCACGTCCAGGCGCCGGCGCAGGTTCTCGGGCAGCGCGGTCTTGAGGAAATCCACGATCACGTTCTGGCCCTGCTGCCGGATGTCGATGCCGGTGGTGCTGTCGGAGAGGTCCACCACCACGCGGCCTTCGCCCGCGCGGCCGCGCCGGAAATCAATGTCGCGGATCGCATGCCTGGAGTCGCCGCGCCCCTCGGCGAAGTTCGCCACCTTGTCGCCTGCGGACACCGCAGCAGTCGACAGGGTGACCACCAGGCTGCGCCCGTCCAGCGCCACTTCGTGCGCCACCGGGCGGCGCAGGTTCAACACCAGGCGCGTCTTGTCGGAAGCTTGCACCAGGTTCATCGAGCGCAGTTCGCCCTGCCCGATGTCCTGGCTGTTGCGGCCGAGCGCATTGCCGATGCCGGCGAAGTCGAACGCGATGCGCGCCGGATTGGCCACCGTGAAGCTGGGCGGAGGCGTCTTCAGCGGCTCCTTGGTGGTGACGCGCACCACGAGCTTGCCGCCCTGCTGCGAGACCTCGAAAGTCTCGATGGTGTTGGTTTGCGCGAGCGCCAAGCCGGTGCACGCCAGCCAGAAGACGAGCGCCCGCCATCCCGCCCGCACGATGTTGATGGTGTTCATTTCTTCACCTCCTGCAATTGCAGCGCGCTGGCGCGTTCCACCCACTCCCCGCTGCCTTCCTGGATCAGCTCTTTCAGGCTGATCTGCACTTCGTCGATGCCGGTGATGACGCCGAAGTTCTGCCCCATGTAGTTGCCCTTGCGCACGCGATACAGGTTGGGGCCGGCTTTCACCAGGCCGTAGGTTTCGCGGCCCTGCGTCAGCGAGCCGACCATCTGGATCGATTCCAGCGGGAAGGCCTCGAGCGGCTCCTTGGGCCGGTCGAGGTCCGGCTGCTTGCCCCCCGCCGACGGCGCGCCGCCGCCCGCCGCCGCCGCCACCTCGATGCGCCCGGGGCGGAACGGGTCGATCTCGTTCTCGGCCTGGTAGGGCACCGGTTCGTAGGGGCGCACCTGCGGCAGCGGGTCCACCCGCCCGCGCAGGTCCTTGGTCATCTCGTTCAGCTCCTTCTTCAGGTCGCTGTGCTGTTCGCCGCCGCAGGCGGCAAGTGCCGCGGCGCAAGCGAGGAGGAGGACGCGCTTCATCGCTTCTTCGCTCCCTTTTTCGCGCCGGCGGCGGCCTTGCGCTGCGCCGCCACCTCGTCGTCGTCCAGGTAGCGGAAGGTGCGCGCGGTGACGTCCATCGACAGGTTGCCGTCCTTGCCGGCGGCGATGGTGACGTTGTTCAGCGTGACGATGCGCGACAGCTGGCCGACGTCGCTCGCAAACGCGCCCATGTCGTGATACACCCCCATCACCTTCACGCTGATCGGCAATTCGGCGTAGAACTCGCGCACGGTCTCCTGGGCGGCCGGCTTGAACAGTTCGAACTGCAGCCCGCGGCCCAGGCCCGCCTGGTTGATGTCCACCAGCAGGGCATCCATCTGCGACTTGTTCGGCAGCTGCTTGAGCAGGGCGCCGAACTGGGTGTCGATTTCGCGCAGCTGCTGCTTGTGCAGGTCGAGGTTCACCGCCTGCTTCTTCTTGTTGAGATAGTCGTCCTTGAACTTGATCTCGGCCGCCTTGCCGGCCTCCAGCTGTTCCAGCTGGCCCTGCCACAGGCCGAAATAGCCCATCACCGGCAGCGCCACCAGCACCGCCAGCAGCACCACTGCCTTGGGGATCACCGTCCAGGTGCCGGGATCCTGCCAGTTGGTGGCCTTGAAGTCTTCCGCGATGCGCTTGAAGTCGATCGCCATCGTCCTACCTCTTCTTCGCAGCCGCCTTGGCGGCGTCCTTGGGCGCGTCCTTCAGCTGGGCGCGCTTGAGCTGCAGATTCATGGTGAATTCGGACAAGCGCTTCTTGCCCACCGTGCTCGCCTTGATCTCCACCAGCTTGGGATCGGCGAGCCAGGGCGAGGATTCGATGTTGCGCATCAGCGTGGAAACGCGCGCATTCGACTGTGCGTAGCCCTTGACGTTCACACCGAGACCGCGCTGCGTCAGACTGCTCAGGTAAACGCCTTCGGGCATCTGCCGCACCATCTGGTCCAGCAGGTACACGGTCTGCGCCCGGTCCGCCTGCAGCGTCTCGATGATCTGCTTGCGCGCCAGCAGCGCCCCGATCTCGTCCTTCAGCTTCTTGATCTCGGCGATTTCCTTGTCCAGCTTGGCGATCTCGGACTTGAGGAACGCGTTGCGCTCGTCCTGCGTGGAGATCAGTCCGGCGATGTACAGGTAGCCGGCGCCGACCACCACGGCGCCGAGCGCCGCGGTCAGGCCGCCCAGCACCGAAAAATGCTGGCGGCCGCGCTTGCGCCGCTCCTCGCGGTGCGGCAGCAGGTTGATGCGCACGCTCATGGATCGAACCTCCGCATCGCCAGCCCGCAGGCCACGATCAGCGATGGCGCATCGACCATCAGTTTCTTCAGCGGCACGCGCGGCGAGGCCTGCATGGCGGCGAACGGGTTGGCCACCATCGCCGGCACCTGGGTGCGCGTGTGCACCACCTCGTCCATCCCCGGGATCACCGCCGAGCCGCCGGCGAGCAGGATCTGTTCGACGCTGTGGTACTGCGTGGAGGTGAAGAAGAACTGCAGCGCGCGCTGCACTTCCATCGACAGGTTTTCCATGAACGGGCGCAGCACTTCGGCCTCGAAATCGTCGGGCAGGCCGCCGGTGCGCTTGGCGTTCTCGGCCTCTTCCACGCTCATGCCGTAGCGCGCGACGATGTCCTGGGTGAGCTGGTTGCCGCCGAAGGCCTGCTCGCGCGTGTAGATCGACTGGTCGTTGCGCATCACGCTGACGTTCATCACGTTGGCGCCGACGTCGACGATGGCGACGTTCATGTCCTTGCCCGCGTTGGGCAGTTGCCGCACCACCAGGCCGAGCGCCGCCTGCTGGGCAAAGGCCTCGATGTCCATCACCGCCGCCTTGAGCCCCGCAGACTCGGCCACCGCCACCCGGTCCTCGACCTTTTCCTTGCGCGTCGCGGCGATCATCACTTCCTGCTCGTCCGGCGAGGTGGGCGAGGGGCCAACCACCTGGAAATCCAGGTTCACCTCTTCGAGCGCGAACGGGATGTACTGGTTGGCTTCGGACTCGACCTGCACTTCGAGCTCGTTCTCGCGCAGGCTGGCCGGCACGATGATCTTCTTGGTGATGACCGCGCCCGTGGGGACCGCCATCGCCACGTGCTTGGAGCGCGTGCCCAGGCGCTTATAGCCGCGCTTGACGGTCTCCACGACCATCTCGAGGTTGCTGATGTTGCCGTCGACGGTGGCATCGCGCGGCAGCGGCTCGATCACATACCGCTCCACGCGGTAGACACCTTTGCCCGCGTCGACGATCTCCAGCATCTTCACCGACGAGGAACTGATGTCCAGCCCGAACAACGGCGGCGCCTTCGGGCTGAAAATATCGAGTTGCATCGTTATTTCCCTTTTTGTATCGGCCCTTAGGCACGATACGTAGAATTTGGGTTAAATGCTAGCAACAACTCCCCCCTGTGTCTAGCGAATCCGTCACTACCGGGGGAGGGCTATAATGCCCCCGAATTCCAGCCCGGCGCAACCGTCGCGGCACCAAACCCGTCCTGGTTGTCTAAAACCCTTGATGTGGCTCCGTTTTTTGACGTTTCCGCTGGCCCTGATCGGGGGTCTGATCGCGGCCGGCTTGTGCCTCGCCGGGCTGGTGATCGCCCTCGCTTATCCGAACCTCCCGTCGCTCGATACGCTGACCGACTACCAGCCCAAAGTCCCCCTGCGCGTCTATACCGCGGAGGGCACCCTGATCGGGGAATTCGGCGAGGAGCGCCGCCTCATGGTGGACATCAAGCAGGTGCCCCCGGCGCTCACCAACGCCATCATCGCCGCGGAGGATGAGCGCTTCTATCAGCATGCGGGCATCGACTACGTCGGCGTGGCGCGCGCCGCCTACGCCAACCTGGTCACCGGCGGGCGCCGCCAGGGGGCCAGCACCATCACCATGCAGGTGGCGCGCAATTTCTTCCTGTCCTCGGAAAAGACGCTCACCCGCAAGCTCTACGAGGTGCTGCTCGCGCTGAAGATCGAGCACAGCCTCGACAAGGACCAGATCCTCGGGCTGTACGTCAACCAGATCTACCTGGGCCAGCGCGCCTACGGCTTCGGCTCCGCGGCGCAAATCTACTTCGGCAAGCCGCTCGACAAGCTCACCCTGGCGGAAGCGGCGATGCTCGCCGCGCTGCCCAAGGCGCCCTCCAGCTACAACCCGATCGCCAACCCCCAGCGCGCCAGGCAACGCCAGCAGTACGTGCTGCGCCGCATGCGCGAGTTGGGCTACATCGACGACGAGGAATTCGACAAGGCCCTGCAGGCGCCGATCATCACGCGCAAGGTTGCCGAAACCTATGCGGTGGCCGGGCAGTACGTGGCGGAAATGGTGCGCCAGGCGATCTACGAGCAGTACCCCGAGGACGCCTACAGCCGCGGATTCCGCGTCTACACCACCATCCGGGAGGCGGACCAGGAGGCGGCCGTGAAGGCCTTGCGCAGCGGGTTGCTGGAATACGACCGGCGCCTCGGCTACCGCGGTCCCGAGGGCTTCGTCCAGCTCCCGGCGGACGCCGACGAGGACGACTACGACGAGGCGCTCGCCGAGCGCGACGACGACGCGGAGCTGCGGCTCGCCCTGGTGCTGGCGGCCAGCCCGAAGGAAGTGAAGGCGGTGCTGAAGAACGGCGAGCAGGTGACGGTCTCCGGGGACGGGCTGCGCTTCGCCGCCGCCTCGCTGCAGCGCGTGGCGCCGCAGCGCCGCATCCGCCGCGGCGCCGTGGTGCGCGTGCAGCGGCTCGGGCGCGACCGCTGGCAGATCGTGCAGCTGCCCGAGACCGAAGGCTCGTTCATTGCGCTCGACCCGGGCGACGGCGCGGTGCGCGCCCTGGTCGGGGGGTTCGATTTCAACCGCAGCAAGTTCAATCACGTCACCCAGGCCTGGCGCCAGGCCGGCTCCGCCTTCAAGCCGTTCATCTACTCGGCGGCGCTGGAGCGCGGCTTCACCGCCGCCACGGTGGTCCCCGACGACCCGATCGCCATCGAGGCCGACGTCACCGGCAGCCAGCGCTGGGAGCCGAAGAATTTCGACGGCCGCTTCGAGGGCCCGATGCGCCTGCGCACGGCGCTGGTGAAGTCCAAGAACATGGTCTCGATCCGCATCCTGGACGCCATCGGCGTGAAGTACGCGCAGGACTACGTCACGCGCTTCGGCTTCGAGTCCGAGCGGCACCCGCCCTACCTGACGATGGCGCTCGGCTCCGGCACGGTCACGCCTTGGCAGATGGCGCGCGCCTACGCGGTGTTCGCCAACGGCGGCTACCTGGTACAGCCCTACTTCATCCAGAGAATCGTCGACGACCGCGGCAATCCGCTGGGGGTGGCGCGGCCGCAGCGCGCGGGCGACGAATCCCTGCGCGTGATCGACAGCCGCAACGCCTTCATCATGGACAGCCTGATGCAGGACGTCGCGCGCGTCGGTACCGCCGCGCGCACGGCGAGCCTCGGCCGCAAGGATGTCGCCGGCAAGACCGGCACCACCAACGAGTTCATCGATGCCTGGTTCGCCGGCTACCTGCCGTCTCTGGTCGGCGTGTCCTGGGTGGGATACGACCAGCCGCGCTCCCTCGGCCGCAACCAGACCGGGGGCCTGGTCGCCCTGCCGATCTGGGTCAGCTACATGGAAAAGGCGCAGGAGGGCATCCCCGTGATGCAGCGCATCGTCCCGGACGGCGTGGTCACGGCAGAGACCTTCGAACTGAACCCGGGAGGCGTGGGCGACATCAAGCACCTCCCCGAGTACTTCTACCGCGAGTTCGTGCCGAAGGACGACACGCCGCCGTTCGCGCTGCTGCCCAGTTTCGTGCCGCCGCCCGACCCTGCGGCCACACCGCTCGAGCCGGCGCCGGTCTCGGACTAGCGGCCGGGCGCCAGCACCACCGGGACGCCGCCCTGCGCGGACACCAGCCGCGACAGCGCCGCGAACAACTCGCCGCCGCCGCGCGTATCGCGCCAGCCCTCGCCCGTGTGGCGGAAGTGAAAGCCCCCCGATTTCGCCGCCACCCAGATCTCGCGCGCGGCGGTGTGCCGGTTGATCACCATCTTCGAGCCGTCGGCGAACTCCAGCTCCAGCAGGCCGGCGCCCTTGGCCAGCACGTCGGCATCCAGCGCCGCCGCGTCGAGGGAGCGCTCCAGCGCGGCCAGCGTGCCGTCGGCCAGCGAATCGAACTCGGTATCCGTCATGGAATCGTTCCCTGCTAACATGGCCATTCTAGCCGCCACCGGATGCGCATCATCGCCCTCATCGTCGCCGCCGCGCTGCTGGCCGCGGGCTGCGGGCAGCGGGGTCCCCTGTACCTGCGCGACAACCCGCCGCCCGGGGTGAAGCCACCCAAGCCGCCGGCCTATCAGCCCGTGCCCTATCCGGGGGACGCCGAGCGCGACGCCGAGAAAAAGTAACCCTCGCCATGGACTTCGCGTACCGCAACGGCGCGCTGTGCGCCGACCAGGTGCCGCTCGAGGATATCGCGCGGCAGTTCGGCACGCCCTGCTTCGTCTACTCGCGCGCGGCGATCGAGCGGCACTACGGTGCGTTCGCGCGCGCGCTCGGTGCGCGCGGGGCCCTGGTCGCCTACTCGGTCAAGGCCAATTCCAACCTCGCCGTGCTCGCCCTGCTGGCCAAGCTCGGCGCCGGCTTCGACGTGGTGTCCGGCGGCGAGCTGGCGCGCGTACTGGCCGCGGACGGCGATGCGCGCAAGACCCTGTTCTCGGGCGTGGGCAAGACCGGGGAGGAGATCGCGCGCGCGATCCAGGCCGGCGTCCTGTGCCTCAACCTGGAGTCCGAAGCCGAGCTGCGGCGCGTGGCCGCGATTGCCGCGCGCTCGGGCAGGCGCGCGCCGATCGCCTTCCGCGTCAACCCCGATGTCGACGCGAAAACGCACCCCTACATCTCGACCGGCCTGAAGCAGAGCAAGTTCGGTGTGGCCTACGCGGACGCCGAGCGCCTGTACCGCGAGGCGGCTAGCCTGCCGCAGATCGAGGTGGTCGGCATCGGCTGCCATATCGGCTCGCTGATGACGGGAGCAGGGCCCTTCATCGACGCCGCCGGGCGCATTCTGGCGCTGGTGCAGCGCCTGGAGGCAGGCGGCATCCGCCTGGCGCACATCGACCTCGGCGGCGGCTTCGGCATCCGCTATCGCGACGAATCGCCGGCCCCGATCGGCGAGTTCCTCGACGGCGCGCTCGGCGTGCTGGCGGGCCGCCGGGAAAGGCTGATCGTCGATCCGGGCCGCGCGATCGTCGGCAACGCCGGCGTGCTGCTGGCGCGCGTGGAGTACGTGAAGCCGGGGGCGGAGAAGAACTTCCTCGTGGTGGATGCCGCGATGAACGACCTGATCCGCCCCGCGCTGTACGGTGCCTGGCACGAGGTGCTCCCGGTGCGGGAGCCGGAACAGGGAGCGGCGCGGGCCGTTTACGACGTCGTGGGCCCGGTGTGCGAAAGCGCGGATTTCCTCGCCAAGGAGCGCAGCCTGGCGGCGCGCCCCGGAGACCTGCTGGCGGTGATGTCCGCGGGCGCGTACGCCATGGCGATGAGTTCCAACTACAACTCGCGGCCGCGGGCCGCCGAGGTGATCGTGGACGGCGCGAAGGTGCACCTGGCGCGCCGCCGCGAGCAGGTCGAGGAATTGTACGCTGGCGAATCGGTCCTGCCCTGGTGAGTTCGGGCGATCGAGCCAGGCCGGCGGCGAACCACCAAGCACACCACCAAGGAAAACATTGAACGAAACGCGCAATCTCGCCGTGTTCTGCGACTTCGAAAACGTGGCGCTGGGCGTACGCGACGCCAAGTACGAGAAGTTCGACATCGGCCGCGTGCTGGAGAAGCTCCTGCTCAAGGGCTCGATCGTGGTGAAGAAGGCCTACTGCGACTGGGACCGCTACAAGGAGTTCAAGACCACCATGCACGCCGCGGCCTTCGAGCTGATCGAGATCCCGCACCGCGGCCAGTCGGGCAAGAATTCCGCGGACATCCGCATGGTGGTCGACGCGCTGGACCTGTGCTACACCAAGCAGCACGTCGACACTTTCGTCATCGTGAGCGGCGATTCGGATTTCTCGCCGCTGGTGTCCAAGCTGCGCGAGAACGCCAAGGCCGTGATCGGCGTGGGCGTGAAGAACTCCTCCTCCGACCTGCTGATCGCCAACTGCGACGAATTCATCTACTACGACGACCTGGTGCGCGAGGACGAGGCGAAGCGGCGCGCGGCGAAGAAGCGCCGCGAGACGCGCCCGGCGGGCGCGGCGAAGGAATCCGCGCCGACCGACGACAAGAAGCAGGAGGCTTTCGACCTGGTGATCGAGACCCTGCAGGCGCTGATCGCCGAGCGCGGCGAGGACGAGAAGATCTGGGGCTCGATGGTGAAGCAGGCCCTGAAGCGCCGCAAACCCGGCTTCAACGAGTCCTACTACGGCTTCAAGGCGTTTTCCGACCTGCTCGAGGACGCGGAAACGAGGAAGCTCCTGACCCTGGAGCGCGACGAGAAGTCCGGCGGTTACATCATCCGCCCGGCCAACGGGGCGTGACGCCGGTCAGGGATTGAGCTGGCGGTACACCACGTTGGCGAGCTTCAACAGCTCGTCGCGGTCCAGGTCGGCCGAGGACAGTGCGTAGCCGAACTTGCGGTCGATCCAGTAGAACACCCGCACGTTGCCCTCGCGCGCGAAGCGGAACGCCGTTTCACGGTGATCGGGCCCCTCGGTGCGCACATACAGCGTCACGCGGCGACCGCGCACGCACTGATACATGAACTGCGCCACCGGGCCGGGGTCGCGCGGCAGCAGGCGCCCGCCCACCAGCGCCATGCCTTCCCCGTCGAGCTTGGGCGCGCGCACGTCGCCGCCCAGGCGCTTGGACAACCAGGCCACCAGGTGCGGCTCCTGGTCGGCGCCGACTTCGACCGGATGGCGCACCTCGGGCGAATAAGTCGCGTGCGCGAGCGCGGCGCGGCGCGCGATGACCGGGCCCTCGGCCCTGGCAACCGGTGCCGGCGCCTGCAGCGCATGCAACTGCCAGCCGGCGACGGCGCCGAGCGCAATGCCGAGCGCTGCCCAGCCCGCCGCCACGGCCGCCGAGCGCAGGCGCGCGCCGCGCCGCGCCGTCCGTTCCAGGCGCAGCGGCACGGGTTCGTCCAGGACCGGATCGAAGCGTGCGCGCAACTGCTCGTTGAGCTCGCGGTAGGCAGCGGCGCGCTCGGCCTCCTCGGGGTGGGCGGCAAACCAGGCCTCGAGCTCCGCGCGCTGGTCGACGCCGAACCGGCCGTCGGCCCAGGCCTGCAACTGCGCTTCGCTGATCGATTGCCTGTCGCTCATTTCACTACCTGCAACTTGGTGCCGCCCTTTCCCTGCAACATCGAACGAAGTTTCTCGCGCGCCCGCGCCAGCCTCGACATCACGGTGCCGATCGGGATGCCGAGCGCGCGAGCGGTCTCGTCGTAGCTCAGGTCCTCGAGCGCCACCAGCAGCAGCACCTCGCGCTGCGCCAGCGGCAGCGCGGCGATGCCGCGCTCCAGGTCGCGCACCAGCAATCCGTCGCCTTGCGTGGCGCGCTGCGCCAGCTCGGGCATCTCGTCCTCGAGCGGCTCGGTGGGGCGCGCCGCGCGCACCCGGTTCACGTGCACGTTGTGCATCACCGTGAACAGCCAGGCGCGCAGGTCCGTGCCATGGCGGTACAGGTGCAGCTTGGACCAGGCGCGCTCCAGCGTGTCCTGCACCAGATCGTCCGCCGCCGTGCGCTCGCCGACCAGCGCGCGCGCGTAGCGCCGCAACCGCGGAATCAACTCGACCAGACCCTGCGCGTCGCTCATTGCACAGAACAGTGCCTTGCGGCGCGCTATTCCGTCAACAAGCGCAAACGTTCATTGCGGCGCCTCGGGCAGCGCCGGTACCGTGCGCAGGTAGGCGATCAGCGCCGCCAGGTCCTGCGGCGTCAGTTGGCCGGTGGTATTGCGGATCACCTCGCCCATGGTGTCGCCGACCACGTCGCCGTCCGGGGTCAGGCCGCTGGAAAGAAAATCCTTCAGTTCCGCGTCGTCCCACTTCTTCAGCCGCGTGGGCGTGAGGTTGGGTGCGCCGCCGCCGTCGGCGAGCTTGGCGCCGGCGAAGGCCTGCGCCTTCTTCGGGCCGCCGAGCCAGGTGCGCGGCGTGTGGCACTCGCCGCAGTGCCCCAGGGCATCGACCAGGTAGGCGCCGCGATTGAGCGCCGGCGAGCGGCCCGCGTCCGCGACGAACGGGCCCGGCGAGAAGTACAGCCATTTCCAGAAGCCCACCAGGAGCCGCAGGTTGTAGGGAAACTCCAAGTCATGCGGGCGGCTGGCACGGCTGCTCGGCGGCACGGTGCGCAGGTAGGCCCAGAGGTCGCGGGCATCCGCGTCGGCGATCCGCGTGAACGCCGGGTAGGGAAACGCCGGGAAATAGTGCGCGCCGTCGGGCCGGCGCCCTTCGCGCAGGGCGCGCAGGAAATCCGCCTCGCTCCAGCGGCCGATCCCGGCATCCGTGTGCGGGGTGATGTTGGGGCCGTAGAACGCGCCGAAAGGCGTCTTCAGCTCGCGGCCGCCGGCGTAGGGAGTCGCGCCTTGCTTCTCTTCCGTATGGCAGCCGAGGCAACCCGCGGCTTTCGCCAGATAGGCGCCGCGCTTGGCGTCGCCCTGAGCGAGGGCCGGAGCCGCGACAAGGCACAGCAGCGCCCCGCAAAAGAAAAGCCCCGCCCAGGCGGGGCTCGTCCCTGCTCGCGAAGCTGAATTATTTCTGGCGGAAGTCGTTGTGGCAGCCACCGCAAGTCTTGCCGACCGCACCGATTTGCGCCTTGATGGCGGCCTCGTCGCCGCTCCTGCTCACCGCCACGAGCTTGGCGGCTTCGTTCTCCAGCCGGCTGGCCGCGGCCTTGAATCCCGCGGCGTTGTCGTACGCGGCCGGCAGCGTCTTGGAGGTCACGTCGCGCGTGCTGGCGTCGAATCCGTCCCACGCCATCCTGCTCAGGTTGTCGAGAAAACCGGCATTGCGCTGCACGACCGAGGCGTTGAAGGCAACCTTGCCTTGCGCCATGCCCGCCATGGGGCCGAAGTACTTGCCCTGCAGCGTCATCACCGCCTGGCGCTGCTTCACCAGAACTTCGGGCTTCGCCTGGGCGAAGGCACCCTGTGCGAATCCCGCTCCCAGAATGGCCGCCACACCGGCCGCAAATAGCCTGTTACGCATTGGGGTTTTCCTCCTCAGGTTGGAACACTCGCAGGCGAACAGCGCCAGCGGGGGTTTTATTTCATCCACCGCCTAGCGCAATCCGGCGGCATAGTCGGCCGCCGCCTTGATTTCCTGGTCGGTCATGCGCGCCGCCACGCCGCGCATCATGCCGTTGGGGTCGTTGGCGCGGGCCCCCGCGCGGAATTGCTTGAGCTGCGTCTCGAGGTAGGCCGCATGCTGCCCGGCGAGCCGCGGGTACTGGCTCGGGATGCCGGCGCCGTCGGGACCGTGGCAGCCGGCGCAGGCCGGCACAGCGGTGGCCGCATTCCCGCCACGCCACAGTTTTTGTCCGGCCGCCGCGAGCTCTTTGCTCGTCGCCTTGGCCGGCTGCAGCTTCTGCGCCGCGTAATAGGCCGCGACGTCCCGCATGTCGCCATCCGACAAGCCGGCAACCATGCCCGCCATGATTGGATCGATGCGCTCCGCCTTCTTGTCGCCCTGGGATTTGAAATTGGCCAGCTGCTTGTGCAGGTATTCGGGAATCTGGCCGGCCAGCTTGGGGTTCGCCGCCGCGAGGCTGTTGCCGTCGGCGGCATGGCAGGCGGCACAGACCTGCTTGGCGATGCGCGCGCCTTTGTCGAGGTCGGGTTTGGCGGTACCCTGCGCAGCAGCCTGCGCCGCCCACAACAGGGCCAAGGCGGCGATCGCCGCCAGCGGTCGATTCATTCTACGACTCCCCGAAATCGGTAGGAAACGCCTCATTTTATTAGAATTTCAGGCATGCCGGAATCCAGCAACGCCTTTTCCCGCCTCCAGTTCGTCACTTCCGCCGGACCCACCGGCGGGCTGCCGCCCGAGGATCTGCCTGAACTGGCGTTCGCGGGCCGCTCGAACGTGGGCAAGTCGAGCGCCATCAATGCGCTCGCCAATCGCAAGCGCCTGGCCTTCGTCTCCAAGACCCCCGGGCGCACGCAGACCATCAATTTTTTCGACCTCGGCGGCGAGGGACGCCTGGTGGACCTCCCGGGCTACGGCTACGCGCGCGTGCCGCAAGAGGTGCGCGCGCAGTGGGACCAGCTGGTGGGCGGCTACCTCGGCTCGCGCGGCACGCTCGCCGGGGTCGTGGTGCTGATGGATGCGAGGCGCCCGTTCACGGACCACGACGAGCATCTCCTGGAGTGGCTGCGGCCCGCGGGCCGGCGTTTGCTGGTGCTGCTGTCCAAGTGCGACAAGCTGAATCGGCAAGAGCGCGCCAAGACGCTGAAGGCGGCGCAAGCCCGTCTCGCGCAGCGTGCCCTCGACGGCGAGGCGCGCTTGTTCTCCAGTCTGACCGGGGAGGGCGTGGAGGAAACGCGCTCGCTGCTCGAAGGCTGGCTTCGGACAGCGGGCGCCGGGAATAAAAAACCCCCGGTAAAGGGGAATTAAACCGGGGGCAAAACGCCTTAATTTGGAGTTAAGGCAACCCGCTCAGGGAGGAGAAGCGGGAGACGATCAAATCGTCTGAAGGTAAGATTGTGCCGCGCGGGGAAAGTTCCAAGCCCTGAAACACTCAGGAAAATCAGCACCATGAAGATCTATGGCCAGTTTCCGGCCGTGCGCATGCGCCGCATGCGGCGGGACGATTTCTCCCGGCGCCTGATGCGCGAGCACCGGCTCAGCGCGGACGACCTGATCTACCCGGTATTCGTCCTCGACGGGAAAAACCGTACCGAGAAAGTGGCTTCCATGCCGGGGGTCGAGCGCATGACCGTGGACCGGCTGCTGCCGGTGGCGGAGGAATGCGTGAAGCTGCGTATCCCGGTGCTCGCGCTGTTCCCGGTCATCGAGCAGAAGCTGAAGACACCGGACGGGCGCGAGGCGTTCAACGCCAAGGGCCTCGTGCCGCGCGCGGTGGCGGCGCTGAAAAAGCGCTTCCCGGAACTGGGCATCATGACCGACGTCGCGCTCGATCCCTACACCTCGCACGGCCAGGACGGCGTCATCGACAAAGTCGGCTACATCGTCAACGACGTGACGCTCGACGTCCTGGTCAAACAGGCGCTGTGCCAGGCGCAGGCCGGCGTCGACATCCTCGCGCCTTCCGACATGATGGATGGCAGGATCGGGCGCATCCGCGGCGCGCTGGAGAAGGCGGGACACCTCCACACGAAGATTCTTGCCTACTCGGCCAAGTACGCCTCGGGCTTCTACGGCCCGTTCCGCGACGCGGTCGGCTCGGCGAAGAATCTGGGCAAGGGCGACAAGAAGACCTACCAGATGGATCCGGCGAATTCCGACGAGGCGCTGTGGGAGGTCGGGCTCGACCTCGCCGAGGGCGCGGACATGGTGATGGTGAAGCCGGGCCTGCCCTACCTCGACATCGTGCGGCGCGTGAAAGACGAGTTCAAGGCGCCGACCTACGCCTACCAGGTCTCCGGTGAGTACTCGATGCTGCGCGGCGCGATCGACAAGGGCTGGCTGCCGGCGAGTTGCGTGATGGAGGCGCTGCTGGCGATGAAGCGCGCCGGGGCCGACGGCATCCTCACCTACTTCGCGCTGGACGTCGCGCGCGCGCTGAAGAAGGCGGGTTAGCCGAAAACGACCGCGACGTGGTCGATGCCCCGGAGGGGCGGCCGCATGGCGGTGCTCAGTCCGCGGCGGCCAGCTCGAGCGTTTTCAGGAAGCGCTCGGCGTTCTGGTAGCCGATGACGCGCAGCCCGTGGATTTCGCGCCCCGCGGCGTCGAAGAACACGATGCCCGGCGGCCCGAAGAGCGAGAAGCGCTTGAGCAGCGCCTTGTGCTCGGCGGTATTCGCCGTCACGTCGGCCTGCAGCAGGAGCATGCCCTCGAACTTCGCCTTCACGCGCGCGTCGCTGAAGGTGAACGCCTCCATCTCGCGGCACGACACGCACCAGTCGGCGTAGAAATCCAGCATCACCGGCTTGCCCGGCGCAGTGAGCCTCGCCTCCAGCTGCGCCACGCTGTCCACGCGCACGAACGCGGTGTCGCCCTTGGCATCGAGGAACAGCGGCCAGACGATCCACACCGCCACCGCGAGCAGCAGCACGCCGAAGAACTTCTTCACCGCGTTCATCCAGCGGCCGGCCCTGGGCAGCAGCGCGCCGCCGGACACGCCGATGGCGAGCAGCGGGATGCCCATGCCGAGCGCCATGGCGAACAGCGCCGAGCCGCCGAGCGCCACGTCGCGCGTCTGGCTGATGTAGAGCAGCGCGCCGGCGAGCGGCGCCGCGACGCAGGGGCTGACGATGATCGCCGAGAGAACGCCCATGCCGGCCACCGAGGCGAGCTTGCCGCCCCGCAAGCGGTGGTGCGCGGCGGACAGCGGCTCGCGCAGGAATCCGGGCAACTGCAGCTCGTACAGGCCGAACATCGACAGCGCGAGCAGCACGAACACCAGCGCAAAAGCGGTCAGCACCCAGGCATTCTGCAGCGAGGCGGCGATGAGGGAACCGGAATAGGCGGCGGCGACACCCGCCAGCGCATAGGCCGCCGCCATGCCGAGGACGTAGGCCATGGACAGCGCAAAGGCCCGCTTCTTGTCCACGCGGGCGCCTTCCCCGGCGATGATGCCCGAGAGGATCGGGATCATCGGCAGGACGCAGGGCGTGAATGCGAGCAGCAGGCCGAAGCCGAGGAAGCTCGCCAGCACCAGCCAGGCGCTGCCCTGGAACAGCGCCGCGACGTCGAAATCGCTCGCCGGGCGCAGGGCGCGCCGCGCCGGCGCCTCGGCGGGGAAGGACGCCAAGCGCAGCGTCGCGGCGGATTCCATCGGCACGTAGCACACGCCGATGTCGGCGCAGCCCTGCGAGGTGACGAGGAGCTTGAGCGGCTCGCCCGCCCCCGCTTCCACCGGCACGCGAATGCGCACTTCCTTGCGATAGGTCTCGGTGTCGCCGAAGAACTGGTCCCGCTTGCGCTCGCCGGCGGGAAACTCCGGCTTGCCGAGGCGCGCGTTCTCCGAGGCGAACTGGAAGCGCTCGCGGTACATGTAGTAACCCTCGGCGATGGAGAACTGCACTTCCAGCGCATTGCCGTCGACGGCGCGGGCGGAGAAGCGAAAGGCGCGCTCGGGCTCGAGCAGTTCCTGCTCCGGCGCCGCGCCCGCCGGCAGCGCCGCCAGCGCGAGCCACAGGAAAAGGAAGCGGGTCATCGGGGCGGGGTGGTTTCGGCCGCCAGCCAGTCGAGATAGGCGGGCAGGCCGCGCTCGATTGGGACCGCGACGATCTCCGGAAGTTCGTAGGGGTGCAGCGCCCGGATCGCCGCCTCGAGGGCCGCGTAGCGCTCGCCCGTGGTCTTGATCAGCACCGGGTGCTCCTCGTCCTTGTGCACGGCGCCCCGCCAGCGGTATACCGAGCGGCAGGGCGCGAGGACATTGACGCAGGCGGCGAGGCGCTGCTCGATCAGCGCCGCGGCCAGTTTGTCGGCGCTCGCGCGGTCCGGCAGGTTGGTGAGGACCAGCAGCGCGCTCATCGCGCCCCCAGCGGGCAGGGCACGCCCTCGAACACCGTCGGGTAGCGCAAGCGCACGCCGAGGGCTTCCTTCATGCGCCGGTTGGCGAGGCGCCGCGATTCGCTCATGAAGGAGAGCGACTCCGGCGCAATGCGGCCGCCCGCCTCGGCGCGCGCGATGCGCGGCGGGCGCGGCAGGCCGGCACGCTCGGCCACCAGGTCGAACCAGTCGCCCATGCGGATCGCGCTGTCGTCGCTGGCGTTGTAGGTGCCGGCGGGCGCCGCCTCCTCCAGCGCCCGCACCACGATCCCCGCCAGGTCGTCGGCGTGGATGTGGTTGGTGTAGACGTCGTCCTCGGTGCGCAGCACCGGCGCGCCCGCGCGCAGGCGCTCCAGCGGCAGCCGGTCGGCGGCGTAGATGCCGGGCGCGCGCAGGATCACCAGGCCCACGCCGCGCTCGCTGCACCATAGTGCAAGCTGGCGCTCGGCGTCGACGCGCCTGCGCGCCCGGCCGGTCTGCGGCCGCACGGCGCGCGATTCGTCCACGCGCGCCCCGCCGCAGTCCCCGTACACGCCGCTCGTGCTGACGTAGACGAACCGCGCCGGTAGAATCCGGCCCTTCGCGAGCGCCGCCAGCAGATGGGCGGTGCGCGGGTCGGTTTCGCCGTTCCCGGGAGGCGGCGCGCAGTGCAATACGGCGTCGGCGCCTTGCAGCGCGGCCAGGGTTTCGGGATGGTCGAGGTCGAAGCCGTGGCGGCGCGACAGCGGCTGCACCGCGTAGCGCGCCTCCAGCCGCGGCGCGGCGCGGCGCGCGATGTCGCCGTAGCCCGCGATCAACAGCTTTCTCATCGGTGGCATTCTAGCGACATGCATAGCGTCACGATCCAGCCGAGCGGTCACCAGTTCCAGGTGGAGGACGGCGAAGCCGTGCTCGCGGCGGCCCTGCGCCAGGGGTTCGTGCTGCCCTACGGCTGCAAGAACGGCGCCTGCGGCAGCTGCAAGGGGAAGATCCTGTCCGGCGCGGTGGACTACGGCACCTACCAGCAGAAGGCGCTGCCGGACGAGGACAAGGCGCAGGGCAAGGCGCTGTTCTGCCAGGCCAGGCCGCTCGGCGACCTGGTGATCGAGGCGCGCACGATCGGCGCCGCCAAGGACATCCCGGTGAAAACGCTGCCCTGCCGCGTGCAGAAGCTGGAGCGCGTCACGCCGGACGTGATGCTCCTCGGCTTGAAGCTCCCGGCCAACGAGCGGCTGCAGTTCCTCGCCGGCCAGTACCTGGAGTTCCTGCTGAAGGACGGCACGCGGCGCAGCTTCTCCATGGGCAATGCGCCGCACGACGACGAGCTGCTCCAGCTGCACGTGCGCCACGTGCCGGGCGGGCAGTTCACCGATCACGTGTTCGGCAGGATGAAGGAGCGCGACATCCTGCGCTTCGAGGGGCCGCACGGCACCTTCTTCCTGCGCGAGGACTCCGCGAAGCCGATCGTGCTGGTCGCCTCCGGCACCGGCTTCGCGCCGATCAAGTCGCTCGTCGAGCACGCGTTGAACAAGGGCATCGCCCGCCCGATGACGCTGTACTGGGGCGGGCGACGCCCCGCCGACCTGTACCTGCATGCGCTTGCCGCGGGCTGGGCGGCGCAGGGTGCGCTGACCTACGTGCCGGTGATCTCCGATGCGCGCCCCGAGGATGGATGGTCGGGCAGGACCGGATTCGTGCATCGCGCGGCAATGGAAGATTTCCCGGATCTTTCCGGGCATCAGGTCTACGCCTGCGGCGTGCCGGTGATGGTGGATGCGGCGCGCAAGGACTTCACCACCCAGTGCAAGCTGCCGGAGGAGGAGTTCTACGCCGACAGCTTCACCACGCAGGCCGACCTTCCTCAGCCCGCGCCTTCCCCCAGGTAGGCCTCGCGCACCTTCGGGTCGGCGAGCAGCGTCTGCGCCGCGCCGGCGAGCGTGATGTTGCCCGATTCCATCACGTAGCCGCGGTGCGCGAGCTCCAGCGCCAGGCGCGCGTTCTGCTCCACCAGCAGGATGGTCATGCCGCGCCCCGCCACCTCGCGCACGATGTCGAAGATCTTCGCCACCATCAGCGGCGCGAGGCCCATCGAGGGCTCGTCCAGCAGCAGCAGCCGGGGCCGGCTCATCAGCGCGCGGCCGATGGCGAGCATCTGCTGCTCGCCGCCCGAGAGCGTGCCGGCGGTCTGGTGCCGGCGCTCCTTCAGGCGCGGGAAGGCTTCGTACTGCCGCGCCAGGTCCTCCTTGACGCCGGCGTCCCTGCGGGCGAACGCCCCCATGGCGAGGTTCTCCTCGACGCTGAGCTGCGGGAACACGCCTCGCCCTTCGGGCACCATCACCAGGCCGCGGCGCGGCAGCTCGAACACCGGCAGGCCTTCGAGCGCCTCGCCCGCATAGCGCACCTTGCCGCCGCGCGCATGCAGGCCGCAGATCGCCTTCAGGGTCGAGGTCTTGCCCGCGCCGTTGGCCCCGATCAGGCACACCAGCTCGCCTTCTCCAACCTCGAGGTCGATGCCCTTCACGGCGCGGATGCCGCCGTAATGCACTTCCAGCGCCCGCACGTCAAGCAGCATGCGGGGTGCCGAGGTAGGCCTCGATGACTTTCGGGTCGCGCTGCACTTCGGCGGGCGTGCCCTCGGCGATGCGCTCGCCGTAGTCCAGCACCAGCACCCGGTCGCAGACGTTCATCACCAGGCGCACATCGTGCTCGATGAGCAGGAGCGTGACGCCGCCCTTGCGAATGCCGTCGAGCAGACCGCGCAGCGCCCGCGTCTCCGAGGAGTTCATGCCGGCGGCGGGCTCATCCAGCGCCAGCAACTGCGGCTCGGTGGCGAGCGCGCGGGCGATCTCCAGGCGCCGCTGATCGCCGTAGGGCAGGCTTCCCGCCGGATCGTTGGCGCGCGCGCGGATGCCGACGTAGTCGAGCAGTTCGAGCGCACGGCGCTGGATCCCCGCCTCCTCGGCGAGCGTGCCGCGGCCCCTGAGGATGGCGCCGACCACGCCGGCGTGCGTGCGCACGTGACGGCCGATCATCACGTTCTCCAGCACCGAGAGATTGGCGAACAGGCGGATGTTCTGGAAGGTGCGCGCGATGCCGCGCGCGGCGACCTGGTGCGGCGCGAGCCCCGCGAGCGGCGCGCCGTCGAACGCGAAGCTCCCGGCGTCGGGGGCGTAGATGCCGGTCAACAGGTTGAACAGCGTGGTCTTGCCGGCGCCGTTCGGGCCGATCAGCCCGTAGATCTCGCCGCGCCGTATGGCGAAGGAGACCTCGGAGAGCGCCTGCACGCCGCCGAAGCGCTTGCCGACACCTCTCGCTTCAAGCAGCGTGTTCTTCATCGGCGAGCTCGCGCTTGCGCACCGCGGAGGGCAGCAGCCCGGCGGGGCGGTACAGCATGATCAACACCAGCGCCAGGCCGAAGATCAGCATGCGGATCACCTCGGGCTCGACCAGCATGCGGCCGAACAGGGCCTCCTGCAGCGGCTGCACCGTCCAGCGCAGGATCTCCGGCACGAAGGACAGCAGCAACGCCCCCAGCACCACCCCCCAGATGTTGCCCATGCCGCCCAGCACCACCATCGACACCACCATGATCGACTCGACCAGCACGAAGCTCTCCGGCGAGATGAAGCCCTGGATCGCCGAGAACATGCCGCCGGCGATGCCGCCGAAACTGGCGCCCATGGCGAAGGCGAGCAGCTTCATGTGCGTGGTGTTGATGCCCATGGCGCGCGCCGCGGTCTCGTCCTCGCGCACCGCCTCCCAGGCGCGGCCGATGCGCGAGTTCTGCAGCCGCACGTTGACCACCAGGATCAGCACCATCACCGCCAGCAGCAGGTAGTAGTACTTGATCGGGCCGCTGAACGGCAGCCCGAGCAGGGTCTCGCTGGCGGAGAAGTTGACCGGCCCGAGCGTGAACGGGTCGATGCGGGTGATGCCCTGCGGCCCGTTGGTGAGGTTCACCGGGCGCGACAAGTTGTTCAGGAAGATCCGCACGATTTCGCCGAAACCGAGCGTGACGATCGCCAGGTAGTCGCCGCGCAGCTTGAGCGTGGGCGCGCCGAGCAGCACGCCGAAGAACGCCGCCACCAGCGCGCCGATCGGCAGGATCACCCAGAACGGCAGGTGCAGTCCGAACTGCGGGCTGGCGAGCAGGGCGTAGGTGTAGGCGCCCACCGCGTAAAACGCGATGTAGCCCAGGTCGAGCAGCCCGGCAAAGCCGACGACGATGTTCAGGCCGAGCGCGAGCAGGATATAGAGGATGGCGTAGTTGGTGATCCTCACCCAGGTGGTGCCGACCTGCGCCAGCGCGAACGGCAGCACAAGGAGCGTCAGCGCGACCACCACCACCCCGACCCACACCAGTTTGCGGCTGTCGCGCGTGTCGAACAGGGTTTTCATGCGCGATCGCCCACCCGCTCGCCGAGCAGGCCCGAGGGCCGGAACACCAGCACCAGAATCAGCACGACGAAGGCGAACACATCCTGGTAATTGGAGCCGAACAGGATGAAGTGGCCGTCGCCGGCGCAACGCTCGCCGAGCAGGTCCGCCAGCCAGCCGTAGCGGCACAGGTCCGTCAGGTCGCCGATGTAGCCCGCGCCGAGCGCCTCCACGACACCGAGCAGCACGCCGCCGAGCATCGCGCCGGGGATGTTGCCGATGCCCCCCAGCACCGCGGCGGCGAACGCCTTCAGGCCGAGGATCGAGCCCATGGTGTATTGCGCGATGCCGTAGTAGGTGCCGACCATCACGCCGGCCACGGCGGCCAGCGCGGCGCCGATGAGGAAGGTGGCGGCGATCACGCGGTTGATGTCGATGCCCATCAGCCCGGCCACCTGCGGATTCTGCGCGGTGGCGCGCATCGCGGTGCCGAGCGTCGTGCGGTACACCAGCAGCGCCAGGCCCGCCATCACGGCGACGCAGATGAGGAGGATCGCGATCTGCACGCTGGTGATCGCCGCGCCGAACACGGTGTAGGTGCGGCTCTGGATGATCTGCGGGAACGCGAGCACGTTGCGGCTCCACACCAGCAGCGCCAGGTGTTGCAGGATGATCGACGCGCCGATGGCGCTGATCAGCGGCGCCAGCCGCGGCGCGCGTCGCAGGGGCCGGTAGGCGAGCCGCTCGACGGCGTAGCTGGTGAGCATGCACACCGGGATCGCGCAGCCGGCGCCGATCAGCACCACGGCAATGGGCGGCAAGCCGTACGGGGCGAGCGCACCGATGACGGTGAACGCCACCATGGCGCCGATCATCACCACCTCGCCGTGCGCGAAATTGATCAGCTGGATGATGCCGTACACCATGGTGTAACCGAGCGCCACCACGGCGTACACGGCGCCCAGCGTCACGCCGTTGATCACCTGCTGCAGGAAGATGTCCATCGCCGGCAAAGCCTAGCAGAAACGAAAACGGCACCCGCAGGTGCCGTTCCCGGAGACGCAGGCGGGGCGGCGCGTCAGCCGCCCATCGCCTTGACGAAATCCGCGAAGGTCTGGGTCTTGCCGCCTTTGACCACCGCGATCGGCTCGATCTTGCCGCCCTTCATGGCGAAGATCGTGATCTCGGCATCCTTGCGATCGCCCTTGGCGTCGAACTCGATGCGGCCGGAAGAGCCGTTGTGCACGCCCTTCTGCAGCTCCGGCAAGTACTTCCCCGGGTCGGCCGAATCGGCCCGCTTCATCGCCTCGATGATCATGTTCGCCGCGTCATAGGTGAACGGCGCGTACAGGATCGGATCGACGTTGAACTTCGCCTTGTAGGCGTCCAGGAAGGCTTTCGAGGCCGCTTGTGGCGGGATGCCCGCCTGCGAGCACAACATGCCTTCGGCCGCCTTGCCCGCCAGTTCCGACATCTTGTCGGTGCAAGCACCGTCGCCGAAAGCGAACACCGCCTTCAAGTCGAGTTCGCGCGCCTGTTTGACCATGGGGCCCCCGGTGGCGTCCATACCGCCGTAGAAGATTGCATCCGGGTTCCTGCCCTTCAGCTTGGTCAGGATCGCCTTCCAGTCGGTGGTCTTGTCAGTGCCCTTCTCCCGCGGCAGCACCTGCACGCCAGTCGCCTTGAGCGACTTCTCGACCTCGTTGGCAAGGCCTTCGCCGTAGGCGGTGGCGTCGTCGATCACCGCAACGACTTTCGGCTTGGCTTGCGTGGCGAGATAGTTCGCCACTGCGGGACCCTGCTGATCGTCGCGCGCCACAATGCGGAAAATGCCCTTGAAACCCTGCTCGGTGAGCTTGGGATTGGTCGCCGAACCCGAGACCATCGGGATGCCGGCCTGGGTGTAAAGCGCCGAGGCCGGAATGGTGGTGCCGGAATTCAAGTGGCCCACCACGCCGGCGACCTTCGCGTCCACCAGCTTCTGCGCCACCAGGTTGCCGACCTTCGGGTCGGCCTGGTCGTCCTCGGGCAGCAGCACGAACTTCACTTCCTTGCCGCCGATCTTCACCTTGGCGGCGTTCGCCTGGTCGATGGCGAGGCGCGCGCCGTTTTCGTTGTCCTTGCCGAGGTGCGCGATGCCGCCGGTGAGCGGCGCCACATGCCCGATCTTGATTTCGGAGGACTGCTGCTGGCCGCAGCCGGCCAGCATCGACGCGGCAGCGATGCCCGCCAGTGCGAATCCGGATATTTTCATTGAAAGCTCCTAGGAAAATTACTTGATCGAAAGAATCCACTTCACCAGCGCGCGCACGTCGGCGTCCGGCACCGCGGCGTTCGGCGGCATCGGGATCTGGCCCCAGACGCCGGTACCGCCCTTCTTCACCTTCCCCGCCAGCTCGGCGTCGACGCCCTTCTGGCCAGCATATTTCTTGGCGACGTCCGCATAAGCCGGTCCGACGGTCTTGGCCCCCTTGGTCACGTGACAGACGACACAGCCGTGCTTCTTGGCGAGCGCCTCGCTCGCCTGGGCCGGGGCCGCAAACGCGAGCGCGGCGGCAGCCAGTGCCATCAGGATTCTCATGTTTTCCCCTTTCGAATCGAGGGCCGAAATGCTACCCGAACGCGGCCTGTTTGCAAGCATTCCTCAGCGCGCGCGCTCGATGTCTTCCAGCGTCGCGCGATAGCTCGGCAGGCGCGGCCCGCCGAGCGCCACCGCCCGCCGGGCCGCTGCCAGCGCCTCGGCGCGCGCGCCCAGTTCGTGCAAGGTTTGCGCAAGATTGTTCCAGGCATCGGCGGCGTCCGGGTGCTCCACCGTCGCCTGCCGGAACGCCGCCTGCGCCGCCGCCAGGTCGCGCAGCGCGTAGCTGGCATTGCCCAGGCCGATCCGGGCCGCGGAGCTTCCCGGCCAGCGCGCCAGCGCCGTGCGGTAGGCGTGGCGCGCGGCTGCCGGCGCGACGCGTTCCAGCGCCGCAACCGCCGCGACATAGATCGACTCGGCAGCGACGGCGGGCAGCTGGTCGGGCGGCAGGGCGAGCATCCCCCAGTGGCCGCTCCTCGCCCAGGTCCGCTCGAACGTATCGAGCGACATCGCCAGGCGGCGCGTCACGCCCGAGCGCAGGACGATCTGCCGTGCCTCGAGGTCGTAGCCGATTGCCACTGCGTAATGCCACTGCGGCGCCCAGTTCAGCGCGAGGTTCTGCAGCACCACCACGGGATTCCCCGCTGCGATCTCGTGCAGCAGGTCTGCCAGGCGCGGCGCAGCCGGCGAGGAGCGCGGCCCCCAGGCTCAGCGAGCGGCGCGCGTGAAG
>Ga0307505_10001100_pt1 | contig 23722 bp, 22 predicted proteins | sample 23_S_MG_FD_202183 | JGI IMG/M metagenome (GOLD analysis project Ga0307505, IMG submission 202183) | Soil microbial communities from Populus trichocarpa stands in riparian zone in the Pacific Northwest, United States - 23_S | ecosystem: Environmental > Terrestrial > Soil > Riparian zone > Trees...
CGGTCCCGGCCGGCCGCGCGCCTGGCGCGCGACCTTGCAGAAGCCAGTGGAAGGCGCGATCTTCGCCGAAACCATCCCCTTCAACGAGACGCGCGACTACGTGAAGAAAGTGATGTCCAACGGCGTGTACTACGCGGCGCTGTTCGAGAACCGCGCGCAGTCGCTGAAGCAGCGGCTTGGAACGATCGCGCCGAAGGCCGCGGGCTCGACCGAACTGCCCTGACGCCGATTCCGATCGCGCGTAGTGGCCCGGCTGTGGACGACAGCGGCGGGCCACTACAATCGCGGCCAGCGCTTTACCGCGATCCGCGATTCGCACCGTGCAGCACACCGACATCCTCGTCATCGGCGGCGCCGGCTTCATCGGCCGCCACATCGTCAACCGCCTGATCGACCGCGGCCTGCGTGTCACGGTACCGGTGCGCCGTCGCAGCCGCGCCGGCTCCCTGATCACGCTGCCGACGATCGACGTGGTCGAGGCCGACGTCAACGACGATGCCGTGCTCGGACGGCTGGTCCGCGGACGCGACGCGGTGATCAATCTGGTCGGCATCCTGCAGGGTTCGCGCGGCGCGCCCTACGGGCCCGAGTTCGCGCAGGCGCACGTGGAGCTGCCGCGGCGGATCATCCTGGCCTGCGAGCGCGAAGCCGTGCGCCGGCTGCTGCACATGAGCGCGCTGGGTGCCGATGCGAACGGCCCATCGATGTACCAGCGCAGCAAGGGCGTGGGCGAGGCGCTGGTGCGCGCGTCACAGCTCGACTGGACGATCTTCCAGCCGTCGGTGGTGTTCGGTCCGGAGGACCGCTTCCTGAACACCTTCGCACGGCTGGCCGTGCTGTCGCCGGTGCTGCCCGTCGCCAACGCCGATGCGCGCTTCCAGCCAGTGTACGTCGGCGACGTGGCCGACGCCTTCGTCAACGCGCTGGACAACAAGGCAACCCGCCGTCGCGGCTATGAACTGGCCGGCCCGCGCATCTACGCGCTGCGCGAACTGGTGCAGTTCGCGACGCGCGCTTCTGGGCATCCGCGCGTGGTAGTGGGTCTGCCGGCCGGCATTGCGCGTGCGCAGGCGCGGCTGATGGAGCTTGCCCCGGGCGAGCCGATGCTGTCGCGCGACAACCTGGATTCGATGAAGCGCGACAACGTCGCGAGCCAGCAGCCGTATCGGCCGGCGCCGGAGCTGGGTATCACGCTGCGTGCGATGGAAGCCGTGGCGCCGGCGTGGCTGGCCGGACAGACACCGCGCGCGCGACTCGATGTATTCCGCGCGCGCGCCGGACGCTGAAACAGGATGAGCGAAACGATGGCACGAGACTACGAACTGCCCGAGGAATTCCAGGACGCAGCCGACCGCTTCGTGTCGCTGGCCAACGAACTGGGCGGCGACCGCAACAATGAATGGGTGCGCGCCGTGATGATGTACGCGACCGCGCGCTACAACGCGTTCGCATGGCTGACGCGCAGCGACGCGCCGGAACAGACGCTGGACGAGGCGGCCGCCTACTACGCCGGCGAGTACCGCACGATGTTCCGCGAGAACGTCACGGAGCTCGAGCCCGTCTACCGCGGCGCGGTGCGCGGACCCGGCACCACCACGCAGTAGCCGCGCGGCTGCTGCCGCGGCATCGGCCACACGACGCGCGCTGCGGGCGCGCAGCACGAGGATCCGCCATGAGTCGTACTCTGGTCATCGGCAACAAGAACTATTCGAGCTGGTCGCTGCGCCCGTGGCTGGTGCTCAGCGTAGGCGAAGTGCCATTCGAGGAACTGCGCATTCCGCTGGACCAGCCGCAGACCAAGGCCGAGATCCTGCGCCATTCGCCCAGCGGCAAGGTGCCGTGTCTGATCGAGAACGAACGCGACGCGGTGGAGACGATCTGGGACTCGCTGGCGATCGCCGAGATGGTGAACGAGCGCCACCTGAACCGGCGCCTGTGGCCGGCGGACGCCCGGCAGCGTTCCCGCGCGCGCGCCGTCACCGCCGAGATGCATTCGGGCTTCGCGGCGCTGCGCACGCACATGCCGATGGACATCCGCGGCCGGTACACGGCGGCCGGTGCCACTGCGCAGCAGCGCGTGGACGTCGCCGCCGACATCGCGCGCATCCATGCGATCTGGAGCGAATGCCTGCAGCTTTCCGGCGGACCGTTCCTGTTCGGCACGTTTTCCATCGCCGACGCGTTCTACGCGCCGGTGGTCACGCGCTTCCGCACTTACGGTGTCGCGCTGCCCAAGCCACTGGCCGCGTACTCGGCTGCGGTCTTCGCGCTGCCGGCGATGCGGCGCTGGGTGGCGGCGGCCGAGGCGGAAACCGAAAGCCTGAACTACGGATGAAGTTCTATCGCGTCGGCGGATCAGTGCGCGATGCACTGCTGGGCGAGACGCGACGGCGGCGCGGCGAACTCGACGCGGCGCTGGAGACCGATCGCGACTGGGTGGTCGTCGGCGCCACACCCGACGACATGATCGCGCGCGGCTTCCGCCCGGTGGGCCGCGACTTTCCCGTATTCCTGCATCCGGACACCCATGAGGAGTACGCGCTGGCGCGCACCGAGCGCAAGACCGCACCCGGCTACAAGGGCTTCGTGTTCCACACCGCGCCCGACGTCACGCTGGAGGCCGACCTCGCGCGCCGCGACCTGACGATCAACGCGATGGCGCAGGACGAAGATGGCAACATCATCGATCCGCACCACGGTCAGCAGGACCTGCGCTACGGCGTGCTGCGCCACGTAGGGCCGGCCTTCGCCGAGGATCCAGTGCGGATCCTGCGATTGGCGCGTTTCGCCGCGCGCTTTCCGGAGTTTCGCGTCGCACCCGAGACCGCAGCGCTGGTGCGCGACATGGTGGCCAATGGTGAAGCCGACGCGCTGGTGCCCGAACGCGTGCTGCAGGAGTTGTCGCGCGGGCTGATGGAGAAGCGGCCATCGCGCATGCTGGACGTGTTGCAGGCCAGCGGCCTCATCGACCGCCTGTACGCTGAACTCGAAGACCTTTCCGCCGCCGACGCCGCGCTCGACCGTGCCGCAGCCGCCGACCTGGTGCTGCCCGCCCGCTTCGCGGTACTGGCCAGCGCCTGCCGCAGCCCGCGCACGGTCGCGGACCTGGTCGGCAAGCTGCGCGCCACGCAGGAGTCGACGCAACTCGCGCGGCTGCTGGTGGAACTGCGCGACGCGCTGAACGACGACACGTCGTCGTCCGCCATCGTCGACGTACTGGAGCGCGCCGACGCGTTCCGCCGGCCCGAGCGCTTCGAACTACTGCTGCGCGCGTACGAAGTGACTTACGAGCGCTCTGCGGACCGCTTCCGCACGGCGCTGCAGGCGGCGGCGGCGGTGGACGCGGGCGCGCTGGCCAGTCTGCATCGGAACAATCCAGCGGAGATCCCACGCGCCGTGCGGCAGGCGCGGGTATTCGCGGTGAGCCAGGCGCTGCATGCAGGGCCGGCCTAGCGCGGCTGCGCCGCTACAGCATCCGTACCAGCAGCATCAGCAACAGCGACAGCACGACGGTGCTGGTGAACGGCAGCGGCACGTCCTTGCCGTTGATCTTCATGCGCACGTCGCCCGGCAGGCGGCCGATCCCGAGCTTCTGCAGCCAAGGCTGCAAGGCGGTCAGCACCACCAGCGCCAGGAAGATCGTCAGCAACCACTTCGTCATTCATTCAGTGTACGCGCGGGTGTGCATCGTTTTCGAAGGAGTCTGCGTCATAGCCGCCCACGGCGATCGCCGCGCGCAAAACCCGGCAGCGGCTCGTCGACGCCGCGCCCGACGGCCAGCACCTTGAACAGTTCGCCCATCTCTGCTTCGGAGAGCAGCCGCTGCGCGGCGGCGCTGCTCGCGCCGCCGGGGGCAACCTGCAGCTGGTCGAGCAGGCCGCAGTTGATGAGAAAGTGCGCCTGCGTGGTGTAGCCCAGCACGTCCAGCCCGCCCTCGTGTGCAGCGGCGGCCATCGCGCTGAAGTCAACGTGCGCCGTGAGGTCGTTCAGCCCGGGCAGCCAGAACGGATCGGCGTGCGCGTGGTGACGGTAATGGCACATGATCGTGCCCATCAGTCGCTGCGGGTGGTAGTACTCGCGGCGCGGGAAACCGTAGTCGATCGCGAGCAGCGCACCGCGTGAGAGCCAGTCGGCAGCCGAGCTCATCCATGCGCGCGCCGCGAAGCCGACCTCGGACGCATAGCCGTCGGGAAGCGCGCCCGTTTCTGTCTCGATGTCGGCGACCGCCGCCGCGAGATCCGGTAGCGCGGCGCGCTCGGCGAAGACGAACGCGCCGTCCCGTAGCGCGACCCCGCGCTCTAAACATCCGCCCAGCGCACCCGCGCGTTTGACGAACAGCCGCACCGGCATCACATCCAGCACCTCGTTGGCGATCATCACGCCGTCGAAGCCCTGCGGCGGGGCCTGCAGCCAGCTTACCGGCTGGCCGGCCAGCAGCGCCTGCTGGCGTTCGTGCAAATCGGCCGACACCTCGACGATCGCGTAGTCGTCGCAGCGCACGCCGCGCTGTTGCAGCGCCTGCAACAGATCGCGCGCGAGACGTCCGGAGCCCGCGCCGAACTCGACGATGCGGGGCGCCGTACGTTCGAAGATCTGTGCGACCTGCGCAGCCAGCGCCTGCGCGAACAGCGGCGAGATTTCCGGCGCGGTCACGAAGTCACCGCCCTCACCGGAATCGCCGAGCTTGCGCGCGCCGGCTGCGTAGTAGCCGAGTCCCGGCGCGTACAGCGCGAGTTGCATGTAGCGATCGAAACCGATCCAGCCGCCCGCAGCTTCGATGTCGTGTGCGATCAGTGCGCGCAGCGCGTCGCTGACCGCGCGCTGCGCGGCGTCGGGTTGCGGCATCGTGGAACGGATGGGCTGCACGGCCGGCATCGTAGCCAACACCGCGCAGCGCCGGGCCGCCCCAAGCAAGCTGCGCCGCAGGGCGGAGCCCGGAGGCTCAATTAAACTGGCGGACCCCATTCTGAGATGCCCATGGTCCAGCGGCGCAAGCCAGCATTGGCACAACCGCCGGGTGTCGCGCTGGTCACCGGCGCGGCGCGCCGCCTCGGTCGCGAGACTGCGCTGGCGCTCGCGCGCGACGGCTGGGACGTGGCCGTGCACTACGCGACGTCGCGCGACGATGCGCTGGCGGTGGTGGACGAGATCGCCGCGCTGGGACGCAAGGCGGTCGCGGTGAACCGCGACCTCGCGGTGGAAGCCGGCGTACGCAGCCTGCTCGCCGAGTGCGCGCACGAGCTGGGGCCGGTGCGCTGCGTGGTGAACAACGCGTCGTCCTTCGAGCACGACGATGCCGCGAGCTTCGGCACCGAGCATCTGCTGCGTGCGGTGCGCGTCAACACCGCCGCGCCGATCCTGCTGGCGCAGGCGCTGCACGCGTCGCTGGCAGACGCGTCTTCCGACCTGCGCGGCGTCGTCATCAACCTGCTGGACCAGAAGCTGTGGAATCCCAACCCCGACTTCCTGTCGTACACGCTGTCGAAGGCCGCGCTGCGCGAAGCCACCGTACTGCTCGCGCAGGCGCTGGCGCCGCGGGTGCGCGTCGTCGGCATCGCGCCGGGCATCACCTTGCCGGCGCAAGGCCAGTCGGAAGCCGGCTTTGCAGCCGCGCATCGCGGCACGCCACTGGGCGAGGCGAGCCATCCCGAAGACGTGGCCGGGGCCGTCGTCTATGCGGCGCAGGCACGCGCGGTGACCGGCACCACGCTGCTGGTGGACGGCGGCCAGCACCTGGCCGCGAGCCCGCGTGACGTGATGTTCCTGACCGAGCCCGCGGCCGGCAGCGCAGGAGTCGCATCGTGACCGGACTTCTGGATGCGCGGCTGGCCGACTGCCGCCGCATCTTCCTGCGCAACTATGTGGTGGACGCGATGATCGGCATCCACGCCTTCGAGAAGGCCGGCGCGCAGAAGCTGGCGCTGAACGTCGACGTGTACGTGCCGCTGGCCGTATCCACGCCGCGCCACGACCGCATCGCGGAAGTGCTGGACTACGACTTCATCCGCCTGACGATCCGCCATCGGCTCGCGCAGGGCCACATCAACCTGCAGGAGACGCTGGTGGACGACGTGGCGCGCAGCCTGCTCGCGCATCCGGCCGTGCGCGCGGTGCGCGTGGCCAGCGAGAAGACGCAGGTATATCCGGATGTCGAGGCGGTGGGCATCGAGGTGCTGCGGTTCAGGGACAACGCCTGATGAGCGCCGTACCTGATCCCACGATCGAGCCCGGCATGAAGGGCCTGCACAAGCGCCTGCTGCGCATGACGGGCCAGGCGATCGGCGACTACAACATGATCGAGGCCGGCGACAGGGTCATGGTGTGCCTGTCCGGTGGCAAGGACAGCTACGGCCTGCTGGACCTGCTGCTGAAGCTGCGCGAGCGCGCGCCGGTGGCGTTTTCCATCGTCGCGGTGAACCTGGACCAGAAGCAGCCGGGTTTCCCGGCCGACGTGCTGCCGGACTACCTGGCGAGCCGCGGCGTGGACTTCCACATCGAGACGCAGGACACCTATTCGATCGTCACGCGGCTGGTGCCCGAAGGCAAGACGATGTGCTCGCTGTGCTCGCGGCTGCGGCGCGGCATCCTGTATCGCGTCGCCTCCGAACTGGGCGCGACGAAGATCGCGCTGGGCCACCATCGCGACGACATTCTCGGAACCTTTTTCCTGAACCTGTTCTACGGCGGGCGGCTGAAGAGCATGCCGCCGAAGCTGGTGTCCGACGATGGCCGCCACGTCGTCATCCGGCCGCTCGCCTATGTGCGCGAGACCGATCTTGCGCGCTATGCGCAGCTGCGGCAGTTTCCGATCATCCCGTGCAACCTGTGCGGCTCGCAGGACAACCTGAAACGCCAGGAAGTGCGGCGCATGCTGCTCGCGTGGGAACGCGAGCAGCCGGGCCGCGTGCAGAACGTGTTCAACGCGCTGGCGCGAGTGACGCCGTCACACCTGATGGACCCGGCGCTGCACGACTTCATCGGACTGCGCGCCACCGGCGTGCCGCAGCCCGACGGCGACATCGCGTTCGACGAAGAACCGTGCGCAGTCGACGGTGTCGCCGATCCGACGGCCGGCGTCATCCGCTTCGCCGAAGCTGACTGAAGGCTGGCGGGCGCTTCCAACGACGATGATCGAACGCATGCTGCGGCGGGTGCGGCGCCGTTCCGGCGACGGCGAGGTTTCGCCGGAACTGGACCGCCTGCTGGCCGGTGCGATGGCCGCGAAGGACTATCCGGCGCGTGTCGAATGGCTGCGCAGCGCGGTGCGCTGGATCGAAAAGGACCTGCGCGGGCCGGACGACGCCGACGGTATCGCGCGCGCGCATACGCGGCTGCGTTTCCTGCTGCAGGTGGGCGAGCGCGACAGCGACGGCGGGCAGGCGGTGCGCGCGACGCTGGACTCACTGCTGGCCGATCTGGACATCGAGCACCTGATCGCAGTGGGAGCGATACCGCGCCGCGCTGGCTTCACGACCGAGCTTTACGAGCGCTGCATGGCGAAGGTGCTGCCGCAGCCCGACTTCCGCCTGGAGCCCGAGGTCCTCGCGACGACGCTGCTGGGCGAACCGGCGACCGCGGCGTGGATCAACCGCCTGCCCGCCGACGATGCGCGCCGCCTCGCGCGGCTGATGATCGGGCCGCTGACCGCCGCACAGCTCGACGACGAGCTAGGCGCAGCGATGCTGACGCTGGCCTCCGAAGCGCAGGCGGTCGGGCTGGCGTCCGAGATGCGCCGGCGCTTCGCCGACACCAGTGCACTGACCAGTCCCTTCGGCCGGCTGGTTGCGGCGGTGGAAGCGTTCCTCGCGTCGCGCGACGACGTGGCGCGCGCCGAACTGGAACAGACCGTCGACGACTGCGTGGCGCTGCTGGCTACCGTGCATGCGCGTCACGCGGAAACCGGCGTATCGGTGGACCTCATCTACCGCGGCGACCGTACGCGCGCGCAGCTGCAGCGCGTGCGGGCGATCGCGCGCTGGATGTCCGGCGGAGAAGCGCAACAGGTGCTGCGCGACGTGATGCTGGCAGTGCGCCTGGAGGCGCGCTCGCGCGGCGTGCGGGCGCTGCTGCGCGAGAACTTCGGGCTGCTGTCGCGGCGCATCGCCGAGCGCAACGCGGAGACCGGCGAGCACTACATCGCGCTGACGCGCGCGCAGTATCGCCGCATGCTGGTGGCCAGCGCCGGCGGCGGCGCACTGATCGCGATCGCCGTCTATCTGAAGTTCCTGATCGCCGGCGCGCACATGGCGCCGTTCTGGGAGGGCTTCTTCGCGTCGCTGAACTACGCGGGCGTGTTCGTGCTGATCGCACTCGCGCACTTCACGGTGGCCACCAAGCAGCCGGCGATGACAGCGCCCGCGCTGGCCGCGCACATGCGCGAGCTGGAGCGCCCGGAAGACATCGACGGGCTGGTGGCCGAGAGCGCGGCGCTGGTGCGTTCGCAGGTCGCGTCAGTGTTCGGCAACCTGATGGCGGTAGCGCCGGTGGTGCTCGCGGTCGCGGCGCTTTGGTGGCTCGCGTTCGGCAACGGGCCGCTGGGCGAGGCCAAGGCGCGCGCGGTGCTGCACGACCATTCGATCCTCGGTCCGTCGTTCATCTTCGCTGCCTATACCGGCGTGCTGCTGTGGCTGTCGGGGCTGTTCGCGGGATGGGCCGACAACGCGTTCACCGTGCGGCGGCTGCATGCGGCGCTGGCCACCAACCGGCGCCTGGTTCAGCGTCTCGGCGTGGACGGTGCGCGGCAGCGCGCCGACTGGTGGCGCGACAACATCGCGGCGCTGGCCGGCAACATCGGACTGGGCGTGCTGCTGGGCCTGACACCGATGGTGTGGGACTTCTTCGGACTGGATCTGGAAGTGCGGCACGTGACGCTGTCCACCGGCCAGCTCGCGGTCGCCGTCTTCTCGCTGGGCACCGCGTCGCTCGCGACTGCGACTTTCTGGATGGCGGTCGCAGGCATCGCGCTGATCGGCGCGCTGAACGTGGGGGTGAGCTTCGCACTGGCGCTGCGCGTCGCGATGCGCGCAGTCAGCATCTCACCGACGAACCGCGCGCGCGTCTACAGCGGCATCCGCCGCCATCTGCTGACGCATCCGGGAGACTTCATCTGGCCGCCGGCGGATCGCCCCGCCGTCGCCGGCGCTGTCTCATGAGCGCCGCACGGCCGCTCCGAAGGCGCTCGCACCGCAGCGCGCAGCGCGAAGGTTCTCAATGACGGCCCGGCCGGAGCCGGTCGAACACCGGTCGCGCTGGGTACGCGTCGCGTTCCTGGTCCTCGGCAGCATTGCGCTGGCACTGGGCCTGATCGGCATCTTCCTGCCGCTGCTGCCGACGACACCGTTCGTGCTGCTGGCCGCCGCCTGCTACGCGCGCGGCTCGCGCCGCTTCTACGACTGGCTGCTCGCCAATCGCACCTTCGGCCCGATCATCCTGGAGTGGGAGCGGCATCGCAGCATTCCGTACCGCACGAAGCTCACCGCTATCGTGCTGATGTCGACGACGCTGGGCATCTCGATCATCTTCTTCGTGAAGCCGCTGTGGCTGAAGGGCGCACTGGCCGCGATGGGCGTGGGACTCGCGATCTGGATGTATCGGATACCATCGCGCGATCGACCCTCCAGCGAGCGCTGACCGGGATAGTCGTTCAGAACCGGCCGATGAACGTGATGCCCAGCAGCGGCACCGGGTCGTAGTCTTCCTCGCGTACGTACTGACCCGAGGCGTTCTCAAGCCGCAGATGGCCGCCCGTGACGACGCCGGCATAGAAGTCCAGTGACAACTGCTGTCCGAAGCTGCGCGATGCGCGCAGGAATATCGGGATGCCAACCTCTTCACCCACGCCGTTCGCCACCGGCCCGTCCTCGCTCAGGCGAAAGCGCATCTTGCGAAACGCGGCGCCCAGTCCCAGTGTCCAGCCGTTGCCGAACTCGTAGTCGAGTTCCAGCCCCGCTGGTCCAGTCGGCCCGCTGGGCAGCGGATTGATCAGCCGCCAGCGTTCGCTCAAGCGCCAATCGATGAGGAATATGGGCAGCACGCTGGTTTCCTCGATCTGGTCGAAGACGGCTATGCCCAGGCCCAATCGATTGCCGTTGGCAAAGTGGCGACTGACCGCGACGACGCCGCCCCAGACCAGTGATTCGCCCGTGTCAGCGCCGTTTTCCCTGAACCAGTCGGCGGAGGGCGTGACTCCCAGGCTCCATCCATCCTGCAATGCGAAAAGTAGAGGCACGGCGACACCGTAGCGCTGCACGGTTCCCCAGGGCGCGACGCCACCGAACGCCGCCGGATTCGAGAACGAGTAATCGTTGTGGTCGTAGTTCAGCGTCAGGCCTGCACGGTTGCCGTTGCCCAGATCTCCCGTGATTCCGGCACGCAACAGCACCCGCATCACGTCGAAATCGCCACCGCCGTCCAGATCCGCATCGCCGTCCCATACGGGAGATATCGAAACGAAGGGCTGCCAGCCCGAAGGCTGGGCGTGCGCAACCGTCGTGCCCGATAAACCAAGAACCAAACCGAGGACAATCGTGATTCGACGTACGGTGATATTCATGCTGTAGTTCTTCCAGTTCGCCCGTCAAAGCAGGCAAGCGATGAGGACGCGATGCAGTGTCGAGATACACGCACGATCGCAGAGGGTTCCGACCGATTCTGCCGCGCCAGGGGTCTGACAGCCAGTACGCAGCATCCCGAAAGCACGTAATACATCGCAAGGACGGAAGTCTCATGAGGCTGATCATTTTCGCCGTCGCAAGCCTGCTCGCCGCCACCGCGGCGGCGCAAACGCCGACACCCTCCGCGACGCTGTTCCAGAACGTCCGCATCTTCGACGGCAAGGGCGGTGGACTCAGCGCTGCGTCGCAGGTACTGGTCCGCGGCAACCGGATCGAGCGGATCTCGTCCGCGCCGATCGCAGCAGATCCGGCCGCGAACACCGTCGTCATCGACGGCGGCGGCCGCACGCTGATGCCCGGGCTGATCGACATGCACTGGCACGCGATGCTGGTGCGGCCGACGCCGACGGAGGCGATGGTCAATGACGTCGGCTACGCGAACATCGTCGCCACGGCCGAAGCCGCCGACACGCTGATGCGCGGGTTCACGACGGTGCGCGATCTCGGCGGCCCGTCGTTCGGGCTGAAGCGCGCGATCGACGAAGGCGTGGCAGTAGGACCGCGCATCTATCCGTCGGGAGCCTTGCTGACGGTGACCAGCGGGCACGGCGACTTCCGCCAGCCGTTCGAGCTGCCGCGCATGGTGGGCGGACCGCCGGCGCGGGTGGAAGCACTGGGCGCTGCCATGGTAGTCGATAGTCCAGACGAAGTCCGGCTGCGCGTACGCGAGCAGCTGATGCTGGGAGCCTCCCAGATCAAGCTGACGGCGGGCGGCGGCGTCGCGTCGCCGCACAGTCCGCTGGACGTAGTGACCTTCACCGACGCCGAACTGCGCGCGGCCGTCGAGGCCGCCACCAACTGGGGAACGTTCGTCACGGTGCACGCCTATACGTCGGAGTCGATCCGCCAGGCCGTCGCAGCAGGCGTCAAGTGCATCGAGCACGGTCACCTGCTGGACGAGGACACCGCAAAGCTGCTTGCCGACAAGGGCATCTGGCTGAGCATCCAGCCGTTCCCCGAGGAGATAGCCAACGCGTTTCCGCGTGGATCATTCGAATGGGTGAAGGCGCAGATGATCCTCGCCGGGACCGACAACGCCTACAAGCTGGCGCGCAAGCACAAGCTGAAGGTCGCGTTCGGCACCGACATTCTGTTCTCGGCAGCACTGGCTAAACGGCAGACGGCGCTGCTGGCGCGGCTAGCCCGCTGGTACACACCCGCCGAAGCGCTGACGATGGCGACGGGTTCGAATGCCCAGTTGCTCGCGCTGTCCGGCAAGCGCAATCCCTATCCGGGCAAGCTGGGCGTGGTGGAGGAAGGCGCGCTGGCCGACCTGTTGCTGGTGGACGGCAACCCGGTCGAGAACATCCGGCTGCTGGAGGATCCCGGCCGCAACTTCGTCGTCATCATGAAGGACGGCAGGATCTACAAGAACACGCTGCAGCGGTGACCGCTGGCAGTCCTCACTGCTTGCCGCCCCTCGACGTCGACAGAAAGTACGCGAGCGCCGCGATCACCAGGGCGATCGCCGTTCCCAGCCCCAGCAGGTCGCGGTCGCCGTTCCAGGCGACGACCTGACCGAGGAACAGCACGGCCAGCACGACGATGACGACGCCGACCAGCTTCATCTTCAGGTCGTCGAAGGTGCGGATATGCAGCCATTCGGGCAGGTTCAGGTTCGCATCGATGAACAGCTCGTACAAACCGAGGCCGATCATCAGCAGCACGGTGCCCAGCAGGAACAGGTCGACGATCTCGATGAAGTGCAGCGCCAGCGCCTTGGCGCCCTTGCTGCTGACCTCGGCCCTCTCGATCGCGTCGATGATGACGACGCCGGTCTCGATGAAGCCGTAGACGAACAGCGCCAGCGCCGCGAACAGCGACCCGACGACCGCAGCGATGACCAGATAGCGGCTGGCGCCGAGGATGGATCGCAGCATCGCGCAGTCCTGTTCGTGACGTCCTAGGCGAGGAAAAGCCGGTATGCCGGGTTCGTGGTTTCGTCCCAGTGACGATAGCCCAGCTCGTTCAGGAACTGGCGGAACGCCGCGAGTTCGCCGTCCGGCACCTGCAGTCCCACCAATACGCGCGAGTAGTCGGCACCCTGGTTGCGGTAGTGGAACATCGAGATGTTCCAGCCGGGGCGCATGCTGGTCAGGAAGCGCATCAGCGCGCCCGGCCGCTCGGGAAACTCGAAGCGCAGCACGCGTTCGCCGGCAGCCAGCGCGCTCTTGCCGCCCACCATGTAGCGCACATGCTCCTCGGCCAGATCGTCGTGCGTCAGGTCCACTGTCGCGTAGCCGTGGCGGCGGAACGCGCGCGCCAGCTTCTCGTTGTCGCCGGCATTCGCGGTGCTGATGCCGACGAACACCTGCGCCTGCACCGCACCGCTGATGCGGTAGTTGAACTCCGTGACGTTGCGGCTGCCCACCAGCTCACAGAAGCGGCGGAAGCTGCCGCGCTCCTCGGGAATGGTCACCGCGAACAGCGCCTCGCGCGCTTCGCCCACCTCGGTACGCTCGGCGACGAAGCGCAGCCGGTCGAAATTCATGTTGGCGCCGCTCGCCACCGCGACCAGCGTTCTGCCCTTCGCCTTGTCGCGCGCCGTGTAGGCTTTCAGCCCCGCGATCGCGAGCGCGCCGGCGGGTTCGAGGATCGACCGCGTATCGGCGAAGACGTCCTTGATGGCTGCACAGATCGCATCGGTGTCCACGCGGACGATGTCGTCCACATACTTGCGACACAGCCTGAAAGTTTCCTCGCCGACCTGCCGCACCGCAGTGCCGTCGGAGAACAGGCCGACGTCCGCGAGCTGCACGCGGCGTTTCGCCGCGAAGGAGCGCGCCATCGCGTCGGAATCGGTGGTCTGCACGCCGATCACGCGCACGTCGGGCGCCAGCGCCTTGATATAGGCGGCAATGCCGGCAGCCAGCCCGCCGCCACCGATGGGCACGAACACCGCATGCAGTGCGCCGTGGGCCGACGGGTGATGCTGGCGCAGGATCTCCATCGCGATGGTGCCCTGGCCGGCGATCACGTCGGGATCGTCGAAGGGATGCACGAAGGTCAGCCGGCGCCGCGCCTGCAGCGTGCGCGCATGCGCGTAGGCGTCGGAATACGAGTCGCCGACCAGTTCCACTTCGGCGTCGCGCGCCACCACCGCATCCACCTTCACCTGCGGCGTGGTCACCGGCATCACGATGACCGCGCGGCAGCCCAGCTGCTGCGCGGCCAGCGCCACCCCCTGCGCGTGGTTGCCGGCCGACGCCGCGATGACGCCGCGCTTCAGTTCTTTCGCGGGCAGCCGCGCCATCTTGTTGTAGGCGCCGCGCAGCTTGAAGCTCTTGACCGGCTGCAGGTCCTCGCGCTTCAGCAGCACGCGGTGGCCGATGCGCGCCGAAAGGCGCGGCGCCTCCTCCAGCGGCGATTCCACCGCCACGTCGTAGACGCGCGCGGTCAGAATGCGGCGCAGGTATTCCTGTGCGGGCATCGCCCGATCCCTCTCAGTTGTCTGGCGTCGGCGGCGAAGGTAGCACGCGCGCTGGCCTACCATGCGGCAATGGACTCCGCCGACGCCTCGCCGCCTTATGCGGGCCTCACGCCCGATGTATGCCTGAACGCGCTGGACAGCGTGGGGCTTCTGACCACGGGCTCGCTGCTGGCGCTGAACAGCTACGAGAACCGCGTGTTCCAGATCGGCGTGGAAGCCGACGACGGCCGTTCCGGTTTTGTCGTCGCCAAGTTCTACCGTCCCGGCCGCTGGAGCGATGCGCAGATCCTCGAGGAGCACGCGTTCGTGGCGGAGCTGGCGACCGCCGAGATCACCGCGGTGCCGCCGCTACAGCTCGCCGGCGCGACACTGAATGCCTACGAAGGTTTTCGCTTCGCGGTGTTCCCGCGCCGCGGCGGGCGTGCGCCGCTGCTGGACGACCCGCAGGTGCTGGAGTGGATCGGCCGCTTCCTGGGCCGCACCCACACCGTGGGCCGCCGTGCGCCGTTCATCGCACGGCCCGCGCTGGACATCGCGAGCTTCGGCCGCGAGCCGCGCACCTGGCTGCTTGAGCACGACTGGCTGCCGCCGGATCTGCGCGACGTGTACGCCGGTGTGTCGCAGCAGGCGCTGGATGAGGTGATGCGCGCCTTCGAGCGCGCCGGCGACGTCGCGTCGATCCGGTTGCACGGTGACGTGCACGAGGGCAACGTGCTGTGGTACGACGGCCTCACCGACCGCGGCCCGCACTTCGTGGACTTCGACGACGCGCGCAGCGGCCCTGCGGTGCAGGACCTGTGGATGCTGCTGGGCGCCGACCGCGCCGAGCAGACGCAGCGGCTGTCCGACCTTCTGGCCGGCTACGAGGAGTTCAGCGACTTCGACCGCCGCGAACTGCATCTGGTGGAGGCACTGCGCACGCTGCGTCTCATCCACTACGCCGCCTGGATCGCGCGGCGCTGGAGCGATCCGGCCTTTCCCGCGGCGTTTCCGTGGTTCGACACGCCACGCTATTGGGAAGAGCGCATCCTCGAACTGCGCGAGCAGATCGCGGCGATGGTGGAGCCGCCGTTAGTGGCGTGAGCCGGCACTTCGAGTTCATGGCACTGACACGCGATTTCAAGCAGACGATTGTCGAACGGTCAATCGTGATCCCGAGTTCGCACAGGCGCACAGGCCACTAGTTGCATACGATTAACAGTGTCATCATCATGATTTTGTCTGCTCAACGCTGCGATGGCAAAGTCGAAGATCTACTTGAAGGTGGAGCGCGTTGACCCGAACACGTGCGACCTCGCGCGGGGCGTAAGCGTCGCCGATTTGCACGAATCGCTCGGCGGCGTCGCTGGTCGCCAAGCCATGATGCATCCGGCGATGCGGCCGCTGATCTCCGGTCTGCGCGTCGCGGGCCCTGCGGTGACAGCGTACTGCGCCCCCGGCGACAACCTGATGATGCACCGAGCCCTCTTCCTCGCGGAAAAGGGCGACGTGCTGGTCGTGCAGGCGCCGCATGGCGGTGCGCAATGGGGCGACCTCGCTGCTGCATATGCGAAGGAAAAGGGGCTCGAAGGCATCGTCGTTGACGGTTACGTCCGCGATACGAACGAGCTCGTGGACCTTCGATCCCCCGTTTGGTCCACGCTGATCGGCCCCAATAGCCCGCAGAAGTCGGGACACGGACTCGTCAACGCGCCGGTCGTTTGCGCCGGTGCGCGGGTCGAGCCCGGTGATCTGGTGGTCGCCGATGGCGACGGCGTAATCGTCATACCGAAGGCGCAGGCGCGCGAAGTCGTCGCCGAGGCGCGCGCGCGAATGGAACGGGAGGAACAGGCGCGGCGCGGGATCGCCGCCGGCGGCCATCCCTGGTTCATGCACGGTTGCGAAGAGAATTACCGCAAGCTCGACATCGAAGAGGTCGATGGTCCATGGCGGCCGTGATCCAGACAACTCAGGAGACAAGATGATGCAAACCGTTCTTTGCGGACTGGCGGCGCTTTCGCTTCTCGCGCTCCCTGCCGCGCCCAGCCACGCCCAGGACTGGCCGTCGAAACCAGTCAAGCTCGTCGTGCCGCAGGCCCCGGGGGGTGCCACGGACGTGTTTGCGCGCTTCATGGCGCAAAAGCTGAGCGCGAAGTGGAACCAGCCCGTCGTGATAGAAAACAGGGCCGGGGCCGCGGGCGTGGTCGGCACCGACGCGGTCGCAAAGGCCGCGCCAGACGGCTACACGCTGTTGCTGACCTACGCCGGCTCGCAGGCGGTGAACCAGAGTCTGTACGCGAAGCTGCCCTTCGATTCGGTCAAGGACTTTCAGACCATTGGCACGGTGGCCACCACGCCATTCTTTCTCGTGGTCGGCATGGACTCGAAGTACAAGACGTTCAACGATCTCATCGCGGCTGCAAAGGCGAAGCCGGGATCGATTACCTACTCCACGTCCGGCAGCGGCTCGATCAACCATTTGCTGTCGGAATCCCTGAAGGTGGAGGTCGGCATCGACATGGTGCACGTGCCGTACAAGGCAATTTCGGCGGCGCTCACCGATGTCATTGGCGGACAGGTCGACAACGCCTTCGCCGCAGTCCCCTCGGCACTGCAGTTGATCAAGGGCGGCAAGCTGCGCGCGCTGGCCGTGTCCAGCGCGAAGCGCAATTCCAGCGCGCCCGATGTACCGACCATCGCCGAACTCGGCTACCCGAGCTTCGATGTCAGTCCTTGGTGGGGCATCCTCGCCCCGGCCGGGACGCCGCGCCCGCTCGTCGACCGGATCAACGCAGACATCAACGAGATCCTGGCGACGCCGGAGGCGCAAGCCTTCTTCAAGGAGCAGGGTGCGGAGGCGCTGCCAAGCACGGTGGATGGATTCGCTCGAACGCTGGAAGGCGATGTGCAGAAATGGGCAAAGGTCGTGAAAAGTTCCGGCGCTCGCATCGATTGACTGGCACTCAGGTCCTTGATAGGTTAACTGCGAAGTTTTGACGCAGGCTCGGGCACCGAACGCGGCTGGTATCCCGATCTTCGTTGGAACGGAGCCGCCATTGCAGGCGAACTTCCGGCACATGTCTGCCGCCAACATCGAGCATGCAGCGCCGCGTCGAACTGATCGAGCGACCGCTTTGCGGAGAAGCTGGCAGGCTGCCTATCTACACATGTTGAAAGCGATAAAGGGCCGGAGGTCTTGCAACTGAGACTGCCCAGTCTGTGACTCAACCCCCGAACGTCTGCAGCCGCGCCGCGCAACCCGTGCGCCGCCACAGCACCGCCAGCAGCGCGAAGAACACGGTAAACGCAAGCCCTGCCCACCACTCCGTTGCATTCTCGAAGCGATCCAGCGCCGCCGCGTCGTTCATCACCAGCGGCGCGAAGCTGTTGGCGATGCCCGCCAGCGGCAGCGCAATGACCGATGCGAGCAGCAGCACCGGCCAGGATCCCAGGGCAGCGCCCGCCTTCGCGGCGCGCCACACCGCGCCGCCGACACCCAGCATCAGGATCGCGGTGAAGCCGAAGTAGAAGATGACGCCGTAGCGGCGCATCCAGCGGTATCCGGCACCTTCGGTGCCCAGGAACGTGCCGTACAGCACGAGGAACAGCGCCGCAGCCACACCCAGCCACATCATCCACGTGAACCGCCGCACCGGCAGCGCACCCAGCGACCGCAGCCATAGCGGCGTCAGGCACCACACGGTCCCCTGCAGCACCGCGCCCGCCAGCAGGAACGCGCGGAACAGGATGTTCGGCAAGCCGTGGCGGCCGGCGCGGCTGATGGACACGCAACCGTCGATCAGCGGATTGCAACTCGCGAACTGCCCTTCCGCCACGGCCAGCGGAAAGGCGATGGCGATGCCGACGGCCGGCAACAACCCCGCCAGCAACGGCAACCACCACAGACGCAGCGCATCCGCGCTGGCACGCATCTGCAAGTCACCGCTTTCGTTGCGTGGTTTTTGCGACGTGACAAGCATTCACACGATTTCGCTGCAACGCAGAACGATACAATCCATCCTTAAGCGTCATCGTGGACCTTGCCGTCCCCTTTGTCATGAACGCCCCTACGTCGCCACAGACGCTGCGTGCCGACTCCTCTGCGCTGGAGCCGCCGGTACGGCTGCGCGAGATTCCGTACAACTACACGTCGTTTTCCGATCGTGAGATCGTGATCCGGCTGCTAGGTGCGGACGCCTGGCGCGTGCTGGACGAGCTGCGCGCCGAGCGCCGCACCGGCCGTTCGGCGCGCATGCTGTACGAGGTGCTGGGCGACATCTGGGTCGTGCGCCGCAACCCGTATCTGCAGGACGACCTGCTCGACAATCCGAAGCGCCGCGCGCTGCTGATCGAAGCGCTGCATCACCGGCTGCGCGAGATCGAGAAGCGCCGCGAGCCCGCCGACGCGGTGCGCGACGCGAAGGTCGGCCAGCTGCTGGACGCCGCACGCGCCGCGGTGCAGGCTTTCGAGGACGAGTTCCGCAAGACCTGGGACCTGCGCAAGGCGGCGCGCCGCGAACTGGCGCGCCATACGCGCGACGACAACATCCGCTTCGACGGCTTCGCGCGCGTATCGCACGTGACCGATGCCACCGACTGGCGCGTGGAATATCCGTTCGTGGTGCTGCAGCCCGATACCGAAGATGAGATACCCGGCCTGGTGCGCGCGTGCATCGAACTGGGCCTGACGATCATCCCGCGCGGCGGCGGCACCGGCTATACCGGCGGCGCGATCCCGCTGACGCCGCTCGCGGCGGTCATCAACACCGAGAAGCTGGAAGCGGTGGGCGAAGTCGAACTGCGGCCGTTGCCGGGCGTCGCCGCGCCGGTGCCTACCGTGTACTCGGAAGCGGGCGTGGTCACGAAGCGCGTGTCCGATGCGGCCGCGCGCGGCGGCTTCGTGTTCGCCGTCGATCCGACGTCGGCGGAGTCCTCGTGCATCGGCGGCAACATCGCGATGAACGCCGGCGGCAAGAAGGCCGTGCTGTGGGGTACCGCGCTGGACAACCTGGCGTGGTGGCGCATGGTCGATCCCAACGGCGACTGGCTGGAGGTGGAGAGGATCGGCCACAACCTCGGCAAGATCCACGACGCGGCCGAGGCCGTGTTCGAGCTGACGTGGAAAGACGGCCGCCAGCCCACCGCGAAGGCGAAAGTGCTGCGCACGCAGCGCATCGTCATGCCCGGTGAGCGCTTCCGCAAGGCGGGGCTGGGCAAGGACGTGACCGACAAGTTCCTGGGCGGCCTGCCCGGCATCCAGAAGGAAGGCTGCGACGGGCTGATCACCGCCGCACGCTGGATCGCGCATCGCATGCCGCCGCACGTCCGCACCGTGTGCCTGGAGTTCTTCGGCCGCGCGCAGGAGGCGGTGCCGTCCATCGTCGAGATCACCGACTACATGGCGACGCATCCGGGCGGCGCGCTGCTCGCCGGTCTGGAGCACCTGGACGACCGCTATCTGCGCGCCGTGGGCTATGCGACGAAGTCGCGGCGTGGCGGCCTGCCGAAGATGGTGCTGGTCGGCGACATCGTCGCCGACGACGAAGACGCGGCAGCGCGTGCGGCCTCCGAGGTGGTGCGCATCGCCAACGCGCGCAGCGGCGAAGGCTTCGTCGCGGCCACGCCCGAGGCCGGCAAGAAGTTCTGGCACGAGCGCGCCAAGACCGCCGCGATCTCCAGGCACACCAACGCCTTCAAGCTGAACGAGGACGTGGTCATTCCTCTTCCGCGAATGGGGGAGTACACGGATGCGATAGAGCGCATCAACATCGAGCTGTCCATCGAGAACAAGCTCGAGCTGCTGGACGAGCTGGACGCCTACCTGGCCTCGCCGTTTCCGCTCGGCAAGACCGACGACGTCGAGGTGGACCGCCTGCCGCGCGCCGAGATCGTGGGCGACCGCGCCGAGCAGGCGCGCGAACTGGTCGCCTATACGCGCCGACGCTGGCACTGGCTGCTGACGCACTTCGACGTGCCGCTGGCCGCCGCGCTGCCGGAACTCTCCCAGCTCGGGCTGACGCACCTGACCAGCGAGTTCGACCGGCGGCAGGGGCTGCGCGTCATCGACCTGCTGCAGGATCACACGATCCGCGTGTCGTGGAAGACCGAGATACGCGCGCCGCTGGAACGCATCTTCGCCGGTGCGGCCTTCGCGCCGGTGCTGGCCGAGTGCGAGGCCATCCATGCGCGCGTGCTGCGCGGCCGCGTGTTCGTCGCGCTGCACATGCACGCCGGCGACGGCAACGTGCACACCAACATCCCGGTGAACTCCGACAACTACGCGATGCTGCAGCGGGCCAACGCCGCCGTGGCGCGCATCATGCAGATCGCGCGCGACCTCAACGGCGTGATCTCGGGCGAGCACGGCATCGGCATCACCAAGCTGGAGTTCCTGGACGAAGCGGAAACCGCCGACTTCCGGCGCTACAAGTCGCAGGTCGATCCCGAGGGCCGCTTCAACAAGGGGAAGCTGCTGCCCGGCGCGGACCTGCGCAACGCGTACACGCCCAGCTTCGGCCTGATGGGTCACGAGTCGCTGATCATGCAGCAGAGCGACATCAAGTCGATCTCCGACGCAATCAAGGACTGCCTGCGCTGCGGCAAGTGCAAGCCGGTGTGCTCGACGCACGTGCCGGGCTCGAACCTGCTCTATTCACCGCGCAACAAGGTGCTGGCGACGTCGCTGCTGATCGAGGCGTTCCTGTACGAAGAGCAGACGCGCCGCGGCGTGTCGATCAAGCACTGGGACGAGTTCGGCGACGTGGCCGACCACTGCACGGTGTGCCACAAGTGCCTGGCGCCCTGCCCGGTGGACATCGACTTCGGCGACGTCAGCATGGCGATGCGCTACCTGCTGCGCCGCATGGGCAAGAAGAAGTTCAATCCCGGCACCGCAGCGTCGATGTTCTTCCTGAACGTCAAGGACCCGCAGACCATCAAGCTCGCGCGCACCGCGATGCTGCGCTGGGGCTACGCGGCGCAGCGCCTGGGCAACCGCTTCCTGAAGCCGGCGGCGCTGAAACAAACCGCGCACCCGCCGGCCACCACAGGCGGGCGGCCGCCGGTGACCCAGCAGGTCATCCACTTCATCAACAAGAAGATGCCGGGCGACCTGCCCAAGCGCACCGCGCGTGCGCTGCTGGACATAGAGGACGCGCGCTACGTGCCGATCATCCGCAACCCGACGGCGACCAGCAGCGACACCGAGGCGGTGTTTTACTTCCCCGGCTGCGGCTCCGAGCGGCTGTTCTCGCAGGTGGGCCTGGCCACGCAGGCGATGCTGTGGCACGCAGGCGTGCAGACGGTGCTGCCGCCCGGCTACCTGTGCTGCGGTTATCCGCAGCGCGGCAGCGGCCAGTTCGACAAGGCCGAGAAGATCATCACCGACAACCGCGTGCTGTTCCACCGCGTGGCCAACACGCTGAACTACCTGGACATCAAGACGGTGGTCGTCAGCTGCGGCACCTGCTACGACCAGCTCGAGGGCTACCGCTTCGAGGAGATCTTCCCCGGCAGCCGCATCATCGACATCCACGAATACCTGCTGGAAAAAGGCATCCGCCTCGAGGGCGTCACGGGCGTGCGCTACATGTACCACGACCCCTGCCACAGCCCGATGAAGCAGCAGGACCCGATGAAGACCGTCAATGCGCTGGTCACCACCGCTGACGGCAGCACCATCGCGCAGAACGACCGCTGCTGCGGCGAATCCGGCACCTTCGCGATCTCGCGTCCCGACGTCGCGACGCAGGTGCGCTTCCGCAAGGAACGCGAGGTGCGCGACGGCGCGGCGGCGCTGCGCGCCGACGGCTATACGGGCGACGTCAAGGTGCTGACCTCGTGCCCGTCGTGCCTGCAGGGGCTTAAGCGCTACAACGACGACGCCGGCACCGATGCCGACTACATCGTCGTGGAAATGGCGCGCCACCTGCTGGGCAAGGACTGGATGCCGCAATACGTGGCGCAGGCCAACGCCGGCGGCATCGAGCGCGTGCTGGTGTAGGGCGCGGCCTGCGCACCGCGTGATGAACGCCGACTGCGAACTGTGCGCGCAGCCGGGCGGCCGCACGCTGTACGCTGACGAGCGGCTGCGCGTCGTTGCGGTGGACGAACAGGACTACCCGGGCTACCTGCGCATCGTGTGGAACGCACACGTGCGCGAGCTGACCGACCTCGACGACGCCGAGCTCGCGTATCTGCTGCGCGCGCTATGCACGGTGGAGGAAGCGCAGCGCCGCGTACTGCAGCCGCTGAAAATGAACGTCGCCAGCCTCGGCAACATGGTGCCGCACCTGCACTGGCACCTGATCCCGCGCCACGAGGACGACGCGCACTTTCCGCAGCCCGTATGGGGCGAACGCCAGCGCGATACCGCCGCCGAACTGCTGGCCGCGCGCCACGCGCGGGCAGCGGAACTGGAGCCCACGCTGCAGGAGGCGCTCAACTGCCTGCGGTCCTCTTCAGTACCCGATAGTCCGGCAGCTTGATCGGGCCGCCGCCCGTCAACCGCCCGTGCAGGCATGCACTGCGTGGGCCGGAAACTCCCTGGCGATGGTTGCGAGCTGCCGCGCCGTGGAGGCGTCCAGGTCGCGGAGCTGGAAGCGCGTCGCGCTGACGGCCGTCGACGACATGCGCGCGTTCTGCACGCCGCGCTTTTCCAGCGACCCCAGGTGCGTGCGCGCGAGCTCCGCGTCGCGGAACGAGCCCAGGCTCACGCCCAGCCGCAGCGGACCGTCGTTCAGCACCTGCAGGTCCTTGACGCCGCGGCGTCCCAGGTCGGCCACCGCGCGATCCACTTCGATGCGCGTCTTGAACGGTGGCAGGTAGACCATGTACCAGCCGGGCACCTCTACCGAGCGCGTGGTCTGCCGCGGACCCAGTCCCAGCCGGAACAGCGCCGCCTCGGCCCGCGGCACGTCGGCACCGATAAAGTCGCCGAACTCCACGCAGGCCTGCGCGACATTGAGGTCCGGCGCCAACGGTGTCGCTGCAGTCGTGGACGCCGCGGGCGCGCCCGGCTGGCCGGCCGGCGCGGACGCGCCCGCCTCCGCGCGTTCCTGCGCCGCGCGTTCCTTCAGCTGTTGCACCTCTTTCTCGTTGAGCACGCGGATGCGGCCGGACTCGAGCTGGTGCGACAGGCGCTCGGGCTCGCGACCGCCCTCGGCGAAGTGCCCGAACGCGCCCTGCTGCCACGCATACAGCAGCACGTTGATCAGCAGCAGGAACAGGAAGACGAGTTTCATCGTGCGTCGGCGCGCAGGGCCAAGCCTGCCAGCACGAGATTATGTTCGATCGCGGCGGCGATGCCGGCGCGGGCCAGGCCGGCTGCCACGCGCTCGGCATCGCCGCCGCTGACCAGCACCGCGGGCGCGCGTCCCAGCCGTTGCGTCAGGCCTTCCACCATGCGCCGCGCCGCGCCGACCTGGGCGGCGAGCACGCCGGTGGCGATGGCGTCATCCGTGTTGTCCGGAAAGTCCACCGCCATGCCCCGCGCCAGCGGCAGTCCGGCCGTGCGCTGCGCCAGTGCGTCCAGCATCATCTGCGCGCCGGGCGCGATGCAGCCGCCGATGAAGCGTGCGACGCCGGTGCCGGCGTCAAAGGCCACGCAGTCGGCCGTGGTCGCGGTACCGGCCCCGACCCC
>Ga0307505_10001101_pt1 | contig 23701 bp, 22 predicted proteins | sample 23_S_MG_FD_202183 | JGI IMG/M metagenome (GOLD analysis project Ga0307505, IMG submission 202183) | Soil microbial communities from Populus trichocarpa stands in riparian zone in the Pacific Northwest, United States - 23_S | ecosystem: Environmental > Terrestrial > Soil > Riparian zone > Trees...
GGCCGCGCCTTTGCCGGCAATGCCGCGGGCCGCATCCAGTTGTTCGCGATGATCGACCTCGCCACCAACACGCTCACGCTCGTCACGCAGATTTTCCTCACCGGGCGCCTGCTGCGCTGGTTCGGCGTCGGCTTTGGTCTCGCCTTCCTGCCGCTCATCAGCCTGATCGGCTTCGGCATTCTGGGCGCGGCGCCGACGCTCGCCGTCATCGTCGTCTTCGAGGTGCTGCGCCGCGCCGGCAATTTCGCGCTCGCGCGTCCCGCGCGCGAGGTGCTCTACACGGTGCTGGCGCGCACCGACAAATACAAGGCGAAGAACTTCAACGACACCTTCGTCTATCGCGCCGGCGACCAGCTTGGCTCGTGGTCCTACACCGCCTTCGGCTGGCTCGGCCTCGGTCTCTCCGGCCTCGCGCTCACCATGGTGCCGCTCTCTTTCGTGTGGCTCCTGCTCGCGCTGTGGCTCGGGCGGCAGTATCGGGGCAGGCAGGAAGGGCCGGTGGATATCGCCGCCGCGCCGTCGCAGCGGCCGGCCACCTGAACCCTCGGCGCTCGGCCGGCAAATATGCTATGCCGCAGGCCGCTTTGCGCCGTTGATGTCTATGAATCCCATCTTCGCCAATATCGAAACCTCCGTCTTTGAAGTCATGTCCGCGCTCGCGCGCGAGCATGATGCGGTCAATCTGGGGCAAGGCTTTCCCGACGATCCGGGTCCGGAGGACGTGCGTAAGAAAGCGGCCGAGGCGGTGATCTCGGGCTGGAATCAATATCCGCCGATGATGGGTCTGCCCGAGCTGCGCCGCGCCGTCGCCGCGCATTACAAGCAGTGGCAGGACCTCACCCTCGATCCCGACACCGAAGTGATGATTACGTCCGGAGCGACAGAAGCCATCGCGGGTGCGTTGCTGGCGCTGATCGAGCCCGGCGACGAGGTCGTGCTCTTCCAGCCGATGTACGACGCCTATCTGCCGCTCGTGAAGCGCGCGGGCGGCGTGCCGAAGCTCGTGCGCCTGAAGCCGCCGCACTGGCGCTTCGACGAGGAAGATCTGCTGAGCGCGTTCACGCCGCGCACGAAGGTTGTCCTCTTCAACAACCCGCTCAATCCGACGGCCACCGTGTATGGCGCCGACCAGCTCTCGCTGCTCGCGCATTGCTGCATGGCGCATGACAGCATCATCGTCGTGGACGAGGTCTGGGAGCACGTCACTTTCGACGGGCGTGCGCATATCCCGATGCTGAAACTGCCCGGCATGCGCGAGCGCACGGTCAAGATCGGCTCAGCCGGAAAGATTTTCTCGCTGACCGGCTGGAAGGTCGGCTTTGTTTGCGCTGCGCCCAAGGTCATGCGCGTGCTGGCGAAAGCGCACCAGTATATCACCTTCACCACGCCGCCGAACTTGCAGGCAGCGGTCGCTTATGGCCTCGCCAAGGACGAGAGCTACTTCCTCGGCTCGCGCGCCAGCTTCCAGCGCTCGCGCGACCGTTTCAGCGACGGCCTGAAGCAAATCGGCTTTCCCGTGCTGCCGAGCGAGGCGACCTACTTCGTCAACGTCGATCTCGCGCCGCTCGGCCTCAACGTCGATGACGAGACCTTCTGCAAGCGTCTCGTCACCGAGCACGGCGTCGCCGCCATTCCCGTGTCGGCGTTCTATGCGGAGGACGCCGTGAAGAGCGTTGTCCGCTTCTGCTTCGCCAAGACCGACGCCACGCTCGACAAGGCGCTGGAGCGCCTGTCCGGCGCGCTCAGGCGTTGAGCGTTACGCCGGGTCCTTCTTCACGACGCAGGCGCCGCCAACAGCCTTCATGCGTTGGCAAAGATCTTTCGCCTCCGCTTGCGTCTCCGCAGCAATGCCGACGGTTGCTTTCGGCGCTGATTTTTTGCCTGCGGCCTTCGTCACGCGGACGGTCGGTGTGCGCTGTCCGAGAACCTTCGGGTGTTTTTTCTTGAGGTCCGCATAAACGGCGCGCGCTTTCTGTTCCGACCAGTTTCCGGCGAGCACGGCGATCCACGGCTGCGACTGCCTCTTCGACGGATTCGGCGTGCCGTCTTCCTTGCGGTTCTGCGCGGCGTTTGCGATCTCGATGCTCGGATAGCCTTTCTTCCGCATCCGCTCCTGTTCGCGCGCTTCCGCGACGGCCGCGCGCATCGGGCGCACGTCGCAGTCGGTCACATCGAGCGCTTCGGGATGCGGTTCGGCGTCGGCGATGTTCCTCCAGTGCTCGGCGGTGCGGCCCGTGATCTGGATGACGTAGTTGCGCGTTTCTTCCGGCAATCCGCCTTCGCCCTTGAGCCAGCGCCCCACGCGTCCCGGTCCGCCGTTGTAGGCGGCGGCCGCGAGACCGAAATTGCCGAACTGCTCGACGAGATCGCGCAGGAACGCGCCCGACGCCGGCAATGCCTGGATCGGGTCGAAGGGGTCTTCCAGTCCGCGCTCGGCGGCGGTCGCCGGCATGAACTGCGCGATGCCGCGCGCGCCGACATGGCTCACGACGTTGGGTTTGAATTTGCTTTCCTGCCAGATCAGCCGCGTGAACAGCGGCTCGGGCAACTCGTTCTCGATCGCCACTTCACGCATCAGGTAACACACCGCCTCGCGCGACAGCGGCGAAGACGGTTTGCTCTTGAGATCGCCGCCGAGTTCGGCGTCGATCGCTTCGCCGATGCCGGCGGCGACGGAAGTGCCGAGCGTCGCGGCAAGACGCGCGCTGAGGGTCCGCTGGGCGACGCGATCGTTGCGCGGCGCAGGCTGCCCGGCCTCTTTTGCCGTACCCGATTCCGTGACGCTGCCGGTGATATCGGCGAGCACCTCGCTAAAGGATCGTTCGCCCGCTCCGGCCGGAGCGTTACGGGATTTGCCGATGAAAGGTGTAGTGACCGTCAAAAGGGCGCAGACGAGCGCAGTCGCGAGGCGGCGCAACATTCAAAGGACCCCGATTGTTGCCGCCGCCTGAATGCCGGGCAACTCCCCCGCGCAATGCATGGTCCGGCCGGCTATGCGCGCCCCCGCGGTCGCTTTTTAGAAAAATTTTCATGTCCTGAATGAGGCGCAGTGCAAAAATACTTGCGCTGGCAAGGAACCAATTCCGGTTCCGTTTCGTAGGAAATCAGTTCCGCGATGGAACCGCCGTCGCGCGGATCGGCTTTACGCGGCATTCATCGACACGAAACGCATCGGGATGCGCCGAAGCGGTCGTGACATTGCGCCAATGTTCCACCGGACGGCCGGTAATCTTAATGACGTAATCCCGCGTCTCCTTCGGCAACTCGCCGCGTCCCGCGAGCCAGTTGCGCACGCGCGTCGGCCCGCCGTTGTAGGCGGCGGCCGCCAGGCCGAAATTGCCAAACTGCTCGACGAGATCGCGCAGGAAATCGGCGGAGGCGGGGAGCGCCTGCAACGGGTCGAACGGGTCCTCCAGTCCCCGCAACTCGGCGGTACGCGGCATGAACTGCGCCATCCCCTGCGCCCCCGCACGGCTCACCGTCTCGTTGCGGAAGCGGCTTTCCTGCCAGATCAATCGCGTAAAGAGCGGCGCAGGAATGTCGAACTCATCGGCGATCTCCTCCAGTACTTCGCAGAGATCATCATGCTTCATCGGTTCGCCGACGCGCCCGCCGCGAAAGAGCGCCGGGTCGAATGCGGGCCGCCGGAATTGCTCGAGCCGGAAAACCGGCAGCGGTACGATTTCGCCGAACGGATCGAAGCGCTCGCGCTTCGTAACCGCCTGCACGCGGCCATAGGTGACGTCGACGCTGTGCGGGTCGACCGCGCTCGCCAATGCCGTAGCGCGCGGTTTCGAACCGGTGACATGGTGCAAAAGTAAAGCAGAAAGAACGAACACGGCACAGAGAAGCGCCGTCGTGGCGATACGCAACATGCCAACCCCCAGATCCGCAGCCGGCCGCGATCGGGGGATTTCACCGCCTACGCAGAACCAGTCCGACGGACACTCTTCGCCTCGCCCCGAATTGTTCGCTAAGGTTCCGGGCGGCGATGAGGCGAGAGAGGGGCGGGGCGGTGGCCTCGCTGCCCGCGACTGGCAAGGCCGTTGCATGGCCGTTGCCAAAGCGCGGGGAAAATCCGAAACCTGAGCGCCTGCGAATCCGGAGACTGACGATGCGATGGAAGCCCGTTCTGCCCGGCCTTGCCTTGATGCTGACGGCCGCGCCTGCCTACGCCCATACCGGCGTGCATCTGAGCTTCAGCTTCGAGTCGGGCTTCTTGCACCCGCTCCACGGCCTCGACCATCTGCTTGCGATGTTCGCCGTCGGTCTGTTCGCTGCGCAGCTTGGCGGCCGGGCGACCTGGCTGGTGCCGGGCGCGTTCGTCGGCATGATGATTGTCGGTGCGCTGCTTGGCATGGCGGGCGTTGAAATTCCCGGCGTTGAACTCGGTATTCTGCTGTCCGTTGTCGCCATTGCGCTGCCCGTGGCCTTTGCCTTCGGCATGCCCGCGCCGGTAGCGATGGTCTATGTCGGTGTCTTCGCACTTTTCCACGGCGTGGCGCACGGCGCCGAGCTGCCGGTGGAAGCGGACGCCTGGCCCTATATCGCGGGCTTTGCGCTTGCGACGGCACTCCTGCATGCGGCCGGTATCGCGGTGGGTTTGGCCTGCGGCCGCGCCACGGCCGGACAGGGCGCGCTCGCGCTCCGCGCGGCAGGCGGCCTCGTCGTGCTGGCAGGTTTAGGGCTTGCGGTAGCGTGATATTCAGGCAACTGCATAAATTTTAGACAGTCATTTTTTCACAGCCTATTTTTTAGCCATTTGATCCCCAGGCGGGCGTGACCCGGCTTCGCCCTTTGCGTCAACGCCTTGATTCCACTCGGTAAGTTCTCCCGCGGTCCGGCTGGCATGTGCGTTGCAACACCTAGGGACGCGCGGGGGAATGCCGCGTGTTTTCTGCCTGCAGGGAGATTCCACATGAGACTGATTTCGACTGCGGCGGGTTCAACCCTCCGCAAAATGTTGGGCGCCAGCGCAATCGCGCTTTCGCTTGTGGCGGCGCCCGCCGCCGCGCAGGAGACCATCAAGGTCGGCATCCTGCATTCGCTCTCCGGCACCATGGCCATCAGCGAAACGACGCTGAAGGACACCATGCTGTTTCTGATCGACGAGCAGAACAAGAAGGGCGGCTTGCTCGGCAAGAAGCTCGAGGCGGTGGTCGTCGATCCGGCGTCCAACTGGCCGCTGTTCGCCGAAAAGGCGCGCGAGCTGATCACCAAGGAAAAAGTTTCGGCGGTCTTCGGCTGCTGGACCTCGGTGTCGCGCAAGTCCGTGCTCCCGGTTTTCAAGGAGCTGAACTCGATCCTCTTCTATCCGGTGCAATACGAAGGCGAGGAGAGCGAGCGCAATGTGTTCTACACGGGTGCGGCGCCGAACCAGCAGGCGATCCCGGCCGTCGACTATCTGATGAAGGAAGAGAAGGTGCAGCGCTGGGTGCTCGCGGGCACCGACTACGTCTATCCGCGCACGACGAACAAGATCCTCGAGGCCTACCTCAAGGCCAAGGGCGTCGCGGCGGCCGACATCATGATCAACTACACGCCGTTCGGTCACGCCGACTGGCAGACGATCGTCGCCGAGATCAAGAAGTTCGGATCGGCCGGCAAGAAGACCGCCGTCGTGTCCACGATCAACGGCGACGCGAACGTTCCCTTCTACAAGGAACTCGGCAACCAGGGCGTAAAGGCGACCGACATTCCGGTGGTCGCCTTCTCGGTCGGCGAAGAAGAACTCGCCGGTCTCGACACGAAGCCGCTCCTCGGCCATCTCGCCGCCTGGAACTACTTCCAGTCGATCAAGGACCCGAAGAATGCGGAGTTCATCGGCAAGTGGAAGGCCTTCACCAAGGATCCGAAGCGCGTGACGAACGATCCGATGGAAGCGCACGTCATCGGGTTCGCCATGTGGGTCGAGGCCGTGAAGAAGGCCGGCACCACCGATCCGGACAAGGTCATCGATGCGGTCGTCGGCGTGAAGGTGCCGAACCTCACCGGCGGCGTCTCCGAGATGCTCGCCAACCATCACATCACCAAGCCGGTGTTCATCGGCGAGATCAAGGCCGACGGACAGTTCGACGTGGTGTGGAAGACGGACGGCCTCGTACCCGGCGACGCCTGGTCAACGCATCTCGACGGGTCGAAAGACCTCGTCGCCGACTGGAAGACCTTGAAGTGCGGCAACTACAACAAGGTCACCAAGAAGTGCGGGGGCTCGTAAGATAACCTGCCGAATCAAGACCGGCCGGGCGGGAGGCTCGCTTCCCGCCCGGTTTCACAGAAGCCCCCGGAAGTTTCACTGATGCGGACTAGCGCTTTGCACTTCTTCCGGCTTGCTGCCGTTCTAATCGCGCTGGTCGCCGGGGTTCTTCCGGTCCGCGCCGACTTCGAGTCCACGCTTCAACTCTTCGTCTCCGACAACTTCTCCGACACAGACAAAGCCGTCGCCGAGATCGCCGCGAGCGGCCATCCGCAGGCGCAGGCGATCATCAAGGCGCTCGCCGACGGGCGGCTCATGGCGCATGCCGCAACCAAAACCGTTTTCATCAGGGACAAGGACGGCAAGTTGCTCAGCCCGGCGACGGGCGAGGCCGTCAGCGGCGCGCCCGCCGACGTCAGCGCCGTGCGCGTCAACAACCGTGTCCGTCGCAGTATCCAGGCGGCAGTCGGCTCGCTCACCTTGCATGCGCCCGACCCGGGTAAACGCCGCGCCGCAGCGGCGGCCGTCTTCCGCTCACGCGATGCGAACGCGCTCGAAGCGGTGGACGCCGCACTCGCCAAGGAAACCGAATCTTCCGTCAAACCGATCCTCGAACAGGCGCGCGCCGCGATCCTGCTGCACAAGGCGGACGCAGCACCTGCGGACCGCATCGCCGCGATACCCGTGCTCGTTGCGCGTGGAGATCAAGACTCGCTCGCGCTCCTGCGATCGCTGCCGCGCGACGCACCGGCCGCCTTGCAGGAGGCGTCGGTCGATGCGATCGCCGCCATCGAACGTAACCTCTCCGTCTGGGCGATGGGCCAGAACGTCGTTTATGGTCTCTCGCTCGGCTCGGTGTTGCTGCTCGCTGCCATCGGCCTTGCCATCACCTTCGGCGTGATGGGCGTCATCAACATGGCGCATGGCGAGATGGTGATGATCGGCGCCTATGTCACCTTCGTCGTGCAGGAATGGATTCGCGTCAACAATCCCGGCCTGTTCGACTGGTCGCTCGCGATCGCCATTCCGCTCGCGTTCCTTGTCGCGGGCGCCGTCGGCATAGCGGTCGAGCGCGGCATCATCCGCTTTCTGTATGGCCGGCCGCTCGAGACGCTGCTCGCGACCTGGGGCCTCTCGCTCATCTTGCAGCAGCTCGTGCGTACGATTTTCGGCCCGACTAATCGCGAAGTCGGCGCGCCGAGCTGGATGGCCGGCTCCTTTGATATTGGCCAGCTCTCGATCACCTATAGCCGTCTCTACATCTTCATCTTCTCGATGCTCGTCTTCGCGCTGCTCCTGTTCGTGCTGCGCTTCACGCGCTTCGGCCTGGAGATGCGCGCGGTGACGCAAAACCGGCCGATGGCAGCGAGCATGGGCATCCGCACGAGCCGCGTCGATGCGCTGACCTTCGGCCTCGGCTCCGGCATTGCCGGTATGGCGGGTGTTGCGCTTGCGCAGATCGATAACGTCTCGCCCAATCTCGGGCAGGGTTACATTATCGACAGCTTTCTCGTCGTCGTGTTTGGCGGCGTCGGCAATCTGTTCGGCACGCTCGTCGGCGCGATGACGCTCGGCATCGCCAACAAGTTTCTCGAGCCATACGCGGGCGCGGTGCTCGGCAAGATCATCCTGCTCGTGCTCATTATCCTGTTCATCCAGAAGCGCCCGCGCGGCCTGTTCGCGCTCAAGGGCAGGGCGGTCGAGGCGTGAGCCATTATCCGTCATCCCGGGCGAGTGCCGCTGAAAGCGGCGCGAGACCCGGGATCGTCATCAGTCGATTTCAGGCCGGTCCCGGCTCTCGCCGCGCTTCGCGCAGCTCGACCGGGACGACGTTGTCCCGATGAAACGCCCCTTCATCCTTTCGATCCTCGACGGCCGCGCCTCGCTTTTCCTCGCGGTCGTGCTCGCCATCGCCGTGCTCGTGCCGGTGCTGAACCAGTTGGTCCCGTACACGTCGCCGTTCCACGTGCCGGACCATCAATTGCCGCTGTGGGGCAAGTATCTTTGCTACGCGCTGCTGGCACTCTCGATCGATCTCATCTGGGGCTATGCGGGCATCCTCTCGCTTGGCCACGGCGCGTTCTTCGCGCTCGGCGGCTACGCGATGGGCATGTACCTCATGCGCCAAATCGGCAATCGCGGCGTCTACGCGCATCCGGTGCTGCCGGACTTCATGGTGTTCCTGAACTGGCCCGAGTTGCCGTTCTATTGGTACGGCTTCAACTCTTTCGCCTACGCCGCGCTCATGGTGCTGCTGGTGCCCGGCCTGCTCGCCTTCGTGTTCGGCTGGTTCGCCTTTCGCTCGCGCGTCACCGGCGTCTATCTCTCGATCATCACCCAGGCGATGGTGTTCGCGCTGATGCTCGCCTTCTTCCGCAACAATTTCGGCTTCGGCGGCAACAACGGCCTCACCGACTTCAAGGAGATTCTTGGCTTCAACGTGCAGGCGTCCGCGACACGCGCCGCGCTGTTCTCGGCCTCCGCGATTGCGCTCGCGCTCGGTTTCCTCGTCTGCCTGTGGCTCGTGAAGTCGAAATTCGGCAAGGTCCTGATCTCGATCCGCGACGCGGAATCCCGCACGCGCTTCCTCGGCTATCGGGTCGAGAACTACAAGCTCGTCGCCTTCGTCGTCTCCGCCTGCATGGCGGGTGTCGCCGGCGCGCTTTATGTGCCGCAGGTCGGCATCATCAATCCGAGCGAATTCGCGCCCGCAAATTCCATTGAATATGTGATCTGGGTCGCGGTCGGCGGGCGCGGCACGCTCGTCGGCGCCGCGATCGGCGCGTTTGTCGTGAACTACGCCAAGACCTTCTTCACCACCGGCGCGCTCGCTGCCTACTGGCTGTTTGCGCTCGGCGGACTCTTCATCTTCGTGACGCTGTTCATGCCGAAGGGCATCGTCGGCACGATCTCCGATTTCTTCGCGCGCGGTCGCGCGAGCCGCCCGTCGAACGGCGCTGCCGCGGCCGAACGGGCGCCGGCGGAGTAGGGTGATGGGACTGACCAGTGCGCTCCTCTATCTCGACGGCGTCAGTGTGAGCTTCGACGGATTCCGCGCGCTCAACGAGCTGTCGCTCGTGATCGAGCCCGGCGAGATGCGCGCGATCATCGGGCCGAACGGCGCCGGCAAGACCACGATGATGGATGTTGTGACCGGCAAGACGCGGCCCGACAGGGGCGATGTCTACTTCTCCGGCAATATCGATCTGACACGCCTCGACGAGACCGAGATCGCCAATCTCGGCATCGGCCGCAAATTCCAGAAGCCGACCGTCTTCGATCATCACACCGTGCTCGACAACCTGCGGCTTGCGCTTGCGGGCGACCGCCGCGCGGGCCGCAATATCTTCTGGCGCGAGAGCGACGAGGAAAGCGCGCGCATCGACTCGATCCTGAAGACCATCCGCCTCACCGGTCACAGCCATCGCCTCGCGGGCGGCCTGTCGCACGGCCAGAAGCAGTGGCTTGAGATCGGCATGCTGCTTTCGCAAGAACCGAAGCTTCTGCTCGTGGACGAGCCCGCGGCCGGCATGACCGACGCCGAGACGCACCAGACGGCCGAGTTGTTGCGCGAGATCAACAGGGACCGCACGGTGGTGGTGGTCGAGCACGACATGGAATTCGTGCGCGAGCTCGGCGTGCGTGTGACCGTCCTGCACGAGGGCTCGGTGCTGGCCGAAGGCTCGCTCGATCAGGTGAGCAAAGACCAGCGCGTCATCGAAGTCTATCTGGGGCGCTGACCGCGATGCTCGAGGTGAAGCACATCGATCTTTACTACGGCGCGGCCCAGGCGCTGCGCGGCATCACGCTCAATGTCGAGGCCGGGAAGGTCACCTGCGTGCTGGGCAGGAACGGCGTCGGCAAGACGAGCTTGCTCCGCGCCATCGCCGGTCAGCAGGCTGTCGCCCACGGCGACATTCTGCTGAATGGAAACAGCATCACCGCCCTTCGCCCGGCGCAGCGCGCCCGCCTCGGCATCGGCTACGTCCCGCAGGGCCGCGAGATCTTCCCGCTGCTGACCGTCGCCGAGAATCTCGAAACCGGCTTCGCGCCGCTCCCGCGCGCCGACCGTTACGTCCCCGACGACGTTTATTCGCTGTTCCCGGTGCTGAAGGACATGCTGCGTCGCCGGGGCGGCGACCTCTCGGGCGGCCAGCAGCAGCAGTTGGCGATCGCCCGCGCGCTCGTCATGCGCCCCAAGGTACTGGTGCTGGACGAGCCCACAGAGGGCATCCAGCCCTCCATCATCAAGGATATCGGCCACGCCATCCGCTACTTGCGCGACCGCGGCGATATCGCGATCCTGCTGGTCGAGCAGTATTTCGATTTCGCGCGTGAGCTTGCGGACAGCTTCGCCGTCATGGACCGCGGCCAGTTCGTGCTCACCGGCGATCGCGAGGCGATGCAGGGCGAAGATGTCCGTCGGCGTATCTCCCTTTGAGATCGAGAGCGGCGCGGGGATAGCGGGCCTGCGCGCGGCCGGCTTGCTGCGCCTCGAAGCGGAGCGTGGCGGCGGCCAGACCTTCGCCGCCGAGATCGACGAACAGGGGCCGTTGCGCGTGCGCTTCCCGCGCATCGCGGCCGAAGGCGTTCTTGAAGGCGTCATCGTCAACACCGGCGGCGGCATTGTCGGCGGCGACACGCTACGCTTTGAGATTGAAGCGGGTGAAGGCACGAGTATCGCTTTGACCAGTCAGGCTTCGGAAAAAATCTACCGCTCGGCCGGCGCCGACGCGACCGTGGACATTGTGCTCCGTGCGGCGCCGAAATCCTCGCTTGCCTGGGTGCCGCAGGAATCGATCCTGTTCGACCGTGCGCGCGTTCTAAGAACGATTGAAGCTGACGTGGCAGGCGACGCCACGCTGACGATCTGCGAGTCCGTCGTGTTCGGCCGCGCCGCGATGGGTGAAACTGTGGTGAGTGGAAAATTGAAGGATCATTGGCGCATCCGTCGCGACGGCAAGCTCGTGTTTGCCGACGCCGTCACACTCGACGGAGAAATCGGCGCGACGCTCGGGCGTCCCGCGATTGCGCGCGGCTCTATTGCTGCCGGAACGATTGTTCAGCTCGCGCCGGACGCGGAATCGAAAATCGATCCGGTGCGCGCAGCGCTCGAACATGACGGCGTCGAGGCCGGCGCCAGCGCCTTCGACGGCCTGATTGTCATTCGCATCCTCGCGCAGGACAGTTTGTCGTTGCGCGCCGCCATTCTTGCAACGCTATCCGCGCTCGGGGCCGAACCGCCACGCGCATTCTGCTTATGAAGCGGCGAGAGAAGCTGATGATCGTGCTGATCGACATACTCCGCTCATTCCCGCGCAAGCGGGAATCCAGTGCTGCATGCACCTATAATTGCCGCTCTGGGTCCCCGCCTTCGCGGGGACGAGCGGAAAATTGTTCGGACTCTTTTAAATGCGTTGAGGGGAGGACCAGATGAATCTGACTCCGCGGGAGAAAGACAAGCTGCTCGTTGCGATGGCAGCACTAGTGGCGCGTGCGCGTCTCAAGCGCGGCGTGAAGCTGAACCACCCCGAAGCCATCGCGCTCATCACCGAGGCGGTGGTCGAAGGCGCGCGCGACGGCAAGACGGTCGCGCAACTCATGAAGTTTGGCGCGAAGGTGTTGAAGCCCTCGCAGGTCATGCCCGGCGTCGCCGAGATGATCCACGACGTGCAGGTCGAGGCAACGTTCCCCGACGGCACCAAGCTTGTGACCGTTCACAACCCGATCCGCACCGGCAAGGCCAGGAGCGTGCCGGGCGAGGTGCGCACGAAGAAGGGCGACATCGAACTCAACGCCGGCCGCGAAACGATCAAGCTCAAGGTCGCGAATTCCGGCGACCGCCCGGTGCAGGTCGGCAGCCACTATCATTTCTTCGAGACCAACCCGGCGCTCAAATTCGAACGCGAGAAGGCGCGCGGCATGCGCCTCGCAATCCCCGCCGGCACTGCCGTCCGCTTCGAGCCCGGCCAGACGCGCGAGGTCACGCTCGTCGCGCTCACGGGCAAGCGCGAGGTCTACGGCTTCCGGCAGGAGGTCATGGGCAAGCTATGACCTTGCTGCGAATCGCGCGGTCCGACACCTTGTTCCTTACACTCGTAAGGAGAGACCGATGCCTTATGCATTTCCGTACAGGCGCACCGTGACGCTCACGAGCAAAGGCCAGATCACCTTGCCGGTCGAACTCCGCCGCAGCTGGAATCTGCGGCAGGGCGACCAGCTCGATTTCGTGCTGGCCGACGACGGCTCCGTTCGCATCCGCAAGCATGTTCGCCTGTCCAATAACGACGACACCGACCGCCTCTCGATCCGGGGTGTGCCCGAAACCGCCTGAGCCCGAGTTCGCCCATGAAAATGTCCCGCGCCGCCTACGCCGATATGTTCGGTCCGACGACCGGCGATCAGGTTCGTCTCGCCGACACTGAGCTCTTCATCGAGATCGAGAAGGACTTCACCACCTACGGCGAGGAAGTGAAGTTCGGCGGCGGCAAGGTGATCCGCGACGGTATGGGGCAGTCCCAGGTGACGCGCGCGCAGGGCGCGGTCGACACGGTCATCACCAACGTCGTCGTGCTCGACCACTGGGGCATCGTGAAAGCCGATGTCGGCCTGCGCGACGGACGCATCTTTGCCATCGGCAAGGCCGGCAACCCGGACATCCAGCCCGATGTCGACATCATCGTCGGTCCGGGCACCGAAGCGATCGCGGGCGAGGGCAAGATCCTCACCGCCGGCGGCTTCGACGCGCATATCCATTTCATCTGCCCGCAGCAGATCGACGACGCGCTGATGTCGGGCGTCACCACCATGCTCGGCGGCGGCACGGGCCCCGCGACCGGCACGAACGCCACCACCTGCACGCCCGGCCCGTGGCACTTAGCGCGCATGATCGAGGCGGCCGACGCCTTCCCGATGAATCTCGGCTTCGCCGGCAAGGGCAATGCGTCGCTCCCTGCGGGCCTCGAAGAGCAGGTGAAGGGCGGCGCCTGTGCCCTCAAGTTGCACGAAGACTGGGGCACGACGCCTGCCGCCATCGACTGCTGCCTCTCCGTCGCCGACGCCCTCGATATTCAGGTGATGATCCACACCGACACGCTGAATGAGTCGGGCTTCGTCGAAGACTCCATCGCCGCCTTCAAGGGCCGCACCATTCACGCCTTCCACACCGAAGGCGCGGGCGGCGGCCACGCACCCGACATCATCAAGGTCGCCTCCCTCAAGAACGTGATCCCGTCGTCCACCAATCCGACGCGGCCCTTCACGGTGAACACGCTCGACGAGCATCTCGACATGCTCATGGTTTGCCACCATCTCGATCCCGGAATCGCGGAGGATCTCGCCTTTGCCGAGAGCCGAATCCGCAAGGAAACGATCGCCGCCGAAGATATCCTGCATGACATTGGCGCTCTCTCGATCATCTCGTCCGACAGCCAGGCCATGGGCCGCGTCGGTGAGGTGCCGATCCGCACCTGGCAGACAGCGGACAAGATGAAGCGCCAGCGCGGCCCGCTGCCCGAGGACAAGGGCAAGAACAACGACAATTTCCGGGTGAAGCGCTACATAGCGAAATACACGATCAATCCTGCGATCGCACACGGCACGTCGAAGCACATCGGCTCCATCGAGAAGGGCAAGCTCGCTGATCTCGTGCTGTGGTCGCCCGCCTTCTTCGGCGTGAAGCCCGACATGATCCTGAAGTCCGGCACCATCGTCGCGGCGCAAATGGGCGATCCGAACGCCTCGATCCCGACGCCGCAGCCGGTACATTACCGGCCGATGTTCGGAGCCTTCGGCAAATCGCTCACGCGCTCTTCCTATACGTTCGTGTCGCAGGTCTCGCTGGAAGACGGCCTCGCCAAACGCCTCAATGTCGAGCGCCCGTTCCTGGCCGTTGAGAACACGCGCAATATCTCCAAGAAGAGCATGGTGCATAACGACGCCACGCCCGATATCGAGGTGGACGCCGAGACCTACGAGGTCCGCGCCGACGGCGAGTTGCTGACCTGCCAGCCGGCGAAAGTGCTGCCGATGGCGCAGCGCTATTTTCTGTTCTGAGGTTGCGTATGCTGCGTGCGACGAATGTTCTGCCAGCCGGCACATGGGACCGCGGTCTTGAGGCGGATCATGTCGCGCTGACGCATGACAATCGTCACCGCCGCCGCATCGCCATGAAAAGCGAGGGCGGCACTGAATTCCTGCTTGATCTTTCGGACGCTGCTTACTTGCGCGACCGCGACGGCCTCGCGCTCGACAACGGCCGCATCGTGCGTGTCGTTGCCGCAGAGGAGCCGGTGGCCGAGATCACCGGCAGCGCGCATCTGATCGCGCGCATCGCATGGCATATCGGCAACCGGCATGTGCCGGCGCAGATCCTGCCCGACCGCATCCGCATCGCACGCGATCACGTATTGGAAGAGATGGTTGAGCGGCTCGGCGCGCGCGTCTCGCGCGTGAGTGCCGCGTTCGACCCCGAGCCCGGCGCTTACGCTGCCGAAGGCCACGGTCATTCTCATGGTCACGACCATGACCACGATCACGGCCATTCCCATTCGTATGGTCACAGCCATGACCACTGAGACGCGCGAAGATTTTCTGCCGCTCCTGGTCTGGCTCAACCCGAGCTTTCCGGTCGGGTCTTTCGCTTACAGTCACGGCATCGAATGGGCGGTGGAGGTGGGCGACATCAAGGACGCCGAAACCTGCGCCGCGTGGCTGACCGATCTGCTGACACATGGCGGCGGCTGGTCCGACGCTGTGCTGTTCGCAGCCGCGCACCGCGCGGCGGCTGCGAAGGATCGCGACGCACTCTGTGAAGTTGCCGAACTGGCCGCCGCCCTCGCGCCTTCGAAGGAACGAAGGCTTGAGACGTTAAAGCAGGGCGATGCGTTTCTTCTGGCTGTGAAAAATGCGTGGTCCTGCGAGGCGGTGGATCGCTTCGCGGAAGTTTGGCGGCACGAGACCGCGTTTCCGGTTGCGGTCGGCGTCGCGAGCGCGGGACACGGGCTGTCGCTCGTGCCTGCGCTCGAAGCCTATCTGCTCGCCTTCGTCACCAATATGGTGTCGGCGGCCGTTCGGTTGATCCCGCTCGGCCAGACCGACGGCACGAAAGTCGTCGCGCGCCTCACGCCGCTCGCACGCGAAGTCGCGGCGCGTGCCGCGCGCTCAACGCTTGAAGACATCGGCGGCGCGGCCTTCCGTTCCGACATCGCGTCGATGCGGCACGAGACGCAGTACACGAGACTGTTTCGGAGTTGAGGCATGCGTATGATTGTCGTCCCCGCGAAAGCGGGGACCCATAACCACCAAAGCCTGCGTGACTCGCGGGCGTTGATGGTTATGGGTCCCGGCTCTCGCCTCGCTTCGCTCGGCTCGGCCGGGACGACGCAGGAGCAAGAACGATGAACAAGAACACAGGCCCCCTTCGCGTCGGCATTGGTGGGCCGGTCGGCTCCGGCAAGACCGCGCTGATGGAAGCGCTCTGCAAGCGCTTCCGCGACCGCTACCAGCTTTGCGCGATCACGAACGACATCTACACGAAAGAGGATGCCGAAATTCTCACGCGCGCCGGTGCGCTGCCGAGCGAGCGCATCATGGGCGTCGAAACCGGCGGTTGCCCGCACACCGCGATCCGCGAGGACGCCTCGATCAATCTCGCGGCGGTCAGCGAAATGCGCGCGCGCTTTCCCGATCTCGACCTGATCCTGATTGAATCCGGCGGCGACAATCTCGCTGCAACCTTCTCGCCGGAGCTTGCGGACCTCACGATCTATGTGATCGACGTCTCGGCCGGCGAGAAAATTCCGCGCAAGGGCGGCCCCGGCATTACCCGGTCGGATCTCCTCGTCATCAACAAGACCGACCTCGCGCCGCTGGTCGGGGCGTCCCTTGAAGTCATGGACCGGGATGCCCGGAAAATGCGGGGCAGCCGGCCCTTCCTGTTCACAAATATGAAATCGGGGGACGGGGTGGCCCAAGTGGCCGAAATGATCGAGCAAACAGGCGGCCTAAGCGCCTGAGGCTGTTCCAGATTGAGGATATTTAACATTCCTTTGCAGGACTTATGCTAGAAACGGCTTAGTCATGGGGCCAGGAGCCGGGGCGTAAGCGACCGTCGTCTGCCCGACGTTCGCAGGAAGCAGTCCCGCCAAGTAATTCGGGCCAAGGCAGAAATCGGCTAGTAGCATGCACGCGCCACATCAGAAGTCGCGATCGGAGTCCGTGAAGCCGCCTGCCGGCACGATTCCGCCAACGTCGTCGAAGCGTTGGCTCGGCATCGGCGCCGTCGCCGTGTTGCTCGTGGCCGCTGTCGCCTGGTGGGCGATGCCGGGTTCGACCGGCGCGACGACGACCGGCGCGAAGGGCAAGGGCCCTGTCGGCCTGCCGGTCGAAACCGCCGTTGCGAAGGCGATGAAGACGACCAGCGATATTCCCGCCGTCGGCAGCCTGCGCTCCGACGAGCACGTGCAGATTGCGCCGGAGATCGCCGGGCGCATTGCCGAGATTCGATTTAAAGAAGGTGAGCCGGTCAAGGAAGGCGACATCCTGGTCAAGCTCGACGACGCACTCGCGCAGGCCGACGTAGCCGATGCCGAGGCGCGCTTCAGCTTTCAGAAGGCGAATTTCGAGCGCGCCGAGTCGCTCGCGAGGACTCGTAACATCGCCGAGCGCACGCATGATGAAGCGCGGCAGAATTTTGAAACCGCGCGCGCGACGCTCGAACTTGCCCGCGTTCGGCTGGCCAAGCACACGATCCTCGCGCCGTTCTCGGGCGTCGTCGGCATCCGCACGCTGTCGGCCGGCGCATTCGTGGCCATCGGCACCACGGTCGTCAATCTCGAAAAGATCGACGTCCTGAAACTTGATTTCAAAGTTCCGGAAATCTTCCTCGCCGATGTGCGGGTCGGACAGACCGTCGACGTTGGAGTCGACGCGCTGCCGAAGCGCACCTTCAAGGCGCGCATCTACGCCATCGACCCGCTGATCGACGTGAACGGCCGCGCGCTGCAAATCCGCGCCAGCCTCGACAATCCTGAAGGCGTGCTGCGCCCCGGCCTGTTCGCGCGCGTCCTCGTCAAGGGCCGCACCGAACGCGAGATCGTGCTCGTGCCGGAGAGCGCCGTCGTGCCGCGGGTGGGTGAGACCTTCATCTTCCGCGTCGAGGACGGCAAGGCCGTCGAGTCGAAAGTGGACCTCGGTACACGCCGTTCCGGCATGGTCGAAATTACGAGCGGCCTCTTGGATGGCGCCACCATCGTGGTCGCCGGTCACCAGCGCCTCAAGAACGGCGCGGCGGTCGATGTCGTGACCAGCAACAACAATGCCCGGACTCAGCGCAGGGGCGGCTGATGGGTCTCTTTGAGTTCTGCATTCGCCGGCCGGTTTTCGCGACCGTTCTCAGCCTGATCATCGTCCTGCTCGGCATCGTCTCCTACAACCGCCTCGCGGTGCGCGAGTATCCGAACATCGACGAGCCGACGGTGTCGGTGGTCACGACCTATCCGGGCGCGTCCGCCGCGATCATCGAAAGCCAGATCACGCAGGTGCTGGAAGGCTCGATCGCCGGCATCGAAGGCATCGACGTTCTTGAATCCACGAGCCGCGCCGAAACCAGCCGCATCACCGTGCGCTTCCGCCTCGGCATCGACCAGAATGTGGGCGCCAGCGACGTGCGCGACCGCGTGAGCCGCGTACGCCAGCGCCTGCCGGATGAGGTCGAGGAGCCGGTCGTCGCCAAGGTCGAGGCCGACGCGCGCGCGATGATGTACATCGTCTTCCGCGACGAGGGTAAGTCGGCGCTTGAAATCACCGATTACGTGGATCGCTACGTCGTCGACCGGCTGAAAAACCTCGGCGGCGTCGCCGACGTGCAGATCTTCGGCGAGCGCCGCTATGCGATGCGCATCTGGATCGACCGGCAGCGGCTCGCAGCATTCAATCTGACGGTTCAGGACATTGAAAGTTCGCTGCGCGCGCAGAACGTCGAGTTGCCGTCCGGCCGTATCGAAAGCCAGGACCGCGAGTTCTCGGTACTTTCCCGCACCGGACTTTCGACGCCCGAGCAGTTCCGCAACATCGTGATCAAGGTCTCCACCGGCCACCAGGTGCGATTGGGGGAGGTCGCTCGCGTCGAGCTTGGCGCGCAGGATGAGCGCCGCGACAGCCGCTACAACGGCGGACCGGCCATCATTGTCGGCATCATCAAGCAGGCGGTCGCCAACCCGCTCGACGTGTCGGGCGCCGCCCGCGCCATGATGCCGGCGCTGAACGACTCGCTCCCGGACGGCATGTCCGCCGAGATCGGCAACGACGACGCGATCTTCATCGACCGCTCGATCAACGCGGTGTTCACGACGATCCTCGAGGCCATTGTCCTCGTCGTCCTCGTCATCTTCTTCTTCCTGCGCTCATTCCGGGCCTCGATCATCCCGATGGTGACGATCCCGGTGTCGCTGATCGGCGCCTTCACGATCATGTTCGCGGCGGGTTTCACCATCAACACGCTGACGCTGCTCGCGATGGTGCTCGCGATCGGCCTCGTCGTCGACGACGCAATCGTCGTGCTGGAGAACATCCATCGCCACATCGAAGAGGGCATGAAGCCGGTCGCGGCGGCGATCAAAGGCATGGGCGAGATCGGTTTCGCCGTCATCGCCATGACGCTGACGCTCGCGGCCGTCTATGCGCCCGTCGCCTTTGCGCCCGGCCGCACCGGCCGCCTGTTTCTCGAATTTGCGATCACGCTCGCGGGCGCGGTGGTCATTTCAGGCTTCGTCGCGCTCACGCTCACGCCAATGATGTGCTCGAAGCTTTTGCGCCACGATGAGAATCCGGGACGGATCTCCTCAGCTATCGAAGGTGCCTTCCGCCGCTTCGAGGCAGGCTATCGGCGTTTTCTCATCCGCGCATTGAACATGCGGCCCGTCGTGCTCGCCGTGGCGCTCGTGGTGGCGGGCCTGAGCGGCGTCTTCTTCGCGATCCTGCCATCCGAACTTTCGCCGATCGAGGACCGCGGCGTGCTGATCGTGCGCGGCACCGCGCCCGAAGGCTCCACCATCGCCTATACCGGCCGCTACAGTTCTGAAGTCGACCGGCTGATGCGTCAGATTCCCGAGGTCAGCTCGGCGCTCATCATCAACGGCTTTCCCGACGTGTCGAGCTTCATCGCGCTTGGCCGCCTGAAAGACTGGAGCGAGCGCGAGCGCAGTCAGCAACAGATGACCGCCGAGCTGACGCCGCAACTGCGCCGCATCGCGGGTCTCACGCCGTTCACGAACAACCCGCCGTCGCTCGGCCAGCGCGGCGCGTCGCGGCCGGTCGAATTCGTTATTCAGACGTCGGGGACTTACGAGCAATTGCAGGAATACGTCGACCTGATGATGGAGCGGATCAGCCGGAATCCGGGCCTCGAAGGCGTGCAGACAGATCTACTGCTCAATACGCCTGAATTCCGCGTCACCATCGATCGCGCCAAGGTCGCCGATCTCGGCCTCGACGTGGCGGCGGTCGGCAGGACGCTGGAGACGCTCCTCGGCGGCCGCCAGGTCACGCGCTTCGAGATGAACGGCGAGCAGTATGACGTCTGGGTGCAGCTCGCGGGCGAAGACCGTGCGACTCCCGAGACTCTCGCGACGATCTTCATGCGCTCGCCCCGGGGTGAGATGATCCAGCTCTCGAACATCGTCAATGTGGGCGAAGCGGTCGCGCCGAAGGAGCTGAAGCGTTTCAACCAGCTTCGCGCCGTCATCATCTCATCGAACCTCGCGCCGGGTTACTCGCAGGGCGAGGCGCTGAACTACCTCGACAATCTGGCAGACGAATTGCTGCCGGCGACCGTCCAGACCGATGTGACCGGCCAAAGCCGCGAGTTCCGCACCGCCGGCCAGAGCCTGATCTTCATCTTCATCCTCGCGCTCGCCTTCATCTATCTCGTGCTGTCGGCGCAGTTCGAGAGCTTCCGCGATCCGCTGATCATTCTGATCACGGTGCCGCTCACCATGACCGGCGCGCTCATCACGCTCTGGCTCGCGGGCGGCACGCTCAACGTCTATTCGCAGTTCGGGCTGGTGACGCTGATCGGCCTGATCTCCAAGCACGGCATTCTGATCGTCGAATTTGCGAACCAGCAGCAGCAACAGGGCAGGGACCGCCTCACGGCCGTGATCGAGGCGGCTTCGCTCCGCCTCCGGCCGATCATGATGACGACGGGCGCGATGGTGCTGGGCGCCGTGCCGCTCGCGATCGCGTCCGGCGCGGGCGCCGAAAGCCGTCACCAGATCGGCTGGGTGATCGTCGGCGGCATGACGTTCGGCACGATGCTCACGCTGTTCGTGCTGCCGACCGTCTATAGCTATCTCGCCTACCAGTATCCTGAGCGGCGCGAGGCCCATGGCGGCCACGCCGTTCCGGCGGAATAGGCGTCAGCCCTCCGGCGAGATTTGCCCGACGAGCTTGAAGCCGTCTTTGCTATCCGGCGCGGGTACGAGCACCGGCCCCGCCGCCGTGCCGGGATTTTCCTGGAGTAGCGCGCCGATGATCGAGCTGTGCGACACCAGCACGAGCGCGCCCGGTCCCTTCCATTCGGCAATCAGTTTTTTGAGCGCCGCAAGCTGCGGCTCGCGGTTCTGCGGACGCCCGTAAAGATCGTTGAGCGCGTGCTCTTTCTCCACCTTGCCGGCGCCGAGCAGTTCGGCGGTTTCGATCGACCGGCACCACTCCGAGGTCAGCACCCGGCCGACCTTGACCCCGCGCTCGCGCAGGAGCCGCCCCAGCCTGCGCGACTCCTCGCGCCCTTCGTCGTTGAGGTTGCGCTGCGTCGCGCAGTCCTCGAGTTTGAATCCGCGCGGATCGCCGACGCCGGGCGTGGTCAGGCCGTGACGGATCATCATGACATGCCCGCCGGCCTCGAGCGCCTTCAGCCCTGCTTCGTCGGCATATGCTGCGCTGACCGGGCAGAAAATAGCGAGCACGACGGTTAGCACCAGTACGAAATTTCCCCACCCCCTCTCCCAAGGGATGCTTCGCGTCGCTCGGCATCCCTTTTCCCTCTCCCCCTCCCGGCGGGAGGGGGAGAGGGAGGAGCGAGCGCGAACAAAGTTCGCGCGAGCGAGGGAGAGGGGGTGGGCAAGCACGTTCAGTTATTCCGCTGCGACCTTACTGCGCGGTGCGAAGGATCGCTCCATCTCGCGGCGGAAACGCACCGCATCGTCCTCGGCGATCGCCACGTCGTCCCAAGTCAGCACCGCGCCTTGCGCCACCGGCCGCGTGACCTTGATGTTGTGCGCGAGCCCGAGCGGCAGCGCGCCGCGCGCGAGCGAGTCTTCGGCGCGCATGATCTTGCCGTAGGCGCAGTAGCCGCCTTCGCCGTCGAGCACGTCGCCGGGCTTCAGCGCTTTCTTCGCGGTCGCCGCAACATCCGAATGGAAATGCTCGGGCGTGCCCGTCGCCTCATTGCGCAGCGCCGCGGCCGCAATCGAGATGCCGACCTCCATGCCGACGAGATGATGCGAGCGATACATCGCGGAAAAACGCCCCGACGGATCGCGGATCATCTGATAGTCGCGGAAGCAGTCGCGCGTGTATGTCCCGCGCACGTCCGAGGACGCCGCCTCGAACACAACATAGACGCCCCAGCGCAGGTCGCGATGCACCGGGCGGCCGTCATATTCGAGGCTCGACACGACCTCCACGAGCCCGGCCTCTTCCAGCACGCCGCCGTCTTTGCGCGGGCGCAACGTGAGCGGCAGGTCGTCCGCGCCGCAGGGCGGGAAGGCGAGGCCGTCGCGCGGCGCCTTCAGGCCCGTCGCGTTCGAGATCGCGGTCATTTCGATGGCCGATTTCGTGCCGTCCACGAACGAGTTGAACATCTGCGGGTTCATGCCCGACGCCTTCGCATTCTCCGGCGTGATGCCGAAGTACGTCCACACCGTATCGGGCGTCGACGTGTGGAAGACCGGCAGGTGTTTCGTGCCTTTGCCGGCCGCGACGACGCGGAAGCCGCAGGCTTCCGCCCAGTCCACCATTTCGCAGACGAGCGCAGGCTGGTCGCCGTACGCCAGCGAATAAACGACGCCGGCCTTGCGTGCGCGTTCGGCCAGGAGCGCGCCCGCAAGCGCGTCGGCCTCGACCGTGACGTTGACGACATGGATGCCGTTGTCGAATGCTTTCAGGCAATGGCGGATGGCGGCGGCCGGGTTGCCGGTGATATCGACGACAACGTCGGGCTTGGCCGCGATCAGCGCGAAAGCGTCGGCGGTGATTGCGGTCTTGCCCGTGCGGCGCGCCTCGTCGAAGTCGCGCGTAACCTGCGCGTCCACGTCCCAGCCGGTCCGCTGTAGTGCGTCCCGGGCGCGGCCCTCGTCGAGGTCGGCGAGCGCCAGGAGCTGCATCCCCGGCGTCGTCCGCGCCTGCGCCAGAAACATCGAGCTGAATTTGCCCGCGCCGATCACGCCGACCCGCACCGGGCGGCCGTCTTCCGCGCGCTTTCGCAACAATCTGGCAAGGTTCATGGGCGCACTCTCTTTCCCTGTATTCTTTGTGCAAGGATCGCTGGCCGGGAGCCGGACGGCACATTATAGGCAGTCGATATGTCGGTCACCCTCGAACAACTGAACAAGGCCAGCCAGCCCGAATTCGTGCGTGCGCTGGGCGAGGTTTACGAGAATTCGCCCTGGGTGCCCGAGCGCGCCTATGCAAAGCGGCCGTTCAAGGATGCGGGCGCTTTGTTCGAGGCGATGGCCGCGGCGGTCGCGGCGGCAAGCGAAGCCGAGAAGCTCGAACTGATCCGCGGCCACCCGGATCTCGCGGGACGCGCGGCGCTCGCCGACGACCTCACGGAGTCTTCGAAAGCGGAGCAGGGCGCGCTCGGCCTCAATCGACTTTCGGCGGATGAGTTCGCGCGCTTCGAGAAATTGAACGCCGCGTACACGAAGAAATTCGGATTTCCGTTTGTCATCTGCGTTCGCCGCCAGACGCGCGATGCGATCCTTGAATCGTTCGAGCGCCGCCTGAACAACGACGCCGCCGCGGAGGCCAAAACCGCGTTGAAGGAGATCGACTTCATCGCACGCCTTCGCCTCGTGCAGTTCGTGCGTGACGCAGAGATCGCAGGCATCGGCGGCCGCCTTTCGACCCACGTTCTCGACACACAGGCCGGCAAGCCGGCGGCGGGTATCCGCATTGAGTTGTTCGAGATCGGCGAGAGCGCGACCTCTTTGCTTGTCGAGGAAGTGACGAACGCAGACGGCCGCACCGACGAGCCGCTCATGTCCGACGGGCCGCTGCGCGTTGGCCGCTACGAATTGCGCTTTCACGTCGGCGAGTATTTCGCCAAGCGGAACGCAAATTTGCCGCAGCCGGCGTTTCTCGACGTGGTTCCGATCCGCTTTGCGATTGCCGAGCCGGAGGGGCATTATCATGTCCCGCTCCTGGTCACACCCTGGAGCTATTCGACCTATCGCGGCAGTTAAATCTAAATTTCCCTCCCCCGCTCGCGGGGGAGGGTGGCGA
>Ga0307505_10001102_pt1 | contig 23674 bp, 12 predicted proteins | sample 23_S_MG_FD_202183 | JGI IMG/M metagenome (GOLD analysis project Ga0307505, IMG submission 202183) | Soil microbial communities from Populus trichocarpa stands in riparian zone in the Pacific Northwest, United States - 23_S | ecosystem: Environmental > Terrestrial > Soil > Riparian zone > Trees...
ACGGGATTTACGGGATTGCTGATGTCGATCAGCATTCCGTAACCCTCGCACGCACCGCCGGCGAAGCCAATCGCTGGATAGACGGTGATGTCGTGGCATTGCGTGGGTCCGGCACCCGGACCCGGCTGTGGACCTCTTGCCTCAGCGAGAATTCTCGGCAGGGCAGCTCGCAGCGCTGCACTGTCGGCAGCAGTCGGCGCGCCTGTTCCGCCGCGCGCCGCAACGATGCTGTCGAGAAGCGGAGTGACTACGGCGCTGCTGACTATCCGCTCGGTGCCGTTGCGCATTTCGATGAAAGCGCCTTCCGCGCGCGCTTTTTCAATCGCCGCTCTCTGAGCGGCGACGTCTTCCGGCGTTTCACCATGACGTGGCGGCGCGGTCAATCCGGTGAATATCCTTGGAGTGCTGACGACGGCCGCCCGTTCCGGATTCGCCAGCGGAACCTTTATCACCTCGAGGCGGAAGAGTGCCGAGTTGGGGTCCTGTTCGGGGAGTGCGGAGATGCAGCCGGGAAGCTCGTTCACCGGGCGGATCGCGGCCGACCCCGAGATATAGATGTATACGTTTTCCGGATCATCCGGATCGAACAGTACCGTGTGAGTGTGCGAGCCACGGCATGTCTGGACGTTCGCCAGATATCGTGGAGAACGAATGTCCGTGATGTCGAAGATGCGGATTCCCCGCAGCCGTTCGCTGCTTATCGCAGTCCTCACTCCCTGCGGGCCGCAGTCGAGTCGCCCGCTGAGGCTCTCGCCTGACACGAAGAGCAGGTTCTTGTAGACCGACACGTCGCTCTGCGATGCGGGGCAGAAGTACGCTGTCGTGAGCACTGGCTGGCGTGGATCCGATATGTCCCACACCTGATAGCCGTTGTAGTTGCCCTGGATGGCGTATTTGCCCGTAAACGCCAGGTCGCTGTTCGTGGCGCCGACGAATCTCTCCGAGGGACGGGTGGCCGAGAGCAGCCGGAGGTTCCATGAGGCCTCGCCGGCATCGTGGAGTCCGCCCTTTAGTCCAACACGCGGATCGGGGTTGGGCGCCGATGCGGAAACACCGGCCGGCACGCGTCCATCGATCGAGGTGCCCGCCGTCGCGCATGCGGAAAGCGAAAGCAGGCCGGCAATTGACGCGAGTTGTGACAGTCTCATCGGGATTCTCTTGGTGCAAGTGTTGTGAGCATCTGCTCCATTCGCGCGATCTCGGTGGCTTGGTCGACGTTCACGTCGGAGGCGAACCTGAATACCGTCTCGTCCTGCGCGGCGCCGTCGGTAGCGAAGAGCTCGCTCACCATGCTCAGCGAGCCACGGTGATGCTGGATCATGAATGCGAGGAACAGGCGGTCGAACTCGGCGCCCGTCGCCCGCGCGAGCTCCGCCATCTGGGCCGCGCTGAGCATTCCCGGCATTGTGGTGTCGTGACCGCTGTGCCCCGACATGTCATGCGCCGGGTGGTGGCCGCGGTCCTTGAGCCAGGTCTCGGCCAGCGCGATCTCATCCTGCTGCGAGACGGCAATACGCTCGGCCAGGATTTTCACGGAATTGCTTGCTGCCCGCGCCGGGGCAAGGGCGGCCATTTCCAGGGCCTGCGAATGATGGTGGATCATTGCCGACATGAAGTGGATGTCGGCGGCCGTATATGGATGGCGGGCGCTGTCGGTTCTCGCTCTCGCGATGGCCGCGGCTTCAGGATCGTTAGCCGGGGCTGACGGTGCCTGGCGGGTGGGGCCGGCGCATGCGGTCGCCAGTGTCAGGATTGCCAGCAGTGATGCAGCTGGCGGAGCGTGACGAGGGCTCTTTAGCGGTGCCGGGGTCTTCGGGTCGTGCGATGAATGGGCTGCCATAGTAGCTCTGTTTGGCAAATCCCATGCATCCGGATGCCTGATGCCTCGGCTGGCGGGTCCACAACGGGGGCAACATCTTCCCCCGGATGAATCCCACCCGTGCGGTCCTCGTCATTGCCATGGTTGCCGGTCTCGCTGATCCACTTATCTGCCAGACCAGCTCGGGGACGCTTTCAATAATTCCCCGCCCCGCCAAGCTCACCCCGCGGGCCGGCCAGTTCACGCTGACGCCTCGAACGACAATCTGGGCAACGAAAGAGACTGCGGCGCTCGGGCGGCAGCTAGCAGGATATCTCGGGCCTGCGACTGGCTTCGACGTGCCGGTCCGCACATCCGGAACTCCCGCCGGCAACCGCATAGTCCTCCGGCTCGACCCCACTCTCGCCCGACTCGGCGACGAAGGCTACACGCTCGATGTCGCTCCCGGCGTTGTATCGATCCGCGCGGTGAAGCCTGCCGGCCTCTTCTATGGTATGCAGTCGCTCCGGCAGATCCTTCCCGTCGAGATTTTCCGCGAAGCGCCTGTGACCGGCGTCGCGTGGACAGTTCCTGCGCTTCTCATCGAGGATTCGCCGCGCTTCGTGTGGCGCGGGATGCATCTCGACGTTGGCCGGCATTTCATGCCGAAGGAGTTCGTCAAGAAGTTCATCGATCTCCTGGCGCTGCATAAGATGAACTCGTTCCACTGGCACCTTACCGAGGACCAGGGGTGGCGGATCGAGATAAAGAAGTATCCGCGGCTCACCGAGGTCGGAGCGTGGCGGAAGCAGACACTGATCGGGCGCCATGAGCGCGATTCGCTCAAGCGCGTTTTCGATGGCAAGCGTCACGGAGGGTTTCTACACGCAGGACGATGTCCGCGAGATCGTCGCCTACGCCGCGGCCAGGTTCATCAATGTCGTGCCCGAGATCGAGATGCCCGGTCACGCGCAGGCCGCGATCGCCGCGTATCCCGAGCTCGGGAACACCGGAAACCAGATCAGCGTTCGCGAGTACTGGAGCATCAGCGAGCACATCCTCAATCCCGAGGACAGGACAGTCGCGTTCATGCAGGACGTGCTTGCCGAGGTGCTCGAGTTGTTTCCGGGGAAGTTCATTCACATCGGCGGTGACGAGGCCGTGAAGAACGAATGGAAGGCGAGCCCGCGCGCTCAGGAGCGCATTCGGGAGCTCGGGCTCAAGGACGAGCATGAGCTGCAGAGCTGGTTCATCCGGCAGATGGATACCTGGCTCACTCAGCGCGGCCGGCGGCTAATTGGCTGGGACGAGATCCTCGAGGGCGGCCTCGCGCCTAACGCGACGGTGATGTCGTGGCGGGGGATCGAAGGCGGGCTCGCCGCGGCGCGGCAGGGGCATGACGTCGTGATGGCTCCCACTAAGGCTACCTACTTCGACTACTACCAATCGGTGGATCGTGACGCTGAGCCGCTCGCGGCCGCGGCGTTTCTACCGCTCGACAGCGTGTATGCGTGGGATCCCGTTCCCGCCGAGCTCGAGCCGCGGTTCGTGAAGCATGTGCTTGGTGCGCAGGGGCAGCTCTGGACCGAGTACATGAAGGAGCCGAAGCAGGTCGAGTACATGGCGTTTCCGCGTGCGTCGGCATTGGCGGAAGTAGTATGGACGCCGAAGGATCGGAGGGATCGCGAAGACTTCTCGGCCCGGTTGGCTACGCACCTCAGGCGGCTTGAAATGCTTGATGTGAATTATCGCGTAATCGAGCTTGACCCGCATAGCTTGCGGCAGGACTACACTCCCATCCGTTTGACGCGTTGACAATAGGGGATCGGCTGCCAATTAACCGGAACAAGGTGCACCGAGTGTTATCGGCGAAACGGCCTCCGCGCCGACGTCGATCGCGGTCAACCCGCCAGGGTGCTGTCATCTTCGTTGGCGCGCCCGATGCGCCTTAACGTAAATGAGGGCAACTCAATCGCGGGTAGCCGGCTCAGTCATCGCACGCAATGGTAGCCCTACCTGTTTATCAGCGACCAGGTGCCATCTGCACAGGTGTGACAATGCCGACGGCAACCAGAGCCTCCATGTGTTCGATCACAAGGCGCGGAACCGACCCGCCGTGAATCAGCACACCAGCTTCCATGTTTTTCTCTAGCGCGTGTCCCGTCAGATTCGCACTCGTAATAAACACGCGAGCTCCGTCGACTACCGCGACCTTCGCATGGACCCTGCCGTCCACAAACGGCCCAGGCTTTTTGCTCCACCTGAGGACTTCCGCCATCGGTACCCGCGCATGCATTGTCGCGGCGGAATCGACGTTCAAGCTGCCGCCGTGACTCGTCGAAGCTTCGAGGAGCACTCGCAAACGAACACCGCGGTTGGCGGCTTCGTTCATCGCCGCGACGATGCTGTGAACGTCGTAGGCGACGAAGCTTACGAGAAACAAGTCGCTGGTTGCGCTGGTGATGAGGTCCAGCAGCACCTGCTCGGTCCGGCGCGTCGGCACGAAGCGCGTGGTCGGGCCGGTCCACACCAGTTCGACACTCTGATCGCGTTCGGCGTGGAGGCGGGCTTCGGATGCGCCGAGGAGCATACCGGCCACCTCATCGCCGCTCGCCTGAACCTGTCCCCAGGTTGCCACGACGCGTACCGCAGCGGCACGGGCAGCCGGCGTGTCGACGAGCGTGGTCGCGTTCGGAGCGGCGTCGGGACTCGTGAGCCCCCGCAGTGCCGATGCAACAGTGCGCACCTTCGCTGGAGAGACGAGAGCCACGAGGTCTACGACCGCGTCGAGGAGCGCCTGCATTAAATCCCCGCGAAGAAGGCCGTGTCGCTGACTTGCAGCGTCTGGATGGCGAGCGCGCGATCCAGATAGCGGTTGCCGCACTCGCACGAAGTCTCCGAGACGAATGAGCAAGCGTGACACGACGCGGCATGGAGCGAAGAGTCGGTCCTGGGGTTATGCTCGGCGCAAAGCGGATCCGAGGCACAGATCTTTGCTCGGTCGAGCGCTTGGCGGAGCAGCCGCCCAAGGTTCTCGGGCTTCCCGAGGTCGACGAGGCCACCGAGTGTACCGTCGGAGTCGGCTGCCGCCGTGTAGATTAAGATGCCAGCCTGTGACCTGCCACCTTCCGTGTCGGCGTAGACGCGTTCGCGGATGCTCGCCGCGTTGTAGCCACAGTCGAGGGCGAGCTCGCGAATGAGCAGATGCGCGATCGTGTGCAGCAGTGCGAAGCGCAGACCGGGGAAGCCTGGATCCGGTTCGAGCCCTCGTCGCGCGCGCCAGCCGCGGTGCCCTCGGCGAAGTTCGGATCCTCGCGCCCGAGGACCCGTTTCACCGGCCCATTTCACGAGAGCCTCTTCCGAGAACTGCAGGAAGATTCCCTCCCCATGAACCTGAGTCGCTGGAACCCAGGTGGACGCAACACGTCCAATCGGGGCTCGCGGCGCGCGCTCAGATCCACCGCCTTCGTTGGGTGACTCGACGCGCGTAAAACCCAACAGCGCGTTCACCTCGCGCAGTCGCTCGAGAATCAGCACGCGCGAGATGAAGGGCTCGAAACCGATTGGCACTCCGACCTTCTTGCTCATGAAATGCGGGTAGTCGGTGGGAGACGTCGGTGAAGTGAGCACGTTCCACTCCGGCCCTTTCAAGTCGAGGTCTTCGTGCCCGACCGGGCTGTCCCGATGAGCTTGGATCGCTTCCCACACTTGGTCGCCGGTGAAGGCGTCGATGCCAGGAAGCTGCGCGGACTTCTTCAGCGTCTTGACCACGGCCGCAGCTTCGACAGCGCTTTCCACGTCCTCGAAGAACGTCCAGCCGTCAGCCACGAGCTGCGCGAGCGGGCTCCCGGTCTGCGGGATGGCGAGCACCGAGAGCGTAACCGGGAACCATCCGTTCGTCGCGCCGAGCAGGATGGCGCGTGGCACTTCGGCGCAGCCGTCCTCGAACTTGTTGAGGTGCGGATGACGTCCACGGCAGCCCGGAAGGTTCTCTTTCCCGACCTGGCCGAATGCTTGCGCCATGCTTCTGGCCAAGCCGCACGAATCGCAGCGCACCCATAGGTTCTCGGTCTGGAGCGAAGCACCGCTCTCGAAAAAGCGCAGCGTGCCCTTGCAGCCACTCGTCCCTCCGTGGACGAACCAGTGCCAAGGGAAGTCGTCGAGGTGGCCCTCGCGACACGCGAGGAGGAAGCGTGCGGGCACCGCATCCGCGTCACGCGCCTTCTGATCGCCCTTCGATCCAGTGCAGCCCTTGTGAACGAACCGGGTGCGCTCAGGTCGAAACCTGTCGGGCTTGAGTTCGAACAATCCGGCATCGAATGGTGAAAGCAGCCCGCATTTCACGCACCGCATCCAGCGCGGAAAGGGCTTCACCGGCACGCCTACCAGGGCTTCCGCGGAGAACGGATCGACGGCCTCGCGGTCTGTCAGTGGCGGCATGCGCAACGACTCGACCTGACGGCCAAGGACGCGGCGGACGCTGCCCAGGAGGCGAGCTTCCTGAATTGGTTGGCAGCGTGCCATCTCCCAGCGATCGATGCCCATGGTGACCACGGAGAGATTGGGAAGATCGACCAGCGCCCCCGGTCCATAGGTCCATAGGAGCTGGCTGGGGCGGACTTCTCCGACTGGTGTCTTGCTCACGTCGTTCCTTCGGCCGTTGATTCGTCAGCGTCAGTTGGGCGCGAGTGCCAGACTGGATCCTGACTGGAACGATCGTCCTCCATTACGAGGTTCACGCCCGGCTCGACCTCGCGCATCGACATTGGCACGGTCCACCTCGACCAAGGCTTGATCCCCGGCTCCTCAAGCAGGGCGAATGCGGTCGGCCCAGCGCCATACTTCTGGTACACGAGAACGCGCCCTGGCACCGCCGCTTCTTTCGCCCATTCATCGGCGCGGCTCCTCATTTCGGCGGTCGCGAGATTCTTCTTCGCCGAATCCTCGGTTACCTCCCACGTTCGGTCCCCGACGGCCCCGACGGTCGAGGTCATTTCTGGGCGACTCGGGCTATCGAGGGCACCGGCGCCAGGGTTCGGTGCGAACCGCTCGAACCGGTTGCGCATCACGGCAATCATTGCCCCGGTAAGCCCACGGTCCATCGCGCGTGGCGAGAACGGCGTGACCGACTGCGCCTCGACGTGCTGATAGAAGGTCGCGTGGTAATGCTCGAAGGTCTCGTAGTGCGACAGGTCGCGAGGCCGCGCCCAAGTGAGCACAGTCGCGACCAGTCCCGGTGAACGCTCTGTTCGACCGACGCGGCTCGTTGCCTGAATATATTCGGCGGTGCCTTTCGGCTGGCCATTCACTACCATAAGGCCGAGGCGGCTTACGTCGACACCCACGGAGAGCATGTTGGTCGCGAGCACGACATCAATGGGCCGAGGCGCATCGCTCGCACGCTGACGGACGAACTTCTCGGCGGTCGGTTCGAAAACGCTGTCGAAGGGGATTTCGAGCTGGTCGAGGTACTTTGGGATATCGGCGTTATTCACGCGTGAGGTGAGCTCGGCGATGCTCGAGACGCTCCGCTGTTCGAGCCCGGGGCGCTGCACAAGGCTCATCTTCACGCGGTACGAACGCGTCTGGACGTCGTCTTCCGCGAGGCGCTTCATGCCGCCGAGCTCGCGCAACGAGTTGAAGTAGCCGACCATCGTCATGTACGGGTCGGCGACACTGCCAAAAGCCTCGAAGAGCCCCTGCGCCGCCGTGAGGAACGCGGTGTACGTGCGGATCAGCACGGCAGGACGTGAACTGCCCGGCGAGCAGATGCCCATGTACCGGCGCCCTGGCCTGCTATCGACCGAGCGCTGCACCGAGAAGAAATCATCTTCGACGTCGAGCGCCTTTGGCGGAAAGATCGCGAGACGCCGCATGAAGACGTTGCGCACCTGGTCGGCCGCGCGTCGGACGGTTGCGGTCGATGCGACCACCTTCGGGCGCACCTTGGTTTCCCCGATCTTCCACGAGCAGAGATCGTCGACGGCGGTCTCATACAGACCAACCATCGTACCGAGCGGCCCGCTGATCAGATGGAACTCGTCCTGGATGATGAGGTCTGGCGGGCGCACGCCACGCACCGCCTTCACCTTCGCAGCGGGGTGAGGCCCCCGCGCCTTGTGGCCGCCACCGCAGTCGTGGCCCGGCCAGAGCAGCCCATGGCGCTCGCACTCTGCACGCACGTTGCCGAAGAGCGTCCGTACCTCGGCGCGCCACGCCATCATCGCGAACTTGTCGACGGTGGCAATCATCATGGTCGGAGGCCGGTGGTAGATCTCCTCGTCGACGAGCTTCACCGGCAGCCCGGGGTGCACGTTGCCACTCGATTTCGCCTTGCTGAACTCGCACTGCGGGAGCTTGTCGCCGCAATAGATGGCGGTTCGCCCAGCGGTCTTGTCGACCTCGATGTCGCGCCCGGGCTGAATCTCGGCGCCGCACCACGGGCAGCTCGTGAGCTGCGCGGGCGACGTGATGCCGGCGCGGTTGCGGTCCTTGTCGCGGATGGCCTCGATCGCTTGGTGCGAGGCCTCGGTGGTCCCCGGCGTCACCTTGTTGCCGACCCACAGTCCCAGCGTGAACGGTTCCACGCCCCACTTGGCGACATCCTCTGTGCGGATGATCTCCATCGCGCAAAGGAGCGTCGCGGCGCGCTGGAACTGCTGCAGCGTCAGTAGGCGCAGCGTGTAGCGCATGATGACGGTGAGTCCGCGGCCACCGTCGAGGTTCTCGACGATGCCCTGCAAGCGTCGAATGCCCATCGCGAATGCGGCAACGCCCAAGTACGCCTCGGTCTTTCCACCGCCCGTGGGGAACCAGAGCAGGTCGGCGAAAGCTTCAGCGGGGCTGGTGCGGTCCGGGTGCTGCGGGTCGGCGAGCGACGGGATCGACAGAAGCAGGAACGCGAGCTGAAACGGGCGCCACGAGCGGTTCTTCCGCACGTCGACGGAGTCGAATGTCAGCTCCTCGCCGCGACGACGCTTCAATGCGTAGATGCCTCGGACGCGCTGGCGGGCCATCGCGCGGTTGCTGAACCGGAACGCGTCGAGCGCCTTCGGGTCGGAGAGCAGCACCTTCAACCCTGCGCGCAAGCGCTCAAGGGTAGTCTTGCAACGGTCGAGCGCCTCGTTGGCCGGGGCGTCGTAGCCCTTGATCTCATTGCCGACGCGCGCGCGCTGTTCGCCAATCCACGCGGCGTAGTCGTCGACGAGCGCCTTCAGCGCCTCTTCGAGCTCGGCCTTGTCGAGGTCCGCGAGTGACAGCATGTCGAGCCAGCCCCGCTCGACCATCTTCTTCATCGCGGGGCGATCGTTGGGATCGAGGCCCGGCGTCTCAGTGACGGGCACCTCGAACCTCGGGATGACTTCGGTGCGGACCTCGACAGCGCGCGTCAAATCGTCGTCGGGCGTCACGGCGTGGACAGCAACACCGTGACCCACGGCGAACTCCACGCGGCGCCGGTAGATGAGCCCGAGGTGGTCGCGCTCGGCGTCGTCCACGACGATGTCGTTGCTTGGCCGACGCAGGAACACCGGCGTCCCGGCTGCCTTGCCCGCGCCCTTCACGCTCAGTTCGGGCTGAAAAAGCCAGGCGCTGTCGCGATTCGTCTCGGGCTCACGCTGGTCGTTGACCAGGAACAGCGTGACGAGGCGCTCGCCCTTGGCGTTGGTGCGCACGGCTCCCTGGATGCGAACCTCGTCCTGCTCGCTGTCGGGTGTAATTGGCTTGATGGGGCCATCCTCGAGCGTGAGCGTCACGCGCCCACCACGCGGTGAGCGGCGCCAGACCTTCACCTTCGTCTCTTGGACCTCGCCGGTCTCGCGGTTCTTCCCCGGGCGCGTGTATTCGTGCTCCTCCTTCGGAACACGCGCGTAGCTGCCCCAGCGTGCGGTGACGTCGAGTGTCTTCACATCGGGACCGACGCAGAACGTGAGGCCCAGGCTCGACGGAACGAGCGACTGGTTGTTGGTCGTGTCGATCTCGTCGAGCGCGTCGTCCTCGGGCTCGACGCGACCGCTCGCGCGATTGAACTCGGCGCCCGGTTCGTGGAGCGGGGCGTCGTTCTCTTGCGCCGAATCGTCTTCTTCGTCGGCCGCCGCTGCAGGCTCGACCTCGATGCCTGTCGTCGCGTCGCCCGGCGCGCGCGGAGCGAGCTTGCCGACGAGGTAGCGGTCGCGAACGCTCATATCAACGACCAGCTCCTCGGGACCGATTGCGGGCCCGAGGAGGTCATCGCGAGTCGCCAGCTCAAGCAGATCCCGCACGTAGGCGGCGTCTTGGATGAGCGGAGCATCGTCCGAGGACGACACGCCGTCGCGAGCGAGCACCGCCGACAGGTCTTCGGGGCGCAGCCGCGTGACGAGCCCGGTGGGGAGCGTCAATCCGATGTCGGCGAGCGAGCCCGCCACTTTCACCGTGTGCAACTTGTCGAAGTAGAGCGTGGTCGCTTCGAGGTCGGCGCGAATGCGGAGGATGCGCCCCACGCGCTTCAGTATGCCCGACGCGTCGACTACGACGACCCAGTGGCCCGGCGCGAGCGTTCCGAAGCCGGCACGATCACTGTCGAGCCGAACGACGCACGGGCCGAGCGACGTCGCCTCCTTGGCGAGCCATGCCTGTGCGTTCGGTGCGGTGTTGGTCATCATGACTTCCGCACCGCAACGAGCGTCCCCAAGTGTGACATGTTTTGCGCTCGGGTCTTCTTCTTGTAGCCCAGCGCATCACACACCGCCTCGATCTTCTGGCAGAAGATGTCCGCATTCAGCGGAATCATCCAGAGTTCACCACTGGGCTTGTCACGGTTGGTGCTCTGCCATTGCACTTCGTCGTTGAGCGGGTGTTCGGGACGGAAGGGGTGGATGTTGAAAATTTTGTGGTCGATCTTGGTGATCCAAGACGCACCGACCTCGGTGATGGCCCCCCACGACACCTTCGTGTTCTCGCTCGTCACGAAAAGCGCGAAAATCTTCTGGGTCGAATAGCTCTCGACGAAGAACTCGCGGAGGTATTCATAGACCTCGCGACCTTCCGGAACGCGGCACACCTCGTCGTCGCAGTTCGTGTAGAGAATGTCATCCGGAGGGACGCCGTTGAAGACCAGCATCTGATGAATGATGTCGGAAAACGGCTTGTCCGGATAAGTCTGACTGATGAGAATCTTCTTCTTTTGGGAGTCGACCGCTGCTTTCAGCCCGAGATCTGGACTATTGGCATTGATGGATGCGGCAATCGTCTTGGCCATCGCCTCGCGCGAGACCTTTACCCCCAGCTTGGCCAGTGCGGCGGCCGCCCCTTCACTCGCCTTCTTTCGGAAGCCGTCCACCGACGCCCTCAATCTGGCCTCAGCTTCGCGTTGCGCCTCTTCCTTCCCCTTCTTTTTCTTGGCGTTGACGAGGTCCGTGTACAACTCTCGCCGCCTGAGAATTTCGGCGAGCAATTCCTTTCTTACGTAGTCGCGCACTGCTTCGTATCGCGGGTCGTCGGACTTGTAGCCTTGACGGTTGCTCAACGCCATGTCCGGCAGTTCGGTCAATTCGAACAAGTCGACGTGCAATTGTCCCACGACGTAGACTTCGTTTAGCTTGTTCTGGCCAACGACCGGGAGGATGTTGAACTCGCCCATCTTCTGGTTGGCAAACAAGGAAATGAAGTTGTCCGGAAAGTCGGTCATCTCGGCCTTTCTTCCGCGCGTGGTCTTGTAGGTGCCGATCCAGCCATGAACCTCAAGCGAGTACTCGCGCGGCTTTCCGTCCTTGCCCTTCATCTCGACGGGTAGAATCTTCGGCGCCCGCGCCGAAACTAGGTCTTTCCTGTGTTTGGGATAGGGGTTGGGAACGAGGCTGCCCAGCGATTCGAATCTGTCTCCGAGCGTGATCAGCGTGGATAGCTCGCCCATTACACTGCGGTCGAAGTCATCGATCGTCTCGCTTTCCTTACCGCGAATGACGTGGATTCGAAAGTTCGAGTCGACCAGCGGGAAGACCTTGAGAAGGTTCCGTTTCACGGCGGCCAAAGTTTTGTGGAGCCGATACTGCGGGTGGCACATGATGATGGCGGAGCCGTGGGTCTTGATGCGCTCGAAGACGATTTTCTCGTTCGGGATCGCCTTCAGTTCATGCCCATTCTCGGGATGGCGAGTAAGTACGAAGCCGGATTTTTCCCGCTTCGCGGTGGTCAGGACGTCCACGTTCTCGGACACGGAAAGCGCTGCCAGCTTGCCGACGCCCTTGCGGCCCATCTTTCGGCGCTTCTTGGACTTCGTGAGCGAGTCATTCTCGGTAGTTCTCGATACGCCAGCCACATTCAGGTACTTCGTGATGTCCCCTGCCTTGTAGGACATGCCGTGGCCGTCGTCTTCGACGCGGATGTCGTCCTTGCCAGCGATGATGTAGACGTTCTTCGCGTCGGCGTCATACGCGTTGGCGATCAGTTCCGCTAAGACGTAGTAGATGTTCGTGTAGAGATTCGGACCAAGAAGTTCAAGGATGCGTGGATCGACTTCCAGCCGGTACGTCTTAGTCATCGTGGTGTCCGTGCACGGGCCTTGTTCGCCGGAGCGGTGTCCGTGGTCTTGGAAGCCTTCGGAGCGACCTCGGGCGCGTCGACGAGGAAGAACGCGCCTTGGCCGACGGGCGCCGGCTTCGCGCCACTCTTCGACGCGCGCGGCTTCGCGACGCGCGCGGCTGCTTGCTCCTCCTCGTAGCGCTGGCGGTTCAGCGCCGCGAAGCGGCGAAGCACCTCGGCGCGCGCCGCGTCGGAGATCGTGAAGCGGACGCGGTCGTTCTCAGCGAGGTTCGGCTGTTTATGGTAGGCGTGCGCGAGGTCGAGATCGTCCCAGCCGTACGCGTGCATGACGGCAGCATCGATCTCGCGATGCACTTCGCGCAGGCGCACGATGCGCGGGTCGACGTCGTCCACCTCGTGGAATCGGTTGTAGAGCTTGGTGAGCCCGATCGGGTTTGCCGCGTCGGTCATGGTCTCGCGGCGCGCGTGCATGTACTCGCGGCCAAGCTTCTCGAACCCGTCGAGCACCTCCGGCGGCAGAAACGGGAACGTTTCGACAGCGTCGGACGGAGAAAAGTTGAGATCAAGCTTCAGGCGCGACGACTGCTGCCACACCCAGGCTTGCACGGGCGAGGAGTTGAACAGAGCAGCGAATGCGTAGGTGCTCGACGTGGCGAACACGACGCACTTGTCATGAAAGACCATGTCGTTGGCAACGACCGAGGGATTGAAGTACTTACCTACGCGCGCCGCAACGAGAACCTCGGGAAACGGCTTGATCTTCGGCTCCCATCCTTGGGGGTGTTGTTCGAAGCGATGACCACGTCCGACTGCATGATAAACCTCGGGGCGGACGCGACCGAAGAGCCACCACTTTCGCTTGCGGCCATCCGCGCTGGAGTTACCGCCCAAAGCATCACGCTGTGGCTTCACTTGCGCGAGCACGCGCTCAAACGGCAGGTGGTATCGCCGAGCACGATCCTCAGGCCAGTCCCAGAAGTTGATGACCCATCGCGTCCCTCGCTGTGCGGGCTCCGAGTTGAGATCCTTTCCGCCCATGTACGGCAGAACGACGTCGGCGTTCTTGCGATCGGCCTTGAGCATGAGCTTAGCCTCATGCTCCGTGAGCACAAAGCCTTCGCCGTAGACTTCCGAGCCCTGGAAAGAGAGTCCCGCGTTCCCGCCGAGGACCTTGGGACTCCAGTCCTCGGCCCCCGAGAGGTATGCCGAGATGAACGAGACTGGGCGCCCCAGGAGGGAACGCACGCCTCGCCAGTCGCCCTTGTGAACATGTACGCGGCTGGTGACGACAGCCGCTTTGCCAAGCCACGGTTCATTCGGGAAGGCCGTGTGAATGACGGCTCCCTCGCGCACCATCGCCTCAAGGCCAACTTGCCGCGTATCCCCCTCTGCGATGGTGTTCACCGCGAGCAAGCCAAAGCCGCCGCCAGCGCGCAGGAGGTGCCAGGCACGAAGGAAGAAGTAGGCAGCCAGATCGGCCGTCCCGCGTCGACCCTCGGACACGAAGTCGACGAGCCATTCACGGTACGCCGTTCCAGCAACCCCCGTAATGCGCGAGCCGCCGAGGAACGGCGGGTTGCCGACGATGGCGTCGAAGCCCGGCGAGGCGCCATGGAAGACGTCGGGGAACTCAAGCGGCCAGTGGAACGGGCGACGCGGACGGCCGCTAGGCGAGTCCTTCGCGAGATCGTTGGCCGCGCGCTTTGCCAACGCCTCGGTCGCGCGCTCTTCGCCCTTCGCGACGCGGTCGGCGTCGGCAGCGAGGGCAGCGATGCGGGTCTCGACGTCGGCGCCGTCCGCCGCGAAGACAGCGCCGGTGAAGGCATCGGCAAGCAACTCGGCGGCTTCGAGCTTCTTACGCGTGTCGGCATCGATCGAGGCCATCGCCTCGACGTCGCGGATGTCGCGGATGGGGATCGCGTGCAGCTTGCGGCGTAGCTCGACGGCCTCGGCGACCGCGCGTTCGATGGCCTTGCCGAACAGACGCCCCTGGCGCATAGCCGACGGGTCGAGCGACAGCTCCGTGAGCTGCTCGAGGCGGCTGATACCGAGAAGGCTATCGCCGCGACGCAGGTTGTGGTCGAGGAAGCCGAAGGGGCGGCCCTTCGAGAGCGTGACCAGCCACAGCGAGAGCTTCGCCAGCTCGACGGCGAGCGGATTCAGGTCGACGCCGTAGAGGCATCGCTCGGCTACGATGCGCCGCGCGTTCTCGGAGCGCGCCTCCACGCTGGGCGGCATGCACTCGCCGCTGTTACGCGGCTCGTGGACCTGGCCCGTGAGGTCGATGACGCGCCCCATCGCCTCTTCACTGGCCCACGCCTCGACGAGGCGCGCGCTCAGGAAGCGACACGCCTGCACGAGGAACGCGCCAGATCCCATCGCGGGATCGCAGACCTTGAGGTCGAGGAGCTGCTCGGGCGTCCTCAGCTTCCACTCGACGCGCGGTGCACCCTTTGCGGGTCCGTCGTAGACGAGCGGCGTGAGCGTCTCCTCGACGATGCGCTCCGTGAGGCTCTTGGGCGTGTAATGCGTGCCGGTCTCGCGCCGGTCGGCGCCGAGCACCACGACGAACGCGCCCTTCGGATGCACCAGCGGGTAGCCCCAGGGGTCGGTGCGCATCAACCGGACGTAGGGCGCGAGGCGATCGCGAACCATCGCATCGCCGCGACACGCGGAGAGCAAGCGCGCGTTCTGCGGGGGCTCGACCTCGGCGGCCAGGGCGTTCTTGATGGCCGACTCCGAGCGCTTCGAGCGCTCGACGAGCAGGCTCGTGACGGCCGCCTGGCCGTCGAGGCGCGCCGACTCCAGTTCGCCGAGCGTGACGCGCGCGTCCTTGGCTTGCGCGCCTGCTTCGAGTTCCAGCGTCACGTCCTCGACGCGCGAGACGGTGCGTTCGAGCAGACCCTCGTAGACGTGACCGATCTGCTCGACGTCGAGGGCACGGTACGAGAGAGTGCGTCCCTCGAAGGTCTGGATGGCTTCGAGCAGCAGCAGTACCGTGCGGTCGTCGATGGGTAGCGGCTCGGCGCGATGCTGCCGCCAGGACGTTCCCTTCAGCCGTCCTTCGAGGAACGGAAAGCGATCGGGATCGAAGAGCGAGCCACCCATCGCGGGCAGGCGCAACGTCGGGTGGTCGATGCCACCGAAGACGGCTCGGAACACAGCGAGCAGCCGCGACCACGACGCGCGCCGTCGTTCCAGGATCTCGTCGCTCTCGGCGCGGAGCTGCATGCGCAGTGTCGAGACCGCGTAGAACGAGTCGTAGCGGGGCTCGCCCAAAAGCAGGAGCCCGCGCTCCTCGGCGGCGAGGAGGAACACCAGCCGCATCATCACGGTGAGCCCGGCTTCGTAGAGTTCCTGCGGCTTCACGTCGCGTAGTAGCTCGCGGTTGCGATCCTGGTCGGCGCGGTCGAGCGCCTGCACCAGCACCTCGATGGCGCGCCGGACCTGATCGCCGAGGGCGTCGGTGACCTCGTCCTGGTGCTTAAGTGAGCGCTCGAAGAGCGCCGGAAGCCGGTCCTGCGTGGGCGCGAAGAAGCGGCGCACGCCGAGCAGGGACGTGAACGCGCGCAGCGTCGCCGGCTCCTGGCCCCAGATGCGCGCGTACCAGCTCGCAAAGCTCGCAACCTGGCCTGTGGGTGCGTGGACCAGCATCCACCGCTCGCCGTTCGTCACGATTCCGAACGGCGCGTTCAACGCGCGAAGGTGCAGCGCGATCCGGTCGCCCGGCGAGCACGAGAGCCCACCGAACTTCATGGATGCCGAGAGGTCGGTGTCGGGCGGGAAGACGTGAATCGGCGCGAGCACCGCCGCGCCATGCGTCGGGTCGACGAACACGAGTTCGGGCGCGATCGCGGTGTCGTGTTCGGGCAGCTCGACGATCGACGCCGGAACGTCCTTGCCGGCCTTGAGCAACTGGTCGTCAGCCTCGAGCGCCGTGCGCAGCACCTCGTCGATCCACGCGGCGTGGAGCTTGTCGCGGTCGGCGTCGTTGCCATCGACCGCGTCACGCCACTCCTCGTAGGCGCTGCGCAGGCGCTTGGCGCGCGAGGAGTCCAGCTCTTCGAGCCCCTGCGGGAAGACCTCACGGAGCACCGGCACTGCCAGGAAAGGACCCGAAACCTCCAACAGGTTCAGCCAATCGTGCTTCGCGCTTAGTGTCATTCGCCGAAAGCCTCCTCGGCCGACCGCGAGATCAGTCGGGTGGAACTCGACCGGGGGGGAGGCGAAGGGGTGAACGGAACCCGTGCTCGTCTTGCCGGCCCACTTCTTTGTGCAGCCTTCATCCGTTATCCGCCCAGCTCACTTCGCACGCTAGGAAACCCCCGACGATCATGCGGACCATAACACCGTCAGAGGTGGCCGTCGTGAGGTAGCTGTAGCGCTCCGGCTGCACCTCAACCCAGTCGTTGAGGGAAAAACCAACCGTCGATACTGTGCCGTCTTCCGCACGCAGTTTCAGCTGTATGACGGCGGCGCGTTGCATGGATCGCGATCCAACCTCTCCCCAGAGCTTGGGGATGTCGGGCGCTTCAAACGCGCTGCGCTGGGCGGGAGTAAGCAGGTGAAGTGGAATAGCAGCGTAGTGACTCGGCTCGTAGCGGAACCTTAGGCTTTGTTCGAACGCGGCGTGCCCGCGCGCTAACTTGAGCACGACATTTCGAAGTCGGTCACTATCGACAACCCAGTTGATCTCCCGGGCACCGCCAGTGCGTCCGGAGGCTATCATCGAGCGCAATCCCGCGTTTCGGCGAAGCGCCCTCGCGATTCTCGGCCGTCGTATCTGATCCGGGTCGGTGGACCCCGCAACGACGGCCTCAAGCACGCAAGCGACGTACTCTTCGTCTCTCGCGAATCCGCTATTGCAGGTGCGGCACGCCGGAACGGCGGGGAGATTCTCCGGGAATGGTTCATCCAAGAAGACTTTGGATGGAACATGATCGACCGTGTCGTCACTCGCACCACAATAGACGCACCCATCGCGAAGGCGATCGTCTGCAAAGTCACGGTATTGGTCAACCATCACTCTGCCCCTGTCTGGGATTAGTAGAAGAGTCGAGCGATGCCGGCACTAGGAACACGACCGCGATCGGGAACGTATGGTCGACGAGCTCCGTGTGACGCTCTTCGATGGCGAGGCGTTCGCGTTCGCGCTCCTCGGGGATGCGGCGCAGGCGCGCCTCAAGGGCGAGCCGGTCGCGCCGTAGCTGCGTGCGTTCGTCCTCGGAGAAGAGCGAGAGCTGCTTGGGCTCCTCCCTCTTCAGTTCGGCCTCAAGGTTCTTGGCGAGGTCGTCGAGGAGCTGGGTCATCTCGTCGATCTCTTTGCGCTTGCGGGCTTCGATCGTGGACCCGAGACCTTTGAGGCGATCCCTTGAGCGCGTGGTGACGGCACTCAGGACCGCCTCGGTGTGCTTCGTGAACCGCGCGCGCAGGGCATCGAAGAGCGAGTCGTTGATGGTCCCCGGCGCCGACGAGTCGAGCCAGTCGCGTAGCTTGGTGATGCCGTCCTCGCGCTTGAAGCCGGCGTCGCGCAGGTAGCCGCCTGCTTCCGTCAGTTCCTCATGCAGGCGATGGTGGCTGCCTCCAGTGATGACGAGGCGCGAGACGACGAGGGCGGCGGGCGCGTCGAGCTTCGCGTCGGGCAGTGTGCGCACCGTGACGCGGTTCAGCTTCTTCACGTCGTCGCGCGCCCACACCTCGGCACGCAGCAACCGCAGGCTCATCTGCACGAGCGGGTGGTTCAGGTGGACGAGCACCACATCGTCGCGGCCCTTGGCGGCGTCGTGGTCGAAGGTGATGGGGCGGATGCGCTTCGTGTACGGGTGCTCGAGCCCGTCGAGGCATCGCGACCACGAGCCCGCGAGGGCGGGCATTTGGAACACCCGGGCCGCGGGAAGGTCGGCCAGCTTCGCGGGGGTGAGGTCCGGCTTGTCGGTGAGCGCCAGGGCGACGCGCACAACGCGCTCAATGCGGTCGGGCGTGAGGTGCTGCTCGCTGCGCGTCGTCCTCAGCCGCTCGTGCAGCTTGGCGATACGCTCGCGCAGCTCACGCTCGGCCTTCACGTAACGTTTGGCGCGTTCGATGCGCTTCTCGGCAAGGCCAGTGTCGAGCTCGCGGCGGCGGCCTTCGAGAAGCGCAGGCAACTGCGGAGCGATGACCGGATTCACGCTGCCCATGTCGGCGCGCATCGAGTCGAGCTTCTTGAGCGCGCGGAGGATGTCGTCTCCGTGGCCACCGCTCGCGTCGACGGGATGCCAGATGACGACTTCGCTCTGCTTCTGCCCGTGACGGTCGACGCGGCCGTTGCGCTGCTCCATCACGTTCGGGTTGTAGGGGATCTCGACGTGGACAAGCAGGTTGCAGTGGTTCTGAAGGTCGATTCCTTCCGAGGCCGCGTCGGTCGCGAGCAGAATGCGCACCGGCGACTCACGCGGATCGGCCTGGAACGCGGCCTTGATGGTTTCGCGCTCCTTCGGGTCCATGCCGCCGAAGAGCAGCGCGAGACGCTCTCCGCCGAGGTCGTGGCTGGCGAGGATCTCGTGCAGCCACTTCTGTGTCGCGCGGTACTCGGTGAAGAGGATGACGCGCGCGTTGGACCATTGGCCCTTGGGCCGCAGGTTCTCTTCGAGCCAGCGCAGGAGCGCCGCGGCCTTCGAGTCGGGCTTGTGGCTTGCCTGCTCGGCCCACGAGCGCAGTCGGCCGAGGAGCTTCTTCTCCTCCGCCGACAACGGTCGCAGCCGACGGCTCGCCTCTTCGATGGCCTCAGACTCGGCGGCTTCGCGCGTGTGGTCGTCGGCGTAGTCCTCTTCGGTCTTGGCGATCGCGCGCCGAAGGATGCGCTCGTCGAGCTCCGATGTGCGGCGCCCCTCGCCTTTGCCCTCCATTGTCGCGGTATGCCGTGCGAGCGTCGACATGAACGCGGCGGGCGACGACGCGAGGCGCTTGCGCAGGAGCTGGTGGACGAAGTGCGAGGCCGCGCATTCGCGCTCGTCCTGCTTCTCGCGGCTGGCGATGTACTGTTCGAGGAGCTGGCGGGCCTCGCGCTCCTCGGCGGTGTACTCGACGTTCAGCGCTTCCAGGCGACGCACCGGGTAGAGCTTCTTGCCCTTGGCGTCGATGAGGTCGCTCTTCAGACGCCGCACCATAACGCGCGCGAGCTGGTCTTCGGGCGGAAGGATGTTCCTTGAGAAGCGCTGGTCGTCGAGCAGCTCAAGGAGCGCCGTGAATGACTCGGTGTAGCCGTCGTGCGGCGTCGCGGTGAGGAAGAGCTTGTGCTGAAAGTGCGGTGCGATGAGCCGCACGAGGCGCGTGCGCAGGCTCTCGACGGCGTACTTGCCGACGGTCGGCGCAACGTTGTGAGCCTCGTCAATTATCAGCAGGTCGAAGCGGCGCGGGAACGTCTGATGCGGCGGGAGCACGTCACGCAACAGACGGGTGGCTTCGCCTTGCTTGGCCCAGTCGATAGACGCAATGAGCCGTGGGAACGCGGTCCACGGGTTGGCGTGCAGTCCACGCTCTCGACGGAGTCGCTTGACCTGCTCGGTATCGACGATGCGAAACTCGAGGCCGAACTTCTCGGCCATCTCTGTGCGCCACTTCTCCTGCAACGACGACGGGCACAGCACGAGGATGGTCCGCGCTCGATGACGCAGGAGCATCTCCTGGACGACAAGTCCGGCCTCGATCGTCTTGCCGAGACCGACGTCGTCGGCGATGAGCAGATTGGTGCGCGCCATGTCGATCGCACGCACCAGCGGGTCAAGCTGGTAGTCCTCGATGCTGATGCCGCTACGGAAGGGCGCCTGGAGGTAGCCGCGATCCGCGTTGGTCGCCGCGCCCCAGCGCACGGCATCAAGGAACGCGTCGAGCCTGCTAGAATCGTCGAGCCCCGCCATTGCCGGCAACCCCGCTCGTTCGATTACGTGGGCGCCAGGTTCGATCTCCCATAAGACTTCAATCTCCTCGCCGAGCGCATCTTCGTCGATGGATGCGAGCCTCGCAAGGTGCTGCTTTGGAAGCTCAGGAGTGACGGCTGCCGCATCGACATCGGAGACTATCCACTGACGCCGCCGCACTTCGACGAGTTGGCCGGGTTCCGGCGCGGTCGATGACAGCACCGACCTCGTTCCCGGGAGTCCACTCGTCATGGGTAGCGTTTTCGCTGGCACGCCCGGACGACTTTGGAAACTCGCGATGCGGCCTCGTTAGGTGCCTCGTGTGCCCAAATGCGAATGACTTTCCAACCCGCAGCACGAAGGCGTGCATCAGTATCACGATCGCGCACCTGGTTGGCGACGATCTTCGACCGCCAGAACTCGGCGTTTTGCTTCGGCCAAGTCGCGTGCTGCGGACATCCATGCCAAAAGCAACCATCGACGAAGACGGCGACCCGGAGCTTGGAGAACGCAATATCGGCAACTCGGCGCGGATGGATCAGAATCGGCACTTGCACGCGGTAACGGAGGCCGAGATCATGCAGCTCCCGACGCAGCGCGGCTTCGGGAGACGTATCCTTCTGCCGAACTCGTTGCATCCTACGGCTGGCCTCAGGAGACGACGGAGCTGCTCTGGTGCTCGCGGCCATTCCGACTTTTTCTTGAGTCCGGCACTGGCGGCGATTGCCCCACATGCTGCTTCATGTGACCAAGAATGCTCTCGCCAATAACGCGCCCAAGGTCGACGGGTACTGCGTTGCCGATGAGGCGACCAAGCGTCCTAATCTGGATAGGCTTGCCGTCAGGGACGAATGAATAGTTCCTCGGGAAGCCTTGCAGGATGGCTCCTTCGCGCAGCGAGAGACCACGTGCTTGCGAGGGATGGCCGAATCGGCCATTGCCGAAGCCATAAAACTGTGTCGTCAGCGTGGGGGCAGGTTTATTCCACTCCATCCGCCCATAGACTCCTGGATAAGTCTTTCCCGTCTCCTTCTTATGACATTTGGCGATCAGGCGCCGCGGCCAATCGCGCCACGAGCCGCCCGGCTTAGAGACCTTAATGCGCTCGTAGTTCAAGCTCGAAAGGCGCGAAGCAGTGTGCATCGGATCATCTTTGTCGGCCCCGCCATGCCGGAGCCGCGGTAGGCCTTTGAGCACATCCTTGACTGTCTTGGTTTCCATTGCGTGTGGTTCACGGAGGGTGATTTCGCCATGCAGCGACGCGAGGAGCACCGTCCGTCGCCGCCGCTGCGGCAGACCATATTCGGCGCAGTCGATCACGTCGTGCCAGACCTTGTATCCCCCAACCTGAAGAGTTGCGACGAAGTCATCGAACACTTGGTGGTTAGTTATCGTAGGAACATTCTCCATCGTGACAACGTCGGGGAGGACTTCTTTGACAAGCCGTCCGAAGTGGCTGAGCATGGCCCAGCGCTCAGAGCCAACCGTATCGTACCGCTGTGCATAAGCGGAGAACGGCTGGCACGGAGCGCAGCCTGCGAGTATTCGGTACGTCGCAGGACCGAACCAAGACGCGATATCAGCTCCCGCCACACCGGCGATGTCCCGCAAATGGAATGAGGTTCCTAGATGGTTCGCTTCAAAGGGATGGCGGCATGCTTCGTCGAGATCGACTCCAGCAACAACGGGAATGCCAGCTTCAGTAAGACCGTGAGTCAAGCCTCCGGCACCGCAGAACAAGTCAACGCATGCGAACACGGGCGATTCCGTATCGTTCGGAGACTCAGGTGCAGAAGGCTGTGGTTCTGGCATTGCTTGGCTCCAATCCACAAGTCGATTACCAGCAGGTTCTGGGTATCAGCTGTCAAGGCCAAACCGCAACTGCGGAGTTGTCTTCTCCAGCTCCTACCCCCAACGTTGGCGGGACTGCGTTGAGCTCAGTGCAGTCTCGATCGTTTTCACGCTTGCAGCGGAAACGGACCTGCCGATTGTCTTCAGTCGTATCGCGCGAACGCAAGAAATCCCTCGTCGATTGACGAAGGATCCGTTTCGACGCTTTAGGCGATCTCCATTTATTCACCGCGCTCACCAAGCTGTCTCAAAGTGCGCAGCGTACCCGATTTATCACAGGCTGGATACGTTCAGTTATGACTGTATGATACCTCCACCCGGCTCTGGAGTCAACCTTGACCGACGTTCAGCAGCTTTCGTCCGTGGGTGGACACCGATTCGATGGGCGAGCATGACCAGTGCGCGAATGAGTGGGAATGATGCCCATCGTCAGTTGAGGGCACGGCGATTCCGATCGAGCTCGTGATGCGGGGGCGGTCCGCATACGGCGGTCGATCCAAGGAGTCATTCGCGCGGTCGTCGACAACGGTGCCTTCATCTCGTACGTCTCAGCTTGACTGCTTGAGGGGCTCACCCCGTGGGTGACGGAAGGACTTCGACCCGGGTTCGGAGACCTTGAGACCGACGTGTGGCGCTTCCGCGCAGATCCGCGGGCGCAGGCCGTCGGTCAAAGCGGACCGCTTCCTCCGATTCTCCAGCGAAAGCTTTCTCCAGCTCTGCGTGCGGGACGCCGAGGCTCTGTGGCTTGAGCGCAACAATGTCACCGATTTCTCCTTGAGGCCTGCGGTATGACGGCTTGACCACTTTTCCGTTCGAGCTGATCGCATGTGCAGTTCGCGCATCGGCGATCGGAAGTGATACGAACTGAACCTGGCCATCCGCCGGGCCTCCGAACATTTCGATTCTGGCAAACCTGACGACTTTCGCTGAAGCAGCGCGAGTTTCTGCTCCACGTGCACCGGCCTCTTCACTCTTAGCCTGTGCTCGATCGAGCTCGGGCTCGGCAAGTCTCCGCCGCTTGACCGATAGCGGACTGTCACCGGCAATCATTCCCCTCAGATAGAGCCACAACCACTCAGTATGGTAGTGTCTCCATCGTGGCAGTGAGCGGTCATGCTGCCGGATCATCCTCTGATATTCGGCGACATACGCCCGCAACCTCGCAAGTTCGCTCGCATCCGAGCTGGTAAGATTGGATGACATTGTCTGTCCTTTCGAAGAGGTTCCCATTTCGATCGCGCATGGCTCCAGCTTTCGCTGGTCGGCGTTGCCACCGTTCACGCTCCGACGCGGAGCAGGACTACGGTCTGGCAGATGGATCGTCGAGTCGGTGCTCTCCCCATCCTCTTCATGCTGGCAGCGGAAAATGGACGCTGCCGGTTCCCTTCAATTGTATACCACAAAGCAGAAATCCCTCGTCGATAGACGAAGGATCCGTGTCGACGCTTTAGGTGATCTCCATTTACTCGCCGCGCTCACCAAGCTGTCTCAAAGCGCGCAGCGTACCCGATTTATCACAGGCTGGATACTTTCAGTTGTTCTCTCAAGATACCTGTTTCCCAGTGCCACGTCAACATTGAGCCGCCCGAACCAGCCTGAAGACGAACGT